>Ga0163153_10000290_pt1 | contig 90271 bp, 67 predicted proteins | sample OliLakLV19MP6IB1_FD_148629 | JGI IMG/M metagenome (GOLD analysis project Ga0163153, IMG submission 148629) | Freshwater microbial mat bacterial communities from Lake Vanda, McMurdo Dry Valleys, Antarctica - Oligotrophic Lake LV.19.MP6.IB-1 | ecosystem: Environmental > Aquatic > Freshwater >...
TGAGTTGTCGGTGGTGCTTAGAATGTGACCATTGCGTTCGACAATTGCATACCCACGGCGCAACGGAGCCAGTGGATGTAGTGTGGCGCATAGGGCAGCAACGTGTTCGACCTGACGCCGAAGCATAGCAACATGCTGGACTGCACCGCGAGCCATGCGTGACGTTAGTTCGTCTACACGCTGTGCTCGTAAGTGTACACGCTCTGTCAAACGACGTGCAGTTGTACCATCTCTAAACTCGGTTACAATCTCCTGCACACGTGCAACACGCGTCGACATACGCTGCAACATCAGTGCTTCGTGGTGGGCAATGGTCTGTAGCAAACTCTCTGTTGTGAAAGGCGTTACCATTTCTGCGGCCGCGGTTGGCGTAGCAGCACGCCTGTCGGCAACGCCGTCGGCTATTGTCCAATCGGTCTCGTGTCCGACCGCCGACACAACGGGGATGTCCGACATTACAATTGCTTCGGCAACGATCTCTGTGTTAAACGACCACAGATCTTCAATCGAGCCCCCTCCGCGCCCTACAATCAATACATCAGCACCAACACGATTTACTTCGGCAATGGCCTTTGCAATGTCTTCGGCCGAGCCGTCGCCTTGCACGAGTGCCGGACGAAACACAATCTCGACTACGGGGAGGCGGCGACGTATTGTGGAAATGATGTCATGAAGTGCCGCACCCGTTGGTGATGTAATTACTCCGATGCGCATGGGAAGGGTCGGTAAGGGTCTTTTGCGTGCTTCATCGAACCAGCCTAGTGCGAGCAGTTTTTTCTTCAGTTGCTCGAGTGCAACGTGCAGATCACCGAGTCCGAACGGACGCATTGTTGTGCAGTCGATCTGGTAGCGTCCTTGCGGCGGATAGACACTAAGGCGTCCGAAAATCAGCACTCGCATCCCGTCTTCTGGAATGAAGTTGATGTTCCGGCTCTTCCACATCACACATTGGATAGAGGCGTCCTCATCCTTTAACGTAAAGTAGCGGTGTCCCGATGAATGATGTTTGTAGTTCGTGATTTCGCCCTCGACAACCACATCGCCTATGCCTTCTTCGAGCAGCAGGCGGATTGCCTTGGTCAGGTCACTTACACTGACGGCCTCTTCCATGCCTCAATATACTGGCGTACATCGTAGCTTCGGGTATGATAGGACTTGGTTATGACGTTCACCGCCTGGCAGAAGGCGAGTCTCTGGTACTCGGAGGTGTGAGGATTCCATCCGAAACAGGCACGGTTGCTCACAGCGATGGCGACGTAATTCTTCATGCACTTGTCGATGCGTTGCTGGGGGCTCTGGCCTTAGGTGACATCGGCGAGCATTTCCCCGATACAGATCCGCAGTGGAAGGGTTCGGCCAGTTCGGTTTTTGTCGAGCATGCTGTAAAACTTGTGCGCGAGCAGGGATTTCGCATCATAAACATCGATATAACGCTCGTTCTTCAGTCTCCAAAAATTCTACCATTCAAGTTGCAAATGCGTGAAGCAGTTGCAGCGATGACAGATATGCCCCTTAATCGAGTCAGCATCAAGGCAACCACATCAGAGAACATCGGATTTGCTGGTCGTGGTGAAGGCGTGCAGGCATGGTGCATTTGTGAGATTCAGCCCCGATGAAACTAACGTTGGTTGCTGTGTTGTGCATTGCGTTTCAATTCGCGCATGCGCATAAGAGCGACCCTTATGCTCTTGTGAGGCAGCGAGTCTTTACGGCCTTTGTTGTACCAATGCCCGGCGAGGACAACCGCTTTCTTAAGCTTACACCGCGTCCGGTATGGTCGGTTGCTACACCTGCGATAAGCTTCATAACGCGTCGTGGTCTGGTTCTCGATTCGGCGCTTGTTGGAGCAGACGTTCGAGCTGCAGTGCCTTGGCAGAAAGGAATCCTGGCTGTACAGTGTGATGGCCGCGTGACGAATGTTTTGTTTTTAGATAAAGCATTGAACGTTTTTGTAATAGTTCCACTCGATGTCGATGTAAGTCAGCGATTTGACACCGAAATCCGAATTCTTGCGCAGACCACTACGCCGTATGCACTTGTTAGCGTTGGTGACAGGTTGTATGTCGCATCGATTGCAGGTGGTGGAAGTGTGGAGCGCGACAGTAGCGTTCTGCTGACGTGTAGACTTCTCGAAGACCGCGTTCGAGGTGCAGCATTATTCGACGCAGTGGGTCCGTATAGAGCTGCCTTCGTCTCCGACGTTGGCAATGTGGCTTATCTAACGGTACTCGATTCTGTTCTGGAACGCCGCATTACACCTTCTGTACCAATGGCGTCTGTTGCACGCATCGACGTTAATGCCTCGAAGATTGTCGTGCGGACACCGATAGACGAAGCACGTGGTACGCAGGTAACCGTAGTCGATCCTGTAACAACACAATCCAGTTACATAACCCTTAACGTTCCCGCGGCATTGGTGGCAACTGTTCCGACGGACGAAGGAATTCGTCTAGCTGTCGTTGCAATGCGTGAGGGCCGATATGAGCTGGCCATAACGCCTCTTGGCGGGGCAGAGCAGATTCCTGTTGGAGAAGTACTACCCGGCGAATTTGGGCAACCTCGTGTTGTACTCGTTAGTGGAGACACGATATACATACTCTTCAGTGGTGGAATCGTAAGTGCACTATCGTCAGGCGAGATCCTTTCTCGCGATGCGATTTCGGTAAACGTCGATGCACATACTGCAGCGGTATCGACGCAACCCGATGGCGTGTTGTTTACAAGTGCAAGGGGCTCCCTTCTGCTAAGCCGAACGACGCATCAATTGTGGATGGTTCGGCGGTTTCTTGATACTGCGTTGCGGTACATCCTGCCGCTGTTTCTTCTGATATGCCTTGGTGTTCTGTATGTGCTTTATCGACGACAGAGGCGAACGATCGATGCAATGATCGACCTGCCAGGTGCTGGTGTTGTGTTTATGCTCGATGCGAACGGCCGACTTCTACGTACAAATGAGCGTGGGGCTAAACTTCTTCGAATCACAAAGAATGTACCTATGCGTAGGCTGTATCGTTCGTACATGGTGCATGACGACATAGCCGACCTTCTTGAATTCCTAACACACGTTACAATTGCGCGCACCTCGTTATCAGAAAAGGTTACGGTTGTCGAAAAGGGTGAACATCGCGAACTGGTATGCAACAGTGTGCCTTTGCATGGCTTGATGGGTCGATATACCGGTACGATCATTACAGGTGTTGACATCACAGAGGCGTTGGAACGTCGTCGATTGGTGAATTGGGCGCAGCTTGCACACGACATGCAAACCAATCTGTCGACAATTCGACTGAACGCCGAGCAGCTTCAATCAAGTCCGGTCGAGCCCGATGCCGAGCGCCGCCGCCGCATCCTTTTTCAAGTTGGTGTACTTATCCAGCGAGTGCGCGACCTGGTGAGTGTAGGACGTTCCGAAAATCTCGAGAGAGGATTGGTGCATAGTGCGGAACTGTGCACAGAAATCCGACATGAATTCGATCCCGGCATGTTTCCGCATGTCACATTTTCGATGAAGCTGCGTGGTACGATGATGAATGTAGACAGGCTTAAGCTGTCGCGTGCTATCAGAAATGCAGTCGAGAATGGAATCAAGGCATTGCGTGGTCAGCCTGGACAGGTAGAGATTGCAACGTGGTTCGATCGCACGTATGTATATGTGCGTGTAAGCGATACTGGTGCTGGCATGGATGCACATACGCTTGCAAACATGATGCGCCCGTACTTCACAACATCCAAAGACGGCTCTGGCACTGGTATTGGAACGATGATTATGCAGCATGTGGTGCATCTACACAACGGATCGCTTCGCGTAAGCAGTCAGCTTGGGGCGGGCACGCAGGTCGTGTTTCGAATTCCGCACGGCATGGAAGGTCCGCGTCTAAGAAATGCTCGATATGCTGTCGAAGAAGACCAATGAGTAACCCACCAGACAGGCAGGCTCTTATTGGTAAGCGTATTGCTGTCCTTGACTATGGTGATGCTCGTATCGGTGTGGCAGTTTGTGACGAAATGCATATTGTGGTGTCTACGCGACCGGCGATCGAGAATAGGCAGGACACGGTTTGGGATGAACTCGAGAAACGTCTGCACGATGACCGCGTCGATGTCGTCATGGTGGGCGTTCCGTGGTTGGAAGATGGTCGCATCACACCGATCATTGAACGTATTGGTGTGTTTGTAGAGGAATTCAAGAAACGCATTCCGATTTCTGTATATGAAATCGACGAATCATTCAGCACCAAGCGTGCGTTCGAAGTGATGCGTTCGTCGGGAATGCGTAAGCAACAACGGCATGCAAAAGGCAAGAAGGATGAAGTTGCAGCAGCAGTACTGCTGCGAGACTTTCTCGAAGGTACACTATGAAAAATCGACAATTGCTCAACGACACAACTATGATTAGATCGACAATTGTTCATGCGGTGTGTTTATTAGCAGTTGCTGCAACGAGTGCATTCGGTCAGGGACGTGGAGTGCAGGACCGTATGATGTTCCTTGACTACGGCGATCGGTTTCATGCAGAAGCAGTAGCTATACCCACAGAGCGTGGCGACTCGGCTCGCATCATTGTGATGTTTCGCTTGGCGAACGACTTCCTGACGTTCGTACGTAATGATGATCGCTTTGACATTGGTGGAAATTTCAAAGCAGAGATGAGTGTAAGCATCGAGGTCCGCGACTCGCTTGGTGTAATCAGACAGCGTGTGCCTTGGAAGGATACCGCCTACACCAACACGTTTGAAGAGACAAATAGCAAGACGGACTTTCACTATGGATGGTCATCCGTTGGTGTTGGACCTGGTACATACGTCGTTTCCGTTGAGCTTCTTGCAAAAAAAGAGAGTCAACAGCGTAAGCTCAAGCTTCCCGCGTTGTCATTCAATCCGTTATCGACAAACAGCCAGATCACGCAACCAATCTTCGGACTACCCCTTGCCAAATCTGGCGGCACAACAGTACAACCCTTCATATTCGGTGGCAACGTATCGTTCGGTGCAATAGATGCAGTGGCACTTCTACTCGTTTCGGATTCCACTGAACGATCGTATGACTATATCATACGGCAGTTGCCATACGATGCACGGGACATTCGGTGGTGGGCTGTGTCGGAAATCCAGGGTCGGTTAAAGTCACGTCCCAAGCAGGCGATTGAGTTGTCACCAAGCTCAACGAACGACACACCGCTTCTTGAAATCGATGAGAGGAGTGGAACCGGCAGCGTGGCAATTATTGAAGTGCCCATACCTGTGACAGGGCTTGTTCCTGGACGTTATGAGATGGTGCTTGTGCGTGTTGGAGGATCGGACACAATGAAGATCGCGTTTCAGATTCTATGGGAGACGATGCCGTTGTCGTTGCGGACAATCAACTATGGTGTCGACATCCTTCGCTATGTAGCCACGGCAGACGTGCATGATGCCATCGACGGTGGTTCGGATGCCGAACGACGGGAAAAATTAATGGCGTATTGGCGTCAGCAGGACCCTACTCCGAATACAACATACAATGAGCGGATGGCAGAGTATTACAGAAGGGTCGACCAGGCTTTCTTCATCTATAGCACATTAGCTGAGCCGGACGGTGCACATGCAGATCGTGGAAAAATTTACATATTCTACGGACCGCCATCGAATGTCGCTAAGAAGTTGGCGCCCAACAACAAGCCTGTCGAAGTTTGGACGTATTCGAATTCTGTGAACAAGACATTTTCGTTCGAGGTCGACGACAAGGGCCAATACAAACTCAAGCGCATGAATGTGTTGAAATAGCTACTTGCTTACGATACTTTGAAATAGATGCACATCGGGATGCTATTTAGGTTCCCACGCCTCGCCTTCACACGGTGGTAGATCGCTTGTTACGTGTTCGTCGAGTATCATGCACAACTGATTTGTAGGATTAAAGTGTCTGCACGATCCGCATAATGTTCCTTCTGTAATCTTCTCGACTGACTCGTTAAATCGCCGGTATTGCACCCAGGCAGGGTAGGCTCCAATGCCCCAAAGAGAAAAAAGCGCAATAGTCCACCACCAACTCGTCGAACCGTAACGCTCGTTAAAAACCATTAACAGAACTGCTATAATGGCAACGCGCAACAACGCTGCGCCGATAATCGAGCCGGTTGTGTAATACGGATGTTCTGCGCCCTCTGGCTCGCGCATCCGAAGCAAGAAGAGATCGCGTATCTGTTCTATCGCTGAAGCTTTTTGCACATCACTCTCCTTTTGAATACGACCGACCTTTCCAACGAAGTCCTTGCTTCGAATACGACCATCGTATCGAGTTCATGCCAATGAACACGGCATATGTGGCCGTGATTGGCTGCAGGAACACATGCCATAGCGGCATTCGAAATTTCAACGCAATCATTAGTCGAATACAAGCTGCTGCGCTGAGCTGTATAACGGTCAGTGCGTACCAGCCTTCTAACCAGAAGAAGACGGGGACGATGTATGCCGTAACTACGTGCATCATAAAAAACGCGGTAGAAAGAAGATTGTAGTTCGTTGCTGGAAAAAAGTTTTTTGAAAATCCGTCGATTACGTCACGTGCATTCTCGTACATCCGACACGATACTAAATGTGTGGCATCGATCATGATCATTCGCAAGCCAGCTCGTTTTGCATTCTTGGCAAGAAACAGATCTTCGACCATGGAATCGTGCACCCCAACATGACCTCCAGCCTTTTCGTAACCTGCACGAGTAAAACACATGAACTGTCCGTTCGCTGCGGCAGCAGGATTTCTACCCTTGTTCTTACCCAATCCAGTAGGCACCGAACACATAAACAGCACATGAATCATCGGAATCACGACATGCTCTGCAAACGAGCCCATGATTTCAAATGGCACAACAGAGAAAAATTCGACGTCCTCATCTCTGACAAACTCAGCCGTTGCCGCAAGACACTCTTTTTCGTGTACTGTGTCGGCATCTGTGAACAACAATACATCGCCAGTTGCAACCAGCGAAAGTTGGTGGCACGCCCACGATTTGCCAACCCATCCTGTAGGCAGCGGAGTACCACAGATAACCTTCAATGTTGGAAACTCTAGTTGCAGACCACGGAGGATCGATGGCGTCGCATCTGTAGACCCGTCGTCAAGAACAATCACCTCTGCGTTCAGATACGTCTGCAAACACAACGAACGAACACATGCCTCAATACAGCGCTCTTCGTTTCGCGCTGGCACTAACACCGAAATATGGCGTCCATCAATCGGAAATGGGCTGCTGCTGCCAATCGGTAAGGGGCTGCTACCGCCAAGGCGCTTCATGCGCCAGATATTCCAGGCTCCGGTTGCTGTTAGCGCGCAGAGTACAGCGGTGATGAGCAGTTGATATACTAAAGGGAAGGAGAAGTCGGAAAGGAAGGAGAAGTCGGGCATCTGTACAGCAACCTACGAATGCGGTGATAACTTTGCGTTAATGCAGCCCACGACCATTCATCTCCTGCCAGACTACCTAGCCAATCAGATTGCTGCAGGCGAGGTAGTGCAGCGACCCGAATCTGTTGTAAAGGAGCTCGTTGAGAATGCTGTGGATGCGGGTGCAACACATGTCACCGCTATCGTACGCGACGCAGGTAAGAGCCTCATTCATATACTCGACAATGGCAGCGGATTAAGCAAAGAAGATCTAACGCTTGCAACGGTTCGTCATGCAACGAGTAAAATTTCGTCGCAAGCCGACCTGCATTCCATTCGAACACTTGGTTTCAGGGGAGAAGCACTGGCTTCGATCGCAGCCGTTGCGGATATTGAAATTCGCACGCGTCGTGCAACAGACGACACGGGCTGGATGCTCAGATCGACTCCGGGAAGCGTTCCCGATATCCAACCATGCACATGCGACAGTGGAACACAAGTATACGTTCGTAACCTTTTTTACAACATTCCGGCGCGCAAGAAATTTCTTAAGTCAGACCTGACAGAGTTTCGTCACATCAGCGAGACCATGCAGCGCATGGCATTGTCGCGTCCGGACGTCCGTTTTACATTCTACGACGGCAGTGTTATCGTCTTCGACCTGCAGCCAACAACATTGCAGCGGCGTGCTGCGAATGTGCTTGCACTAGATCCATCGCGTATGTTGCTTTTGGTAGAGAGCGAAGAGGCTGGAATTCAAATAAGAGGGTTTCTTGGCATTCCTTCAACCGCACGGCAAAGCCGAAGCGGTCAGTTTCTCTTCCTGAACGGACGTGCCATCGTTAGTAGACCCTTGGCACATGCAGTCAACACTGCACACGAGCACCTACTCGACCAGGGACAGCATCCAGTGTTTGTATTGCACATCACAATCGATCCGAATGCAGTCGATGTAAACGTCCATCCTCAAAAACACGAAGTGAAGTTCGAGAACGAACATGCCGTGTACCTTCTCGTGCAGATGAGTGTGGCAGCAGCATTGCAAAAGGCGAACGTCATTCCCTCGTTTATTGGCAACGCGCCCCTTGCTGCTCAGCCCCTTCAATCACTTCAGACACCCGATCGCGGTACAGCTCTGGTTGTAAACCGGTTTACTGGCGAGATTATGCCAGGTGAGCTTGGCGTGGGTGGTGCGGGAGTCTACAAACCAGCGTATGGGCAGCCGTTCGGACAATCTGGGTTCGTGCATACGCAACAGGGGATGACGTCGGTAGAACGACAGAACCTGTCTCAGTTGTTCAGCAAGAGTCACGGCGAGGTCGTTGCGTCGTCGGTGCTGCAGCTCGGTGGACACTACCTCGTTACTTCGTCGGCAGAAGGCATCGTTGTTATCGATCAGCGTGCAGCGTATGAGCGCATTTTGTACGAACGCCTGATGCGCAGATCTCCCGACGAAGCTGTAACAGCACAAGCATTACTTTTTTCGGTTACGCTTTCTCTTATGCCCTCGCGAGCAGCCTTGTTGCGGGAACATTTACGCGAGTTCGAATCGTTGGGCTTTCGTCTCGAAGTGCAAACCAACGGCACAGTCGACGTACACGCCGTACCCGGAGATGTACGTGCAGGCAGTGAAGAGCACGTGCTCGATGAGATGCTGCAATCGCTAGAGGAGAGCGGACGTCTTCCTGCCGAGCGTCGTCGCGATGGCGTGGTGGCCATCTATGCAGCACGTCAGGCAATGCGAGCAGCCGACACCGTGCAGCCAGATGAGGCCGCATCGATCGTACGAGAGTTGTTTGCTACGGCGGTGCCGCACACAACTCCACGAGGTCAACCCGTCTACATCATCATCTCGTATGACGAACTATCGAAACGATTTCAATGAATGTTCAACGACACACGATTTCAATGAAGGGTATCATCACTATCATCGCTATCATCAAGTCTGCGTTCTTACGTTCGATTGCGATCGTTATCGCACTCATGTTTTCTGTTTGTGTTTTGCATGCAACTGACGAGACCGTATTAAAACTCTATAAGTGGGTGCAGGGTTCGTTCTCAAACAAACTTCAGGCGGAGAAGGACACCTCGATCTCTGTGAACCGTTTGCACATCACACAGTTCATTGATATAAGCAACGACAGCAGTAGGTTTTTTGTCGAAGAACGCCTTGCGACCGATACATCTATGTGGAAATTCAGGTGTATCTGGCGAATTAAGCGTGTTGAAGAAGGCATGATTGAACTTGTGGAGTTCGATCTGCCCGACAATGATAAATACGACCTGACCGACCTTAGGGGCATAGGAATCGGAGGCAAAAACTTTATGATTGATGTTGTAGGGTTAAGGCGCAGAAGGGGCTGCGAGGTGAACATTCAGTTCGACGGCAATGTTTTCGGAGGCTCGACACATGGAACGGGCTGTAGGGCACAGGAGAGCGGCGGCTCGTATCGGACTGTAGAGGTGAAATTTATGATAGACGGCATGCTCATAAGAGAGCGGAGTTTTAACGCCTTATCCGAGCAGATAGGCGGTCCGCAGCGGTCCTACGAGATCTTTATCCGAGAGTAATGCTTGCCAGCGCAGTGTGTTTCCTAACTTTGCGCCCATGACATCACAGAATCGTTACGCTCTTATCCTCGGTGCATCGAGTGGCTTTGGCCGCGCGACCGTACTTGCCCTCGCCCGCGAAGGCTATCACATTTTTGGTGTTCACCTAGACCGCGCTGCTGGTCTAAAGCTCGTCGATGAAATAAAGGCCGAACTTTCGACCCTCGGAGTTCGCCACCATTTCTTTAATGTGAATGCAGTAGACGCTGAGCGTCGCGCCGAGATCATGGCTGCGATCAAGGAAGAGTTTAGCAAGCACGAGGGCGCTACGATTCGACTGATGCTGCACTCGTTAGCTTTTGGTACACTCAAGCCATTTGTGGCGCCCCCGGGCGTTGATACGATCTCGCTAAAGAGTCTTGAGATGACAATGGATGTTATGGCAAACAGTTTGGTGTACTACACGCAGGACCTGGTTCGGCATGGACTGATGGCGCCGGGTGGACGCATCCTGGGCCTAACGAGCGCTGGCTCTACACGCGTTCTTCCGTCGTACGGCGCCGTTTCTGCAGCCAAGGCTGCAATGGAGTCATACTGCCGTCAGCTCGCTCTCGAGCTGGCCCCTTACAGTATTACTGCGAATACTATTCGTGCAGGCGTTACCTATACTCCGGCGCTCGCTAAAATTCCGGGCAACGCAGATATCATGGACAACGCCCATATGCGAAATCCGTATCACAGGTTAACAACACCAGAAGATGTTGCGGATGTAATTCGCCTTCTCGTGCGCGACGAAGCACACTGGATAAACGGTGAGGTGCTTGGCGTTGACGGCGGTGAAGACGCAGTAGATTTCACCGACTGGAAGAAGAGCTAGTTCCGGTAAAAGAAGCGTTGGCTCTACGCGCTTAGAGATGCCCTAGAACGTCGTGTCTTTTGATGACGCCTAGAGGTACTCTAGTACGTCGTGTCGTGTGATGATGCCTAGAGGTACTCTAATACGTCGTGTCGTGTGATGACGCCGCTGAGACGTCCGAACTCCGAGACCACGATCATTGGGACGTTGCGCAGTAGGCCTATGCCTTTCGATATATCTGCGTGCGCATCTATAATTGGGGCTGGTGCTTCCATGAATTCGCGAACGGTGCGCGTTAATGCCTGGCGATTCTCGATCACTGCCGACATGAGCTTGTTTTCGCGTGCAGTGCCGACTAATTCATCGCCGTCGATTACAGGCATGTCGCTTACTTCGTGTGATTGCATTAACGACAACGCATCTTGTAACGTACCATCGGGTGTTACATGCACGAGAGCGGGCAACGTACCACGAGTGCGCTTTGCTGCAAGTACGTCACGCATCATAAAACGATCTTTGTCAAGAAGGTCATTTTCTTTCAACCACTCGTCGTTGTGATGCTTGGTAAGGTATCGCTCGCCAGTATCACATACCGTTGCCACAACACATGCGTCTGCAGGAAGTAGCTTGGCAACACGCAATGCGCACGCAATAATCATTCCTGAAGACCCACCACAGAAAATGCCTTCTTCGCGCGCCAATGCACGAGCTGTGATAAAGGCATCTTTATCTGAAATGTTTATAATCTCATCTATTACAGTTAGGTCGAGATTGCCCGGAATGCGTTCCTGGCCTACACCCTCGATCAGGTAGGGGAGTGCTTCAACAAGGCGTCCGGTGTCTTTGAATGTCTTAATAGACGAGCCCATCGGATCGGCAGCGATGACCTTAATGTTTTTGTCTTTCTTCTTCAGAAAGCGTCCGACCCCACTGATCGTGCCACCTGTGCCGATGCTGCCAATGTAATGGGTGATGGTGCCATCGGTGTCGCGCCAGATTTCCGGACCCGTCGTAGCCTCGTGAATGTCGGGGTTAGCGGGATTGTCATACTGGTTAAGCATGATGGCGTTTGGCAGCTCTTCGCTTAATCGTTTGGCAGTATTCCAGTAGTACTCTGGTGACGTCATCTTTGCAGCACTCGAAACAATCAATACGTCAGCTCCTAACGCCTTCAGATAACGCACACGCTCCTGAGACGCCTTATCGGTCATCACGAACAGACAGCTATAGCCTTTTAGCCGCGATGCGAGAGCAAGACCAATTCCAGTGTTGCCACTTGTGGGCTCTATGATTAACGCGCCTGGCTTGATGCGGCCGTCGCGTTCTGCTGCCTCGAGCATGGCAATGCCTATTCGGTCTTTAACGCTACCGCCAGGATTGCGACTTTCGAGCTTGACGTAAATGGGTGCACTAACACCACGCGTTATCGAGTTAAGGCGCACAAGTGGTGTGTTGCCAATCAGACTTAGGATGTTCTCGTGTACATTCATGCGTAGCAATCAGGCAATAAGTTTTTCTCTAAACAAAGAGCAATAACGAGCTCACTATAAAATCAGGCAATGAGTTCTTCGAGTTGTTGACGTTCGAACATGTCTGCATAGAGACCGCGGAGAGCCAAGAGCTCGTCGTGTGATCCTTCTTCTACAATCCGACCACGATCGAGAACGATAATGGAATCGCAGCCTTTGATCGTTGAGATGCGATGTGCAATAAGAATTGTGGTACGACCTATCATGACGTCTTTTAAGCCGTCAAGAATGCGCGATTCGGTATCGGTGTCGACTGCTGAAAGCGAATCGTCAAGGATGAGAATGGCAGGACGTGCAAGAATAGCCCGAGCCATGGCTGTACGCTGTTTTTGTCCACCCGAAAGTGTAATGCCTCGTTCTCCGACAATCGTGTCGTACCCATTTGGAAGCGACTGCACATCAGGGTCGAGTTGTGCTATGCGCGAGGCAGCAAGTACTTCGTCGTCGGTTGCGGCGGGACGCCCAAAGCGAATGTTTTCACGAATCGTTTCACTGAATAAAAACGACTCCTGTGGTACGACGGCAATGCCACCACGTAGCACCTCTAGTGAGAGTTCGCGGACGTCTACGCCATCAACCATCACGGTGCCTGTGGTTACGTCATAAAGTCGCGGAATAAGGTTCACAAGCGAAGTCTTGCCACTGCCAACCTGCCCTACAATACCAAGCGATGAGGCTGCAGGAACATGCAACGCGATGTGGTCGAGCACAGGCCGTTGTCCCGAATACACCAACGACACATCATCGAATGTGACAATGCCCTTAAGGGGCTCAGAAAGGGGCGTGACGTTGTCTGCATTACGAACGACAGGTACGTGGTCGATAATTGCACCAAGTCGACCCATAGAAGCCGCACCGCGCTGAATCATGCCCGTAACCCAACCAATGGCCGCAATCGGCCATAGAAGCTGGTTTAAGTAGATAAAGAATTGTGTCAGTTGACCAATAGTGAGTGCACTGGTAATAACCGAATAGCCCCCTACACCGAGAACAATTAGATACGTGAGATTGAACAATACCATCATCGAAGGCATGAGCAAAGAGTTCACCCGAGCCAGACGCATACTGCGTGCGTAGTAGTTGCGGTTGATGTCTTTAAACGAATCGCTTTCATGTTGCTGACGCGAATAGGCGCGCACAACACGAACACCAGAAAACGTCTCTTGCGCATGCGTAGTCACTAGCTCGTACTGCTCCTGCACAGAACGATAGTTCTCGTGGATTTTCTTTCCGAGACGATACGTGACGAGTGCAATGATCGGCACCGGAACAACGATGGCAAGTGTGAGCCAACCGTTTAGCATTATCATCCACGTTAACGCAAATGCAAAGGTTGTTATGGTATTCGCCGTGTACATCACAGCGGGTCCGATAAACTCCCGAACCGCTCCAATGTCATTTGTAAATAATGCAAGCAACGACCCTGTCGATCGGTCGTGATAAAACTTCTGCGCCTGATTTTGCAGTGCGTTAACGTAGTCGTTTCGCAAGTCCTCTTCGATGCGTCGCGACATCACAATAATTGTACGTCGCGTCGCAAACATGAATAAGCCGCTACCTATCGTTAGACCTAGTACTTGCAATAACAGCCATGAAACGGCATCTGTCGAAATCGTGGGCAGCTTAAGCGCATCAATTACATGGCCGATGATGCGAGGTATGCTTGTCGAGCAGATGTTCGATGCTGTAATAAAGACAAGACCCCAGAAAACGAGGGTTTTATAGTTCTTGAGATAGGGTACGAGGCGGCGGAGTTCTCGTAAGGCACCTGCGCGTGGTTTGGTCTCGGCCATTAGGCCACCGTCACAGCGTCGCTAAGGTAAACGTCCTGAATTGCATTTAGGAGCTTGATACCTTCCGGCATCGGACGCTGAAAGGCCTTGCGTCCGCTGATTAGACCCATGCCGCCGGCACGTTTGTTTATCACTGCAGTGGTTATTGCTTCGCTGAAATCGTTTTCTCCAGAAGCGCCACCTGAGTTGATAAGTCCGATGCGACCCATATAGCAGTTCGCAACTTGGTATCGTGTGAGATCGATCGGATGATCGGTTGCCAATTCTGTGTACATGCGTTTGTCGAGTTTGCCGTAGCTAGAGCCTCCCATGTTTAGCGCTTCAAAGCCGCCGTTATTTTCTGGGAGCTTCTGCTTGATGATGTCTGCGCCAAGCGTTACACCAAGATGATTGGCTTGTCCGGTCAGATCTGCCGCAACATGGTAATCTTTGTCTTTCTTGAACGCCGAGTTTCGCAGATAACACCACAGTATGGTTGCCATTCCGAGCTCGTGAGCCAGAGCAAATGCTTCGCTTACTTCTACAATCTGACGTCCACTTTCTTCAGAGCCGAAGTAGATGGTAGCACCGACGGCCGCTGCGCCCATATCAAACGCCTGCTCTACTGTTCCGAACATGATCTGGTCGAACGTATTTGGGTACGTAAGCAACTGATTGTGATTGAGCTTGACGATAAAGGGAATGCGATGTGCATAGTTCCGTGCAACGGAGCCGAGGACACCGAAGGTGGACGCGACAGCGTTGCAGCCCCCTTCAAGAGCAAGCGTTACAATGTTCTCAGGATCGAAGTACGCCGGGTTCTTGGCAAAGCTCGCCCCTGCACTATGCTCTATGCCTTGATCGACCGGGAGAATAGAAACGTAACCCGTGTTGCCAAGCCTGCCAGTCGAAAGTATACGCTGAAGGTTCGAGAGTACGCGGTTGTTACGGTCTGTTGGACCGTACAGACGCTGCACAGCATTCCCCGAAGGCAGGTGAATCTGCTCTCGGGGAATGGTCGTGCATTGATGATTCAGAAAGTAATCGGCTTTGTCGCCTAGTGCCTCAACAATGCTGTCGGTCATTTGTCCCTGCTTGTTTTAACGGATGACGTGTAGCGTGCGCGTTGCTGAGAACGGCCCACTTTGCATGCGAAGATAATAGATGCCGGTTCCAAGATCATCGGTCTGTAGATCGAGTTCATATGCAGCACTTGGTGCAGACTCGGTTGCAATTGTTTTCACAACGTTGCCGACCTGATCGACAACTTCGAATGTTGTAGACCCTTCGATGCCAGTTGAATACGAAACAACAGTTCTATCAGTCGCTGGATTCGGCATAGGAACACTCATGGCAAACTGCGATGAGCCAAGGCGCACCAGACGGCTACGCGACGAACACACGAGCTTCATCGCAATGCCGCTGTTATCACCAGAGGCAACAACACAGGGCAATGCAATTGCAGCATCGAGAGTTACTGGCAGCACTGCGTCGGCCGTTAGGAATGCATCGAATACGGGTGTTACGAAGGGTCCGCTCACCAACGTGGTTACAGGTGTTTTAGCAGTTCCAGTAATAGTCACTTGTCCAGCAACAGAAACGTCTGCAACAAAGCTCCAGCCGGTCTGTTCGGGCTGCGTAAAGAGTGCGAAGCGAAGAAAGTCTCTCGGATGCGAAATTGTTAGAACAACTTCTGAGATGTGTACAGTATCGAGATTACCGACCGTTACGTTAATCGGCGTTGCTACTCCGTTTCCAATGACACCCTCAGGTATTGTGTTGAAGCGGAAGTCCGCAGGTGTTGTAATACCACTGCCAGATGTAATGATCGTTAAATCGAGGCTCTGATCGTTTGCAATTGTAAACGATGCGGCAAAGTTGCCCGGAGCAAGGGGAGCGAACACAACGGTCATGTTGTAGGTCTGCCCCGGAGGAATGGTGAACGCACCTGGTTCTGAAATCGTAAACACTCCGACATCACCAGTTGCGACGGCCGGTTGGCATTGCAACGGAAGCGAAGGATTTGGATTCGTAATTGGTACGATTTGAGTCTTCGTTGCACACGTGAGAACGTTACCAAACGGTGGAAGAACTAATGCAGAGCCAGAGATGCCCATTCCGATAACATCGACGCACGTATTTGCATACGGAGGGAGTGGACCCGGACCTGGTTTTGCTTCGTGAGTAATGCACACTTGCCTCGTAATTAACCCAACAGTCTTTGGTGTGAACTGAATGTTAAACGAAACAGGTGGGTCGTTAGGGAGGATTGTAATTGGATAGGTCGGAATCGGTGAAGTCAAGACGAAGTCCGGTCCGAGCGTAGAGAAGTCGATGTCTTGAACGACAAGCGTACTCGTAGCATCGGTGTTGTCTATCGTAACAGTACCTATGATAGGACAGGGTGTTGGCGAGTTGACGGTCCACGGACCAAAGTCAAATCCTGTCGCTGCAATTGCTGCAAGGAAACCCGACCCCATAACAAGTCCTTCGAGCTCGGCGGCCTGTCCTTGTACTGTCACGAATACACGCACTGCGTGTGCCGCGCGGTCTTGCGGAACGTAGGTGACGGGGATGCGCAGAACTTCTGATGGACGTAACGTTATTGGTGTTGTAAGTACTGGCAGTGCAACGATCGGGAAATTTGGATCGTTAGCATCTACAGTTCGCATGGCGGTGATAACAGCATCGTCGGTATTGAGATTGCGTACATACAGTGCCGTGTCGGTCTGTGTTAAGAGGCGTCTGGGTCCGAGATCTACTGTATCAATCGCGACTCGCGGTTCGACTACAAGGGCCGAAATGGTTGTTTCTGGCACGCCACACTCGGTTAGTAATCCATAACCAAGCTTAACAGATTTAGTGCCACCAGATGTAGGTACAACATTAATTGCCAGTGTCAAACAACCGCCGTTCGGCGCTAACGCAAATGTCATTCCCGGAGCAGGAGCTTCTGGTGATGTGATTTGAATCTCTCCAACATCACCCGTAATCGAAAGTGTACCACGTAGCAGATTAGGTCCATCATTTCTCAGCACACATGCGATTGCGCGCGACCCAGATTGGCCAAGAGCAAACTTGCCAATCGACGTATCCGAGACTACAGCCCACACGCATGGTGGAAGACCTTTGCCTTCGAGTTCGACAGTTGAGCTTGTGCCGCACGACCCTTCGACGCGAAGTTGTGCGCTGCGAATTCCAGTACCTGTTGGTGCGAATTCGAATTCAAGACTGATAGACTCGCCAGGATTAAGTCGTGTGCCAACCACAGTTGTTAGCAGAATGAAATCGGCAGGGAAGAGTCCGGATATAGACGTCTTTGTTAGAACTACAGGAAAATCACCTGTGTTTTTTAAGATTCCAGTGAACGACGTGTTGATTCTCTGACCCTGTGCGATAGGGTTCATTACCGCCTTCGTTATCGTGAACGACAGCGCAGGAGCTTTGACAGAGAATGAGGCTGCAGAGGATGCAGAACTGCTTGGCGGTGCACCTTGCTTTGCAGCAAACACATCTGTTCCACCCTGACTGCCTATGGTAATTTGAGCTGGAGTGCCGAATGATTTTGCACCAGAAAACTGTCCGGTTTCATATGTAAAACCGTTCGTATCATTTACTGTTGTGTTCTTGTAAATGTATCCACCCGGTTGAGTAGAATTAGCCGCAAGTGAAGGAAAGCCTGCAACGTTATAGGTAACGAAGTACGGACGTGGTGCAACACCACCCACACTCTGTTCATAGATACCCGAGGCATTGATGCCAGCTCGAATGTATCGCGTGAACGTTCCTACCACTACAACAACAGGCTGACCACTGACATACCGAATCCCGAGGTTGGTGCAGTCAACAGATGAAGCACGAGCACCGTCGCCCCAAGCGTTGCCATTCCATATCAGCGAACCTGATTGGTTGAATTTGTAAATGAACATCGCACGTGTCGTAAGATTCGGAAGCTGTAGCGGGAACGTGCCGAAGTTTGCATTCGGACTACTGAAGTACCCAGCAACGTAGTAGTTGCATTCGTTGTCGGTAATGACACCAATGATACGTTCGTCGTTCGATGCTGAGCCTTCTAGTGTAACGAGTCTGACGACGTTGCCATCGCTATCGAGTTCTAGGAAATATCCTTCGGTGTCGCCCGCTGCATTTGCAACTGGAGGAAGGTTCCCAAACTTGGCGGGACCATCAAAATAACCTGATGCATACACCTTACTACCGTCTTGGCAAACTGCTATCGAGGAAGCTGTCTCATTATCGGGACCGCCAAATCCCTTGCCCCATTGATATTGCTTTGCAGGCGAGACACTAACCTGAACTCGGTACCGAACGCCTGGCTGAGGCGGCAACCATTTGTATGAAAGTCCGGTCGCATTATTTGCAATAATGTTTGGATAGGTAGCACCATCATCATCCGAGTATTTTAATGTTACTGGCTGCGTTGGTAGAACACCTGCCCATTTAATCGTTACTGTGTCGCATGTCGAGAAAAGCTCTCCTCCAATTGGGGATTGCAGCGTGACGAGGCCAGTACCTGCAACGAGCACAATTGTTGGGGGGCACGGACTACCCACAAGACTTAGAGATGCTTGACGGAATGTTTTTGTCGGTCCCTGCGTGAATTGCACGCGAATGCGTCGTGACTGTCCTGCACCTAACGTGAACGGCGCAAACGTAGGTGTTGGCGCATCAACGTTCCAGTCTACAACAGTGAAGTAGGTAGACGGATTCAGTGAAAAATTGTCCACTCGTAATGGCGCACCGTTGGCAGTTATCGTTACGATTGCAAGCGCACTTGAATTCGGGTTTGGGTCGCCAACAAACAGGACAGGATCGGACACCGTTACCGATGCAAGTGAATTAGGTGGCGTCGTGAAACCAATCGTAGCTGTAGGATTTGTGCCTCTCAAGAGGGTGATCGTAGCAGTGCGATTTCTGTGTTGTTCTACGCAGACGTACGGAGACGTCCATTCGATGCTGCAAAGGCTACGCACTTGTGTTTCGAGAGCGAGTAGGCCATACAAGTCAACAAGTTTATCTTCTGTCGTAACGATAGACTTGCCGCCCGTACCTTTAGCGATTTGTTCAATCGTGTAATGTGCCTGTGTCTCAAGAATCGTGATCGCAAAAACACGAATACCAGCAGCATTACACTTCTGTATGTTGCGTGCAACAAATTCATTCGGTTTGTCCATCAACGGGTTCGGTGTACCATCGGTTAAGAAGAATACATACTTCGGAATCGTTGGTTTGCGCGACAAGAACTGATCGTAAAGGTTCGGGATGCTTTCAAAGGCAGCTTCGTACCGCGTTGCGGTACCGATCTTCATCGTGTCGATTGCTGTAGTCAACGGAAGAGCAGTGGTTTGCCAGTCTGCAACGAGTACACTATTGCCGCTGAAAGAGATAATAGAAATCGAAGTCTCGCCGTTGAATTTCACGCGTCCGATAAACGATTTCAGTGCTTCCTGCACATACTTGAACCGCTGTTTTCCGTTTACTTCGGCACTCATCGAATTGCTATTGTCTACCACTAGCACAATACTTGCCGCTGGATCTCCGACAATTGTCTCGCAAGCATGCGTTATCGATGCGGTAACATCGCGTGCCGTACTACCCTGAGGTGTCTCGCTAACACGGAAGTCTGCGGCGGTGAGTCCGCTGATAGGATTTCCAGTTGCATCGAAGGCGACATAATCGGCCTTGATCTTAGGAAAATTAGATGTGTTGACATTGTACACATTCAGCGTCTGCGCCGTAGCCAGAGCAGTTGTTACTGCAATGCACGTGACCATCAACGCCGCTCGTAAAATTGTCTCAAAACGCTTCATAGGTTCACTCCACTTTATGTACTTTTTTGAGGTCGTCGCCTAGACAACACACGATCTCTCGATCGCAGAGTCAGACCACAGCCCGGCCGATCAATCGTATGGACTTCTTGGATGCGTCGAGCTCAGCCATCACGCCCAGGGGAAGTGTGAGTTTGCTGCGGACATGACCAAAGGGGAGTCCGTACACTGCAGGTATTCCCAAGCTTCCGATTCGTTCTTCCAACACCTGCATCAACGTCATCGATGGTCCGGGAATGCCATTCCCCTTCGTCTCGCAATCCCTAAAGGCACCAATCGCGATGCCTTTACAGTGTTGCAATTTTCCAGCCAGCCACATTTGCGTAAGCATTCTATCGATGCGATATGGCTCTTCGCTTATTTCTTCGAGAAACAGGATCGCCCCGGTTGTATCTACTTCGTATCGAGTGCCCAGAGTGCTTACCAACATCGCCAGGTTGCCGCCCGTAAGTCTGCCTGTAGCCGTGCCAGATCCAAGCGTTGTGACCTGGGAATCCTGGAACGACAGAAGTGGTACGGATGGCTGATGCATGACAACAGAAGTAAGAGAGTTCACGGTGAAATCATCGAATGTCGAAGAAGCTACAGGTCCGTGAAACGTTACCATTTCACCAATCTGATTGATGGCGACCAATAACGCTGTGATGTCACTGAAGCCCATAATGACTTTTTGTGCTTCTCGGATAGCTCCGAAATCGAGCATAGGCAGAATGCGCATTACCCCGTACCCACCCCGAGCACACACAATGGCGTCGATGGTCGGGTCGTTCACAAACGTCATCAGTTCTCGAGCGCGAGCTTCATCGGGCGCTGACAGGTAGCCACTGCGCCTGGACATGTTCTCGCCGTATTTGACCTTCATATTCCAACGGGCGCACAGGTTAATGAAATCGGCGATGTCACTAGGTATTGCACCGCTTGCTGGAGACACAATTCCAATGGTGGCCCCCTGTCTCAGCCCCTTAGGCAAAAGATATTCAGGTCCCGGAGTTACCTCACCAAGTACCATTGACATGCCACCAGCTCGCATCACTGAAGGAAGTGCTGCTAAGCCCATGAGGGAATTGAGGAAGGCGCGTCTGCGGTAACTCATTATTTGGACGGAATACTCCACGAGATCATACCAGAATATACGCAACAGAGACGTGCATTCCAGTGCGCTTCATGTATATTTGCCGCCCAACGGAAAGGTGCAAGAGTGGTTTAATCGGCACGCCTGGAAAGCGTGTGTACCCGTAAGGGTACCGCGGGTTCGAATCCCGCCCTTTCCGCAACCTCCAGCAGGCCTCGAGCCAAAACATGAACGAAACGCCGAAACAGGCATTTGAATCGTCGGCCGAGGACGAAGCCGTCATACGCGACGTGCTTGCAGGCAATGTAAATGCGTTTGCTACACTTGAACGGAAGTACAAGCGAATTGTCTCCTTTTTGGTAAGGAAGATGATTCGTAACGATGAGGATGTTCGAGACCTGGTGCAAGACACCTTTGTGAAGGCGTTTGCAGCTCTACCGTCGTTCCAGTTCGAGTATCCATTCTCACGGTGGCTGTATAAGATTGCGTCGAACCGGTGTATCGACCACCTTCGACGTAAACGTTTCGATGCAGTGTCCTTGGACGCACCTTTGCGGTCCGGAGATGGAGGTGACCTGTTCATGGACCCAAAAGACCACGATCCGACTCCTGATACGCTGTTGTTGGCAAAAGAACGAAGTCTTATGCTGCGTTCGGCATTGCAGACTTTGCCAGAGAAGTTTCGTCAAGTGATTCGTATGCGACATGAAGAAGAACTCGAGTATGCCGAAATTGCAGAAAGGCTAAAACAGCCCCTCGGAACTGTGAAAGCAAATCTCTTTCGGGCACGAAAGATGCTCTATCGAAAGCTTCTACGGCACGGTAAGCATTTCGAGGAGTATATGACCGACGACGAGGACGCCGAATGATGCTACGATGTCGTGGAGAGGACACTGAATGACACCGCTTCGCAGAAGAGTAATCTGGCCTTGGATGTTGATTGGCATTCTTGGAATTGCAGTAGCAATCTTGCTTGGTTCGTTTCTTTCGAGAATGTTCAATCCGCCGATATCTGCTCTTGTTGAGCAAGAGGGACCTCCGACCGTTATTCAGGTCGACGTCGTGAATGCAGCGGGAATGCCAAGTGCCGGAAGACAAACAATGACTTTTTTACGAGAGCGCGGTTTTGACGTTGTGGACATTTCTAGTGCAGCTACACCGCGCACACATTCGACAGTGATTGACAGACTTGGTGACAGGACATCTGCTCTCGCGGTTGCGAGAGTCTTGGGAATTTCTGACACACTTGTAATCTCGGATATCGATTCGATGTTATTTGTCAGGGCTAGCGTAATTCTCGGTAAGGATTGCGGCAAACTAAACCCGTTTACTAACTGACTATACGAAAACAGGAGAGCGCTTGGCCACATATGCCAAACCACGTTCAACAAAAGGTCGCGCAGTATTGTGCGCCCGAGTTGCGCAGGAAAAACTCGCACATTCAATTCTGATTCTAGACCTATCTGAGATTGAATCTTCACCAGCCGATTTCTTCGTTGTATGCACCGTTAATTCTGATGCACAATTGAAGTCAGTAAGCGAAGCCATAAGTGTCGCAGCTAAGGAGCTGGGCTTTGGAAACCCGAGAACTGACGCGCGCTCGGGCTCGCAGTGGGTGATTCTCGATTATTTCGACATCATCGTTCATGTAATGACAGCAGAAGCTCGAGACTTCTACAAACTCGAGCGTTTATGGGGTGATGCGAAGGCATTCGCGCTTTCGCCTTCAGGCGTCCCACGAGCAACGATCATTAAGCCAGCCAGAAAAGTAAAGGCATGAGTTTGATGGAGAGTATTAACGCATGAGCATGAGGGGAGAGGCTTAACGCATGAGCATGATGGAGAAGTATATCGAGCCCCGGTTACGCGAGGCACTTTTGGCTATTGGCGTAGAAGCAGGCATACCAGTTTCTTTCGAAGTCCCGCGCCAAGAAGGCCATGGACATCTCTCGACGACGGTCGCAATGACCCTTGCCAAGCCACTTCGCAAATCGCCAAAACAAATAGCCGAGAGTATTGTTGAAGCGCTCGGAAGCGATGTCGCCTTTATCAACAAGGTTGAAATCGCAGGTCCGGGATTTATAAACTTCACCTTTTCTGACAGTGCCTACCACGAGATTTTGCGTGAACTGGCATTGCGGGGCGAGACCATCGGACGCTCCTCGTATGGTAGTGGCAAGACGGTCAATGTTGAATATGTAAGTGCGAATCCGACAGGTCCGTTGCATGCGGGGCACGGACGTAATTGTTCTGTTGGCGATACGATTGCCAATCTTTACACGTGGTGTGGTTTTAATGTCACACGCGAATACTATTTCAACAATGCCGGCAATCAGATGAACAAACTTGGCGAGAGCATTTACGCACGCGTAATGCATCGCCTGGGCAACGAAGCGTATCCGTTCCCCGAAGATGGATACCACGGTGAATACATTCACGATGTGGCGCAAACGATTGTCGACGAACATCAAGAAGCGTTTCTCGCACTATCGATTGACGATCAGAAAGCGTTCTGCAGAAAACAGGGCGAGCAGTGGTGTTTCGCTTCTATTAAGCGCACCCTTCTTGCATTGAACATTAAGCATGATTCGTTCTTTAACGAAGACACGCTGTACTCAGAAGGGAAATTGACTGAGACTGTAGAGGCACTTCGGAATGCTGGACTCGTCTACGAAAAAGAGGGAGCGACGTGGTTGGCACTCGAAAAGCTCGGCAACCCACACGACAAGGTTATTGTGAAGTCATCGGGCGAGCCGACGTATCGACTTCCTGATATTGCATATCACCGCGATAAGCTTGCACGCGGATACGATTTCGTCGTAGACATCTTTGGGTCCGACCACATTGCAACAATTCCTGATGTTATTGCTGGTGTGCGTGCATTGAACTTCGATGCCGACCGCATCAAGGTTGTGATTCACCAGATGGTGACGTTTGTTGAAGAGGGTAACGTCGTAAAATTCTCTAAGCGAAGTGGAAAATCGTTTACACTTGATGAACTCATCGAAGAAGTTGGTGCCGATGTCGTACGCTTCTTCTTCGTGATGCGTGCGGTTGGCACACACCTCGAATTCGATCTTGGACTTGCAAAACAAGAAGGCGACAAGAACCCAGTGTTCTACCTGCAATACGCTCATGCGCGCATCGCATCAATCCTCCGTAAGGGGCTGGAAAAGGGGCTCGCTGTCGATCATGGCGCTGACATTTCAGTACTAACACACCCAAGCGAAATCGAACTTATTAGCCTTCTTTCTGGCTTCCAGGCAGTTGTGGAACGTGCTTGTGAATATCATGAGCCTCATGTGCTAACAGAGTACTTAAGAGAGCTCGCTGCGGCTTATCATAATTATTACCACAACTGCAAGATTCTTGGCGTTGAGGTGGGACTCGAAAACGCAAGGCTTCTGCTGGCCGATGTTACAAGGCGTGCGATGTATAACGGACTGATTATGCTCGGAGTATCTGCACCCGATTCAATGTAACTCGAAGTAGTGCGTCTGCGGGTCGCGAATCGTTAGTAGCCAGATCTTTAATAGAGTATGCCTCCGAACATCACAGCCTTTAGCATCATCATTGGTGCGATTATTACAGTAGTCGAGATCTACGTCGTCGGACATTGGACGTCGTTTGTGCGCAAACAGCACATGAACCATTGGTGGTATCGTGCAGCATGGGCGTTAAGCGCAATTATGCTTTGCATCTACTGGTACATCGTGTATAGGCGACACTTTTTCCGCATGGATGGTCCAGATATCTTTTTATTCGGATTGGTGAGCTTCTGGGCACTGCCAAAAGTCATTGTAGCTGTTGGTTTGCTCATTCGCGACGTAGCCCGTGGCGTAGTCTTCATAATTCGAAAGTTTCGAGCCCCTTCGAAGCCCCTTACTAGTTCGCAACTAGCAAACAATTACGCGAACACGCCACCTATTGCGAATTCGACAAACACTGAAATCGTAGCCGCAGAGCGCCGTGCATTTCTTGCACGTGCCAGCTGGACCATGGCTGCTGTTCCTTTTGTGATTGTTGGGAAGGGCATCTGGAAAACGCTCTACAATTTCCGTATATACCACGAAGAGATTCGTTTGCCAAATCTTCCGAAATCGATGAGCGGGTTCCGCATCGTGCAGATTTCGGACATACATGCAGGGTCGTTCCCCGATCATAAACCATTCCAGGAAGTGCGTCGCATTGTTGAGTCGCTAAAACCCGATGCACTCTTTATTACAGGCGACTTTGTGAATGCGCAGCCGTCCGAACTTCGATCTGTTGCATCAGATCTTGCGGGACTTGCTGCTGCAATACCTGTTTACGCCACGCTTGGCAATCACGATCATTACCATACGCCTGCTGAACATGAAGTACTGGTGAAAGGCATTCGCGAGCTTGGCATCGATTTACTTAATAATTCGAATCGTCGAATCGGCTCGGGGTCGAATAAGATTGTACTAGCTGGCACAGACAACACTGGCTTCAAGCAAGAGTTTGCCGATCTGAGCAAAGCGTTAAGTGGTTCGCAGCCAGATGATGCAATCATTCTGTTAGCGCATGACCCAACATTCTGGGATAAAGAAGTTGTTGGCACAGATGTGGGGCTGATGCTTGCTGGCCATACGCACGGTGGGCAGTTCGGTGTGCAGCTAGGCAACTACGAATGGAGTCCAGCCAAAATGGTGTACAAACAGTCTGCTGGACTGTATTCGAAAAACGGACAGCAGCTCTACGTAAATCGCGGTGTTGGCACTGTTGGACCGCCAATGCGCATTGGCATCCCACCAGAGATAACGGTCATCACTCTCGTTAGCTAAAGGCAGGGTCAGAATGGCGTAACTACAGCCCTGCGTTGGCGAGCTCGGCAACGGCCACACTTGCAAGCATTGTAGCACCTGTTATCATCGCTTCTTCGTCGGGTGCGAAGCGAGGGTTGTGAAGACCGGGCATGGTGTGGTCAGAAGGGGGACGTCCACCTAACATCCAGAAGCACGATCGCATGTGTTGTGAATAGAATGAAAAGTCTTCTGCCCACATCTTGGGTTCGAAATCAGAAACTTGTTCACTGCCAACAACCGACACAGCCACAGAACGCGCAAATGCAACGGCATCGGCATCGTTTACGAGCGGAGGATAACCTTTCAAAATTGTTATCTCTCCTTCGCAACCATGCAGCCTGCAGTAGTCACGCGTCTGTTCTTCGAGATAATCCCATGCCTCGAAACGCCACTGTTCGCTAAATGAACGAAGCGTTCCTTTCATCTCGACGGTGTCTGGAATGATGTTGGTAGCCGAGCCTCCGTGAATACTTGTAATTGTTAGTACACCCGGATCGAGGGGATTACGCCGCTTGGTTACGAGTGTCTGCAAATGCTGCACTAAACCCGTAGCACATAGAACGGGATCGCGTCCTTTATGTGGCTGCGCAGCATGAGCACCAATGCCAGTGATTGTCCAATACAGCTCATCTGCAGATGCCATCATGGGTCCAGCTACAAACGATAGCTCGCCACACGGTGCGTCTGGGTTGATGTGTTGACCGAAGATGACCGAGGGTTTCGGATTTTCAAGAGCACCTTCGGCTATCATCATACTTGCACCACCAGGTGTTTTCTCTTCACCGGGTTGGAATAAAAGCTTCACCACTCCTTTGAGGTCAGCTTCACGATTCTTGAGCAGCTCTGCTGCCGCGAGCAGCATTGTTGTATGCGTGTCGTGGCCACATGCATGCATAATGCCAGCATGTTGAGACGCATACGGCAGTCCAGTTTCTTCTTCAATCGGCAGAGCGTCGATGTCGGCGCGTAGAGCAACGCACTTCGTTCCGTTGCCAATATGAGCAACGACACCCGTGCCTGCGACTACAGAAAACGGAATGTTTAATTCAGTGAGGCGTTTGCAAATAAACGCGCACGTTTCAAATTCCTTAAACGATAATTCGGGATTGCGATGAATGTGCCTGCGCATTTCAAGCATTGCAGGAAAAATTGATCGTGCTTGTTCAAGCATTGTCATGATACATTCCCGAAGAGTTCAAGCATGGTCATAATATGTTTCCGAAGACGTGTCGAATTGGGATGCTGGTGCATCGTAGATGGCATCTCCGCATAATGTGATTCGCGTGATTACATCTGAACGGTGGTGTATGACTACGCGGAGTGGTTTTCCGCTTGTTGGAATGAGCGTTACATCATCGTCTACCTCACCTGATCTCCACAGTGCAATTGCTGTGCTGATTGCTCCAGTACCGCAAGCACCGGTCTCGGCTTCAACGCCACGCTCGTACGTACGCATATGTATGGCGCGTCGGTCGACAACAGTAGCAAAGTTTACATTCGTGCCGCGTGGGAAGGCCGAGCTGTTTCGAATTGGAACTGCAATCTGCTGCAGGACCAGATCGGCAAGGTTTCCATACATGTCGTTCAGATCGCGCATGTTGACGACGACGTGGTCGCTGCCCACGTCTACGTACGCCACTACGGATGGCAGCTCTGGCACATCGTTCGGAAAAAGTCGTTGTTCATCGACTGGAGGAGGAAACTCCACGCAAATCACGTCATGGTGTACCGTGGCTGTATAGTGTGCGCCTGCCATGGTGAACATCAATGCGCCATTTTCGTCGAGCGTTGCGCCGTTATCGAGAGCAAATCGGACAAGACATCGACTGCCGTTACCGCACATAGCATCTGCCGAACCATCGGGATTGTAGAAGGTAGACGTGGCGTTGCCTGCACTTGTGCTATCGAGAACAATCACGCCTTCGGCCTTAGGAATACCCAGCGAGCTGCGATTGCAGACAGCTTGGATTAACGTCGGCGTAAGATGCGTGAACGACTCTGTGCCACGTCCATCCAATACAACGAAGGCATTGCCAGCTCCAGACATGTGGTGTATCGGGATTTTCATTTAGCGTCCAAAATCGAAATCAACTCTTTATGCAGAATACCGTTTGTAGCGACAATGCTGTCAGTTCGAAGTACAAATGGCGTTCCACTGTAGTGTGATACGGTACCTCCTGCTTCGACGACCATCAGTACACCGGCTGCCATGTCCCACGGATGTAGTTCCACTTCCCAATACCCGTCGAACCTTCCAGCAGCTAGGTATGCAAGATCGAGGGCTGCACTGCCGAGTCGTCGTATTGGAATGCCACGTCCGACCATTGAGGCGAATTGTTCAATGCAGTTGTTCGGATTCTCCATGACATTGTACGGGAACCCCGTAACGAAAATGCCATCATCAACTGCCGGTGTCGTTGACACTTGTAGACGTTTTCCGTTCAGGAATGCACCTGCTCCACGGACTACGGTAAACATTTCTTGGAGCAGTGGATGATGGATGACGCCGCATACAATAACGCCATCGCGAACGGCTGCAATACTCACGCAAAAAATCGGGATGCCATGGGCAAAATTTACCGTGCCATCGAGCGGGTCGATAACCCACTGCAGAGCCCCCACACCTTGCGAGCCCCCTTCCTCACCCAGAAAACAGGCATCTGGAGTGTTGGCTCGAAGATGATCGATGATCGTTTCTTCGCAACGAACGTCGTATTCGGTAACAAGGTTGTGGCGTCCGGACTTCGACCGTCGGTCCATACTGGAGCCGAAGCCTGATCGGAGTATTTCGCCAGCTTTAATAGCTGCTGTTATTGCGTGGTGCAGGAGTTCGTGGTCCGACATAGGTATGCAATCTACGTGTCGATGACTCTACATCGTGCTATCTTTGCCCGCTCATGTCACTGTTACCTAGATCCCTGCACATTCGGGCTACGGCATTTCTTGTAGTGTTCTCCGCGCTCACGTGCTTAGCTCAGGTTAACCGATTCACGCAGCCGAGATCTTTACATCGCGGACCAACGTCGTATGATACGACTGGTCGTGAACGCGTTGAACAACTCTCTGCCGAGTCGTCTGGCTTACTCGAACGCGAAATTGACCCAGCTACGTATGTGCTTGGGCCAAATGACGTGCTTACGATAAGTGTATGGGCATCGGATTCCGAGCACTTCGATTGCATTGTAACACCCGAAGGTAAGCTGACAATTCCGCGCGCGGGGGTTGTGTCCGTAAAAGGCATGACACTCGACAGTGCGAGAAATGTTATCCTAAAGCAGATCAGTCGAGTCTATCGATCGGCAAATGCTGACGTTTCGTTAAAACGGTTACGTCAGTTCAAAGTATACGTCCTTGGCGCTGTTCGACTTCCCTCGGTAGTAACGGCTACTGCTGCCGACCATGTTTTCGACGTCCTCGAACGAGCAGGTGGCATCATCGATACTGGTTCTGTAAGAGCGATAACGTTGGTGCGTGAAGGTGTTACAGCTCCGATAAAGGTAGACCTTCAACCCTACCTGGCATATGGTGATCGCAAGTCGAACCCCACGGTACTGGGCGGTGATCGCATTATCGTTCCTTTGCGCAATTCTAAAAACACCATTGAAATCGCCGGTGAGATTGCTGTTGAGGGCCACTTTGACTTTCGAGAAACCGATTCGTTGTCTACTCTTGTACGTATGGCAGGCGGATTTCTGCCATCTGCTCGACTGGATTCCGTTTCAGTAGTGCGTGTTAGTGAGAGTGGTTCAGACTTACAGGTGCTGACTTTAGACCTTGAGTCATGGCGTGACAAAATCCACGTAGGTGTAGAGCTCGAGCACGACATGCTACTTCGAGCAGGTGATCGTGTATATGTACGTGCAATTCCAAAGTGGAAACAGCGAGCCTCTATCGTCGTAGCGGGAGAAGTTCAATACCCAGGTCGTTATCCTATCACACCGCAGCAGACCCGGTTAACAGAGCTAATTCGCGATTGTGGCGGTTTTACCAACAAGGCTTCTTTAGAAGATGCTGTGATCATTCGCGTTAGTGAACTTCTTCTAAAAGACAAAGAGTTTGATCGTTTGAGTCAGGTACCTGTGTCTGATATGAGCACAAACGAATTACAGTACTACAAGACGAAAGCACGCGAGGTTAAAGGCGTTTTATCTGTTGACTTCACGCAGTTATTTCTCAAGAACAATCTTGAGAATAACCCTGTGCTGCAGGATGGAGATTCGATCTACGTTCCATCGAAGAATCTTTATGTGAACGTAACTGGCTCTGTTAGGAATCCCGGACGTATTGTGTACAAACCGGGATTGCCCGTAGGCGGTTACATCAGTCTTGCCGGTGGATACGGATTTCGTGCAGACCCTTCAGCAACACTAATCGTGAAAGTTAAGGGTGATCAATTTCCGGCGTCATCTGACGATTATTCTATAGAGCCGGGTGACAACATCGTTGTGCTTGATGAACCAGAAGGTTCATTTGGAGAAACGTTTACAAAAGCGCTTACAATCTTCACTCAACTTGTGACCGTGTTCGGCGTTGTCTACACGATTGTGCGACTTAAATAATATGTTGGAAACCAAGCAGCCCCTATATCTCTTGTCAGAATACAGACAATACCTGTCACTGTATGTGAAAGTATGTGTTGTTGCTGGCGTGTGTATTGTTGGACTAACCTTTCTCATGCCTCAAACGTGGTCTGCAACAACGACGCTCATGCCTCCAGAATCGAGTGGCGGTGGTGGTCTTTCAGCATTTCTGCAGGGCTCTCAGCTTCCATTTGGCATTCTCGGAACCGAGAACAAAACAGCATTAGTATTCGTTGAAATTCTTCGCTCGCGCACTGTTGTCGAGCGCGTGGTGGATTCTTTAGATCTCACAAAACATCCTTTGTACGCAAAGCTGCTTCGTGAAGATATCGTTGCTGGATTACTGAAATCCATTACCGTCGATTCACGCAAAACGGGAGTCGTGACAGTAGACGTCGATGTCTCAACGGGCTGGTTGCCCTTTGGCGAGAAGTCGGTGCTTGCATCGAAAGCTGCGTCTGACATCGCGAATAGCATGTGCACCTCTCTGGACGCAATCAATCGCGAGAAGGCTATATCGCAAGCGCGAAAAACACGTCAGTATGTAGAGCGCGTATTGCTTTCAACACGTTCTACGATCGATTCGCTGCAGACCGTTCTCGAAGACTTTCAGCGAGCCCACAAAATAATTGCGCTCGATGATCAGATGACTGCCGTCGTAACAAATGCCGTGACGATAGGCGCCGAGCTAGCAAAAGCAGAGCTTGAGTTGGCGTTAGTACAAGAGGACTTTACGGCATCATCGCCACAAGTTTCATTGTTGCAGCGCAAGGTTCAGGCATTACGCCAACAGTATACGCGGGTGCAGGATGGCGGACTTGTGAAGTCTGACGGATTCTCTATTCCGCTGAACCAAGCTCCACAACTTATGCGCGCGTATGCCAACCTGCTGCGTGATTTGAAGATAAGAGAGCAGATTAATGCCTTCTTAGAAGCGCAGCGTATGCAGGAACTTATACAAGAAGCAAAGGACATTCCGACAGTTCTTGCTCTCGACGAAGCACGTCCCTCGCGCGTTCGTTCTTCGCCGTCAAGACTTCTGATGTTAGTCTTGACCCTGACGATGATCACACTCTTCTTTGCCGTCCTTGTGCCGTTACGCGGGGTCTTTGCAAAACGTAATGCGCGTGTACCGGTAACGAGAGACCTAGCCTAAGAACTTATTGGCTTCCTGTCGGATTTCACGCGCCAATGCATGAAGGCGCGAATTACTCGATACGTCGGCAATTGGCAGATAACGTTGAAATGTGTTCTGGATGTACACCAATGGGTTCCGCTTTAGGTTGAACTCTAGGCAGCGGATGTTATCTAGTCGCGATGCTAGCTTAATTAACATGCAATCTTCACTTGCAGCCTTTAGCGTATCTGCGTGCGCTAGATCCACACCTTCGGGGTCGGTTCGCGCTTTGTCGAGATTCTTAGTAAGTACTTCAACAATGTATGTGACATAAGACCCAAAATTGTACTCGAGAACTCCGCGTGTAATAACGTCCGAATCTTCGAGTATGTCATGTAGAAGCGCCGAGATAAGCAGATCACAATCGTTGACATGCAGTTCATCGAGAAGAATCTTTGCGACGCGCGTTGAGTGCCAGAAGTATGGTGTACCATCGTTACGTAGCTGGTGTTCGTGAACGCTACGTGACATTTCATACGCGTCGAGCACTTTCGGTAACGAAAGTGGATCTATGTGTGCTGAGACACGCGCTTCCAATTCCTCGTACGAGAGGAAGGTCTTGTTGTAAGACGACCCACCCTTATTTAGCATACATACAAGATACGACTACGTCGTGAAGGACTGTGATTAAAGGGGCTGCATGAGTTCTCGCGCACTATCAAGTGCCGCTGGTGTAACCGATGTTCCAGCAAGCAAGCGTGCGATCTCTATAACGGCATCTTCGGAGGTAATGTTCTCGGCCGTTACAGTTGTTACGCCATGTAGTTCGGATTTAGATACGCGAATAAAGGCACTGGCTAGCGAAGCAATTTGCGGCAGGTGAGTAATGCAGAGGATTTGGTGATTCTTCGAGAGATCCTTCATCACTTCTCCAACGTGCCGAGCAATACGTCCACTTATGCCAGTGTCAATCTCATCAAAGACAAGCGTGCCTATTCCGCCCCTGCGCGCCATGACTTGCTTTAACGACAGCATCACTCGCGAGAGCTCGCCGCCAGAGGCAACCTTGGCAAGGGGCCGAAGGGGCTCGCCGAGGTTACTTGTGAATGAGAATGCCACCGCATCCGCTCCGGAAGCGGTCAGTTCAACTTTCTCTATTTCCGTCTGAAGTTCAGCGGAGGGCATTCCCATACTCTGAAGACCCTTTACAACACCTTTCTCAAGCGTGGCGGCGGCTTTACGTCGTGACGACGATAGTTTCTTCGCAATCGAAGTAGCTTCAGCGGTTGCAAAAACAAGGGCTTTTTCGTGCCCTGCTAACTCTTCATCGAGGTGTTCGAGCATCTGCACCTCGCGCTCTAACCGCTCGTGATGTGTAATGGCATCTGCGAGTGTGCCGTATTTGCGGGCTATGCGTTGTAGCCCGATCTGACGCTGACGCAGGTATTCGAGATGCTCCGAGCTGAAGTCTTCGGGCTCTGTGTAAGCACTAACTGCACCTGCTGTTTCTTTGCAAGCAATTAACGCTGAGTCGATATCCTCTACATATCTCAACAGTGAAGGGTCGAATGCCGTGAGCGAGACTAAACGCTCACGTACCTGTTGAAGAAGATCGTAGGCAGCGACATCGCCAGCATAGAGTAGGTCGCGAACAACAATGGCTGCAGACATAACAAGCTCTGAAGATTCTGCGCGTAGCAGTTCGGCTCGTATAGAATCGTCTTCTTCTGGCTGTGGATTGATATGCGCAATTTCATCGATGAGAAACTGCATACGTGCACGATCCTCGTCCGCCGTACGAGCGCGTAGCTTCGTTGCTGCAAGTCGGTCGCGTTTCTCGATTACGTCGCGCCAAGCATGCTGCATGGCTTCGAGTAGATCGTCGTGTCCTGCCGCCTGATCGATTACCTCTCGATGACGTGTTGCGTGTAGTAGTCCGTGCGTATCATGTTGACCATGAAAGTCGAGCAACACCTGTGCAAGCGCGCGCGCGACGGTGGTTTGAACAGGCGTATCGTTGATGAAACAACGTGAGGTGCCACTCGCAGTTAGTTCTCGTCTACAAACTAGCTGCTCGTTGATGTCTAGTTCATGGGTCGCTAGGAACACGCCAACCGCATCAATCTGCGCCACATCGAATGTTGCTTCGATAACGCACTTCTTCGCACCTGTGCGTATGACATCTGCAGACATTCGCTCGCCCATTGCAGCTGCAAGAGCGTCGATGAGGATTGATTTTCCTGCGCCAGTTTCACCTAGTAGGACAGTGAGACCCGAACGAAACGTCAGATTGACGTTTTGTATTAGCGCAAAATCGCGAATGGAGAGGTGTCCGAGCATAACAGTCTAAGACGATGTGCTCAGAGGCGCGTCAGACGTGACTGAAAAAGACGAAATGCCACGTACCCAACAACACCAAAAAGCACAGCTGATACAAGTGGATGAACCTCTTCACCCACTACAACGAGTGCAATTGTCAAGAAGTAGGTGATTGCTGCTATGAGAAGAATGACAAGAGCTGCCATGCAAAGTCCTTTTGTTATGAATGCTCGATGTCGACGTACGATTCATACCTTGTGCGGAATGAGGCCAATTTATCGGTCGGCACCTTGACCACCAAGAGTACGTTTTCCTCGGCATCTGTGCGCTGAACAACTTCGTTCGACTCGTATACACGCGACACATCCTGCATGCGGTCATACGGAATGCGAAGGTGAACCGCGACGCTAATCTGCTCAAGCGTATCCTGCATCTGTTGTATGAGGCGTTGAATATTAAGTGAACGTTCTGCAGAAACGAACACACATCCTGGAAACTCTATTGCCAGATCGTCCATTACGTGCGGCTCCTGGAGCGCATCGATCTTGTTGAATACCAGAATCATCGGCGTGTCGTGCGCATCGAGCGATCGTATCGTCTCGTTCACAACCTTAATGTGATCGTGCAGACTCCTATGTGTGATATCAACGACATGGATAAGTACATCGGCTTCCATGGTCTCGGCAAGTGTTGTGCGAAACGATGCTACGAGTTGAGTTGGAAGCTTACGGATGAATCCCACTGTGTCAGAAATCAGCACCTTCTGTCCACTCGGCATTTCGAACGCCCGCACGGTAGTGTCGAGGGTCGCAAAGAGTCGGTCTTCGATAAAAACATCGCTCGCGGTTAGAGCACGCATCATCGATGACTTGCCGGCGTTCGTATAACCAACGAGCGCAAAACGCGGCAAACCCTCTCTGCCCTTTCGCTGCACAACTCTTTGGATGTCGATTTCTTTGAGTTTCTCTTGCAGACGCTGCATGCGTCCGCGGAACATGCGGCGGTCGGTTTCGATTTGGGTTTCGCCCGGACCCTTTGTTCCTACGCCACCAAACTGTTTGGATAAGTGTGTCCACATCCGCGTCAGGCGCGGCAAAAGATAATTGAGCTGCGCAAGCTCTACCTGCGTTCGTGCTTCTGCACTATGTGCATGCGCAGCGAAGATGTCGAGGATGACGCCCGTTCTGTCGAGCACCTTTATCTCAAGAGCTTTTTCGAGGTTGCGAACCTGCGCAGGTGAAAGCTCGTCGTCGAACACCACCATTTGCACCTGATGTTCTTCAATCAATGCCTTGAGTTCCTCAACTTTTCCTTTGCCTATTGCAGTAGAAAGGTCCGGACGCTCACGCTCTTGCGTGAGTACGTCAGCCACATCTGCCCCTGCTGTATCGAGCAGAAGTGTTAATTCAGAAAGGTGATCGGCGGTGGTCTCTGGATTAGCGCCCTTACGTAGGACGCCTACTAGAATGGCGCGTTCTCTTGGTTGTAGTCCGATGTCATGCATGGACTGCAAAGCTACGACGCACGGAGGCCGTAGATTTGACGTAATGCGCGTATCAGCACTTTTGTTTGTGGTTGTTGTGATCTTCTGCTCAGGCGTTTCCGCGCAGGATGACATGGGACCGCAGCAGCCTGTCATTCTCGAAAACGCCGACAGCGTTGTAGGGGCAGGTCCGTTAGAAACCGGCATCCGCAAATTCTTCGGACGTATCCGCTTTCGTCAGGGCAACGTTCTTGTTACATGCGACAGGGCAGTGCAGTATATCCTCGAGAATCGTGCAGACCTGTTCGGGCACGTCGTTATAACGCAGGGAAGCATGACATTGCGCGCACCAACCGTTCAATACGACGGCAATCGTCTCGTTGCTGATGCCCATGGTGGCGTTACCGTAAACGACCAGAACCGCACGATACGAGCGCGCAGCGGTACGTACTCGACGTTCACACACATCGCAACGTTTTTAGACAGCGTTCGCATCGAAGACGATTCGGTGTTGGTCTGGTCTGACACGGTTCACTACAACCGCGATACAAAACTGAGCACAGCGTTTGGGCGCGTTCTGATTGCGTCGCGCGACTCCTTGTCGTGGATGCAGGGCGACTCGGCAACGCACGATCCTGCGGCAAAGTTCATGAAGGTGTGGGGTAACGCCGCATCGTGGAGTATTGACAAAGAAGACACGACCTTTCTCGCAGCAGACACCCTAGAATCGTTTCGTGAAGGGGCTGCGCCGCGCTACCGCGCGCGCGGTAGGGGTCAGCTCGTTCGGGGCGGTGTTGCTGCTTTGGCAGATACGCTTATCTACGACGAAGCCAGTGGACGCATTTATTTGCGCAGCAAACCAATTCTGTGGTCCGACTCGTTGCAGTTAACAGCAGATACCATAGATGTATTTGCACCAAACAAGCACCTCTCGTCGGTTGTTGGCACCAACACAGCATTCCTCATTAGTAGATCAGACAGTGTTCGCGCCGATCGATTCGACCAGATAGCTGGTCGCCAAATAACGCTCAACGTCGAGAACGACACAGTCAGAAACCTCATTGCTGTCGACAATGCAAAGAACATTACGTGGTATGTAGAGGATGACAAGCCCAAAGGTCTTGCCAGATTCACTGCCGACACGATAAAAGCGTATTTCGAGCAAGGTCAGATCACGGATGTGTTCTGGAGGATAGGCGTAGAGGGGGAACATCACCCCGAAAACATCGTTGCAGGACGCGAGTTGGATTATCGCTTGCCGGGATTTCTGTGGCGGACAGACAGGCCACGAAGGCGCCCCCTTCCGGCCCCTTTCAGGAAGTCGGATGCCGGAATGTGATCGGTAAGCGATCTGTACCCGGCTGTTATCAAGTTGGTAGGTGATTATTTGCTGATTGGTCGTAATATCGGCTAGGCGTCTGTGCCTGGAGAGCCTATGCAATCCGTTAGAGCCATTGTGATTCTGTCGATGCTGGTGTGTTGTGTAGTGGAATCCACTGCACAGATCGAGCGTGTGCTTCCACGCCGAGGTGCGTCTTCACTAGAAGGCACCAGCTTCGTGCTGGGCTTCATGGAGAATGAGATTCTCGAAACAGGTGATGACAGCGAACTAAGTTTGTTTATTAGTTCGGAGTATCCAGCGAACGTTGTCATTGACTTTCCAAACGGAACTCGGTTTACCGAGGTTCTTGTAGCGCATAGCGTGCGCATCGTACCAATTAGTAGATACTACGAAACACACCCCTCTGAAAGACCCGAGAACAAAGCAATCTTTGTTACTTCAGACTTGCCAGTCATAGTCTATGCGATGAGCACAAAAGAAAAAACCACAGATACCTACACGGCAATTCCTATTCCATTTCTCGGCACAGAGTATTACAGCGTAAATCGTCCAAACGACAACTATGTACCATCTGGATTTGGTGGCGGCACCAATGCGATTTCTCGTGGCGGCGAGTTTATGGTTTTGGCAACGGAGTCTGGTACTGATGTTACGATTACCCCGAGATGCTCGACAGAGGGTGGCGCACGTCCAGGTGTGCCGTTTACTGTAACGCTCAATAAAGGACAGGTTTATCTCGTAAGAGCTGAGCAAGGCGTACTGGGGTCAAACGATCTTACAGGTTCGCGTATCCAGTCTACGAAGCCCGTTGGTTTACTTAGCGGTCACGTTCGTTCCAGCATACCAACACGTCAGGAGTGCAGCAAAGACCATCTCATCGAGATGCTGCCACCAGTCGACAAATGGGGTACGCAATACGCCACCACGCCGTTGGCATTGGTGCAGGGTGGAGACTACATCCGAATGGTTGCTGCTTATCCTAATACTGATATTGAGATCGACGACGGATCAGGCATTACTACGATTCGACTTGCACAGCCCGGCGACTCTAGGGAATTCAGAGTTACAGGTCCAGCATTTTGGAAAAGCACTCAGGTTTTTCTGCTCGTTCAGTTCATGCCTAGCAGTAAGCGGAATCCGTATGCAACAACTGCTGAGCAGGATTACGACCCCGCGATGGTGGTAGTGCCTGCACTGTCCCAATATGTGATGGGTGCATTGTTCCAATTTCCAGTCCTGCAAACACAAACCGACACAACCTTTCAGGTCCGTCATTACTACATCAATCTAGTCGCAGATAGCGTTGCACTAGCCACACTTAAGATTAATGGGATACCGATTGCGACATTGGCGCCTAGCATTTCCACGAGAAAAGTTCCTGGTACCTCATTGCGATGGGCACAGGTTAGACTAAATGAAGGTGTCTACTCTATAGCGTGCGACACAGGTACGTTTTCTGGTGTGATGTACGGAACGTCGTGGGTTGACTCGTATGCCAATCTCTTTGGATTGCGATGGGGACCTCTACCAACTATTGATGTTTCTCCACCGGAATACGCACTTGCTGTTGACTGTGGCACCGTGACAGGGACGATAACCGACGTGTCGGAGAGTGTCCCTGGCATCTATGAAATTTTCGCTCAAACGCCGCCAACCACGAACTACGCGTATTCACTCTCAGCACCTATAGATACTGTAGGTACCAGGCGTGTCGATGCCAGAGTTAGAGATATGTGGAAGGATGCAACGTTGGTACTCCACACATATGATACGCAAGGCAACGGCAAGGAGTGGTTGTATAGGTACGATGCGCCTAACATTCGGATACCACAGAGTGTAACACTTCTAACCATGGGATCTGCGCAGATTTGCCTGGACGCTTGGATTGTAAACATCGATACTACTCCGGTAGTCATTCGGGATGTTACTCTTCAGGGCGACCCTAGGTATTCTCTAGGCTCGGTTCCTACGAGAGACACACTACTGGCAGCAGGCGATTCGGTTAGAGTGTCTGTGTGTTTTATGCCAAGCATCGATACCATTCGTCGATCTGCCACCGTACATGTCCTTTTGCCATGTGATCTAAAAAAATCTTTTGTCGTTAAAAGCCTCACGAATCTCTCCATACGAACAGAGTCGATCGATTTTGGTCCGGTTAGAATTGGCGACACTGCCTGCGGACGTGTGCCAGTTATTAATGACGGACAGAATCCGTTCATGTTAACCTCGCTTATTATGTCGCAGTTGTTTCAGCAATTCACGCCAGATACAGCGTCACTCGGACTGCCTCGTCGGTTGGAATCTGGAGACACGATGTGGGTGAACGTTTGCTTCATGCCCGACTCGGTGGTGGCGTACAGACGCATCGACACCGTGGGTACCTTTCCAAGTCTGAACGCCACTGTAGGGTATACAGGCCGCGGGATACGTCCAGACGTAGAAGACATCGTCATTGACTGGGGCAGACGTCGCGTTGGCACGCGTAATGACAGCACATTCACGTTGCGAAATACTGGTGAGGCTGCCTGCCTACTGTCGAGGGTATCAAGAAGCGGTGACACCGCATCGTTCGATTATGGAACGTTCGGCATGGCAGGTATTGCCCTGCAAGGTGATACGTCTTCGATTGCGAGCGTTGCATTTTTAGCAGATAGTGTTGCCCCGTTTGCATTGAGCATTCCGTTCGTCGTTGACTGGCGTTTCCACGATACAGTTCGCATTCGTTTCTTTGGCGAAGGCATCATCCCTGCCGTAGAAACTTTTGATATCGACATGGGAACGATGGTAGTCGGCACCCGACGCGATTCTGTTGCCAATCTCGCACGCTCATTTGGTTCCGAGCGCTTAACGGTTACGAGTGTATGGGTGGAAGGGGCCGATCAAGGGTCATTTATCCTACCTGCGTCGCTAACTACGATTACAGGCATGGCAACACCACTAACACTTGCCGACGTTGTAAGCTTTATACCACAGCGTGCGGGTTATCAATCGGTGAGGGTGGCGTTTGAACACGATGCAATGCCGGGATCTGCAAAGGACACCTCGTACGTATTGGTATATGGTGTTGGTATTCTACCCGATACAACTGCATTTGGCACATCACTCATTGCCGCAACAATGTATGAAGCGTGTGTTGACACGTCAGCTATTATCCGAATGGAAAATACAGGCAACACCGATATCGTTATTTACAATGTCGAATTGTACCATAACACTTCCCAAATTTTTTCTGATACAAATGCGCCATACGTTCTCGCGGGACATACTTCGCATGACGTAACGGTACTTTTCACTCCAGATCGAAGCTGGGCAGGCACACTTCAATCGGTCGTGCGTTATGGCAGTAACCAGGTCGAAAAACGGAATGTGCTTTTCGATGTGTACGTTCCGAAGCTTGTTATTACATCCACACCGTTCATTAGCGTATCACCTGGTGCAAGTATTGACATTGAAACGCATGTCAGATGCCTGGCTACGCAGGACGTAGACGTGAGTCTACTCGGTACGTACTCCGTACCAAGTGATCGTTTGCAATTGCAAACTGACAATGTCATTACCGCTACGGTCGACGATGCAATCGGTGTAGGTCGCAAGGTTCCGATAGGGTTGGTCAAAGAATCAACTGATGTGTACCGGTGGACACTAGAGACCCAAGTCCTAAGCCCCTTTCATGTTACATGGACCGTTCCCGCCAAGTCGTTGTGGAAAGACAACAGAGAATTTGATGTGCAGACCGCAGTTGATGCGACGCCTTGCTCACTCGATGACAGTGCCAAAACGACCATTACGAACGAATTATGCGCCGGAGCCATGCGGGTAATACACTTTGGTGCCGCACCTCGGGTAAGTCTGGTTATTGCACCAAATCCGGTAGAGCAAGACCTCGAAATCGAAGTAACGGCGTCTCGCGCGTCGGAAATTTCACTGCATTTGCAGAGTGTATCTGGAGAGCAGTTTGTACTTGCGGAAAAAATCCTCTTGATAACTGGCACCCAGCATGTTAAATTCTCTCGTTCCAATTGGTCTAGTGGGCTATACTGGCTTTACATGCGGAATGGCAATTCCCAAGTTGGGCTTCCTGTTTTGTTCGTTAATTGAGGTAGGTAAAATGAGGCGTTCTTGCTACATCGTTGTTCTGTTGTTACTAGTATCCTCAAGTACAATGTGGGCGCAACAAGAGCTTGCAAATCCGTTAATCCCAGCGAAGGCCAGACCACGTATTTACGTCGGACCAGTTGTCGGTTATAACCGCTCCCTACATTCTTCGGGGTTCCAGTCAATCGCTGGAGATGTGCTCTGCCCAGACTTTACATCGGGAACTGACAATGGCTACTACTTTGGTTTTTCTGGTGAATATCTGCTAGGTAAACCGCAGGACTCGAGGTCCTCGATTATTGCAAGAATTGTCTACAACTACCTTCCTGCTAATTACTCAGAGGTAGGCGATAACCTCCCATCGCTAGATCCAAACAGTGTAGTTGTATTTTCATCAGTCAGACACGTTGCCGAAATCAAGTACTCAACTCTAGACCTCGAGCTTATTTACAAGCTTAATCTGTTTAGTTCTTCATTCGGCGTTGTTGTTGGACCTACGATTGGGTTCGTATTAAATAGCGCCAGAGAACAGAGACTCGAGCTCGTTTCGCCAGATAATGCAACGTTCGATAAGGATGCTCCAGGTGTACCGCCTGGCGAGTATATCAATGGTGACCGTGCAATTATCACTGGTCGTGACAATATCGATGACAAGTCAAGCATACGTCTTGCTGTAAAAGCGGGGGTTCAATACGAACTCTCTGCAGGCAGAATTCTGCTGGTACCATGCGTCTATTACAACTTTGGCATCACTGAAGTCAGTCCGTCTGCAAATCTTCGCGTAAACGCTCTGCAGGCTGGTATTGACATTCGCTTCGCCTTGTAATCACCTTGAACTGAAATCGTTTGCAATGCCCGCACCTAGCGGGCATTGTCGTTTGTACCAGGAAAGAGGCCACGTCTGTACAAGTAAACGTGTCTCATTTGTACCAGTGAAGATGCACTATGAATAGTCTTTGGTCTCCGTGGCGTTCACAGTATGTCGGATCGTCTGATGAACGCGAAAAGGGTGAATGTTTTCTATGCCGGTGCGCTGCACAACCTGAACCGACATTCGACAACCTTGTTGTTGCACGATTTACAAGTACGATGGTTGTAATGAACCGCTACCCATATAATGCGGGCCATCTTTTGATTGCTCCGTATGAGCACCAGGGTGAATTAACAGCGCTGAGTACCCTACAGTCGCACGAGTTAATGGATGTCCTTTCGCTCGCCGTACGCGTCACCCAAGAAGTTCTGAAACCGCAAGGCTGCAACGTAGGCGCGAACCTTGGAAGCGTTGCTGGGGCTGGTGTACCCAACCATCTGCATCTTCACACGGTGCCGCGGTGGCTGGGTGATACCAATTTTATGCCTACTGTGGCGGACACCAAGGTGATGTCACAATCGATGGAAGATCTCTGGATAAAATTCCGCGAAGCATTTCTTCGTGCACACACCGAATGAGTGGATTCGCTCCAAAAAAGGGCCTCAGTCAGAACTTCCTCACCGACCCTAAGACTGCTGACAAGATTGTGAAATCGCTTGAGGCAACGGCGGGGGACGCGATTTTAGAGATTGGTCCAGGTACTGGTGTACTCACGCAACGGCTCATAAAGACCGGAGCAAACATTGTGGGTGTCGACGTAGATCAGAGAGCTATCGATCATGTCAAAGCTCAAGCGTGGGCGAGCAGCCCCCTTCTGACCCTTACCCAAGCTGATGTTTTAACGCTTCAACTGCGTAACGTATTCCCTAGGCGCGACATCACAGCCGTTGGGAGAAAGGTGATTGGCAACATTCCCTATAGCATTACTAGTGACATCCTATTCTGGCTGTTCGAACAACGGAAAGACATAGAACGAGCAGTTATTATGATGCAGCGCGAGGTCGCACAACGGCTGGTTGCGGAGCCACGCTCAAAAGAGTATGGTGTGTTATCGATTGCGTCGTGGTTTGCGTCCGAAACAAAAATTCTTTTTCATGTAAAGCCCGGGTCTTTCTTTCCGAAGCCAGCAGTTACATCAAGCGTGGTGTTGTTTCGGTTTCGGCGCGAGGATCCTATTGATGCGACGATGGGTGACTTTATGGCATTTGTACGTGCGTCGTTCTCGCAACGCCGGAAGGTCCTTTCGAATTCCCTGCGTACGTATCTCCAGGGTGACAACCGAGCCACTGCTCTTGTCGAAGGAGTCGACCTTGGGCGAACGCGTGCGGAGGAACTGACGCCCATGCAGTTATTTGATGTCTACCGTTCAATTAGGAATCTTTCGTGAAAACCGGCGGCATTACAAATGAGACCGCGCGGCAGATGTACGAGCGCATCCGTGATGGACTACTGTCATTCGATGTTTATACGTTATGTATAATGGTTGTGTATACCGTTATTGCAGTCGTCTATTACCCCTACATAACGGGCGCTTCGGCAATAATTCTGCAGAACGTGATGATTTCGGTCGCAATAGCAGCTCTGATTCTCGTTTGGTCGATATCCGGACACCGACTGTTCGAGCTCATGCGTCGATTATATATAATTCCGGTCATCTACCTGATGTACGACCAGGTGCACTCATTTGTCCGTGTAGTCCATCCAAAAGACTACGACGAACTCTTAATTGAGGTAGACCGGGCCGTGTTCGGGGGCGATCCGACCCATATGCTCGCTTCTATAAGTACACCTGTGCTTACGGAATACCTGCAGATCTGCTACGTACTCTTTTATTTGTTGCCCATTCTGCATGCTGTTGACCTTTGGAAGAGCGGAGATCTTGACCGTCTCGACCAGTTCATACGTGCCATGACTTTCTGCTACTTCATCTCGTATCTGGCCTATTTTGTTATGCCTGCCATAGGTCCGAGGTTTACACTCCACGATTACCGGAATGTCCATAACGACCTGCCCGGACTACTACTTACGCCTGCTCTGAGGAGTTTTGTCGACGTCGGAGGGGGCATCCCAATCGGAGTTGCAGATCCTGTAGCGGCTGTCCACCGCGACTGCATGCCCAGCGGTCACACCTGGCTGACGATGGTCAACATCATTATGGCCTTTCGTTTCGGGTCGAAATCTCGGTGGATCTTCCTCGTGGTAGGGGGCTCTCTCATCTTTTCTACAGTCTATCTGCGCTACCACTATGTGGTTGATATCCTTGTCGGGGCCATTTTGGCGCTCATTACGCTGCCTTTGGAGCCCTTCGCTAATAGGCTCGTAAGCCGACTTATGCATAGATTAAGGTGTGGAAAACCTCTTATGTAACCTTTTGCCTACTGGGCTGTTGTTATGGTCGTATGGCGGGGGGCTCAAAACCCTCGCGGGCATATAGGAGTTGTGTAACTCCCAGAATCTGTTATTTTTACATGATGGTGCAAGGGCATCTTTTAATGTGAATGCAAAACAAGATGACATATAATAGTAACCTTTTCAACTTACCGGGAGATCGTGTTATGCGACTCGGTTCTAATTCATTCCGAGCGATCCTAGCGACCTTATTGGTCGTACTAATGAGCGTAGGAGTTATGTCGGCGCAAACAACAGAGCGTCGCGGCACCATGTCACTCGTCGAAGGACGTAAATACATGGTAGCTTTTCCGCAAGTATGGGCTAGCCCAACGGAAAAACCTCTGCCACAGCCAATGCTTCTTCTGATTTCGTCCAAGGTTAAAACGAAGGTGCGTGTATCGACACCTGCGTTGATTAACGATGGCCAGCAAATCAACAAAGAGTACGTTGTTGAAGCCAACAAGGTAACTCGTGTTGAAATTCGTACTAGTCTGATGATGGCGAATGCCGATCCGACTGAATCGGAAACCCGCAAAGGTTACGGTATCCAGATTACATCTGATAAGCCTATTTCGGTAACGACATATCAAGCATGGCAAGGTAATGGAGAAATGGCTCGCCAACTTCCTGTTGAAGGATGGGGCAAATCGTATTACTCCATGAACTTCTATCAGGATCGTTACGGTGTTGAATCTGTAGGTAAGTATCGTCCATCGCAAATCCTAGTGATTGCTGATCGCGATCAGACGATAGTAACCTACACACCTACAGTCGATACACAGGGTGGCATTGATGCACCGTCGACACGTAAGGGTGCATCACAGACAGTCACACTTGAAAAGGGCGAGACGTTCCTTATTAAGTCAAAAATCTTCCCGCTTCAAAACAAAGAGTGGACGACTGACCTATCCGGTACGCTGATCAAGGCTAACAAGCCAATCGGTGTTGTATCGGGTCACACCAAGGTCGGTATCATGCGTTACCCAGACGTGTTGCCTCCAACAGGTATGTTCGCTACCGAAGCACACTTTGTCCGTAACAACGTTCACGACGCTATGCTGCCATTCGAAATGGCCGGCACAAAGTTCGTGACTGTACCTATTATGTACACGGCAACACGCGTAACTGGCGTTAGTGGTGCTGAATTCGGTATCGATGATGACCGTGGTGATGTAATTCGCGTAGTAGCAACAGAAGACAACACAACTGTCCGCGCAATGCGCCAAGATGGTACTGGTCTCCTGAACAAATGGCTACTTAGGAAAAAGGGTGAAACGGCATTAGAGACTTCACTTCAAGAAGCAACCTACTGGGAATCAGACAAGCCAATTACGATGGGTCAGTATGGCAAGTCATACGCAAAGATCCTTCCTCCAGGTGGTGTAATTAATAATGTCGATGGTACAAAGAAGGATGACGAGTCTCAAGGTCACCCGACGGTTGAGTCCGGCATGCCAATGCTTCAGTACATCCCATCAACCGATCGTTGGGTTGAATACGGTGTGTTCTATGCGCCAGAAGGCATGGATAACTTCTTCAACATTACGTTCAAGACAGAAGACATTGGTAAGATCAAGGTTGACGGTAGACTGCTGAATTCGTTCAGTGGCTCTATGCGTCCACTCAAAGGCACTCCATATTCCTTCATCCGGACCGCAATCGGTACGGGCGATCACGTTGTAGAATCGATGGACCCATCGGTTAAATGGGCAGCATGGAACTACGGATCGCTAGATGGTCTGGCACAAGGTCGTGCGTACGGTACGCCAATCGCAATCGATATGGCAATTCCTTGCGACGATTCACTAAATGTAAAAGAAACTATCGTCTGTGGCGATGTAGATGGTGAAGGCATGATCCTTCCTGAAAACTCACCATGCGGCTCGATCTTCGCTGTATATGCTGAAAGCTTAACCAACTACGAACTAGTCGTAGACGAGAATTTCGCAAGCGGCGACAAGAAGGCCAAGTTCACAGTCAAAGTAAAAGACAAAAAGCAAGATGGTACAGCTACGATTCGTGTCGTATCACGTTCGGGCAAGTGGGTTGAAAGAACCTACACCTATGTAGCAGACAAGATTGCTTACGATCCTACAAGCATCCAGTTCGGCGCAATCGCAATGAACACGCATGTAACAAAGCAGATGACCGTTACCAACCTGAGCACCGATCGTCCGGTTGTTATCAAGAATCTCAGAATGAAGTCGTTCCCACAGAACTTCAGACTAAATCCACTTGCATTCACTCTAGCTCCACTAGAAACCAAGATCGTAGACGTTATTGCAACTATATCTACATCTGCTACGATCATCGATACGATCATAGCTGAACTAGAATGCTTTGACGTTAACCTGTCAGAAGTACAAGTACGCGGCGAAGCGCCACAGATCTATGTTGGCGACCAGACATGGACGAACGTTCCTGCAGCCAGCGCTGGTATTCGTAAGCCAGTCAAGATTGTTAATGCAAGCAAGGTCGATCTGATTATCACGGGATACGATCAGTCGAAAATGCCTGCGGACAATACTACAGGTGCACACTTCTTTGCTCCGCAAAACTTAAATCTCCCGATGACTCTAGGACCAAACGGCGAACATGAGTTTACGGTGATGTATAGCCCGAATGGCGAAGCTGGTGTTGTTCATACAGAGAACGTTCCGTTCTACTCAAATGCTCGCGAAGTTGACTCGATCGCTGTGTTGACTGGCAACGGTGTTCTCGTGAATATCTATGCTTCTGTGGATCCATGGGATGTACGCGTTATCGATAACGTTCAAACATCGCAGGGTATCAACAGCTACACGAAGCGCGTTCTCTTTGGCAACATTGGTGATGAGACCATCACATTCAATGCTCCACTAATTCGCGGCACAGATGCTGGTTCGTTTGAAATCGTTGACATGGGTAATGTCGGTACGTTCCCAATTCAGCTTAGCAAGGCTGTCACAGACGACAAGTACATAACAGTTGCATTCAAGCCTACAGAACTTGCAGGTCGTGCAGCAGAGCGCAACAACTACGATGCACAGATCGTGTTCCCGACATCAAGTGCAGATCCTCTACAAGCGGAAGCAAAAGCAAGCTTGAACGGAATCGCATGGCAGCCACAAGCTAAGGGTGCAGATCTAGACTTCCCTTCAATGGATGTTGCTGCTCCAGCTCAGACTTTGAAGATTGTCATCTCAAACGATCACTTCCAGAATGTTTCAAACCCAACAAGTGGTAACACACAGGGTACACACTCTGTTGAAATCACAGACATCCGTATTGCTGGCGCTAATCCAGGTGGTTTCCAGATCCTGAATGCTCCAACACCAACCAATACTTGGGTGATAGCTGCGGGTGAAGTAATGGAACTTGATGTTCGCTTTAATCCAGCAATCTCAGGTACAGGCACATTCATGTCCAACTACGAGATCGTCACGAACTCAGGTACAAACGGCGCTGCTGTGTATACGCCTATCTATAAGCTAACAGCTGTAGTCACTGGTGGTACATTCTTTGTAGGCTCGGCTGACAAGACAGAATGGGTTCACAACTCAACGGAACTGTTGGTTCCAGTATGGCATGATCAAGGTACCGCGAGAACGTTCGACGTTAGTCAGATCGTCAATGGCGATCAGAGTAATTTCACAATCCTCGAACCTGCAAATGGTCAGCTTACAATTGATAAAGGCCAAACTGCCTACATCAAGGTTCAGTTTACTCCAACAGCCGTAACAGTTATGGCTCCTGGTCAAGACATGAATTTCCTTACCACTTCTGCTAAAGCAACTGCTGGTGATCTATCCTTCAGAAACACCAAGTACGAAGGCACGATTGATGTAACAGACGTTGTGACCAATGAAGTAAAGCAAGGTGGCGTATCGGGTAATGGCAAATTCCTCGAAACGACAAATCGTGTCCCAAGCGCCTATCGCCTAAAGCCTAACGAATCCGTTGACATCGAAGTAATGCTTGATGCCGTGCCTGAAAACATCAGCGTAGGCAACTTGGCTGAAATCAGAATTCGCATGAGCTACGACGGCGTTCTGCTACGTCCAAACGGCATTAACGGTGACAATGTCAAGGCAGCAATTATCACTGCTGGTACACAGACAGCTGGTTGGACAGTAAAGGAAGCACGCAAACAAGTTGGCGTCGACAATATTGAAGTTGACCTCGTACGTGAAAACGGAGCAGGTAGCACACTAGCTGCATCCGGTACAATGCCGATGGTTAAGGTCAAGTTCGACGCATATCTTGGCAAGGGTGCTGATCCTGTTAATCCTTTCAAATCACCAATTGGTATCTACACCTATTGGGCTGGTCTGAATCGCATTGACGATCCACAAGACAAGCGCTACGTTCTTATCCATGACATCCCAGGTGAAGTAACGATCGATCCAAATTGTGCTGGTGCAGCTCGCCTGGTAGGCTTGTCGAACCAACGCTTTGCGGTTCAACCGATCGCTCCTAACCCAGTAACAAGCAATGCAGTAATCAACTACTCTATTGGCTTGGATGGCAATACTCGCATCGTGCTATTCAATAGCATGGGCGCTGAAATTCTTGACATCGTGAATGAGTATCAAGCAAAGGGTCAGTACGAAGTCTCGATGGACCTCGGCTCTCTATCTGCTGGTACCTATTACTACCGCGTAGTATCTGGTCCGTTCACTAGCGATGCGTACGCAATTACGATCGTTAAGTAAACGACCAAAGAAATCATAACGACCCTCTTCTGCTCCGTGCGGAAGGGGGTCGTTTCTTTTTGGCACTTATCTATGTCGCTGTCGTAGTATAAAATCACGAACTCACGAAATCAGATTGCATATGAAGATTATATCCTCACTTACGACTGTAGCTATTGCTTGCATTTCGAGTGTTGTCTTTGCAACAGCACTGACAAATGCAGTTGCGCAAGAAGTGACGCCAGGAACATCGCCTTGGACACCTGCTGTAGCAGTGCCCTTGGTGCGCGCTTCCATCACAGTGCCCGCACAGTATCATTCTGTGAACATCAATCCTACAACGCACGGAATCAATATTCCAGTTGGCTGGAAGGCGAATGTGTTTTTCGCGGGGATTGCTCTGAACAAGCCGAGGTTTCTAGCATGGGGTCCGGATAGCGTGTTATTCGTTGCGAACATGAACAAGGGTAATATTCTTGCGCTGCCGGACATGAACCGCGATGGTATTGCAGATACCATGATCGTTGCTGCCTCTGGATTTGCGGCAGGACATGATGTCCGATTCTATCGCGATACCATGTTCGTTTCGCAAGAATCAGGAGTTGTAAAACTGTGGAGATCGGGCGGAGTTGGCTACGTTTTCGATCAACGCCAAATCATTATAAACAAGTCTAATCAGCCAAACCAGACAGGTGGGAATCATACAACCAGGACCCTTGTCATTGACAGCCTTAATTCGAGACTGTTTATCAATGTTGGTTCGAGAGGAAATGCCGACAGAGAAATGACGCCTGGACAAGAACGCGCGCTCATCGAGACCTACAGCATGGATGGCTCGAACAGGCGGATCTTTGCTACCGGTATTCGTAATGCTGTGGGTATGACGTTGCACCCGCGTTCAGGAAGATTATGGGCGAACAACAACGGCAGTGACAAGCAGGGCAATGACATTCCTGGCGAGTGGGTCGATCTCGTGAGAGAAGGTGGCTTCTATGGTTACCCATTTGCGTTTCCATACAAGCAATACTTCGATCTAACAAAAGATGACTATCGCGACATACTTCCGCTTACGGCGAACGATACTGCACTTGTAGAGAGCATGCAAGCTCCAGCCGGACTCATCACAGCGCACTCAGCTCCAATGGCGATGCAGTTTTCACACCCTGGTATGTCGCCAGAATTCCGCAACGGAGCATTTGTTGTCCTTCGAGGAAGCTGGAACCGCTTTCCAGCGACAGGTGCGAAGCTCGTCTTCCTTGCTTTCGATAATGATGGCGACACTGTTGCAAATTCGATAAGCGACATATGTACTGGCTTTTTACCCGATTCAAATAACTCAGAAACACGCTGGGCGCGTCCCGTAGGATTAGCTCTCGACGCTAACGGGTCTATCTATCTAACAAGCGACGACATTAAACAGTTCATCCTGAAACTCACACCTCCGCCAATAACATCTGTTGAAGAAGGGGCTATAAGAGGGGGCTTCGAAATCACTCCAAATCCTACAGATGACGTGTGTACCATTCACACGAATGTCGGCGGAGTACATCAGGTGTGGGTACGTGACCTTGCAGGAAAGGTGTGGTTTGCAAGTGAATCGATAGAGAACTTTATCAGTTTAGATGTACGATCACTTCCAAGTGGACTCTATTCGGTTGTCGTAAAAACTGGCAATACGCTAGAGTGCAAGTCACTAAGTGTGATTCACTAAGCGTGAGTCACTTAATATGATAAACTAAGCCGGAGTAACTACGCATTGGGTAGATAACTTTTTATTCTATCTGCATGTGTTTGCGATGATCCAGCATGCTCGATCATTGCACTCCTAGTCGCTACAGCAATTGTTTGACGCCGGACAGTAGATGCAACCGATGTCTGGTACCATGTGAGCAGGTCTGCTGCTGAACGCACCACGTGTAACAGCCCGAGGTCGAAGAGACGCAGTGCGTCTGCGGAGCGTTGGATGTACGGACCCGTCGCGATGGGCATACCGTAGACTGCTGGTTCTGTAACGCTGTGGACCCCTGCTCCAAAGCCCCCTCCCACAATCGCCGCATCGGCTATCGCATACAGCGATAACAGCCGGCCTACGCTATCAACGAGAATATGTCCGTGTGTATCGGCGTTACACCGACTGAGCAACGTACTCGGAATGCGCGCCTGAATTGCCGCGATTACCTTTGGAGTTGGTTCGTGGGGGACGATGATTAGACGGACACTAGGAGTGGTAAGGACGTCAAAAGCCAGCGTCTCTTCGGGTGACCAGCAAGAGCCAAGTACGATGGTTAGTATATCTGGTCTGCGGAGAGCTTCAATCGACGCTTCGGGTGCAGTACACTTTTCAATTACACGGTCGACACGCGTGTCCGGGAGTACAGTAACGGCACGTCTGGTGAGTTCGGAGAGCTTTCGAGCGTCGGCGAGTGTAACGGCAGAGATAAATGTTAAGCGACGGTAGATGTCTGCGAACCAGTAGCGCAACAAACCCCGAGCCCCAGATGGAAATGTTGCGTTGATAAGTAGAACAGGAATCTTCCTTGCTGTTGCTTCTAGGATAAATGTCCGCCACACATCGTAACGGTCGATGACAATCACGTCGGGGAGGTACGTGTCGAGGTATGTACGTACACTGCGTTTTGTGTCGAAGGGTAGGTACGTGCAGATGTCGACGTCGGGTAATTTTATTCCATGAGCATAGCCAGACGGACTAAAGAAGCTGGCAATTACAGTCAGGTTGCTGACGTTGTTGCGGAGGAGTTGTATGACCGGTAAAAGTTGTTCGAACTCACCCATGGATGATGCATGGAAGAGGATTCGCGGTGTGTTGGTCTTAGGCGCAGCGTACTCATAAGAAAGAACGGTTGAGTCAGGACGTTGGGCGATGCGCCTCGATGTCTTTCCTTCGCTAAAGCGACGCTGCATCTTAGCGTTAAACAGCGATGCAATACGTGCAGCTATCCACACTAAGGGCAAAACCAGATAGCGGTATACCAGATCTGTAAGCCACACCACAGATTTAAGAGCCCCTAAAGGTGGCTTGCCGTTTCTCTAGAAAAGCTTTCGTGCCTTCCTTGAAATCGGCACTACCACATGTGCGGCCAAATAGACTTGCTTCGAGATACAACCCTTCAAGTAGCGACATATCTGCAGCCGCTTGTGTGGACTCTAGGCAAGCTGAGAGTGCAATAGGTGCCTTGGATGCCAATGACGCAGCAAAAGCCTCTGTGTGGGCAAGTAGGTCGCTCGCAGGCAAGACGCGGTTAACCAGTCCGATCTGCATGGCTTCATCGGCCTTGATCATATCGCCCGAGAGGATGAGTTCGAGAGCCTTTGCGTATCCCACGAGTCGGACTAAACGTTGTGTACCACCATAACCAGGAATTATTCCCAGGTTTATTTCGGGCTGACCAAATCGTGCCGTTTCCGAAGCAAATCGAATGTGACAGGCCATGGCAAGCTCGCAGCCACCACCAAGTGCGAATCCGTTAATAGCTGCAATCACTGGCTTCCCCAAGCGTTCGATCTGCGTTAACACGGCCTGCCCACGCTCTGCGAACGATCGGCCACTATTTCCGTCGTGTGCATGTAACTCCTCTATGTCGGCCCCGGCAGCAAACGCCTTAGGTCCAGCGCCGGTTATTACAAGTACACGTATGGTTGTGTCGCTTTTGCACTCTTTAAGCAAGCCAGACATTTCGTTAAGTAATTCAATATTCAACGAATTTAGTTTATCCGGACGATTTAAAGTCAGGATTGCATAACCCTCATGGCGAGAGAGAAGTAGTGTATTCATGCCGCAAAACTACAATGTTCGTGTGCATAACGCCACGTTGTCCGGTCGACCCCAACCGACTAACTTTGACGCTTGACCGTCGTCATGGCACTTGACCATCGTCTTGGTATCTGACCGTCGTCAAAGTCCTGTCTTGAATTACCTACGTACACATATCGCCTGGATACTACTGTCAGTGGCCTTGCTTGCCGCTATGACAGAGCCTATCGTCGTTGCTGCGGCCCCGCCAGTTAGGCAAAGGGTAGCCACCAGCAAGCAGAAGACTACCGCGAGTTCTACGAAGACAAGCGCGGGAAAGAAAAAGCCTGCCGTACGTAGGACAAAGGCAGCGCCAAGCCGGAAGAAGAAGCGGCGCCGAGTTGCAGTGCGGATCCGCAATACGCCTATTATTAACCTCAATGTTGTCCGTGAAAGGGAATTGTCGCCAGGCATACGTTACGTAGAGTATCGCACGAACGGTACTCATGCTGTGAACGTTCACGTGATGACCCTTGATCGCACAGTACCAGGTAACGCTTTGCGGCTGGTGAAGGGCAATGACCAAGCAGATGGCCTAGAGCGTCTGGCTGATATGTGGAAGCGGTACGGAAGTGCGACGAACCACACGGTACACGGACTCGTCAATGGCAACTTCTGGAGGGCATACCGCAACACTCCCATTGGTGCATGTGTGATTGACGGGGAGGTAGTGGAAATGGCTCCGTACAAGAAGTGGACCAGTGCTTTCGTGGACTTTAAGAATGCCATCACGATCGACACGTTCTCAATCTCTGGCTCGGTGTCATGGTCTAGTAACACGTTTAGTGTTTCTAGTGTGAACAGGCGCATCGATTCGGGCATTGTGCTGTATAATTCGTTCGGAGGTCCGACAGTGCCGAACGTGAATGCTCGCGATTTACAGAATTCGTTTCAGGAGGCTTTAAAGGACACAATATTTAGTAGTATGGACTCAACAGAAGTCACATTATCGCAAGAACGATTGCGACAAGAGATAGCAGTGGCACAACGAGAGTCTAACATCGAATTTCCGCTGACGAAGCTACGTGTCCGCTATCTGCGGAGTCCATCGATCAACGTCCCATTGCAATGTCAGGTACTCAATTCAGATACTGGTACAGTCGATCTGCCAGTTCGAGGTGCTGTGTTGTCATTCCCACGCAACGTTATTGGCAACACTACAATGCCTCGTACTGGAGACACAGTCACCATTCAATTCAAAACAAACATTATGCCTTCGGTACGCTTTATGAATGCAGTGTGTGGAACGCCTCGACTAGTGCGAGACGGCGTCGCTAAACACGAAGCACAAAAAGAGGGATCGACTGGACGCAGGTTTATAGCGCAGAACCTTGCTCGCACAGCACTGGGTGTAGATAGGAGCGGAACGAAGGTTCTCGTTGCCTGCATAGAATCAACTCAAAGCACCGATGGTACGATGGGTGCTACTCTTCAGCAGACTGCAGACATTATGCGGTTACTTGGTGCATACAACGCAATGAATCTCGATGGCGGGGGCTCGGCTGGTATGCTTGTTGACGGAGACCATGTCTTCTTCGACGGAGAAGATCCTCTTACGCGACGCCTCTCTGTTGGACTTGCAATCGTGCGTCTTTCGCACGTGCTGCGCTCACAAGGAATAGGCAACTAACCGCTTGTATAGGTGCACTCCGCGCCATAAGGCAACTGCCTTATGGATACAATAGGTACTGACGACGCTTCAATTTAAATGCTTCGAGACCGCGTGCTGCCTCCGCTTCGGCATTCACCATGTTACCGTTTAATAGTGCTGTCAACAGTGACGATGAACCACTAACCTTTTTGAACATCGACTTCTGTGCTCCTGTAATCCCACTGGCAGAATCATTCATTTTTACGTCGGGGGTTAATGCAGCGATCAACGCGAGGGCGGCTGTGTACGGACGCCATTTTACATCCCCATCAAATGCCAAATAATATCCGGTGCACAACGTGCCCTGAAAACGACCGTTGCTTGGTACAAACTGCGCTTGAAGTGCCGTAACGCCATGCAGCTTTAGACGTTGTATAAGCGCTGTGTCGAGAACTCGGGAAGGGGCTCCGACGACGGTAAAGGGGCTCTGAGCGCCGATTCCGATATATACGCCGCCAAGCTCTCCGAGCAGGCCCGTAACGGGATAGCCACGTGCCGCGTGAATGGTTGGAATATTCGGTGATGTGGGGTACCACGACAATCCCGTTTCTTCGAACCTCATGTCACGCGTCCAGCGCTTACACCGCACAACGGTAAGGGAGCATCGCCGAGGCAGCCCCTTTTCATCCTTACCTAACCATCCTTCGCCATTCGACATGGTTGCAAGTTCACCCATTGTCATGCCGTGTACGTATGCTACGGGAATGCGCGCAACAAATGTTCGAAGAGAATCTTCGGGCACATTGCCGTCAACCACATTTCCACCTAGGGGATTCGGACGGTCGAGGATCATCACTCGGATGTTGAGTTCGGCGCATGATTCGAGACATTCGATCATCGTGCTCATGAAGGTATACGAGCGTGTGCCGATATCCTGCAAATCGATTACAACAATGTCGGCATCTGAAATTATTGCCGCACTTGGTTTGCGTTGCGCTCCATAGAGCGAGATGGCGTCGACGCCGTCGATGTGTTCGTTTGCAACGGAACCACCGGCAGCGACGGTGCCATAGAAACCGTGCTCGGGTGTGAGTATGCGGAGCAGCGATACGTCTGTGCGACGTCGAAATTCGTCGAACGTGCTACGTCCGGTCTGCGCCCGAGCCGCAGCATGTGTTACCAGCACGACGCGTTTGCCCCTTAAGAGAGCAAACTGAGTGTCGATGAGGTTGTCTATACCACATTTTACTAACGGTGGTTTGCCCGAGCATACAGAAGAGGTAACAGTAACGAAGGTTACTAAGATGAACGCACATAAACGGCACAACGCAGCGAGCTTCATCGTTGCGACCTAGGATGAAAGAGCGTGTGTACTTCCTTAATGTATTCGCGGTCGATGTGTGTGTAGATCTGGGTGGTAGCAATGTCTGCGTGACCAAGCATTTCTTGTACGGCGCGAAGGTCGGCACCACCTTCTAACAGATGTGTGGCGAACGAATGACGAAACATGTGTGGATGCACATGCTGGGTGAGTCCGGCTACTAGAGCGGCATCACGAATGATCTTCCAGAGGCCCATGCGCGAGAGCGGTCGCCCTCGATGATTAAGAAAGAGTACGTCATCCGTATCTGCTGTAGACAAGAGTTTGGCTCGGGATTCGGTTTTGTAGCGAGCTATCCAACGCACTGCTTCACCGCCAATAGGAACGAGGCGTTCTTTTGACCCTTTTCCAAAGACCCTTACCACATCGAGATCGTCGAGAACATCGTGTTGCCTCAAAGTTGTCACCTCGCTAACGCGGAGACCACATGCATACATCGTTTCGAGAATTGCACGGTTTCGCATACCGTAGGGTGTAGTTGTGTCGACCGATTCGAGCATACGTTGCATATCGACAACACTTAGGCCTTCTGGAAGACGCTGAGCTTTTTGAGGCAACTCCATTGCGTCGGTATAGTTCTTCTCGCAGCGGCCTGTCGCAACAAGAAAGCGATAAAGATGCTTTAGAGACGACAGATAACGTCCACGTGACGTGCTACCTAATCCCGCGCCTGCAAGAGTTGTGAAGAACGCGCGTAGATCGGTCAGCTTTGCACTACCAAACGATGCCATGTCGTGACTTGCCAGAAACTCTGCGCAGCGAGTCGTGTCGCGTTCATAGGCAGAAACGGTATTGTCCGATAGGCCTTTCTCCAGCCTGAGGTAATGCACGAAGTGTTTCAGTTCACGAGCGAGACCTGCGGGCAATTCTGCAGAACTCATTGTTGAGGTGGGGCAGCATCGGGCGCGTCGACCTCGCGATACTTAACACGTTTATGCGACGAAGCAAGAAGGTTTTTTACAAGCGACTCGCGAATAAGATCGAGGTCAGCCGTTGTTAATGGCGCCTCACTTAACTGTCCATCTTCGAACCTGTCGACGATGATGCGATCGACAGCTGCTGCGATGTCTTCGCGCTGAGTTGTGTCTACGAGGCGCGAGAGCGCTTCAGTAGCATCGGCTAGCATTAGAATGGCAGTTTCTTTCGAATCGGGCTTAGGTCCTGCATATCTGTAGTCCTGCTCATCGACAACGCCGCCGGTGTTTTCCTCGAGTGCGCGCGCGTAAAAATGTCGAATGAGCATCGTGCCATGGTGCGTAGGTATGAACTTCCAAATGCGATTTGGCAGGCGATATTCTTTTGCAAGTTCTATTCCATCCTGTACGTGTTGACGAATGATTGCAGCACTCTTCTTCGGCGTCATCTTGTCGTGCTTGTTTCCAATGTCAATCTGATTCTCGACGAAATACTCAGACTTTTCGAGCTTACCAATATCATGGAACAGCGCACCCACCTTCGTCAGCAGTGCATTTGCACCAATTGCCGTTGCTGCCGCTTCTGCAAGTCGTGCAACCGCAAGCGTATGCTGATACGTGCCTGGGGCACGTTCATTCAACTGTTGTAACAGAGGATGATTCGTGTTGTCGAATTCATCTAGACGCATGTCTGTTGCCACGTTAAAAACACGTTCAAGCATGATGATGACTGCGAATGTCACGAGCGTCGAGGCAACGGCATTTACGGCTGCAATCACGAGAATTGGCAGCAGATAGTCGGACATCGACCGCTCAAGTGAAATACAGACTGAGATGAGTGAAAGACCAAGAAAAATCGAAACGATGGCAGTGAAAATCTGAATGCGATTCTGAAGGTTGTTTGCTGCCAGTGCACCAAGTATACCCGACGTAATGAGTACGATGGCTACCGAATAATCATTACCGCGCGCCCCAGCAGCACTCAAGGCCATGATAACAGCACACATGACTGCTGTACGCGCATCATATAACACGGTAACAATCATCGCTAATGCGGGCGCAAGAATTGCGTACTCGATTGGCAGTTCGGTTGGAATAGTAATACTTAGCCAGCCCATGCTTGCAGTAATTACCGGCATAGCAAGTAGTGACGCTAACTGTCCGTTGCGGACATACGATGATCGGCGCAGAAAGCGTAGGTATAGGACCAGCAGGCCAATTAAAACAACGGCATGACCAAAACTGCCTAACGCAATAAAGGGAGAGAAGCGTACTTCGGAACGTAAATATTCAGCATCTCGAAAACTCGTTAGGCGTGCAAGTGCCCGTTGATCGAGACGTGTGCCTTTGCGAATGATTACGTCGCCCGAACGTACGATCTCTTGCACTGTTGGTACAGAAGCCACAGCTTCGTCGCGAGCACGTTGCGATAGGCTCGAATCGAGGCGCAGTGTCGGCATTATCGAGCGTTTGATGATATCGATCGCAGTGTTGCGCGTTGCTGGATCGAGCGCCGACAGGCCTTCGGAAAGCCGTGCTTGTATCGCACCAATGTCACGCACCTCTGTTTTAGGGATGATGCGCTCGGCTGCCGATCCTAAATCGACAACGACCATGGCTGTCTTGATGGTCGCGTCGTCTATATCAATTACACCAAGTGAGAATGCATCATTTAGAAGGTCGACGCCGCGACGACGAAGCAGCGTAGCGATTGGCGCCGAGACACCATCGGTTGCGGAACGTAAACGCTCCTTCGATTCTTCGATGGCTGACGGTACGGCCCGAAAGACAAGAGGTGTACTCTTACGAGCGCGGTCTTGCTCTACTTCGAGTGTTGAGGGGAGTTTACGGACAGAAAATGCGTACGGAGCTACGACAGATTCTTCTGTCCATATCGTACCTAGCTGGTTCGTGTCGTCCAGCTTCCTCTGCGTGTCACCACTCCTGCCCGGAAAAAACGCAGCGGTCCCGAACATACAGGCTATGATGATTATCCATCGCAAAAACCGAGAAGCGTTCCACGTGTTCTGCGGAGCCTGTGGTCGTTCGTCTTCTCTTAACTGCTCGAACAGCGTTGGCTTGCTGCGTGCCATGATGCTCCTTAGTTCAGCGACCCGTGAAGACTGGTGGACGTTTTTCGATGAACGACTGAACGCCCTCGATGTAATCAGACGAGTCGCCTGCGCGCTGCTGATAATCAATTTCTAAATCAAGCATTTCTTCGAACGATGATGTCATGCCTTTTTGAAGAAGTGCTTTGACATACCCATACGATTGTGTAGGTCCCGATGCATATCTGCGAGCCAAGCTCTGTACGGCGTGCTCAAATGCTCTTGGATGCACGACAGAATTAACCATTCCTAGTCGAAGCGCTTCTTCTGCAACAATGGGTTTGTTCAGCGTTGCAAACTCGAACGCCTTGGTGTAACCAAGCATGCGCGGATAAAAGTATGTTGCTCCGGAATCGGGGAGTAAGGCAATGCCGATAAATGCTTCGACGAATCGCGCATTTGCACTCATTACACGTACATCGGCAGCAAGCGCTAACGATAGTCCCGCACCCGCAGCAACGCCGTTAATACCAGCTATGACAGGCTTCGGCATGTTTCTCATCATCGTTACAATGGGATTATAACGTCGCTTTAACGAGTCGCTTAGACTACGCTTCCCGTCACCTTTAGGCGCATCCTTTAAATCCTGTCCAGAACAGAACGCCTTGCCGGCGCCCGTTAACACAACACACCGTACGTCGGCATTTTCTGTTGCGTCTTTTAGTGCGGCTTGTAGATCGGACGTGAGTTGCTCGTTCGCCGCATTGTAGGAGTCTGGACGATTCATCGTAATCGTGCCAACACCTTCTTCTATCGAATAGAGAACTGTTTCGAGATTCATCGGATTCTGTGCCATTAGATTATTTGCCCTTCCATTCGGGCTTGCGCTTTTCTACGAAGGCAGACATGCCTTCCTTCTGATCTGCGGTGGCGAATAGCATGTAAAAATTTTTACGTTCGAACTCCAAGCCTACTTCAAGCGATGAACTAAACGATTTTAGTATCGATTCTTTCGCGAGACGAGCAGCAACGGGTGCCTTTGAAGCAACGTCGTGCGCAAGCGCAAAAGCTTCCTGCAAGTAGACGTCAACCGGTACCACTCTGTTCACTAACCCCGCCTGCAATGCTTGATGTGCAGAAATCATCCGTCCCGTCAACACCATCTCCATCGCCAGCGCTTTTCCAACAGCACGCGTAAGGCGCTGCGTTCCACCAGCTCCCGGCATTACCCCAAGGTTAATTTCGGGCTGTCCGAACTGCGCCGTCTCACTTACAACCAGCATGTCACATAACATTGCGAGCTCGCAACCACCCCCAAGTGCAAATCCGCTTACAGCACCAATCACGGGTTTCTTTACGGTGCGAATGCGCTCCCATCGCGAGAACTGATCGCGTTCAAGCATCGTTACTGCAGAGGCATCTGACATCTCTGTGATGTCGGCGCCAGCCGCAAAGGCTTTCTCGTCGCCGTGAAGGACAATACATCGCACCTCGGAGTCGGCATCGAACGCTGTAAAGGCCTCGACAAGCTCAATCATGGTTTGAAGGTTGAGCGCGTTAAGAACTTTTGGACGATTTAAACGGATGGCGCCGATGCCAGGAAACGGGCGATATGCTTCTATACATGTGTAGGCAGAACTCATGGGGCGGAAAATACGGCATTTTTGCCTCCAGCTCGGAGGTGGAATGAACTACTTGTATGATGCGGCACTATCTGCCGCTGTTGATGCGGGTGCAGACGAAAGCCTGGCCCCTGTTATACCCGGACGCGATTTACGTCGGCACCTCGCGGCCCTACGCATTCGCGACGGAGAGAACGTTACCATCTTCGATGGTAAGGGGCTGCGTGCATTCTGCACGCTGCAGGGGTCTCCGGCCGATGGCGTGTTAACAATAGTCGAGCGCACACAAACACCAGCCCCTTTGCCTCTGACCCTTGCCATGGGTTTGTTGGACAGTCGCGACCGACTTGAGTTTGCCATCGAGAAAGCAACGGAGTTGGGTGTTACGTCAATCGTATTACTCGCTAGCGACCATGCATCTCGAATGCGTGCCACATCTGTGCGGATACTTGCAAAGGTTATAGCTGCGTGTGAGCAGAGCGGACGGTTTTGGCTGCCTGAAGTACATGAGCCCATGTCGGTCGAAGCGTTCCTAGGTCGGAACGAAGGTTCCGTGCTGATTTTAGGTGACCAGCAAGGGGACCACCCCAGCAGTTTGCAGTCACAGCACTTCGCTGTTGTTGTGGGTCCAGAAGGCGGTTTCTCACAACGCGAACAAGCGCTGTTTTCCGCAGACCAACGCACGTTGCGCTGGGTAATCGGAAGACAGCGCTTGCGCGCCGAGACTGCTGCTATTGCAATGTTATCTACAGCACTCGCTGTTTCGACGAACTGACGAGTGCAGTAGGTGTAAGGCGTTACTTCGTGATGAGAATAGGGGTTGAATACATGGTGTTTCCCGTGCGGACTTGAAGCATGTAATACCCTTGTGCAAGTGTCGCGACCGGTACAGATAACACGCGAATATCTGGTCCGTACACACCGTCGAGCAACGTGCTAACGATCGTACCCGTGGCATCAACGATGCGAGCAGTTACGAACGCGCGGCTTTCGATTACCACTTCTACAAGGCCAGATGTAGACATTGGGTTGGGTGAAACGCGGACAGAAACCGACTGCAACGGCTGATCGGTTTCAACACCAACACTACCTGATATTGCCACGCGGGCGGTTACAGGAAGATGGTCGGAGACCGTAGTTGAGTACGAGGACAAGTATGCCTGTGGGTTCTCTATGTAGGTGCGGTACACCATCGGAGCAACTTCATTCGAAACGATGATGTTGTCGATGAATCGCGGACCCGTTCCGAAGAGGTAGGTAGACAAGCGGCGCTCCGCAAGAGGGCATGTCGAACACGTCCACGATGCAACGTCATCTAAAAAAGCTTTGTACGGCGAAGGAAGCGTTGTGTCGACAACAGATTTTGTGATGTCGTCGTTATAGTCACCCACAACCATTACAAGTGAATCGGGATAGAAATCGCGCAGGTATGCATGAAATGTTTCTGCATCAACCTTCCGACGTGCGTAATCTTCGAGCGCTGTAGCTGAATCTGTTGCTTTGCCGTGAATGTTAAATACTACCATGCGCCGTGTAATTCCTTCGACAGTTGCATCGAAGGTGAAGCGGAATGGGTAACGTCCATTGGCCCATGCTTGCGAGCCACCGTTTACGGCCAGACCACTCGAAACAGGTGTGATGACGTCGGTATTGTAAATAAAGGCAAGTTTTTGATCGAAGGTGATGTCTGATGCAAACAGTTGCGAGTAGTTGCCATTCAATTGTGATGCAACACTTGCTAGAGTATCTGCCGAGACAACCTCTTGAAGTGCGTAAAGGTCGGCTTTGATAGAATCCATAACGCGACGGATACTAGCATTCTGACGTGCCTTATCGTTTGGACCGCGGGCTGTGTCTGTAGAGCCGAACCATTCGAGATTCCATGTTGTAACGTCTAGAGTGCGCGACTTCGCAACGGTGTCTTCGACAATCGGAGCCTGACTAAGGTCTGTTGCAAACCGCGGAGTAATCTGAAACGCACTGCGGAATTGTCCGACAAGTCCAATCAAATCGATTTCACCTTTTGGGATCGCAATAAAATTCGACGCTATTTCTGTACCACCATCAATGCGTACATCGATGTCATTTCCAGAAAGGTCGCGAATCTGATATGTTGTTTCGCCCTGGAAGCTACCAGATTGAATGAATGTTACACGACGGAGGCGCACGAGCTGACCCTCAGCACTTTCACCAATGTTAGGAATAGTAATATTCTTCGGAGCAGGTTCGAATTTTGCTACGGGCACAACAGTGAATGTTAGTGGGCCAACAAGCTGTGTTAGACCAGTGCCTGGTGATCCTGATGTTGGCTGAAACTCACTAAGTGTTGCACCTTCGACAAACACAGAGTCACCGATCTGCACTCCAGTGCGAAATGCATTATCAAACACTGCAATGCCTGCTGTGCCATCCTGGAAATAAGCTGTATTGCGAAATATGCCTGCCGACGTAACGCGACCTGCGACTTTTACAACTGTTGTGCCGAACGCTTGTTGCTTGGCTTGCGAGATCGGAATCGGGGTCTGTGCGCTCATCATTACGGGTAGTACACACGTAACAAATTGCAAGGCGCATGTGATAGATAAAACGAGTCGAAATGATGTCATGGTAGTACCCATTGGGTGATTAGAATCAATTGAAAATGCCCATCGCAATGCTATCAACAGCAGGTGGTGCCGCATCGTATGAATAAATCATGTAAGACATGCCTGCAGCAAGACTGACGTTTGTAAGTCGTCCGAGCACAAGGCTTGTACCTTCTTCGCGAAGTACAAAACTATAGGTACCTGGCGCCAACTGAGTGTATCCTCGAGACGAGAATCCTGGCTGGAAGAGATCGTCAAAAACGAGCGAACCACTTTCATGCCATAACTCTACAAAGCCGGCTTTGTCGAAGTTCTCAACCATGTGTGTGAAGCGGACGAATGCCATTGAAGAACTGGTGACTATTGTATCCTGTATTGCCTGTCGTATTTCGACGAGATTTGTCTTCGTGCCCTTTGCAAAAAGTATTACACGTGCATCGCCACCAAACGTATATCGCAAAGTGTCTCGGCCAATCATTTTATTACTGTCCAGAAACACGAAGCTAACCTGACGACCTGCTGGAACCTCTATCACTGACGAAACGCTGCCACGAGCAATCAGCAATTTGGTTTCACCTTCAATTCCCACCCCTAACAACGTGACATCTTGTGTGACATTCACAACACGAACAGATGCGGGTGCGGGTTGAGGAAAATTCAGCACGCCATCATCGCAGGCGATGATGGCCATACTTATTCCTATCAATGCCAAGATGATTAGTGTTCGCATCGTGTAATCAGAAGCTATAGCGAATGCCAAGTTGCATACGCCAGCGTGAATAGAAATTGTCGGTAAAATAGATACCCGGACGTCCGTTGGTTACGGGTTCGGAATACGTCATGCGCAATCGACCCTGCTTGTCAAACGGTTTACGGGTTTCGGTGTCGTTCACGAGTCCGAATGCGTTGTAACTCTGAAAATTTACATATCGCTGCAGTCCCCAGTCGCTATTCAAAAGATTGAGAACGTTTTGAACATCAAGGCTGACGGTTATGTTGTGGTTGTCGACAAAGCTTGGTAGAAGCTGGCTGACTTTAAAGTCGAGCTGATTTACCCATGGCTCGCGCACAGCATTGCGCGGAAGAATTTTACCTTGGTACTGTTTAAGCACATCGTTGCCCTCAACAAATGCCATGACTTGTTCCCACACCTGCTCAGACGTACGAAGGTCGGTGCCTGTCGGGTCTACAATTACAATGCGGGTGTTGAAATCTTCGCGTTTTGGAACGTAGATAAGATCGTTGCCACCCACTGCGTTGTCGCCGTTGTAGTCCTGGATGTACGACATCGAAAACGGACGTCCCGACGATCCTGCGTAAAAGAGTCCAAGCGTTGTAGAAATACCCTTCGTCCATTGAATCGTGTAACTGCCGTTGACAGTTACTCTATGCGGCAAATCAAAATTCGAACGCGCTGAAGTAAGATTGTTTGGATCGATTGCGTCGGTGTTCTGCCATCCAGATAATGCAGTAGCGCTTTGTCCAGAACTCAAATCCTCGGCGCGAAGCATCGAGTACGAAAGTGCTAAAGCAATGCCCGGAAGATAATCGTTTGTTGCTTCGAGGTTCAACTGAGCTGATGCTGAGTACTGGTAGCCTTCAGATCTACTTTTTAGTACAAGCACTTGTGTGAACTCAGGTGCAACAAGTGAGTCGACCGATTCGCCAGCATACAACGGACGTCCGTCAAGAGGCGATACACTCATGCCTGAGCGTTTCAAGTTGATATTCGACGATGCAACCTGATTCAGAAATCTGCCATACATCCCTTCGAGTGTAAGCGTCAGACCCTTCGTAATAAGAATGTCTGTACCCAGCGTACTACGCCACACCTGAGGTATCCGAAAGTTTTCATCAGTAATATTAATGAGTGCCGTGTTTGTTCGCCTGCCTGGATAATCTGAGTCGCCAGGACGTGGTGCGCGTGGATCGGTAAGATCGAATTGGACAGGGAGACCGGTTAACGTATCAGAGATAACCGCTTGCGAATTATTCGCACCTAGTTGCGCTCGGAAAATATCCATGCCCGTATTCGAATACTGATTCGACAGCCACACGGCCGCAATGCGTCCAGTAAAAAGCCCCGTTCCGCCCCTTAACACCAACGTTCTGTCTCCACTGACATCCCAGTTGAAGCCGATGCGCGGTGCAACGAGTAGCGAAGAGCCTACGCTCGGCACCTTGCTCGTACTTAGGCCAGGGAAACGTGCGGCAAACACCGGATTTTCGTACGGTGTTGTTAGAAAAATTGGAGCATCGAGCCGCACGCCACCCGTTAAGCGCAACTCTGGTGTTACTTCCCATTCATCCATAGCATACACACCGAGTTGTAGCATGCTCCATGCAGCGCGCGGCGTAGGGTCGCTTCCGACTACAGCAGGGTTGGCGTAGCTAACGCGATAGAAGTTTGGCGTGCTGTCGGCAAATGCTTCGACGCTCGAAAACTGGTAGCTGCCGTAGTAGTCCTGAATAAACAGGTTGTTGAATCGAGAAAATTCGTTGTGTGTGCCAAACGTAAGTGTGTGGTCACCTGCGACGTGTGTGATGTCGTCAGTAAGCGCAATGAGGTATTGGTCGAGTCCGTTTGCTTGTGAACTACGTTCTGGTCCGAGACTAACATTCTGATTTGCACCAACGACAATCCGCACTTCTGGAAAGGGGTCTGTCGACAACAAACGTTCGTCGATTGTACTTGTAAACGATACCCGCAACTCATTGGCGAGCGATTCGCCTAGTATGCTGTTCAATTGCACGACGGTCTGATTATTAATGCTGCGGAACATGTTCGCCTGACTGCTCAGCGAAAACCGCGTAGCATCACGAAAAACGTTTCTGTCTTGAATGGCATGTGTGAAGTTGTGCCGTAGTTGCAGCTTAGAAGTTTCGCTGATGCTCCAATCGAGGCGCGCAATAACGTTGTACGAGTTGTTCTGCGCTACGTATGGCTCATACGTGCCTGCGTCGTACCCGTATCTGTCGTGTGCTACTTGAATTACTTTATCGAGCGTTGAGGGTGCGACAGGAAAGTTGTTCAGTGCAAACGGATCATTAAGGCCGACGTCGACAGGTGTTGAGCGCAGGCGCGCTTCTGCCGTAACGTGATAAAAGAGTTCGCTAGGAAGAATTGCGCCACCAATGCGACCACCGAATGAGATGTCGGAGAAGCGGTCGAATGGACGTCGATTTGCGTCCGGACTAAGTCCGACGAGGTCTTGATTACGTCCATAGAAAAACATCGACCCGTGCGTTGCATTCGTGCCGCCGCGCGTAATGACGTTGACAAGACCGCCAGTGAAACCACTTTGTCGAACATCGTATGGCGACACATTCACACGAAGCCGCTCGATAGCATCGAGCGAGAGCACATTTGCATTTGCCAGACTTCCAGCGGTGCCTGCGGCGCCCAAAGCAAACACATCGTTGGCAACAGCACCATCGATCTGGAAATTGTTGAAGCGCGAATTCATGCCCATGATGCTTACACCCTGCGTACCGTCGCTGCCGGCGGTCTGGGTCTGATTCGTGTACGGGTTTAACCGTGCCATGTCAGATAGCGACCTGTTAATTGTAGGCGCACTTGTAATTGTAGCATTATCGATTGTTGATCCGGAGCCTGTTCTCGTTTTGTCGAAGAGGGGGTTGCCTTCTGCCGTAACAACCACTTCCTTTGATAAGGTGCCTTCTTTGTCCTTGAGGATAAAGTTTAGTGTCCCTATTTCGCCTACCTCTACAACAACACCGGTCACCTTTTTCGACTCATACCCGATGAACGAAGCTGAAATGTCGTAGAGTCCCGGACGCATGCCGCGAATCGAATAACGTCCGTTCGGCTTCGTAATGGCCCCATACACCGCCCCAGTGCCTTGCTGTACGGCTCGAACGGTCGTAGAACCTAGCGTGTTGCCCGAACTCGAATTAGCCCGTACCGTGCCCGAAATCGAGCCCGTAGTCACACCTTGGGCATGTAAGGTGCTAAAAAAGGGGCTAACAACAACTAGACTTAAGAAAACGAACAACAATCTGGAGGGGATGGAACGGCAGTGCATAGGTCAAAACTAAAGCATTTCCTCGGGGCGCGTAGGGGTCCCGTATATTCGTAACAATGCCTTTACACGAGCCGATAGCGTACGTACACTCGACGTCGGCGCTGCACCTGACGTCCCTCCTGCACCTTAGCACTCAGATCTCTGAAGCCCATTCGGCCGAACAGCTGCTGAATGCCGCGGTACTGAGCATTATGGGAAAGCTGAGAATGCGCAGGGCCTGTATCCTGCATCCCGATGGCGAAACATTCATCGCCACACACTGCAAGGGCATCGTTCCTCCGACTGTAGAAATATTTAGTATCGACGAGTGCTCCTTTGCATTACCGGAGATTCCGGCAATGCAGCCCCTTGCCGAATGTGGAATTGAATGGCTCGTGCCTTTAAACGCGCACGGTGAGATGTTGTGCGTGATGTGCTTTGGTGGGTCGATTGATGGTACTGAACCCGGCAGCGACACTCGAGCGTACGTAGAGCTTGTGCGTGCAATAACAGCAAGTGCAGTGCATAGCATTCGTATGATACGTGCGCTTGTTGAGGCGAAGAAGGAGTTGGAGGGACAAACACTGTTGGTGACAACGCTTTATGAAAGTGCGCGCGATTTTACCGGAAAGCTCGAACCCAGCGAGATTACGCGGATACTTGCATACAGGCTCATGGGACAGTTGATGACAAGCAGTTTTGCTCTTGTGCTCGACCAGCCATTAGGTGAAAGCATCATCGCAGGACAACGTGGTACGATTTCAACAGTAGGTGTTCAAGAGCTGCTGTCGAGCTTGGAACTCGCGATTAATGTGCCAGACCTAGCCGAAGACGACGTACTTCGAGCGGAGCTCGAGTTACGCTTCATAACACTGGCAGTACCAGTTAGCGCACGAGGAATTCGTCGAGGTGTGTTACTTATCGGACCAAAACTGAACAGCCAACTCTACACACCCGAAGAAATAACGTTTGCCGAAGCCTTGGGTAATACTGCAATGATTGCGCTCGAGACATTCCGCCTTATTCAAATTGAGATAGAGCGCGGTGCGTTCATGAAGCAATTGGAGATTGCAGCACAAATTCAGCAGGGGTTACTTCCTGTCCAGTTGCCAGCGACTCCGGGCTTTGATGTCGCTGCGGCCACAACACCTAGTGCGCACATCGGTGGCGACTACTACGATGTTATTCCACTCGACGGCGAACGCACATTGTTTGCAATTGCCGATGTTTCAGGCAAGGGCATTCCTGCTGCATTGCTCATGGCAAACGTGCAAGCTGCACTTAACACACTTGCACCTCTCGATCTTGGTTTGTCCCAAATAGCACATCGTATCAACCGACTGGTATACGACAACACAGCATCGGACGTATTTGTAACAATGTTTATATGCATTGTGAATCACGTCTCACGCGAAGTGAGCTATGTCAATGCCGGACACAATCCGCCCGCCGTAATATTTGACGCAGATGTGCACTTCCTGCATACCGGGGGTGTTCTCTCTGGAGTATTACAAGATCCAGCACCATACGAATGTGGCACCATACTACTTGGCAACAAGGGTGTGCTTGTGCTATACACCGACGGCGTTACAGAAGCACGCAACGCCGATGGTGACGAATTCGGACCTGAGCGTCTCGTGACGTGTATACAAAGTCTTGCAGGTCTTACAGCCGACGAAATCCTTGCGGGCATCCATCGACATCTTGACGAGTTTTCAACTGCCGACATTCCGGATGACGATACCTCACTTATCGTTATCAAACGACATGACCTTTGACTCGTATATACGCTCTGTAATAGCGCCCAACATCTCCAAAACCACTGCTCTTCCTGCATACAGTGGTCCCGATATTCTAGCATCACTGTCTTACACAGAAGAACTCCGTGTTAAGCGCTCGGCATGGGGCCGCTTCGCTAAGGAGTTAAAGATTGGCGATGCTCGTATCGAGGAAATCGTAGAGGCGCCGATGCCTCGAGGCTACCGTGCAACCTCGCGTCGCAGACTCATTGTTCACCGAGGCATACCAACACTGGCCCACGGCGAAGGTTCGGTGCTCGATGCTGCGCAAGCGGCGCTGCTCGAGCCTTCATCACATGCTGCCATCTATGAAGTTGTAGAACGACTGGCGCGTCCGGGTAAATCTCCAGTCCTACTAAATCATGTCATGATCCGCGGTTCATACGACGAACATGTTGTGATCTTCGATGTCAAGGAGGTGGATGCCGATGTCGTTCGCACGCTGCGAAAATGGACGCAGACAATTTCCAAGGCAGCGCCTTCGGTAAAACATGCGTGGATTTATCACGACCCAGCTGCAACGAACTTTTTTATTGAGCAGGAGCGACCACCGCACGGATACGTGGGCAAAAAATTAGTAGGCTCCGCTGCCTGGATACAAACTGTGAACGACATTGCTTATCAGGTTGGTGTATTCTCGTTCAGTCAGATTAACCTCGCCATGGTGCCGCAGCTCATCGATGCAGTGAAGCGGGCACGTGGACCGGCTGGAGGAACGCTGTATGACTTGTATAGTGGATACGGTTTGTATGGTGCTGCCTTCGCTAAAGAGTATGAACGCATTGTTGCAATTGATGCCGACGAAGTAACAATTGATAACGCGCGATATAATATCAAGCGAGCAGGTGGTACTGTGCAGGCAACACCAGCAATGCTGAGCAGCAAGACAATAGACCGATTGCTCGAGGCAGAACATAAAATCGAATCATCAACCGAAACGCCAATTAGACGCACAATCATCATCGACCCGGCGCGAGGCGGCATGGCTCCTGGTGTCCGAGGTGGCATTGCAGAACTAGCGCCCGAGCGCATTGTAGAATTGTTTAACGAGCCGGACGAGATAAATCGTACAGTTCGTGAGTGGGCCGCAGCGGGTTACGCATGCGACATCGTGATACCGCTCGATCTTTATCCGGGAACTGCAGCAATAGAGGTTGTACTCGGCTTTAAGAAGCGTCAGGCAATACGCTCGCGGGCCCACGTAAAGACATCGAGGTAATGCTGCGCGGTGTCGGCGATCGTGTACTTGCTTGCCATCGCGTTTTTGCGTAACCGCGTCCAGTGCGGTTCACGTCGGTATACACGCAGCGCCTGGTCTATTGCTTCCGAGCATGCGTCTGCAGAAAACCTGTTAAACCTGAAACCATTGCCATGAAAGGTTATAGGGTCGTACTGCGTAATTGTGTCAGCAAGTCCGCCCACAGCGCGCACGATTGGAATCGATCCGTACGCAAGCGCGAACATTTGTGTTAGTCCGCACGGTTCAAAACGCGAAGGCATAAGGTAGTAATCACATGCAGCTTGAATTCTGTGCGACAACGGATTGTTGTAACCAGTGCCGACAAATGCATGTTCGGGATAACGGTGCTGCAACCCTAGAAAGAACTCTTCGAATCGTCTATCACCACTTCCTAGAATAACAAATCTCATTCTGCGAGATGCTAAAAAGCCCTCGAGACTGTGTAACAGAAGCGAGATGCCTTTTTGTTCAGTGAGACGAGTGACCATGCCCATCAGCGGCAGATAGTCTATTCCGTCACCACTATTTAATCCCATCTCGCGAAGCAACGCTTGTTTGCTTATTTCTTTTTTCTCTATCGTATCGGAATCGAATGGTACAGGAATGTGCGAATCTATCTGCGGATTCCATTCATGAGGGTCAATTCCGTTGAGCACTCCGATAAAGTCGGTACCACGAGCCTGCAATGCCGACTGAAGTCCCATGCCTTCAGGCGTCCAACGAATTTCACGTGCGTAGGTCGGACTCACCGTTGTGATTTTGTCCGCGAACATGATACCTGCCTTCAAGCAATTGAAGATGCCATCCTGTTCAAACCACGCTCCGACGTGGAACGACGCAGGATCGAAGCCACACAACTCCATTGCACGGATAGGGTCATACATACCCTGATACGCCATGTTGTGAATGGTGAATACACCAGCGGTACCAGCAAAGAACGGGTCACTCGCATAATGAATCTTGAGCATTGGCATACATGGCGCAGTGTGATAATCATGCGCATGTACGACGTCGGGTTTGAAGTTCAGTACTCGCGCAAGTTCGAACGCTGCGCGACTTAAGAAGATAAAACGACGATCGTTGTCCTTGAACCCATCGTGGTAGCCATAGATGCCCGGACGATCGTAGTAATCAGACGAGCTTAGGAAGTACAGGCGCGAGGATGAGCCAGGAATCGAAGCAGTCCATACTTCTGCAAACTCAGGCCACCTTCCTATAGGAACCTCGAGTACAATGTCAGTTTTTGAAATTCCGTATGCTTCCTTATCAATCGTACCATACAGCGGTAGCACAACCACAACGTCATGGCCAGCCTCCTCCCACGCACGGGGTAAAGCGCCAGTCATGTCTGCCAAGCCACCCACCTTCGCAAAGGGGGCGACTTCTGCTGCTGCTACAAGAATGTTCATGGTATTAGGAACGATGCGTCTACGGGACGACAAATATACGTGGGGAGTGACGCGAAGTAGGTTTGAGCCGCCTCGGCGTTTTCCACCGATGTGTACAACCCATACATTGTCGAACCACTTCCACTCATCGATGCGTACACTGCGCCTTGAGCGTAAAGCTCAGACTTAATACTGGCCAGTTGAGGGTATCGTTTAAACACAATCGGCTCAAAGTCATTTGTAAAATCATTAGGCATTGCTCTAGGATTTTCAACCGCTTGCATCAACGAGCTGATAAGATTTGCAATGGGTTGTTCACATGTTATCCCCAGTGTGGAATACATCTCTTGAGTTGAAAGATGCAGACCGGGAAACACAAGTAAGACGATCCACGGTAATTCAATTTCTAGTGACGTTATGATTTCACCACGTCCCTGTACTAATGCAACACCCGGATTCAGAAAGAATGTCACATCAGATCCAAGTAGCTTCGAGTAAGGGGCCAGTAAGGGTCCCAGCTCGGGATACAGAATTGATAAGCCAAGCAACGTTGTTGCTGCGTTGCTCGACCCGCCTCCTAAGCCCCCTCCTGAAGGGATGTGTTTCGTCACCCGTATCTTTGCAGCTTGCATCGAGTTGGACAATACCATGTGTGCTGCACGGAACACCAAATTGTCTTCGAGGATGTCCGTTACCGGTGGATTGCATTCAACAGAGAGTGCCTCTGAGCGCTCCATCGTGAGTTCGTCATGCAAATCGATAGCAATGAAGATTGAATTGAGGTCGTGATAACCGTCCGGTCGTTTGCGAACGATTTCGAGACCGAGATTAATCTTCGCGCACGAGCGCAGTTGTAATTGTTTCATAGCGTGTTGGTTGGTTCTGCGAAGATATGCCCTCAACAAAACAGATTCCATACGAGAGTGAGATTGCGCGAAAATCGATTCACTTAGCGTCGCTTCTCATTCCAATCGTCTATCTGCACGTAGACCACACGACAGGCCTCATCATTCTGGCCTGGATGACGGTTGTTTCGCTGAGCGTTGACCTTATGATGCGGTACCACGGACCTACACGTCGGGTGCTACTAGCGTTGGTCGGACCTATTATGCGGACGCACGAATTGCGTCGCGATAAGCTCCACCTCACGGGCGCATCATGGGTGCTTATCGCGGCCCTCGTAACGATGGCGGTATTCCCGACATCGGTTGCGATAACGGCGTTTACAGTTCTTATTGTGTCGGACACATTTGCAGCGCTTGTCGGAAGGCGTGTTGCTGGACCCGGTTTCCTAGACAAAAGTGTTATAGGTACCGCAACGTTTATTCTCACTGCGTGGCTTGTTGTAGGAGTGTATGGTAGTATTTATAGCCTACCATGGACCTATTACCTCGCTGGCATTATTGGGTGCATCGTAGGTGGTGTAGTAGAGGCAGCGTCGACACGACTTAAAGTAGACGATAACCTAAGCATACCATTCAGCATTGCAGTAACCATGTCAGTTCTCGGATGGATTTTCGTTATGATGGGTTATCAAGATTTCTTCAGAGCAATTCCATGACCAGACGTTTTATAAAACAGCTCGTGCTCTACATAGCGGTAGGATTCGCGGCTGGCCTTGGCGCGTATTTCATCTGGCTACGCGATATGCCCAACCCCGTCCTCGAATTTTCGAGCGTACGCGATACGTTTACTGATACTTCTGGTAACGAAACGGCAATCGTGTACTTCATTCGTGTCAAATCATACGACTCTGTACAAATTCGATCGTCAGCTAATTACTACGTCAATCAGTCTATAACGAAGCCAGAAATATCTGTTTCGAAACGACGCACCCTGCTCATGCACTTTTTCGTTGAAGGCGACACGGCAGCACTCAGCACTGACATGCAAGACGAACTTGCATACACACACCCCGAAGTATCCGACCCAAATAAAACGCTTTTACTTGTGCCCGGCGGATACGTCATGAAAGTAGTCTACGACAAAGACACGCATAAACCGTCGGTGTCTGAACTCAAGCGCACATCATTCTTCATGGCGCGTCCGGGCATACACGCTAAAGACCTGCGGTAAGGTTTTATGGGGCTAGTGCAAAGGGGCTAGATGGCCAGCCTACGCGCGGTATTGCACAGACTGGAACTCAGCGAACAGACTCTTTACCTTGTTGCGCTGATACTTGCCTGTTGATGTAACAGGTAAAACATCTGTGAATAACACCACCTTTGGTGCTTTGTGAAACGGCAGGTGTTCGCGGCAGTACGCAAGAATTGCATCTGCAGATGATTCGGTGTCGCGAGGAATAACAAGAGCACCAACTTCTTCGCCATATACATCGTTATCGAAGCCCACTGCAATGCCTGCACGAACACCAGGTGCTCGAGCAATTACTTCGTCTATCTCGAGAGGCGCCAGGTTCACGCCACCGCGTATGATGAGTTCTTTAATGCGTCCGGTAATGAAAAAATACTTGTTGCCGTTTTCATCCCGCATTGCAAATCCTTCGTCTCCAGTGCGAAACCATCCATGTAAGAATGCCTCGTGTGTGGCCGATGGGTTACCGTAATATTCTTTCATGACATTCGGACCTCGCGATACAATCTCACCACGTTCACCATCGGTTACTGCGATTCCTTCCGGTGTGTGAATCGCCATTTCATTGCACCCTAGAGGAACGCCAATCGAAGGATAACCGAACTCTTGCATCCATCGCTGGTGTTCAGTCCAAGACAGCGTCCGAGGTAAGAAACACGTATAACATGTTGTCTCAGACAATCCATAACCATGAACGATGGGTATACCGTAATGCTCTTCGAACCGCGAGGCTAGATCACACGTTAGGGGTCCTGCACCACAGATGATATGTCGGAAGCCCCCTTCGACAGCCCCTTGCCCGTTGGCATTTGCCTCAAGCAAGAATGCAAGAAGCGTTGGCACGACGCTTACGATGTGCACACCCTCGGCCCGGACGATGTCGAAAAAATGCGATGCGCTGAACTTTCGGTTTAGCACAACACTTGCACCTGCAAGGAACGGTGCAACATGTGTAACGATAGTACCATTCACGTGATGGACAGGTAACACACACATCATTCGTGTGGACTCGTCGATGCCGTGCCACGAGGCAATATCATAACCGTCAGCAAACAGATTCTGCTGAATAAGTACCACACCTTTGGGGTTGCCTGTAGTACCACTCGTGTATACAACAAGACATTCTTCGAAGCGCATGTCATCGTCTGCTTCGGGATAGGCATGAGGTGCAAGCTGTGCAACGTGTGCTTGATGTGCAGATGTCGCAGAGTCCGTATCAACATCGACGATGTTGGTCGCAGAAGGTGCGAGTCCGCTTACGCGACCGATGTATTCCGATCTGCAGAGTATGCAACATGCGTTGCTGTCGTTAAGAATGTATGTGAGACGTGCGTCGTCTTCAGACATATTCAGTGGTACTGCGCAGGCACCAAGTAACCAGCAGGCGAAGTAGGCGAGAATTGTATCCGGATGATTGTGGTCGGCAATTGCAACACGACTACCTCGGGCAACTCCATTGTTTGCGAGTAGAGTCGCGAGTTTGCGTGCGGAGACGATGAAGTCTGCATAGGTAAATGTTGTGCGATCAAATGTTTGGCGTCCAGACGGAGCTATATACGTCATCCAGGGTGCGTGTGCACTCGACGTTTCGCGCACACGCATTGCGTCGCCCCATGACAGGTGCGGATATACAATGTTCTCGGCATTGATGCCACGTAGACTTCGAGCTGGTTCGTTACGAGGATCATGGTGCATTTCCGAAAATTAAGGCTATACGAAGTAGATTCGCAGCATGATCGACTTACGAAGTGATACACTTACTGTACCAGACCAGGGTATGCGCGAAGCAATGGCGTCAGCGCAGGTAGGAGACGATGTCTACGGAGAAGACCCGACAGTGAATGCGCTGCAGGAACGTATTGCCGCAATGTTTGGCAAGGAGTCTGCGATTTTTGTCCCCTCGGGCCTCATGGGCAACCAGATTTGCCTCGCACTACACACGCAGACTGGCGACGAAGTAATTGCCGAAGCAGATGCTCATATCATGCATTTCGAGAACGCTGGTGCTTCGGTGATTGCGCGCGTACAGTTGAATACCATTAAGTCTAGTGACGGATGTATGAGTCTCGACGAGATTCGCGAAGCAATACGTCCTGCCATTTACTACTACGCCCGCACGTCCCTCATTGCCCTTGAGAACTCACATAACCGACACGGTGGCACGGTACTGCCTCTGAGGTACATGCAATCTGTGCGGGCTCTTGCCAACGCTGCGAGTATCAAGATGCATTGTGACGCCGCTCGACTTTGGAATGCACTGGTTGCATTGCAGTGTTCGCCTGCCGACGTCGCAGAGAATTTTGACACCCTTAGCATCTGCATGTCGAAAGGCGCTGGTGCGCCCATTGGTTCGTTGATTATTGGGTCGAACGAGGACATACTGCGCGCCCGCAAGTGGCGCAAGATGCTAGGCGGCGGAATGCGGCAGGCTGGCATCCTGGCTGCCGCATGTATGTACGCGCTCGACACCATCGTGCCGAACATTGGCCAAGATCATCGCAGGGCGTTGATGTTTGCCGACAAGCTCGCCCATATAGAAGGCATTTCAATTGAACGCTGGCGGGTGCAAACCAATATCGTATGCTTTTCTGTAGGGGGCTTTACAGACGCCGATTTCGTGCAAGCGTGCAGCGCCAAGGGGCTACGCCTGGCACCCATACGTAGAGGTGTCCTTCGTGCAGTATTCTACCACCAGATCACCGATTCCCAAGTCGCCGAGGCCGCAGTGATAGTTCGAAGTGTCCTCGCAGAACGCCACTGATCACGTATCTTTAACCTATGCCTACAGCAGAAAAAACCGAAGCTACAGTTGACCATGGTGCGATTACGATCGACGACCATGGCACATTCAATCATCGCTTGCATAGTCGCGTCAGATCGTACGATGTAGACCGACAGGGTATCGTGCACAATGCTGTGTATCTGTACTGGCTCGAAGCGGCACGAATCGAATACTTCCGCGATATCGGTGTGCCGATCGACAGGCAATCATTTGTTACGAAGCACCGCTTCGTGGTAGCGAAAACTGAAATTGAGTACAAGTCGGCGGCACAATTCGACGACGCCTATACGGTGTTCACACGCGTATCGTTTGTAAAAAATTCCTCTTTCGGATTCGAGCACGTTATACGTCACGAGAATGGCTCGATACTAGCAACTGCTCGCGGTGTGCTGGTACACCTTAATCCTGCTACAAATCTTTCAGAACGCATACCAGATTCCTATCGAAGTCTCATTCGAGACTTCGAAGGTGCCAAAGTAGAGTTTGCAGACTAACAGATTAACGAAGCGCACCGAGGTCAACGCTAAGTCCGTAAGAGAAACCTTTTTTGAACGAGAAGAACTGGTTGCTGTTGTCCCAGTACCATAGACCCGCCATGTCGTAACCAGCGCTCATGCGAACTGGACCAGCAGGTTGATACTGAAGACCAATCGTACCACGTGCAACCGGACCCTGCGAGAATGCATATGCACCAGTAACGCTGACGAACGGACGCAAGCCTTCGAGAAATGGTGCTTCCCATGGCGCTGCTTCGTACGTGCCACCAAGCCAGAAGAGTACTGGCGTCTGATCTACTTGGACTGATCTTCCGTTACGTGTCGACTGAAACACCTGATGGAATGCTTCGACACCAAACTCTACACCTGCACGCTGATTTGTAGCGACAGGAAATACTAATGCAAACGCAGAGTTTGCAACAAGTGCATCGTTTACAGAAGCAGGTATGCGAACGTCACCGTTAAGCGATGATGCCAGCGACCGAATTGTTATCGACACCGGCAGGTCTACTGACCCAGGTGTAAGTGGACTTGCTTCACCAAAACGCGAGTCGCTAACCAGCGATCCGAAACGTGTCGGACTCGATGCTAGCTGGCTCTGCTCTGGCACCTTGCTCACGAAAAGATTAGTCGAAGTCTCTGGGAGCCTCGCATTATCTAAACTATTATTCTCTGCAAACAGTGGCGATTGCGTAAGGGGTTGGGAAGGGGGCGTCTTTGCAGGCACACGAACGTATAGCGTCTCAACACGAACGGCAACAGCAGGTTGCTCTGGTACAGCGCCGGTTCTGACTTCGGCGACCTGACCCTTTGCAGACCCTTCCCCTGCAATTGCCTGTGTGTTTTGCGGTGTACCTGTTCCGGGCGTGAACAGGAAGTATGCAAGGAGCAGGCCGGCAAGAACACCGCCTCCGGTATACACCGCGCGTGATACGAATGATGGTGCTGTTGCTACAACTGCTGCGCCTACTGGAGGCACAAAACCTGCAGCAGCTAGGATACCCGTCTCTGCCGTTACGGGCGGAAACAGTACGTCGCGGTGCACAGCGTTGCGGATGGCAAGAACGTCTTTCATTTCCGTTCGTAATTCTGGATGAGAAGCAAGGGCATCGAACAACGGTTGTTCGTCTCCTAGTTCAAGCTCTCCATCCATAAACGCGTAAAGCGCTTCATCCGGGGTGATTGGGGTCATAATGATACCGTAGACATGTTATGAGTTGTTATTTAAATCCGAGAGGTAGGGTGCGAGAATGTCTCGCAGTTTTTTCTTTGCACGGAAGATTCTGACTTTGACAACGTCGAGTGATTCGCCAATGACATCTGATATTTCACTGTAGGTAAGCCCATTGTATTCTCGCAACACGAACGCTTCGCGGTAGTCTTCGGGTAACAGCTCTAGCGATGCGTGAATGAGGCTCAACAATTCCTTGTGTTCGTAGGGCACATCACGAGCTGTAAGGTGGAAGTCCTCAACCTGAACGTAAGCGCGCTTATTTCGGGCACGGTACGAAAGGCAGAGATTCCGCGCAATAGTCATCAAGTACGCTGGGAAGTTTTCAATAATCCGACCCTGTTTACCAGAGTCATAGAGTTTGATGAAGGTCTCCTGCAGCAGGTCTTCTGCAGTGTGGTTATCACCAATGATTTTGCGACAGTAGGTGTAAATCCGCTGCGAATAACGTCGGTAGAGGGCAGACAGGGCTTCTTGCGCAGGGGCATCCTCCAGCGTAAGCCGGGAGTATAGATCGACGTCGGACGCTTCATCAGAGTCCGTGACTCGTTGCCTATGCATTAACCCGGTGTGCATACTACTACCGGCCTTTTCTCGTGAATTCATGCGCACTGACCATATACCAGTAACCTAGTTACACCTTAACCGCCTCATGGTGCCGTAATTTACTCTATGGCAACTACTTATCCAGATCCAGCGGGACTTTTCATCATTCGGGCCGAAGCCGCTAACTGGGACGATGTCCTGTACCGGCAGTCAATTATGATGTTAATAGACGAGGGCATTGGTGGCGTGTGCGTGTTTCAAGGCGAACTTGAAAAGACCGCGACCATGATAAAGGACATGCAGGAGCGCAGCGGAGGTAGGCTCCTCATCTCCGCCGATTACGAACACGGACTGCCCATGCGACTCGAAGGAGGTATTGCCTTTCCGCGGGCAATGGCACTCGGACACACGCTTCCCGGAATTACCGAGCACGTTGCTTCATGTATTGCCGAAGAAGCCCAGGCTTTAGGCGTGCACTGGAATTTTGCACCTGTGTGTGACATCAACTCCGATCCTGCGAACCCAATCATCAACACGCGAAGTTTCGGCGAGAATGCCGAGCAGGTCGCCAAACATGTTGCGGCCTACGTAACAGGCACACAATCGCGCAACGTACTAGCGTGTGCCAAACACGCACCGGGCCACGGCGACACCCACGTCGACAGTCATGTAGATATGCCTACAGTGCACATAACTCGCGAAACAGCCGAGTTACGCGAATACGTTCCGTTCCGAGCAGCAATCGATGCCGGTGTACGTAGCCTTATGATGGGTCACATCATTATGCCTTTCCTCGATGCCGACTTACCGGCTTCGGTGTCGAACGCCATTGTTACCGGACTCGTCCGTGAGGTATGGGGCTATAAGGGGCTGATCGTCACAGATGCCATGGACATGCAAGCCATTACCCAACGATGGAATTCTGCAGAAGCAGCTGTGCTGTCTGTGAATGCTGGCATTGATGCAATTCTACTTCCCGAGGATGCCATGATGGCAATAGCGGGTTTGAGAAATGCAGTAGCAAACTCGATTGTGAGTTCCGAAGCCATCGCAACGAGTCTTGATCGTTGGCAAGAGGCGAGAGACTTTGTAAATAAAGCCACAAAAACAACCGAGCCCGTAGATCAGAATGCGCATGCAATGATTGCACTTCAGGCAGCGAATGCGGCGATTTCCACGATGGGCCGCGAAGACCTGTTGCCAATCCTTGGTAAACATGTGGCAGCATTCGCTGTGGTCTCTGAAAGTGATTCAGAAGCTGCAACTCTTTGGCTGCACTATCTTGCGGGTGCAACCGAGGAAAACTGTGATTATGCTTTTATTGATGGCTCGATTGCTGAGGAAGACCTCGAAGAAATGATTAAGGGCATCGCAGAATCTGATCTCATTGTGTTTGCGTTTTTTGGACGAGCGGTCGCGGGCCGTGGTACACTACCTGGGTGGGATCGACTGGCAGATGTTATGACACGGCTAGCCGCAGGACGTCCGATTGTTATAGTCTCGTGTGGAAGTCCATATGGCCTGGAAACCCTCCCTGCGGATTTTCGGCTTTACACGTATTCTGAAACCATGCCGTCGTTGGCCGCCAGCGTTATGCGTCTCGTGGGCAGGGCTGCAGCCCCATCGGTAGCCCCTTCAAATTAATTAGTTTTGTGAGCTTTTTTCCCTTTCGTTGGGTTTGTGACAACACTTCTCGTTACCGGCGGAGCCGGATTCATCGGATCAAATCTCGTCCGGCATATACTGAACGAAACTCCTCTTCAGGTTGTCATACTTGATGCCCTAACATATTCGGGCAACCTCGAGAATCTCGAGGGTGTTTTGGATAATCCAAAAGTGCAGTTTGTGCATGGCAGTATAACGGATGCTGATGTTGTTGCGCAAACGATGTCAGACCCTACGATAGGCGCCGTTTTAAATCTAGCAGCGGAGAGTCACGTCGATCGCTCAATCAACGATGCACGTCCGTTTGTAGAAACGAACATCACGGGTACGGTTGTTTTGATGGACGCATGCCGAACGCATGGTGTGAAGCGATTTGTTCAGGTGTCGACCGATGAAGTATATGGTTCGCTAGAACCAGACGAAGACCCATTCACCGAATCGTCACCACTCATTCCTTCGTCGCCATACGCTGCTTCGAAAGCAGCTGCCGACCACCTTGTTCATGCGTATGCACATACGCACGGGTTGAACGCAGTAATCACACGTTGTACAAACAACTACGGTCCGTACCAGTTCCCCGAAAAATTCATGCCGCTCATGATAATGTGCGCCTTGGAGAACACGAGCTTGCCCTTGTATGGTGACGGTATGCAGGTGCGCGACTGGATTCATGTCGATGATCATTGCCGTGGAATTATGGCAGCGCTCGAGCGCGGGCTAGCTGGTGAGACGTACAACCTTGGCGGCGGTAATGAATTCGCCAATATTGACATCGCTAAAAGAATCCTTACGAAAACTGGCCATGCTGAGTCATTACTAACACACGTCACCGACAGACATGGTCATGACAGACGTTATGCAGTCAACTCAAACAAAGCGCTTGAACACCTAGGTTGGAAACCACTGCAAGACTTTGACAGTGGGCTTGCAAACACAATCGAATGGTATGAACAGCACAAATCGTGGTGCGAACGCATTAGTAGTGGCGAATACAGAAATTTTCGAAACAGACAGTTCTAATCAGGATCGTATGAGCACCTCATTACGGCGCAGAGGCCGACCGCGTAAAAACCTCAGCAAGAACGAACAGACGTTGATGGCGAAGATTCAGGACGGATCCTGCACCATTGGTGTGGTAGGTCTTGGATACGTTGGTCTGCCCATCGCTATGGAATTTGCACGCAAGGGTATAAAGACCATTGGCATTGACGTGAGCAAGGAGAAGATTGCGTCGCTACAAGCTGGACGCAACTATATCCAGGACCTTGACGACGGTGTTATAAAAGACCTTATCAAAAAAACAAAAACGCTCAAAGCCACAACAGACTTCGACAGCGTTGCCCAATGTGATGTTATCTATGTGTGCGTGCCTACGCCATTCACACCCAACAAAGACCCCGACATATCGCACATCGTAAGTGCAACGAAAGAAATCGCCGCGCGGTTACGTCCGGGTCAGCTCATCATTTTAAAGAGCACAACCTTCCCCGGTACAACAGAAAAGTATGTACAACCCATACTCGATGCAACGAACTATGAATGCGGAATCGAGTATTTCCTTGCCTTTTCGCCGGAGCGCATTGACCCAGGGAATGCTGTGTGGACAACACAGAATACTCCTGTTGTTGTGGGTGGTGTTACAAAGGCGTGCCTCGACCTTGCCGTTGCAGTAAACAAGTTGATTATTGCTGAAGTTGTGCCAGTAAGTTCTCCCGCAGTTGCTGAGATGGAGAAACTCCTTGAGAACATCTTCAGAAGTGTAAACATTGCGCTCGTGAACGAACTCGCGCAGTTATGCGACCGTATTGGCGTGAACATCTGGGAAGTGGTGCAGGCTGCGTCTACAAAGCCATTTGGTTTTATGCCGTTCTACCCTGGACCCGGCATTGGCGGACACTGCATCCTTATCGACCCGTATTACCTAGCATGGATGGCACGTGAGTACGATTTTGTAACAAACTTTATTACACTTGCTGCTGAAGTCAACGAGTCGATGCCGTTCTACGTACGCAGCATGATCGAGCGTGAAATCGCAAAACAGGATGTACGCATGTCACGGGCTCGCGTGTTATTGCTAGGAATGGCATTCAAAAAGGATGTCGATGATTTGCGTCATTCACCAGCCCTCAAAGTAGCAGAGTTGCTTCTCGACGATGGCATTGAGAATATCTCGTATTTCGACCCATTCATACCGAGTGTGATTGTGCACGACAAGACCCTTCATTCTCGAAAGACCCTTACACCGTCATTTATAAGTCGGCATGATGTCGTTGTAATAACAACCGATCACTCGCAGTTCGACATCGACATGATTGTGAAGCATGCACGAGTAGTAATTGACACGCGCAATGCAACACGCAACGTAAAAGGCGCTCGCAAGAACATTGTGCTACTGGGCGAGGGACGATGAAGCGCATCTTATCTGTGGTTGGTGCGCGGCCAAACTTCATGAAGGTTGCCCCTATCCATCGGGCTTTCGCAGCGCATTCCGATTCGTGGCAACACGACATCGTTCATACTGGCCAGCACTACGATGCGTCGATGAGCGATGCTTTCTTTGCAGATCTCGACATGCCGCAACCCGCATACTTCCTTGGCGTTGGCAGTGGTTCGCATGCAACGCAAACTGCTAGGATTATGGAAGGGTTCGAAAGGGTCTGCCTAGAGGCTAATCCAGACTATGTGATTGTAGTGGGGGACGTGAACAGTACCATTGCATGCTCGTTAACGTCAGTGAAGCTAGGCATTCGCACAGCGCATGTAGAGGCAGGTCTGCGTTCATTCGATAGGTCGATGCCAGAGGAAATTAATCGAATGGCAACCGATGCCATTGTAGACGATCTATTCGTGACCGAAGAGAGTGGTCGTTTGCATCTTCTGCGTGAAGGTATCCCAGACGATAGAATTGCTTTTGTGGGAAATACGATGATCGATTCGATGATGTATGCGTTGCCAAAAGCCGCTGATTCGACAATCCTCACCAGAATTGGAGTTGAATCGTGTGGTTACGCACTTGTAACACTGCACAGACCTAGCAATGTCGATGACAAAGCCCAGCTCCAGATGCTTTTCGAAGTCTTGAACAACATAGCCCAGAACATCGACGTTGTTTTTCCTGTGCACCCCAGAACACGTAAGAACATGGTGTCGTGGACGATGGGGGACATCTCTGAACGCATTCATCTTATCGATCCCATGGGCTATATCGATTTTCTTCGGCTTATGAAGGATAGTGTCTTTGTACTTACAGACTCTGGTGGCATTCAGGAAGAAACGACGGCCTTGGGCATTCCATGCATAACAGCACGTACCACCACAGAACGCCCGGTTACGGTAGACATCGGCACAAATGTACTCGTGCCGCCAGAGCACGACGCACTAATTGCACAGAGCGCCCGTGTTCTGCGCGGTGAAAAACAGCCGTGGCGGGTACCCGAATTGTGGGACGGCCATGCAGCAGAACGAATCGCAGCCGTCATCACGTCGCAGTATTCGTAACTTTGAGGCGTTAGTTGACAGCGTTTATGCCATTTCCAGGTTTGTTGATGCCCAAAACACAGCGGGTGTGGTTAATCTTATGTGCCTGTCTCTTGGCAGCCCTTTTGCCCCTTGCTGCACATGCACAAACGTCAAATGGCCTAGACCTAGATAGGCTTAAGGCTTCTCAGGGTTCGTCGTCTGGACTTTCGGCGTTACTTACGGGCGAACCAACAGCCAACGGTGATGTTGTTAACCCACGAACATATATGGTAGGTCCGGGCGACGTCTTGTCGTACCAGACCACGGGCCTCGACTATCTAGAAAAGGTTACTATCATCACACCCGAGAACACTGTTGTTCTCGAACGTTTTGGTACACTTTCTTGTAACGGACTAACGCTGCAACAACTGCGCGACAGTCTGGCTCAATTCGTTCAAAAACGCTCCCCAAACGTCCAATTTTCGATGTCTCTACGGCGAGCAAGACTCGTGTTTGCAACGCTTTCGGGCAACGTGGCATATCCTGGTACCTACATGGTGCCAGCCTCTATGCGCGTGTCGACGTTCCTTGCTGTAACGCGCCAACCTGGGTTACTCGGTAAGAGTTCAGAGCCGGTAGACCAGGGCCGATCGAAGTCTAGGGTACGAACCATGCCAGAAGGAATGCGCGCCACCCCACCGCTTTCAGCGTTCGCAGTTCGTAACATCATAGTTCGACATCGCACAGGTATTTCAACTGCAGACCTGCCTAAGTCTCTGATCGTTGGTTTTGAACATTTAGATCCGCACTTACGCGAAGGCGATGAAGTAATCGTGCCGTACGACGAGGTCGATTATCCGATTGTATCTGTTGCTGGGGCTGTCGGCAATCCGGTGTCTATCGCTTATCGCGAGGGCGACCGTGCGTCTGTACTGCTTTCAGCAGGAGGAGGTCCGACCACTGAAGCCGATCTAAGTAGCATCACACTTGTCGATGGCAATGGTTCGTTGCGCACAACTCTGTCCGTCGATTCTTCATGGCAGTTAACCGGTGAAGACCCACTACTAAGTGCCGGCAGCACAATTGTAGTTGAGCGTAAGGTGCTCGCTGGACAATCTTCTCGGCAGGGCATTGTAGAATTACACGGCGAAATCGAGCGCATCGGCGTACAGGTGATTGTTCCTGGTGTTACTCGTTTGCGAGAAGTTATTGAGCGAGCTGGCGGAATTAAGAAGGAAGGCGCTCTCTCACTTGCATACGTCATGCGTCCGGCCGAGGGTGCAACCACGATCAATGCTGACCGACAGGCGTCGTTGCGACGCTTTCTGTATAGCAACCTCACACTTGAAGATACAGTTCGCTATTTCCTGGATCAGCAGTTCAGATTTCCATTCGTTTCGTGCGATTTCAATAAAGCATTTGCAGATAGCAACTCACTAGATAATATACGCCTTCAAAACGGTGACATCATTGCAGTACCGCGCATTCCAGATCGTATCTATGTTTATGGTCAAGTAACCCAGCCAGGTTTTGTTGGCTATATGTCGGGTCGTACATTGGAATGGTACGTCGATCGGGCAGGGGGCTATGCCTCTGGTGCGAAGCCCGGACGTGCTATGGTTATCCGTGGCAAGTCGAAGGTCTCGGTTGTAGACGAGGAAGCTATCGTAGAAGCAGGGGACGAGGTTTATGTGCCCCGAAAACCAGATGTACCGGCTGGAACCGAACTGCAGATGTATGCCATTATCGCAGGCATTCTGGCCACCATCGTAGCTGTGGCAGGTACTGTTATTTCCATTCTTCGCTGATTTTAACAGCGAAGTGACGCAGAAGACCACACCCGGACTGGGATCACGGATGCTCTCGGGCGGATTGGTGATTGCGTTGACGCAAGGATGTATCGTCCTTATTGGCTTCCTTGCACAGCGTGCAATTCTCTCCACGCTTGAAAAAGATGCAAACGGATTGCTAAATGTTGAACGCCGAATTGCCGAACTGATTCTTGTCATACTTGTCGATGTTGGGTTGAATGGTATCGCGATGCGCAGGCTTGTTCAGTTTCCTGAGCGCGCAAACGAGATATTGTCGTCGCTTTTAGCCTTTCGCCTTACAATGCTCATTCCGGCGACCCTTGTCTGTTTGATTTGGTCGGGTCTTTCGGGCTATAACACCACAGATGTCGCATTGTACTGTTTGTTTCTTGGAATAAGCTCCCGGTCGGGTCTCGTTCGCTACGCTCTAGAGTTGCCATTTCGAGCAAACGTTCGCTTTACACTAATAAGTGCAACGTCGATAGTAGACGCTGTTGTCTTCGCTGGACTAGTGTATTTGTGGAAGGACGAACTTTCGCCATCGATTGTAATAAAGGCACAATTCCTATCGGCTATACCTGGCTTCATCATTCTGCTTTTTCTTGGAGAAACTCATCGATTGCGTCTGCGGTTTGTGTCGGTTTTAGAAATTCGCACGCTTCTCATTGAAACCATGCCTGTCTTGGTGACCGTAATACTAGTGAACATTCATGATAAGGTCGATTCACTCATGCTCGAAAGACTCACAGATGAAGAGCAGGTGGGAATCTTCAGCGCTGCATACGGTTCACTTGGTCCAATTCCGTCAACGATTGCCATGTCGCTCGCACTTGCAATGGCCCCAGGCATCGCTCGACTGGCAATTGACGATTTTGCCTCATGTAGGCGTTATGCATTCACAGGCCTACGGTTTTTGCTTGTAATTGCTGTTTGTATCTCGGCGTTTTTGTCGGTCTTAACTCCGTTTATCATCGAACTATTGTCCAAAGGACGATACAGCGACAATCACGCACACTTTTTTGCTTTTTTGTGGATGCCAGCACCGATTTTCCTTCTTGTTTTTATTCAAGAGCTTAACGTCGCATTGGGCAAGCAGTCGCGAAACATACCCGTGGCATGGACACTGTTTCTGGGTACCGTTATTCTGGGGTTCGCACTCATTCCTGCGTATGGAGCATTTGGGGCAATTGTAGCCAAACTGGGAACCCTTGCCGTTGCATCGAGTTTTGCTATTGTTTCGTTTACGCAAATACTCTCCCAACCCCTACCTTTGTCGCTTGTCCTTCGTTTGCTCCTACTTGTTGCCATTGGCGTTACTGCATCTCTACTCATACCCAACGTACTACCAATGACTCTCGCGGCATTCGCAGCACTCATCGCAGTACTCATTGCAACTCTTGTTCTTGGAGTTGTTGACAAGAGCGACGTGATGAAGGTAAAAAGTTTACTATTTGCATCGCGAGGTTAACGCATCATGCATTCGATGTTACGGCCACGCGCGATGCAATTCATCTTTGATGTGTTGGCGGTAACCTTCACGGTTTTCGTTTATCTGACAGTTCGCGAACTCATAATCCCGGGAGCATCGCGTTACCTGATTGAACAAAAAATTGTGCTAAGTGTAGCGCTGGTTTTGTATTGGACCACGCTTTTCTGGCTAGGTGGATTGTACAGAGACTACTACGTGCGGTCGCCCTTCGAAGAATTTTTTGCGGTATTGAAGCAATCATTTTTCGGCACAGCCACACTCTTCTTTCTAATTGTATTCGATTCAGCTGTCAAAAATCAACCAAGGCCACGCTTTTTTATTGTGGTGTTTCTGGTTGTTCTGTTTCTTGCTTTATGTATTGGAAGAATTCTCGCTAGGCGACTACAGCGCGAATTTCGTGAGAGGGGTATTGTGCAAGTAGAAGCCGTTCTGCTTGGTACTCCCAATCGGCTTGTTGAATTGATTACTTCGTTGCGAAAAGAGCCTGCATGGGGCTATGTGGTAAAGGGTTCAGTTACCGTCGGTACTGATGACACCACAGAGCTAGCACAATACACTTCGATTCTTGGTACGTCGGACAGACTTGTAGACATTCTGAGTACGCACAATCCGCGAGAGGTACTCATTTCTGTAGAAGGCAGTGATCACACGGCGTTGTTGCAATGGACTGCTGCATGTGCCGACAGCAACATTGCTGTAAAAATTGTACCCGACTTGTACGAGATATTCAGTGGTCAGGTTCGTACTCAACAGATCTACGGAAGTCCACTCATCGAGGTGAGTCCAGAACTCATGCAGCCGTGGGAAGAGTTTGCAAAACGTCTCCTCGATATCACGGTTAGTCTCGTTGTGCTACTAATCGGTCTTCCTTTATGGTTGCTTATAGCATTGCTTGTAAAGGTCTCATCGAAAGGACCCGTTTTCTTTGTTCAGGAACGCGTCGGAAGGTTGGGCCAACGATTTGAGATGGTAAAGTTTCGCTCGATGTTTTCCGATGATGAACGGACCCCTTCGTGGACCCTTACCAATGACCCGCGGGTTACCCCGGTGGGACGCTTTATTCGGAAGACCCATCTCGATGAAGTGCCGCAATTCTGGAATGTCCTGAGAGGAGAGATGAGTCTCGTCGGTCCGCGTCCAGAGCAATCATTTTTCGTCGAAAAATTCTCTACGCTTGTGCCTTACTACCGCAGGCGCTTAAAGGTACGTCCCGGGATCACAGGATGGTGGCAGGTGAAAGCGCGTTCTGGTACAGAGTCGATGGAAGAGATTGAAACACGGTTGCGGTACGATTTTTTCTACATCGAAAACATTTCGTTTAGACTCGATCTGGAGATACTCTTTCGCACAGTAATCGTTATGATAAAGGGGCACGGAAAGGCATGAAGTATATCGTTTGTATACCGACGTATAACGAGATGGAGAACATCGAACGGATAATCGATGCTGTACATGATGCTGTGTATGACATGCACATTCTTGTCATTGACGATGGATCACCCGACGGCACTGCAGCTCTCGTACGTGCGCGTATGAGCGCAGACCCGCGCTTACACCTGTTGGAACGTGCGGGTAAGCTCGGACTAGGGACTGCCTATTGCGCAGGCTTTCGATATGCTCTCTCGAACGGTTTTGAGTTAATACTTCAAATGGACGCTGATTTCTCGCATGACCCGAAAGAACTACCACGTTTTCTCGAGGCAGCTAAGAACCATGATCTCGTGATTGGTTCGAGGTATATATCGGGGGTGAACGTAATAAACTGGCCGATGAGCAGGTTGTTGCTGAGCTGGTTTGCAAATGCGTATACCCGTACTATTACCGGCATGCCCATAGCCGATGCGACAGGGGGCTTCAAGTGTTTTCGCTCTGAAATGCTCGAACGCATAGACATAGGTGCGATTCGATCGAACGGCTATGCCTTTCAGATAGAAATGAATTACCGAATGTGGAGACTGAAGAGTCGCATTGCCGAGTTGCCGATCATTTTCATGGATCGAGTAAGCGGTGTATCAAAGATGAGTAAGAACATCGTTTTCGAAGCTGCATTTTTGGTCTGGAAACTCAAACTGACGACCATCTTTACGTTGGGTAAACGATGACAGACCTTAGCGTCATCATCGTGAATTATAACGTGAAGGATTATCTCCTCAACTGCCTGCGATCTCTCGAGCAGCGCGACGACGGCGTTTCGGTGGAAGTGATCGTTGTAGACAATCATTCTGCAGATAATTCTGTTGAAGAACTAGAACCGCTCTTTCCTGCCGTACGATGGATTGCTCTTCAAGACAACCTTGGCTTCGGCAGAGGTAATAACGAGGCCATCCGGTACTGCAACGGTAGATATATCCTCTTTTTGAATCCCGATACAATTGTTGCACACGATACGCTGAATACGATGGTGCGCTTCATGGACGCAAATGCAGATGTTGGAATGGCTGGCTGTAAACTGTTAAATGCAGATGGCACGTTTCAGCTTGCATGTCGAAGGGGATTTCCTACCCCGTGGGCATCATTCTGCAAACTCTTTGGACTTCAAGCAGCGTTCCCCAAATCGCCACTTTTTGCAAAGTACAATCTCACGTACAAAAACGTTGATGAGACATATGCCGTAGACGCGTTAATTGGTGCGTTCATGATTGGACGTACGGATGTCGTGAGGAACCTCGGAGGTTTCGATCCGGCCTTCTTCATGTATGGCGAAGATCTTGATCTCTGCTATCGGGTGCAGCAGGCAGGCTGGAAGATTATGTATGTACACAGCACGAGCGTTGTGCATTTCAAGGGCGAGAGTACGAAGCGCAGCTCCATGAATGAAGTACGTGTTTTCTACGACGCCATGGAGATATTCGCCCGAAAGCATTTCCCGAATTCTAGATCGTTTCTTGTTCTGATGAGAGCTGGAATTGCACTTCGATCTTTTGTCGAACAGATTATTCGCAAGCGTGTAGAGATTGCAATTGCCCTTGCAGATATGGTGTTTGTTCTTGGATCGCTACTACTCGCTACGGCAATTCGCTTCGATAGTCCATTCGGTTTTCCAGACTACGCCTACCCTACAGTCCTAATTGTCGTGCCCCTTGTAGCCCTGTTGTCGCTTATTGTTATGGGGGAGTATGTCGAATACCGTCCAACGGTTCGCCGATCACTGGTCGGACTACTCGTAGCGTTTCTTGTATTGTCTTCTTTGATGCAGTTCTTCAAAGAATTTAATTTCAGTCGCGGTGTCCTTCTGATGACAATTGGCTCAGCAGCCATTTTCTATTCGCTCTTACGCGGTACGCTTGCCATCCGCGACATTCAGCGTCGTCGTCGTCGTCGTCGTCGAGTACTGTTGGTTGGTCTAACTGAGGGTACAGCGAGTCTTATTTCGGCAATGATGATGACAGAACCGGGGAATACGACGATCGTTGGGGTCGTTGCCACAGAACCCGCCGTCGGCGATGATTTTGCCGGATTCCCGATCCTGGGGTCAACGCAGTACATCGATAAAATCATCCTCGCTTCGAACGCACAGGAAATAATCGTCACGGACGCCAAGCTCTCCAAATCGGAAACCATCCGATTGATGAAGGCCGGCGCCACTGCTCGCGCCCGCGTACATAT
>Ga0163153_10000293_pt1 | contig 89993 bp, 105 predicted proteins | sample OliLakLV19MP6IB1_FD_148629 | JGI IMG/M metagenome (GOLD analysis project Ga0163153, IMG submission 148629) | Freshwater microbial mat bacterial communities from Lake Vanda, McMurdo Dry Valleys, Antarctica - Oligotrophic Lake LV.19.MP6.IB-1 | ecosystem: Environmental > Aquatic > Freshwater >...
GGCGCGAGATCAGAGATAGACAGCTTGCTAAAAACAGCTAACCCCGAATACGCTCGGCTCATGACAGACAATCTCGCTCCTTCAACAAGAGCCGCTAAAGCCGCCAACAAGATCTATGGCAATAACGAAAGCGCACTGAAGAGTCTAAAAAGCTTTGCCACCAAAGCTGATGACAAGGCTAACGTCTGGCGAGAGGGAACACTCGAGGATCTTAGCGCTAAAGCTGGCGTGCCTTCTCTCGTAGAAGCAGCAAAGAACGCGTCTACCAAAGAGTTTTTTGCCACTAATGGCTCTCGTAAAGTCCTAGGTGGTGGTCTCATCGGAGGTGCTGGTGCTGGACTCCTAGGTGGCCTTGTTTTTGGTGGCGTTGGTGGCATCGTAGGTGGATCTGTTGGTGGGATTGTTGGAGGTGCGACTGGCATGCTGCTGGATAAGCAAGGCCGGAAGGTGTCGCAAAAAATCTTGGATACGATTATTAAGCTTGATGCCCTGCTATTGAAGCCAGAGATGCAGCGCTTTGTGCAGCCTCTAAAAGCAGCAGCTAGCCGTGGCTCATCAGAACTGATTCTGGCTCACAAACTGTTATCAGGAAAATATCCTGAATTAGCCGTTGACTAGTCGTCATCTGAGTCATCGAGGTGATGTAGGTGAGGGTTTGTGACGGTTGTTGTGATGAAGGAAAATGTTTTACCGCCGGTCGTCTTGAGTTTGTTGTTGAGGACCTTGCTGATGCTGGTCGCCTTGAGATTCAGTTTCTCTGCTGCTTCCTTGATGGAGGGATAGGTGGTTCCATTTTCGTGACAAAATATTGGCTTCCATGCTGTTGCTGCCCTTCTAGCGATCCCCGTGCCATGGCGAACGTTGTCGAGGTGTGTGTCGAGCCGAAGGTTATCTATGCGGTTATTGCTCTTGTTCTGATCGATATGATTTATCTCCTTGCCTGGTGGGATCTCACCCTTTAACATTGTGTAAATAATGCGATGCTCACCGTATCCTACGCCATCGACGTGGACACACCGATATCCATTCGCACCCAGGCTGCCAGCTCTGGAACCAGCTTTCGCGGTCCCACCTCTGCGGTCTTTCCAGAAAAGTCTCCCAGTCTTAGCGTCCTCGCGGTAATCGAACATCGCTAGCATTTCAGCCTGATCAATATCCTTCACTGGTGGCCTTGCTTTCACTCTTACTGTCATCTGTCTCTCCTCTTCTGTGCGTGTGTCCGTTCTATGATATCACACAACAAAGTTTCTGACTACGAAAATTATTCTTGTCTCCCGTTACCCTAACAAAAAGGACTCTCTCTCATGCCCGTAATCTTACTTAGTTTTCTTGGCAAACTCCTCCTATCGATAGCATCCTCCGCGTTAGCCGAGAGGCTAGCTCTCGCAGCCCTCGCCAAACTTGCAGCTTCCACCGAATCTGACGTCGACGACCAGCTTGTTGCTGTCGTCAAGGACGTTATCGAAGGGAAGGACAAACCCTAAATGTCCACCCTCACAGAGCTCATCCTCAGCAAGCTCGAGAGTCTTGACAGCCGGCTAGACACAATCGACACAACCCTAGCCAAGAATGAAACTGTGCTTGCCAATCTCTCTGCTTCCACCGACAAGATAGCCTCCACTCTCGCGTCTCACGAGAGTGTGCTCTCACAGGCTCAGGGCGCCGTCAAGGCTGGCAAGGTTGCGGCCTGGATGGCTGCGCTAGCTGCCTCTGTTGGCGCTCTCTGGCAGCTCCTCCACTACTGAAAAAAGGATACCTATGAAACCTCTCTCTGACGCATCAAAAGCAAAGCTCACCTCTTGTGACGCAAGACTCCAGAGCCTTGTGGAAGCTGTCGTAGCTACCGGAGTCGAGCTTGTTGTCTGTTGTGGTCACAGAAATAAGTCAGAACAAGATCTCGCTTTCAAGGAGGGTAAGTCCAAGCTAAAGTTTCCTGAGTCCCGCCATAACAGCTGGCCTTCACAGGCGGTAGACCTAGCTCCTGCTAAGGATGGCAAAATTGATTGGAACGACCTAGAAGCGTTTCGCTCTCTGGCGGTTGTAGTCAAAGCTGAAGCTTTCAAACTTGGCATTGCTCTCGAGTGGGGTGGCGACTGGAAACGCTTTGTTGACAGGCCACACTGGGAGCTTAAGAAGAAGTAGTGTCTCCAAGGGATATCACATCATCATAATGCTCAGCAGAGAAATGGTGCTCAATCATAATAACAAGCCTACGCTCCGACACTATTTTTATGGCTTCTATGCAGTTCTCCATAGTTTCCTGATCGCATCCAGAGAACGACTCATCTAGCATCAGGAGAGGGGAGTCGTACAAGTCGCAGAGAGCCAGCTGGAACGCTAACACCAGACGGCTGTATTGGCCTCCAGAGAGCTGTTCTTGTGGCTTGCTGAGGAGGTTGCCGTTGAAGCTGACTTCTAGATTTAGTTTGTCTGACATCTCTTCTTTCGACTTCAGCTTCTTTTCTGTTTTGAGGTCTGCGTCAACAACAATCCCTTCAAACAGGGCTTCAATCCAGAACTTAGCGCGAAGATTGATTTCAGCAATCGTACCCTCTATCATCTCCAATGAAACCTTCTGTGCCAAATTGCGCAACGTTTCTGTCTGGGCTAACATTACAGAGTTTTGATTCTTTTGCGACACGGCTTCATCGACAATCTCAAGAACAGAATCTAGCTCAGCTTGAGTCTTTTCAAGTTTAGAGGAGAATTCTTGACACTTTTCATGGCGCTGGATGTCATTTCTGAGATTTCCTGCTTCTTGTTCTGCCGTCCGTAATGCCTCAGCAGCTGGACGAGCACGTTCGTCGATACTACGGAACTCTTTATCTAGTTCTTCCTCAGAATAGAGAGCTGCTTTTTCTTTGAAAATCTTGTGAGCTGTCTGTTCTTTATTGGCGAGGACTTCGATTTCTCTGAAGTTGTCAGCATGCTCTGTTAACTTCTTGGTCAGACTGTCTATGTCTGTCTGCTTAGAGGATTGGTCCGTTGTATTAGTTGCCAGCATTACTGTTTGTAGAGCAATATTACGACTTAGAGCGTCTTTATTGTCTTTATTTGTGGCAATCCGAATGCTCTCGTACGTGGAAAGCCACGTTTCGGCGTCTATCTTAAGGTTGAGAGCTGAAGATTCTTCTACTTCGTTATACTCTGATACAAAAGAGCAGTTGTCAATGAGCTGAACCTGGACCTTATCGAGAGTTTCTCGTAAACCTGCTACAGATTCTGATCGTTTCCATTGTTTTAGCTGCCTGTTGAGTTCTGCTTCTATCTTGACATGTTCTACTTGTAGATCTTTAAGATCTTTTTTGAGTTCTGCTAGGCGCTCTGGGGCGTCTGAATCCTTTGGAAGGAGTTTACTCTGACAATTTGCTATCCTTTCTGGCAAAGCAGCCAGAAAAGCTTGAGCATTCTGAAAGTTCTTACGCGCTGGATGATCTTTTTGCTTGTAAAGAGCTTCTTTTTGCTTATAAAGGTGCTCCAGCTCTCTGCTTTTGAGAGCAGAGACTTTGTCAGCGAGACGCAAGCGAGTGTCCAGATTATCTGGATCCGCCACCGTGAATTCCTGTTCCTGTTTCTCTAGGAAGACTGCCAATTCAGTCAAGCTGAGCTGCTTACCCCGGTAATGGTCCAACTTACGGTCAATGGCTACCCTCTCTTGGCTTAAGAGAGTTAATTGCGTCTTAATCTTTTCGCGATAGAAATCGGGGTTGTTGCCTCCCCTGAAGGCCAAACTGTAAATCAGATCTAGTTGCTCTCCAGGAGAGAGATTTAAGAGACTGTTCTGCTGCTTCTGTTTTACGTAAGAACTGACTTCAAATTCTACCTTGTTCATGCCGAGAGTAGCATCAATGAGCTCTTGTGCCTGGTCGTTTGTCCAGCCATTACAGGTGAGCAGGTTAGGGTTACGAGTGCGCTTAATAGCTAATCCGAGTCCTTCTAGCTCCACCTCGGTCGTCGTCTGGTCCTTGCCCCAGCTTGAGACGTTATTGAGTTTGCCGTAAAGAGCGTACAAGATGGCGTGAAACAGAGTGCTCTTGCCTGTCCCGGACCTGCCGTCTAGCTTAATGAGACCTGTTGCTGGGAGTTCTACTGAGAAGTCTTGGTGGGAACGAAAGTTATTCAAAGATAGCTTTATAGGCGTCCTGGATTTCTGCTTCACTTGAATATTCCTTAAGTCTCTGTTCAAATGTTTTTAGCCTAGTGTCTTGCGTAGCTACGTGAATCTGTTGGGCGACAGGCTTCAGCTTAATCTTAGCAAGAGCAGTGAGGTCTTTATACGCTTGAGTTCTTTTGAATGCCATAAGAGTTGCTGCTTCATCTATAAGAACAACTCTGTAGATATCTTGCCCAGAAAGGTCTAGTTTGGCAACGCCCTCTACGTTAGTTTCGAAGGTTATGAATCTTTGAATATCCACCTTAAATCGTTCGATTACCTTGTAACTGCCGTCTTCCTTGACTTCAATCATGCTGTAGTTCTTACGCATTCCGTCACCAAACTGATGCTGGCATGGAGTGCCGGGGTACCACACTTTACCGACACGCTGGTAGCCGTGAATGTGCCCAGAGATGACCCAATAAGCTTCAGGAAGCGGGTCTCCTACGGTACTACGGTGCGAAGCTGCCATTTCACAGCCTATGAACTCCTGATGCGCAAAGACGAGCTCTGGTTGAGCTGGCATTTCAGAGATTGCCCTAGCAAAGTAGCCAGGAGGAGTGTATGGCACGAATCCAATGTTGAGGCCACCGATGACTTGCAATATTGGCTTATCTACTACCAAGAAGTTAGGATGTTCTCTATATGCAGCGAGAGCGTGAGATTCTGGCAAGTATGTTCTACTGTCGTGCATGTCATGATTACCAACTATCCCTACAACCTTGCAGCTCACCGTTGATAGGAATTTCTCAAATATGGTACACAGATCCGAGTACATATTTCTATGATGATCGAATATGTCTCCTAACAGGACTATGAAATCTGGTTTAGAGATTGCTGCTTTGATTTTGATGTCGTCGAGCAGAGCCTCTGAACGTTGGGCGTAGCGTTTATTGAGATGTATATCACCGACAACCATGATCTTAGTCACGAAAACCTCCAAGAATACTCAACGATAGCTTATAAAATCTCTGAGAGACATGCTCCTAAATCATATGTTGATTATCATATGAGACTATGGGTGACAAAAATCTGTAACGTTACTTCACAGTTGCCTTTGAAATACGTAAGAGAGTAAGAAGAACAAAATCGACGATAGGACTCCTAGTCGCTAACCACTCCCTAGACGACAATGGAGAATACAGGAACATAAAGAGCCAAAATAAGCGCAATACTCTTTCACAGTTGCCTTTGAAATACGTAAGAGAGTAAGAAGAACAAAAAACTAGGGAGCTGAAGACGCATGAACCACGAAGAATACTCAGACAAGACAACGGTCACCCTAGACCTAAAACTTTTTCTTGCTCTAAAGAGTAGCTCACCTCTAGACCTGAGTATGTTTCCCAAGCTAGCCTCAGACCGCTGGCCATGGATGATAGCAAACTGGGAAAGCGCTCTGAAGCCTCTGCTGAAAGGTGTGGCAGGAGGAGACAGCTATCTTGAAGACGGCATTGAACAGATAGAGAACCACATTACAGGATGGCGCTCTGGAAGTAGCATTAATCCATACAATTCAACCGAATTCTTCTCAAACACATCAGAGCTTTTAGAGTACATTCCATTAGACAGCTTAGGCTTAACAGTCTCTGAGCAGGAATTTGTGAATACAGAGGCTAAGCGTATTTCTGAGTTCAATAGCTCAACCTTCCAGGCAATGCTCAGGTTCCTCAGAACACAAAGAGACTTGGCTTTTGACTTCATAGGCTTAGGTGATGTGACATACAACTCTTACAAGAAACGTACTTCTGGCGTCAAGCAGAGAGACTTCTTTATCAGCGACTTAGAGCAGATCGACCAGGCAGTGGAGCTTGAGCACTTTATCCTTGGCATCATATTAGATTTTAAGAACCTAAGAGAAGTGGAGCCGAATCTTCTGAGGTTTGCTAATAGGAATTTGACTTCTGATTCTGGAGCCTTCATTGAAGAAGACATCTACAAGAGCTACACGATAGTTCCTTTTGAGCAAACATTAGAGCAAATGGCTCAGGACTACTTAGGCACTAAGACCCGTTGGTTCGAGCTAGTGACTGTCAATAATCTCAAGCCTCCTTTTGTGGATTTAGCTGGAACGAAGATAGTTTTGACAGAAAATGCCTCCACCAACTCGTTGAGAGTGCCTATCCTTAATCAGGATAGGTTCAGAATAGGTGCAAATATCAAGATAGGCAGCCGAGTGGTGCCAGATGAAATCAGGCGTATAGAGCAGTTCACCGATAACCAAGACAGCACGGTCAGCCTATACCTGTCTGGAGCACAGGACCTCAGCAAACTTAAATTGAATCACGCTGCTTTCATCAAGGTTTATAAGCCAGAGACAATTCAGGACTTCAGCTATGTGAAGATACCTGTCGCGTTGGATAGTCCGTATGCTCGCTTAGCTCCGCCTACTAGGTCCGATTTAAAGACCCTAGATAAGGCTCTCTACGCATTTGGCGTGGACGTAGCCGTGGACACTACCAGCGCTGGCGACTTGGTGCTCTCGCCTACAGGAGACCTTAAACTCTCATTTGGGCTGGATAACGTGCGTCAGGCTATTAATAGCGTGATTGCAACCAGTAAAGGGGAATTGCCTTTACACGCTGATTATGGTATACCGAACATGATAGGTAACGCACTGGGCGGTGATGTTGCTAGTCAGATTGCAGTGGCTGTTCAGCAGGCAATCAGTAGAGACCCTCGTTATACTCTTGTTCGAGTGGCTGGAATCACAATCAGTCCTGAAGGTAAGATATCTATGACGGTAGAAGTAAAGATTGCTGGTTCCGACCAGCTCATTCCCTTGGCGTATGTTGTGTAATAGAGGCATAAATGGCAATCACAGTAAAATCCGTATCACAACTGCTAGCTGATAGCGTGAGACGTCTCTTGGCAGAGACTTCTGTCACAGACGTGACACCTGGTTCCGTAATTGGAACCATCTTGGAAGCAGCTGCGTTGGCGGACTTCCAGAACCAGGTGTCCTTGCTAAAGGTGCTTGAGAGCTCTAACCTTGAGAGCCTCGTAGGTTCAGATCTAGATTCAAAAGCAATTGAACTCGCCATTCCAGATGGAATTGGCGGCATTGGTCGAGTGCCTGCAAGGCGCTCTAGTGGAGCAATCCGCATTGGCAGCAACTTCAGTAAGTTGTCTTCCGCTCTTTATTTAGGCAAATCTGCTCCGTATATTGGAGCCTTAAGGGTCTATGTCCAGAATGCATCTGGGTGGCCAGCTACTGGGCAGGTCTACATTGGACGTGGTTCTTTGAACGAAGAAGGACCTATCAACTATACTTCCATACAAAACTTCACCACTTACTATGAACTGACACTGAGTGTGTCTACTCCTCTGGTAAAGAATCATGGGTTTAGCGAGACAGTGGTATTGGCTCAGGGAGGGACTCGTTCCATTCCAGCAGGTACTTCGGTCATTGCTCCTGCAAGTTCCGGCAACGTCTCTGTTCAGTTCTCGACCGACACCGCTGCCTTGCTGTTAGACGGAGAAGCTGAGGCATCCGTTCCTGTCACGAGTTCGACATTCGGTGAAGAAGGCAACGTAGCTTCGGGAGCAATCAAGACTTTCTCGAACATTCCGTTTGCCGGGGCAACAGTGACCAATGGCCTTGCTTTTAGCAATGGTGCTGGAGCTGAAACTGACGAAAATCTACGTGAACGTATCAAGAATCACTTCTCCACTCTTGGTCGTGGTACCAAGTCTGCTATTGCGTCTGCGCTCAGGGGACTAAGAGACCCTGTATCGGGTAAAGCCATTAGCTCGGTATCAATTATTGAACCAGCTCTTTTAGGTGACCCTGCAAGATGCTACATCGATGACGGCTCGGGTTTGGAGCCTACCTTAGATGGTCAGGATTTTGAAAACTTGCTCACTTCTGCTTCTGGTCAAGAATTACTCTTTAGGACTGCTAGATATCCAGTTACTCCTCCTACTGTCATTGGAACCAACATCGGGCCATTCCAGTTAGAAGATAGCCATACTCTTTCCGTGTCCTTAGATGGAGTATCTGAGACTTTTAGGGTCTATGCATCAGATTACCAAGATATTACCTCGGCAGGGATGTCTGAAATCGTAAGAACCTTTAATGCCCAGGCAACTAGCATAGGATTCAGAACTGCAGAATCAGGCAAGTATCTTGTTGTGTTCGATCGCACTGGCAAAGCTGAAGTGATGCAAGTTACTTCTGGCGACCTCCAGAAGCTATTAGGCTTTTCTACTGAAGAGATTCGACCTCTGTACCTCTACAAGAACAATCAACTCCAATCCTTTAAGGGAACCACCGCCACTCTGACGACTGCCGTATACCCGTGGTCTGGCCTAGATACTTCAGACTTGGCGAGTAATATCGTAGTCGTAGATGGAGTCGAGCAGACAGTCACTATTACGAATGCGGACTTCACACGCTTTGGCACTACTATCGCCACTGCATCTTTGGCCCAGTGGGCTACAGTCTTGGCTACTAAGGTGGCTGGAGTCAAGTTCGCTGTTTCTGGAAATACTCTCGTTTGGACTTCATGGCAAACAAACTCTTCTTCTGGTTCTCTGGAGGTTAAGGCCACTAGAGCCGATAGCTCTGCTGCATCTTGGATTGGCTTGAACAAGCTATGGGCTTCTTCACAGGCTCTCTCTGATACTGGAGCCACTGCGGATTACGAGTTCAATAGGTTTTCTGGTCAGATTAAATTAAAGAATAAGCTAGACTCTGGCTCAAACATTACTCTAGGCTCCAGATTAACTAGAGCAGAAGCTCAGTCTCTGAAGGCGGCTACCGGGCAGTTTGGTCTCGGAGCTAACTCCTTAGGCACCCCTAAGATCATTGTTGCAGCCGATGGCGAGTTTGCTGTACGTTCAGTGGCTCCACCTAATGGCTCTACGGTCGCTCCTACTGCGATATCGGTAAACTCTAATCTAGTCAAGCTCACTACAGACGACCTAGAAATATTCAGAACCGTTGAGGTAGGCGACTTTATCTACCCAGTAAGGGATACAACGTCTGTTAAGCCGTTTCCAACGAGAGCAGTGTTTCCTTTTATCGTAAAACGCAAGGGCTTGAATACACGCCTCAGTAACGCGACCTTTACGGGCGCAACGTTCACTCTGCTAGCATCTTCTTCGCTCATCACTGTAACCACTACTTCAGCACATGAGCTCGTCCCTGGTGCCTCGATCACTATCAGTAACGCAGCGCTCACAGGCGGTTCAGGCATTACCGCTAGTGACATCAATGGCAGTCGCACTGTCGTTTCAACACCTACGACCACTTCGTTTACTTTTAACGCAGACGCTACCGTCAGTTCCGCTGTTTCTCCTAACACCTTAGATGCTCTGCTTTACGCAGACTCTTTTGTGGAAATCGAGACTGCCGCAGATCAGAAAGATGCTCTATTGGGCGTATTTACTGATAAATCTGTCAGCGTTTCTCTCGGATCAGCTACCATCTCTGTAACGATGCCTCTACACGACTTTATAGTTGGCGATACTATCTCCGTTACTTCGGTATCTACTGATCTAGCTTCGGTATTTGGTGGTTCTGGTAACATTACCGGCTCCCGTACAATCTCCGCAGTGACTTCGACTACGTTCTCGTTCTCTACTGCGACCACAGCTTCTTCGACTGTTGGGACGTTCACTCTTACAGGAGCACCATCGGCCAGCCCATATCCTTATGAGATGACTCTCTTCTCTTTGAGAGCATTCAAGAGCGATAAGGCTCAACCGCATGTGATTGACTTTGGCTCAGTAGGCACTGCATCTATAGACAGCTTAGTATCTACTATCAATGCCACAGCTATCGGTTTCATCGGCTATAAGATCTCACCTCGTCAGTTAGGGATCAGGTCGAACAACTTCGACTCAGTGAAATCTACTCTAGGAGTGTTGGCCGTAATCGGTACAGCAGTCAACTTCATTGAAACCTCGGCAAATAGCAGCATTCAGCCTCACGTAGCTTCAAGGACTTCTGGAGACATTGCCTCTGGCTTCCCTTATGTGACCTCTGTTACTCCCTTTTCCACACATGCAAACTTCTACGCAACACGTTCGTTCCTGAACATTGCTAAGACAAACACCCAGATCACGGATTACGCAACCAATCCTGCTATTTCGTCAACTGCTGGTTCGTATCCTCTAGGAACTCAGGAAATCTTTATTGCTGGGAAGAACCTCAACCTTATTGCTCGGTCATACCATAACTCTTCCGCTTCTCCGTTTGCTGGATTCACGAGAGGCACGTCTACGCAGAAGCCTGATACTCAGACGGTACCGGGTACCAACGTAGACAACTCCTCTTCTTCAATTAAGGCTCTAGACTTACCTTTCAGCGTAAACGACAAGTTAGTAATTGAAATGGACCAGGACGAAGTCAATAAGACCACGGCTATCCCTATGGCTAAGGCGGCTGAAATACTTTCAATGGTGCCTCTGGCAAATGGAGCAGTAGGAGCTCAGCTGGAATTCACTTTGCGGGATCCAGACGACAAGGATGCTACTTATCCTCTAGGCAGGCCGTTCTTTGCGTCGAATAGCCAATTCAAAACATTCGATTTAACAGATTTCAACATCCTGGTACGCCCTAGTGCGATCCATGCCGTATTCCCTTCTATTGCTCCGACTTCTCCATATGTTGGCTCTAACCCTGCCAATGCTCTGGTCATTAAATCGACGCAATATGGCCCTCAACACCGTATGAAGTTTTCCTTCATACTGCCAGACAGGTCCGGACAGCCAAATTTGGCCATTTCGCACAAGTCTCTAGATGATGGCGGAATCGTTAATCTGTTTTCATATTGCACTCTGACTTCTGGTCCTACTATCAATGGTTCGCTTTGGGTGAACAGCTATACGCTTACTCCGTCTAACTTCACTTCTCCTACGGGAGCAGAAATCGTTAAGCTCACAATCGCTGCTGCTGGAATTAACTCTGGCGGGAAGTATGTAGTCGGCAATATCTTGAATATCACTGGCGCTTCTGACTATACTGGAAGCTATTTGATTACGGAAACTCCTTCGGCTAACTCCGTTGTCGTGGCAGCCCCAGGAATCAGAGCTGGTTCGTACAGCGCTCTCTCTTTAGACGGTGCAGTAAATCCCGTTTCGTCGTTCTCTCTTCTTTCCAAGACTATTGACGATGTCATCGCAGCAGCAGTTCTCTACTTCCCTAACTCTCCTGTATTCACTGTAGAGAAAACGTCTGGCTCAGTCGGTTCTACTCCAGTAATTTACCCCTCGTACTTCACTCATGGTAATCTGACTGCAGATACATCTTTGACTACGATTTCTGACTCAATCGACTACCATTCGCTTGGTGCTCCTTACGGCTGTATGGCTCATATCCACACGTATGACCCACTCTTGGGGCAAATCAAGGCTCTGGTTCAACATGCAGACCCAATCCTGCCGACTTCTGCTCAGCTCGCTAGCACTGGCTACTCCTATATTGGAGAAAAGGTGTTTCTGCTTCCTGCAAACTCTAAGGCTTTAGAGAAATGGCTGAACTATACGGTTATCAGCCCATTGATGACACAGTCAGATGTGGTCAGAGTCAATAGCCAGCAAAATATCCAGATTAGTTCGTTAAATAGCGGCTCAGATGGAGCCGTCCAGATCACTGGCGTTAATGCGAATGCCCAGATAGCTTCTTTGGAAGCTGGAGCTTCTCGTGAAGAGCAGTCTCTGCGCATGAAGACTAACGTAGCAGCTGCTCAGTCTATGCCACACGGCTCGATGGTATCTATAGAGAATGCTCAGACGACTTCGATCCTACGTTCCTACAGGACTACTCCTTCTGCTGCGAGTGGAGATTCTGTAATCACGGCGCATAACACCGCTGATATCGTTACCTACTTCCGTCCAACTACTGTCGCGACTTACACCCGCCATTCGGCTGATGTCGGTCGCTTCGAGTTTTCGGCTGCCAACTCTGGCCTTGTAGTTTCAGATACAGTGGACATCACTGTGACTGGTTCAATCGCCAGGATTAACCGAGCTTCTGGTACAGGAACCCTGAATGCTCGCGTCGGAGACATGCTGGTCATTAAGTCGACTTCCGCTTTTGCGACAGCCAATAAGTCTAATACTATTGCTTCAGACACAGTGAACCAGTACATCGGTTATCCCGTAGTGCATGTTGCGTCAACTACAGAGATATACGTCGTTGCTCCTAACATGACGAGTGAATCCGGTGTGGTGATTGGTACAGTAAGCGACCTGATGTTTATTCCTGCTATCTTCAATGAGAAGAATATCAAGACTAACTATAAGGCTGGCGCTCGCTACTTAGATAAGATTTCATCCACAGAAAAACTCTTCTACCGTATCAAGAAGCTTGGAGCCGGGTTCGTCTATTGCGAACTCTCTGCTACGTCCACTTCCGACATGCTCTTAGACGATTTATCTGTATCGACAGATGACTTCATCCAGCTTGGAGAAGCCTTTGAATTTGTCAACAGAGGTAAGTTCAGGATTGTTGCTCATAACGGCACAAATGTGGTGATTTTCCATAATCCCAACGCATTAGACGAAATCGTTGAACATAGCATAGTGGATGGTGTCTATGGCTCACAGCTCTGGATGCGTGGTCCCATTGGAGACTCAGATACTTCTGCTTCCGATAAGCGTCATGTTCGTATCTTTGATGCGGACTCCATTGCCATTGGAGATTCTCTGGTGATCACTTCTCCACAAGCGGGCGCTTCGTGGCTTGCGACTTCACTGATTGGCTCATGGCTTATAACAGAAATCGGAATCACCTCTAGCTATAGCGTGTATGTCAAGTGCACCGTCGCTGGCGCTCCTACTGGATCGCAGACAGTGACGCTCGGCACTTCTGTGTCTTCCGTCTCTTTCAGAGAAGCCACTCCATACAAGGGGTTCAAGTTCTCCCTTGGATATGCACAGACTAACGCATTCGAAGAATTTGCTGACCTTTATCTTGCTCCTCCAACATCGGCGTACAAGATAGACCCTTCTCTTGGCGCTAAGCTCACTGCTAAACATAAGGCCGCATTTGACACGGATGTAACGTATGGCATAGATGCTTATAAATACTACACAGAACTGATTGCTGAGGCTCACAAGGTAGTGGACGGTTCTTCTACTAACTCAATCTCATTCCCAGGCATTCGTGCTTCTGGGACGGCAGTAGAGATTTTAGCCCCGCTCATCAAGACGATTAACCTCAACTTGACCGTGGAATCTAAAGAAGGTGTGGGGCTTAACTCCATCAAGAACCCTGTACGTTCAGTGGTTTCTTCATACATCAATAGTCTTGGCGTTGGGAAGCCAGTGGTGCTGAGTGAGCTGACAAAGGCTATCCAAGTTGTTCCTGGGGTGAAGTCGGTGGTGATAAACTCTACCTTCCCTTCAGCTGATAATGGCTTCATTGCTATTGGTTCTGAAGAAATTGCCCGAGTGCAAAGGGCCGAAGACATCACGCTTTAAGAGACTGGATAAAAAGACATGATATTTGATTTTGTACCAGAAAAGTACAGGTCCAAGTCGCAGACACCATTACTCAATGGCGTCCTGAAGGCTATTGAAGTAGGTGATAGGCAAATCCTAGACTTACTTGAAGAGTCTCGTAAGCAGCTCTTCTTGACGACAGCCACTGGCTCATATTTAGTGAATCTGGCAGGTTCATTAGGGTTTTCAGTGCCTCAGAACTCTGGATTCGACACGGCTGGCTTCCGTAAGCTGGCTATTCCTGCTATTTTCTTGCCAAAACAGAGTCTGTCTACGTTCAATAGGATTGCGGAGGTATTTTACGCCTACTCTATCCTTCATCCATCTATGATTTCAGAATCCTATGAGCCATTTGTGCTCGAGGACGACGACAATTTACGTGTCGAGACAGATGTAGGTATCGTGGAAGTGGTCTTCCAGTCTGATAAGTTTAGCGACATCACTGCGGTGACAGCTGCGGAGCTAGCCGGAGCCATAAACTCTCAGCAAAATCAGATATTCGCCGATGTCTTCCTGGATCGCTCCATTCAAGTAAATAGATTGCGCCTCACTACACGTTCTTTTGGTGCAAATGCCAAGATTCGGGTAGTTGGGGGGACTGCTCAGAATATAGTAAGATTTCCACAATTAAAAGAAACGGCAAACATTGCTGGAACAGTCTGGAATATCACTAAAATTGGTGGACAGGTCTATACTGACTTGACCAAGTTCCAGTGGAATGGCTCTGGAACTAACCCTAAGACCTACTTACTAGATATCGAAGATGCCGTATCTATAAGAGGCCTTGAAGATGCAGGTGGGACGGCGTTTTCGAGACTTAACGGCTCTTATGAGATATCCGATGCAGGTTTAGACTACTTTGTTCTCAGAAATATCGGTTTCCAATTCACTGGCGTTGCTCTTACTCAGCCTACAGAGACTAGCTTCTGTTTTACGTCCAAAGAATACCAGACGCTCTATACTAACCAGGAATATGCGTTCATTTCAGAGACCAGGGTAGGTGAAATTGATATCACCATCCCTGCCGTACCTCCCATTGTGCGTCGCGACCTTAGAGGCTCTTCTCACTTAAGAGGCGAGACATTAGATGTCTTAGATATTTCTCAGACGTCCATTACCGTTCAAGACATTAACGGCCTGCCAGCGACTGGCAAGTTTACGCTCCGTGGCACTGCCTTCATGCGCAGCTACGAAGAAGAAAACAGGATATTCCACTACGCCGGCAAGAGTATTCCTTCTGGAGGAACACAAGACCTGCTATTAGAAGGATCTGGACACCAATTCCCGTTCCTTTCTGCTGCCACCGCTGCTTCTGCACTGACTGGCTTATCTAATCCTATATTCGCAGATTTAGGTGGTACAGAATTCGAGATACGCACTCCAGAAGTACGTCATTATTTTGAAAATAACCATGAATCCATCATCCAGGATGCGACTCTTGACATCCCTCTGCTGTCTTCAAATAAATTAAAGGTAGTGACTGGAATCTTGTGTCCTACTGGGCAATCACAGGTAATCTTTGAGCATAACTTAAACTCTAAGCTCCTCTACATCCAATTCATCGACTCAGATACCAACGAGTTCATAGACTTGCCTTACATGCCAGACACCTCTCAGCCGTTCAATAGAACCAAGGTGTTCTATGGGCCGACTTTAGAGGGAGGGACCATCAAGGCAGTGATATTCGTAATGAACGATGGCTTCTACTTGGGGGAAGTCACTCAAGCCACTCCATTCCAGACATTAACGTCTGGCGGTGGCACCACGACATTTACTCACGGAATAGGCTCTTCTGACGTCGCTTTCAAGATCGTAAACTCAGATTACTTGTCTATCCACGCCACACAGACTGTCATTGATTCTAATAGCGTCTCCATTACTTATGGTCCCGTAGGCGCTGGATTTGATGTCCGCTTATTTATTATAGATTTCCTGAATTCGTATCCAGACATCACCCGAACAGTGGTCTCCGGGGTCAGTCTCCCTCCTTCACCGTCGACCGTTACCGAAGTTGAAGTGATCCATAACTTGCTCTCCCGTAACTTGTTGGTAGAGGCATTAAACCCTCCAGACGTGGTCTTCCCGTTACGGATATTCATCGTCAATGAGACTAAGGTTAAGATCGCTTATTCAGGCAACACTTCAACCATCACCCTGGATTGCCTATTTGCGTCTGGAGGCGGAGTTTCTGTAGTTGAGTCTGTAGATGGCGGTCTAGCTCTGGAAGATCTTAATAAGGCTCACATCATTAGACGTGTCCCTAATTACACTTCCTATACATTCCAGATTCTAGGCACTGGCTATGGCACTCGTGGCTCAGGACTGATCACATCAGTAGGGACCACAGTTAGCGGTACAGGCACGCTATTCACTAGCGAAGCAGCCATTGGAGAGCGCATCAAGACGCCTTCTGGCGAGATTCGTATGATTACCGCCATTACTGACGACATCACTCTGACCGTTGATCAGGCATTCAGTACAAATATCGTATCTCCCCTTATTTATAAGATATTGGCAGTGGGAATCAATGATGTCCCCGTAGGTCAGCCATTTAAGTATGAAGGATCGGTTGTTACGTCCTTTGACGTTGAGTTTATCGACAACGTATTTGGCGCTTACGACGTTAGGTTTGTTTTTCCAGATGTGAGTTCTAGGATCCTTGCTGGCTTCGTAGAAAACACCAAGGTGAAGATCGAAAACTCGGGTACCTTTAATCAGCCAGTAGCTGGGTACGAGCTCTTGAAGCTTAACCTCAGCGTGCAGAGCCAGAGCGATAAATACGTGTATTTTAAGACTGGTGTCACAGGCACCGGATTGATCATTGGTGGCGCTCGTTGCCGCCGCGGAGGTTACTTTGGTGGCACGGGCTTTAAGCATTATTTCAATAAAAATTCAGACTGGAATAAGGGTAATTATCTTAAAGGCTTAACGATGAGCACTGCAGAGTCTCTGGTAGATGCAAATCCCAATTATGTTGGCTCATTCTTATACGATCCAGAAGGTACCAACTATACGGTAGCTTCCCCTGCTTCTTCTCTAGTGTCTGCGATTCAGTCTTACTCTTCTCCTGGAATATTGGCAGTAGGAGATGTATCTGGGTTTGACCCAAGTGGCCATTTGTTCGTGGACTTTGGGAATGGCCTTGTAGAAGGGCCTATTAGATACTCATTCTTACAGGCTGGCTCTCCAAGTCAGATTATCATCGACCCTGCTTACGTGTTCCAGAGACAACACCTTATTGGAGCAAATATTAGGATGGCTAGGTCTATTGTGCCGGTCGCCTTAACTGTAGACGGAAACCAGTATCCGACATATATCACCGGAGTGACAGTTGCCAGAGCAGCTCTTGAGAAGATATTAAAAGATTTATCTGCAGTGGGCGTGAAGGTATCCATCTCCACTTCGGTTCCTAATTTGAGATACGCAGAGCCTATTATTCCGCCCTTTGATTGATGTATGATTAGTAGGAACCCTGCATGGGAGCATAAACATGGCTGTATTGTCTAGAGTATCTTGGTCTTCTCAGCAACGCTTTGACCTCCAGCATGTGCTGGCGACAGAGTCGTTTTTCGCCGCTGATTTTAGACATTCATTAAAAATATTGAACGGACTAACTTCTAACTATGTCATTCGTGGTCTGGAGGTTTCCTCTACTTCCGCTCTCACCGTTAATGTCTCGGTTGCGGACTGTGTTATCTTGACTCCTCTTGATAACACTACGTCCTTCTATGTCGGCTTGTCTACTGATCCTGTAGAGCAGGTCTCTGTTCCAGCTTCATCTGCAGCAGTTTTTATAGAAGCTTTTTTTGAGCGTGATACTCGCACTCCAGTGACCACGGCTTTCTGGGATCCTGGGGCAATTGCTTCAGATACTCCTGCAGGAGCAGAATTTACAGCAGCTCTTGACTTTGAAAACACTCTTGTTCTCAAGTTCAGAGCTAATACGACTGGTTTCACTCCTGGTTCCATTCCAGTCACTCAGGTAACGACGAACTCTTCTGGCGTCACTGCCATTGAAGATGCCAGAGACATGTTCTTCCGCCTTGGTAGAGGTGGAGCTAACCCCGACCCATACTCCAAATTTGCTTGGTCTAATACCCGTGAAGAGCCGTTAATCTCTTCTAGCCCTTCTTACTTAGGGCAATCAACGACCAGCAACCCCTACTTTGCTCAAGACGGTGTGGGAGCCAAGAACGATAAAGCTATTACTTCGATGAAGTCATGGATGGACGCCATCATGACGGCATTGGCGGAAATGAAGGGCACTTCCCTTTGGTACGCTTCAGTCGGCAACCAGACTACTCCTAACGTTCTATTCCATACTGGCAACGGCCACTCATTTGTCCCTTCCTCTGCCACCACTCTGCAATGGTCTAAAGCCTCTGATGGCAAGTTGCGCTCCGATGGCGCTGGTCCATTAAGTTGGGCGAGCTCCTTCGGCTCCGTAGTCTGGAACCTTGGTGGGACCTTCACTTCCTCGTTAAACAGGACATTCGCAACGAACCTTTTTGAAGTCGCTGTAACAGATGGCCGTAGTCTCTACTTAAGGGTAGAGCGCGAAGCCACTCCTCCTGGCAGCTCTGGGAATAACGTTGAATGGGGAAGCATCTCTGTAGGCGGCCAAGCGATCAACCAGTCAATCTCTGGTCAAGCTAAGGACTTTACGGGTATTGCGATTGGCGACTATGTTCGCAAGCCTTCCGACTCATACTTCAAATACTACAAAGTAGTCGGTTTCTATGATTCCTCGTACGTTACGACAGCTGGCTTGATTGCCACAGATGCAGTAACTGGAATTGTAGTCTCTGGCACTCTGACGGCTTCTACTGAGCCCATTAAGTGGTTCCGTGAGAACTATCGTCAAACCGACTTATACGTAAGCTCTGCAGATGGCTTGACTGCTACGTCTTCAGATAGCTCGTCTACTCTCTCTGTAGACGACATCAACATGATCTGGCTAGGACGTAGATCTGGTACTCTCTTTAATATGAGAGACTACGGTATTCTGCAGGCCGGTGAGGAAGTTACGGCTATCAACGATAGCGACGACGCCAAGCAAGTGGGCGGATCTCAAGGCTTATACCTGAGACACAATTTGGGCGCAGCGATCGATATCTCTGGAGACTACGATAGCTTGAACGCTAATTTGATTACTATCCAGAAGCGCAAGACAGACAATTATATTGATTCAGGCTCTAGTAACGTCAACGCATGGCTATCTTTTACAATCGATTCAGCTACGTTGGCGTTCACTGCCGATGGCGATGGCTTATGGGCAAGATTGAGCGACTCCACTTCGGCGGCTCTTACTGCTGGAACGATATCTTCTGGTACAGCGAACGTGTATCAGATCATCTCTTCTACCAGTAATCCTTTAAGTAACTACGATAACAAAAACGTATATCTATTAGCTAGACGTGTGACTATCAATGGGCAAATAGCTCTTCAGTTTCTGGATGGCTCGATAATCTCAGAAGATGGCTGGTTTATTCCTAAAGATGTTTCCTCGGTAGTGGTCGGCGTCACTACGTCTACTTCTGCTACTACGACTGTAAACCATGCGTTCTTAAGGAATAGCAATCGGTTTGTTTGGAACGCAGTGGAAACCTCCAGCACTCGGCACGTCGTAATTGGAGCTCTACAGACGAGCACTGGTCTGACTCTAGATGCTACTCCTTCAGGAGCTGTGTCTTTGGATATCACCTTTGTCCGTCACGTCTCATGATTTAGAATGATTTAGCAAAAGCATTAAAGGAGAACGAAGTTGTCAAAGATTATTTCACGTTTAGGAGTCCTTAAAACTCCTTCTGTAACCCACGCTGCCGATATCGGTGGATCTGTGGGGATTGACGGTGACGTCACTCTCACTCAGACCGCTAACCTGATTAAAACAGACTCGGCAGATGCCAGTGACACGAAATCTGTCACCGTCACTGCTGCTTCGGCGGCGGCTGCGTCTCGTGGATCGTACGTCACTGTCCGTGGTAACGAAGTCGGCTCTGGTAGCCTCTCTTTAGTGGCTGGTGCCGCAGGAGCTGTAGAGCTTAAGTACGGAGCTTCTGAAACAGTAGGAGTAAATCTTTCAGATGCTGGTGTAATCAGCTTAGGCAGTTCTGGCTTTGCCGGTACTCACGCTATCAATGGCTCAATGACTTTGACTGGGACGTTCACTCCCGGCAACATGTCGATCAATGCAGATACATTAGTTCTTAATGCCGATGCAGCTGGTTCAGGAACTGACTGGACGGCCACTCTTAGTCGTAATACAACATCTATGGGAGCAGCTGGGACATACACCCTCCCGATAGCTGCAGACACCTTAGTTGGCCGTCTGTCTACAGACACCCTTGCAAATAAGACTTTAACTGCTCCAGCAATTAACGCTCCGACTCTGATTGGCGGCACGATTGCTAACGCTGCTGTTGACAATACCTCGATTGGAGCAACAACTAGATCCTCTGGTGCGTTTACAACTCTAGCGGCCAACGCTGCTACGACTTTGACGTCTACACTCGATGTAACTGGAGCAACTACGCTCAGCTCGACTCTCGGAGTCTCGGGCGTAACAACTCTAGGCCCTGTAAGTGGCCTCACTTCTGCTCACATCTTCCGTAGCGGGAGCGCTAGTGGGAGCATTGATGTACGTGGTACCGCCAACGATTCAACTTCTTACATGGGTTTCTCGACCAGCAGCGGCACTTTGAGAGCACAAATCGGCGCAGGAGCTTCCTCAGCGTTTGAAGTTTTTAACCAATCCGTAGCCTTGGTAGGCTTTTCTTCACAGGCTGGCGCATGGACTCTAGGGCCTGCCTCAGCAATCGGCGGTAGCACTTACGCTGGTAACTTAATAGTTGGTAGAACAAACGGTACATTAGTAGCTGCTGGTTATGTTGGCGAGACGGTTGAAAACATAAACACCGCAGGCACATCAGTCACTACCACTACAGCTGTAAACATCGCAACCGTTGCGCTCACTCCTGGTAGGTGGCTATTAACGGCTGTTTATCACATCACTAATAACTCTGCCGTAGCTAATGCCAACCCTACTATCATCCTTGACGTCGTAAGCGCAGGAGAATCTCGCGGGGATACCACGTTCAGCATCGTTGTTCCGAGCGGAGATAGTGCAGGGGGTTCTACATCAAGAGTGGTACATGCGGTGTCAGGCTCGCTCAGCTATGCAGTCATCATTAACCCAAACATCAACTCAGGCTCTTATACAGCTCGCGGACGCATCACTGCCATCAGAATCGCTTAACAACTTAATCTAAAAGGAATCTGCAAAATGTCACAAGTTAAAAAGGAAATACTGTAAACGTCCATTTGACAGTATCTATGAGTGTAAATCTTTATGGTTCTCGCATGTTATAACCAAGCTATCATGTGAGAGTTCCAATAACCAACACACTCACCGAGGAGTAGCGTCTATGTCAGGGATTGGCATTTTGAATCTGAAGAAAGTTGCGTCCACTGCTGGTAAAGTTATAGCTATCACCAAGAAGCTCATTGGCAAGAAAGCTTCCCCTTGGGAGCTCCTTCCTGTTGCTATCGAGCTCCTTAGCACTGCTCAAGGTCTCATTGGCGTTGACTTCACTGCCTTACCGAACGAAGTTAAGGATTTAGACCTCATGGAAGCTCAAGAAGTGACTATGGCGCTAATCTCTGGACTTAAGGCTTAAGGTTTCCGTCGCCCTGGCCTCATCAGCATATTGTTAGGCAGGGCAACCCACTCCCCTCTTTCAAGATCTATAAATACACATCTAGAACTCAAATCTACAAAGCTTTCTTCCTTAACGCTGACTAGTGGATGCAAAGCCCCCTTCAGTTTAAGTAGCTTTGTTTGTCGCTCTCTTTCTGGATGCACCTTCCAGGCTAAGTAGAAACATTTAACAACAGAAAAGAATCCATATTCATCGTCGACTGCCAGGCAAGGTTCATTCCAGCCCTCATAGCTCTGTTTAACGATAAACGTGCATTCTCCTTTGACCCTGCTCTGTGCTTGCTCGTAGTCTACGGGCTTAGGCATAACAAACCTCTGATTGAAGTTTTGTTATATCATATACTGTCAGGAAATTAGAATACAGTATCTTTAATAGGAGTATCAGATTATGGCAGGACAAATATCTAGTTTCGCGAAGGGTAGTGACCTCGTGATCAAAATTGGCGATGTTAACATCGCCTTTTGTCAAAGTTTAAGTTTTTCTCGTAATGTCACAAATATACCAATAATGTCGATAGGAAGTTACGGTCCGTCAGCTCTGGAGCCTGTCGACTTCTCCGCTTCTGGTAGCTTACAGATCACTCGTTATTCAACGGCAATCTTGACTCCTAAGGATACCAAGGTATTCAACCGTACTACTCTCCCTGCTGTGCTTCCTCCTAAGGTACAGGATGCTGTCTTAGACACTAAATTCCGTGATGGCAACTCTTTAGTTAGCTCAATTGACTTCAACCCACAGTTGATACTTATTTCGCAAACTTTCGATATCGCAGTTTATGAGCGCCAATTGGGAACTGATCGCGTGATGAATAATACAGCTACGCTGATGTACACTCTTAAGGATTGTAGAGCAACTTCGTATTCGTTCTCGTTCGCACCAGGCCAGCTGTTAGTCGAAAACTTCTCTTTTGTGTGCCGTAACGTCATAGACGCCGCAGTTTAATAAGGAAAACAAACAATGCCAGGTATTCTTCCGTTATTCGCTTCTGCGCCACGTTGCGTTCTTAAAGTCAATGGCAAACCCATTGGATTCGCAATTGGCCTCTCTTTAAATGTAAGAATTGATGTTCAGCCAGTTAAGATTCTTGGTGAGTTTATTATCCAGAGCTTAGAGCCTACTGCTTATTTGCCAGTGGAAGCTACTCTGCAGGTTGTTCGCCTGTTGAGCAACCCTTCACAGGTTGCCGCGATAGCAGTTGCGAATGCGAACATGCCTTCTACAGTCTCTAGCACTACAGTCTCTGAGGCTAAAGTCGCAGTCAACACTACACAAGCAGCATCCTCTGTTCCGAATCCTGGCGCAACCGGTGACACGGTTCTTAGTCAAGCTGCTTTGTATCGCCATGTGGACCCTGCAAGCATCTTGCTTAGCCAGACGTTTGATATTGAGATCTACCTTAAGGTTCCTAATATTAAAACTATTGATGATAAAAAGGATACAAACAAGAGCATCGTCCTTAACACTGCTGCAGCTCCAGCTAAAGAAGGTGGTGTTGCTGCTCCAGTTGCTCCCGATGTTGAAGAATCTTTTATTACAATTACGGATTGTAGGATTTCTAGCATCTCGACAAGCATCTCGGCTAACGAATTGTTAGTTGAGCCTATGGAGATCATGGGCAGGTTGTTAGTCAATGAATCTGTTACAATCAAGCAGGGTCATGATGATTCATTTCAGGATGGTAAAAGGTCTTAGGCCTAGTATCTTTAGCGCCATAGGCAAATCTGATTCGTAAAGATGAAGGCTGCCGATATTGTAAGTGACCGGACCAGCAACGAGGTCCGGTTTACTTATTTGGAGCTTCTCTAGCACCATCTGCTGTAGCGAGCAACACCAAACGATATCGTAGGGGAGCCCCTTGCTGATATCGTTAGATCTGAACATTACGGACATCAGTAATCGGTCTTCTCGGATAAAAAACTGATTTATCACACAGCAGGGAATATCCTTATTGCCTTCGTAATAATGTTTGGGCTGATTATAGTGAATTAACGCTTGTCTGCTGTCTGGGTCATTATTCAATATTTTTACCACAGCCCCTAGCCCCACCAAAGCCGAACCATCTTCTTCATTTCTGAAATATTGTTCTTGGCGGAGTGTTATGTCGCCATAGTTAGACGTAATAAGCCCCTGCTTGTCTGCCAATTTGAGCCAAAACTTAGAGGGAGCACTATCTGCTCTAGTGTTGCAAGACAAATACCATGCGTGTTCTTTTGCTAGATAGTTCCGGTATACTGGGTCACGCTCTGGCGTGCCTGTTTGAGTAAAATCTATCAAATAATTAGATAGACCAGAGAGTGTAAACTGAGGGTTCAGGATCTCTCTAATGGAGAGTCCTCTAGGCGATGACTTGTAAGTCGGCCTAAGAACTAGTTCCTCTAAAAGTTGCAGATAGATTGGAGTCATTTGATTGTCTGTGATTTGCATCTTTATTCCTTAGACTAAAGCTTGAAGTGTTTCTGCGATGCGTCTTCCCATGTCTTCTCTACTAGAGCGAACAAGTTCTTCTTGATCCTCTCGCCATTTATCGAAGATGTCTTGCATTGCTTCTGCAAGAGTAGGGAACGTTTTCCCGCCATAATATTCGCTTAACATGAAACGGTAATGGTATATAGGGACTGGCCCATTGCGCCTTTTATTATACGGATTAGTATCTAGCACACTGGCAGAAGTTAATACTCCTGCGTCATCGAATTCTGCAATATAAATCTCGCCAATGAATTCGTAATGATCGTCCACGAATTTAAGACTGACGTCACATGGCGTATAAGTAGACGGCATAGAGGGCTCTCCTTTGTAGGCGTTACCGCCCGCTTTAGTGTAGCTTGCGCCAATTTACATGACAAGCTTTTTGCAAGCCTTATACAGTCAATAATGAATCCATCAACTCAAGCAGAGGCCATTAGATGACAACAAAAGTAACCTCCGATATCGAGCTCGCACTAGAGAGGGCCAAGATAAAGGCAGACAAGAAACTCACTCATCAGCTCCCGGAATACTTCTCTGGTGCCAGAGCAATCCTGACTGTCAATGGTCAAAGGATTGGCGCAGCCATGGAAGTCTCTTACTCGGTGTCTGTAGACCATACCGAGCTCAGGACAATCGACTCCAGCTTGCCATGGGAGCTTATCCCTGGTCAAATAAAGATCAAGGCCAGCCTAAGGCGCATTATTAGCCCGGACCGTAGCCTAGCTGGAGATGGCTTATTCACTACAATCACTAGCTCCTTGCATACCCCGTATTCATCTATCGAACTCAGAGATAGAACAGGGAATATCATCTTCTACGCAAAAGGCAGCTTCACTGAAATCCAAGGCAGTGTACAGAATGGCCAGCTTGGAGTAGAGTCTGTTTCGTTTGTTGGCTACTACTGGAAAGAAAACGTCAGGCAGGAGTTTAACCCAGCAGGACAGGGTCTAGGGGATCGACTGAAGGGCGTAATTTCTCAGAACTCGCTAGTAAGGAGAGTGTTCGGTGGCTAAATCTTTGTTGGAAGAACAAGCAGAAAAAGCAGGTGAAAAGGTTAAGCAGAAACTAGTACCCAGTTCTGCCAAGGCCTCTGCTCAGCCAGACAGCCTGAAGCTGTTTTACACTATTCAGCCAGAAAACTGGCACAAAACCTTCCCATTCTACTTCGATATCATGAAGGGTGGATCGGTGGTCGTTAGATTCTTCTTGCCAATTCCTCCCCAGTCGCTAACTGTCCAGGCAATGAGTACTTCCGAGGCTCACGCTACGATTGGAGGCGTAGTGGAAGAAACTAGCGCTCCAGTATTCTGGACAGTCACTCTAGCTGGCACTACTGGACTCTCTTCCAATGATCCTGGTCTCAATGGTTCGCAAGATAACCAACTTTCTCCAAGATTCAGACAGGTGTTCGATGAACTCACTGGCCTCCCTAACCCATTTGCGAGACTAATTGGCGGAGCTCTCGACGGTGCTCTGAGTGCCTTTGATGCAGAAAACCTGTTACCCTATGCCTCAGCTGGCTCGGCAGTCAATACTCCTCCTAAAGGAGCTCAGATGGTGTCTGCGCTTGCAGAAGCTGGAGCAGCAGATAACACTGCCAAGGAAAACCCATTTGACAAAATCACCAAGCATCTTGGTAAGACGTTTGCTCCTCCAAAAGCAGGCAGTCCTACGGTCTTCTCGAACGGTTTCTCGTGGTCACACGGTCTACAGCAATTGTTCCTTATTTATCAAAGAGCAAAGTCGCAAGACCCCAGTTATGAGCTGTCTTTCGTGAACGTGAAGGCTAATACTCGTCATAGATGCGTTGCAAGATCCGTTCAGTTCCAGCAAAACGACCAAACCCCGTATATCAGTAGCTACGTCATTGTTTTAAAGTGTTGGGACTTGCAGGATGCAGCTTATACAGGCAATAGTAGATCCGAGGTAGACAGATTCAAGGGCGACTTGAAAGAGGTCTACACGTCTGCAGTCAGTAAGATAGGGAACGTAATGCGTAAGTTCAACAGAAAGAGTGATGTGGCAGGCGCTCTAGTCAAAAACTCAATTGGCTCAATTCTATGATTAGCTTTTCTACCGGCATGCTCTTTACAGGCGAAGAGTCCTTAGACATAATTGCCGGAGAGCTTAAAAAGAAGGCCGAGCTCATTAAGGGACCTGAACCTCTGAACAACCTTAGTGATATTACGTTGAGGCTTAGATTTTGGTTCTCAAATCATTACAAAATCCCAATGAAATCGCCTTTATTAGATGAATACACGTTGCCGGAGATGTATTTAGAGTACTTCCTTCACACAAACGACTCAGCAGAGGAGAAGCAGAAGACATCGGCTAAATCTATTACGGATAACAGAGAAGAAATAGCAGATGGACTGTTTGCAGAATTCGAGGAACCAGAGTATACTCCAGCGAAGGCTCCATTGAGTTCTGAAGAGAACGCATTCATGGACCAGATGTTTAAACCGTCAGAATCTTGGACTTTTAAAGAAGAGGAATAATCTTATGGCTCTTGTGGCAAATAAAGCAGTGTTTAGGTTGAGCGTTAAGGGTGAAATGACAGGCAAAGTGTACGAAGGAGACTTCGTCTTAGGCGTGTTCCTGTCTCTTAGGCAGCGCAACCAGGTCGCAGTAGAATACTCTAAGCGCGATGTTGGCAATGACCTTGATGCAGGAATGTCTCAAGTGAATAGACTCATCTGCGAGTTCCAAGCAATGGCAGAACAGTTTCCAGAATGGTTTAAAGGAGAAGCTGTATGGGATCTACAAGACTTTCAACCGATACTATCTATTAAAGAAGAACTTGAGGCTGCTCAAAAGGAGTATGCGGAAAAGATCAATGCATAAGTTCCTATGGAGGAGGCGTAAGACGTGTCTGATAAAACCTTTAAGTTTGGTAATCTTACGGCCTCCATCAAGGGAGCCACTTCAGAACTAGAAAAGTTTACGAACCAGGCTCTCAAGGCCGGTTCCGCTACTGATAAGCTCATCTACGGCAATAATCAGGGAGAGAAATTCTCCCCCAATCAATCTCAATATCGTAAAAATATTGGCATCGCAGTAAAGGACCCATCTCTTTCTCCTCAGGAAAGAATCCGTCATCTAGAGCAACTTGCTCGTAATAATCCATTGATGAGGGTTGGACCAGAAAGCGTCCAACAGTATGGCTCTTATTCATTATTGAATAAGGAAGGCCAGGTTTCAGCTCTTTCTCAGGCAGAGAAGATAAAGAAGCGACTGGACACTGCGGATAGAACTCTTATTCAGAAGAATCAACAAGGAGCTTCTCGACAGGAGCGCATGCTCCGTAAGACGCAAGAAGCTCGGGAAAGGCTCTTTGACCTTGGTTCAATAAGCAGCTCTAAGTCAGATTATTCTGCTTATTCAAGTCGTATGGCAATGGAAAGGAAGCAGCAGAAACAGGCAACTAGCCAATCTGCTGTTCATGAACGTCTAATAGCTGCTGACTCTCGCAGTCTCTCGAAGTCTGATGCAGAATCCTACTCTATGCGTGACGCAATGGAAAGGAAGCAGAATCAAGAGCGTGGGCGTAAGGCTGACGGTCTGCATAAACTCTACTCATTAGAGGATCGTAGCCGAAGTAGGGATGATTGGCGTCATCTCGGGGACATTGAATCAGAAGCCAAGAAAGCAGAACGAGAAAAATCTAACAACGCTCTGCAAGAGAATAAATCGCTCCAAAAGAACCAGAGTTTTGGTGATCTTTCGTCTTTCTTCTCTGCTCAGGACGAACGAGATCCGTCTAAACGCCTGAATATGCTTAGCGAGCTCAAACAAGGTCGCATTGGCGTCCAGGATAGACAGACTCTGCAAATAGACAGAGCCATAAATAAAACTAGAAATGAAATCACTGATACTGGCATCATGGGCAACGTCAAGGACATTATGGCTGGAGCTAGCGGCTCTCCACTTGCCCGTCAGTCTGCTCTTGGTCAGCTCTCTAATCTCAGTGAACAAGCAAAAGAACAAAAAGCTGGAACTCAGGTCTTAAAGACAATAGATTCCAGCATTAAGCGGCTCGTAAAACAGTCTGAAAAGGAAGGCTCTGCTCTGAGCACCATGCGCTCTCATAGAGAACGTGAAAGAGCAGAAGCCCAGCATCCAGTCTTAAGTCGCGTAATGCCGGGTGCCTCTATGGGGCAGCTCCAGGCAATTCGGCAAGCAGGAGGGTCTGCTGCCATAGCTGGACTTGCGCTAGCGAATACCTGGAATGAGCATCAACGCCAAGAACTAACCACTACCAGAGACACCTTCGGTAATATCTCAGACTACCAGGCAGCTCAGCAACAACGTTTCATGGGCGGACTCTCAGATTTATCTGGCAGAGGCGTGATGGATCGTTACGGAGATCTTGTCCTTGGCAGCCGGACAACTAATGCAGGCGCTCTTGGTCTGGGCACCACTGGTCGTAAGGCCGCAGAAGACCTCGCTAGGAAGGAAACCGCACAGACCAGACAGCAGGAGGCTCGTGACGCAGCATTGAGATCTGGGCTAGAATTTGCAGCTGGCCTTGGAGCAATCGGCGGTGGGATTGGCGCTCTTGCGTCTGGTCATGTGGCTCTTGGGTTCGCAGGTATTGGTGCTGGCGTTGGATTAATGTCAGATTCTGTCTCTAACGTGCTCTCTAATAGAGCAGCGGCGTCGCACGGCTTGTTTGGCCGCAACCAGCAAGAACGAGCAATGACTAGTTACGAAAAAGACGCTCTGGGCATGACGAATCAGTATACTGAACGCGCTCTTGCTATGCGTCAGGTCGAGTCGGCTGCAATTGATCAGTCATTTAAGACAAAAGACATAGAACGCGGTCGTGTCGCAATGGTCGGTAATGCAGCGGTCAGAACTGACTATGGCAGAGCCACTGAGGTGCTATCTAGATCCCTGTCCTCTGGCAGAGAACTCTCTGAACAAGGCAAGTCTTTGCGATCCAAATTGCCTAAAGGTTCTGCTGAAAAGGAATGGTCTTGGAAGACCGGCGGCTATATCAACAAGAGCACAGAACTGTCTAACTGGCAGAAATTGAAGAATACTTTGGGATTTGGTGAAACTGAGGCTCCACCTAAAGCTTCTGATGGATACAAAGGTTCGCTTAATACCGGCATTTCTGTAGATGAATTCACCGCAACTCAAAACTCTATCAAAAAGGGCGTAGCCGCCCTTGATGGCTCTAGAGCTGGGCGAGCTTCTCGTCTTGGAATGGAATCCGGTGAATTTGACACTCTCACAGACAGACTCGGCATGGCCGGAGGAGTAGGAGCAAAGACTGATATCAGTGGAGCTCGTACAGAGAATTTAGTCAAGATGAGCAGATCCGGCCTAGGTTCTACAGAACAACTTCTCTCTAACGTTTCCGGCATCTCTAGACTTGGCGGAACTCGCACTAATGCAGACAAAGAGCTGGAAAAGGTAATGACCTCAGCCGTTTCTGCTGGATTTAATAAATCACAACTTGCACAGTCGTTTGTGGCTAGTGCCCAGACATTCGCCAGCTCTATGGGATTGGTCTCGGTAGCTGGAGCAGGCGCAACCCTTGCTACGAGCGCAATGGTTTCTGGATCGGGCGAGCGGGGCTTAGCCGAAGCGCAAAAAGGCGCTCAGGATATGGATCAAGCAGGCAAGACGAACCCATTCATCAAGGCAATGCAAGATATCGGACTCGGGCGAGCTGCGGTAAGAGGTGGAGCTGGAGGCTTCAATGCGGCTGCAACTCTTGGAAATCTTCCTTTTGCCAAGAAGATGGAAGTAATGAAAGAGATTGAGGACTCTAAGGGAGACTTTTCCAAGATTAATTCTTCAGAGGCGAGAGCTGTATACGCAGACTTATACAGAGAAAGCGGCGGCTCTAAAGAAGAAACCATGAAAAGCTTTAAAAACATGAACTCGGGCTTTAAAGATGACGCTCTGAGTGGTTTCTTTGGTGGTAATGTCGATGTAGTTAAGAAGCGCTTCTCTTCTGAATTGAAGGCTCTTACTGAGGGCAAGAAACCGACCATGTCTCAGGTAGACCTAGCCCTCAAGACTGCTACTGGCGGTCAGTGGCTCCAAGGAACTACAGTAGCGGGACAGCAAGCAGCCGGTCTAGCGTTAATGGAGGGGAGTGCTCTTGACGGTCTCATAGATCCTAACGACGTAGCTAAATATAAGAAACAGATAAGTGGGTCGAATACTCGCTACGATGGCCTAAATGCTATGAATGTCGCCAAGACAAGCAACTTGAATGCAGTTGGAGCTCTGGGAGGTTCTCTTCTTGACAGAAGCCTTCTTTCGGATCTAGATGGAGCTAAAGGCGCTCTTGAAAACAGCACTGTCGGTAGAGCCATCAAAGGAGGCTTAGAGCTTCCTGGAATGGATTCAAAGAAAACGACAAAGATGTTGTCTGATCCAGTAGTTCAGGCTAGAGTCCTAGAATACGGTAAAAAATACAGTGGGCTTTCCGGTAAAGCTAAGGAGGATTTCCTCAATGACGGTGACGCAGAAAAACGTCTTGGAGCAAACTTAAGCGAGACCAGTGTAAAGGGTACAGTGCTTGCCGCAGAGAAGCAGGGTATGGGTCTAAAGGGAACAGAAACCCAGATGGTCCAGATGTCTCCTGGCTCAATTGAACTCCTTGGAGCAGAGATTGCAACGCAATTCACGCGACTCACGGGAAGTAAGACCCTGGGCAAGTGATGAAATTAAAAATGAGAATTAATCATGCAAACAAGTAATATCAGTTCCCATTTCTCTCTCATTCATTACGGATGGAAGAACCCCTATCCTACAGATGCAGATACCTCTAAGGACGTGCTACCGGGGAGGATACTCCCCGGGATCCATTATTCTTCGTTCAGTCGTAGCCGGTCTGCAATTGGCGGGACTCTGGAAGTCGATATCTTCGGCGCAAACCCACAAGTTAATGTTGGTGACTGGGTAGTGTTCAAGACTTCCGCTACTGGCAAATTTACCCAAGACAACTTCAAGTCTCATGGATTGACCAGGTTTATTGGCCAGATTTACTCTATTACTCCAAGCTTCTTTGCAGATGCAGAAGGAAACGTGAGACGTACTTATAAACTCAACGCCAGAGAATGGTCACACGTCTTGTACGTTCCCGTTAGATTCGACCAATTAGCTCTCGAGAGTGCGTCTGAAGAAATCCCTGCTCTGAATTCTGTGGCCGGTATCGTGACAGGTTCCACAGGAGACAAGAACGATCTTTTTGAGAAACTGATCCAGGCAAAACTGAATACATTCGAGACAGTGGAAGCTTTACTTGAAATTATTGGCGGCTTAAGCGCAGATAAAACTAAGCAGACAATTAACGGACTAGATATCTATAAAGTCTCTACTCGCATGCCGCTAATTCCCTACACTCTTGTAGAAGACCACGTGATCACTCAAGATAAAGCGAAGCTATCTGGTGGAGCACAACAATTTGACTCAGAACGTCCATGGTCGACTGGCTTCATGTGGAATATCTTAGGCGTGCAGGAATGGGATAAGCAGGACAGCACCGGGCTCTTTGAATCAGCTGAAGATATTAAAAAGTCTGTCAAATTAGTCACACAAGGACGCCCCACTACTTTCGTATCGCCCGGCATCTATTACAAGGGTGAATCCTTCAATGACCTCCTCACTAAAAAGCTAGGGCCAGAAGGATATGAGTTCTATACAGACTTATGGTATATAAAAGACAAACAAGGTGTCATAAAAGTAGCTCCAGTATTAGTGGTCAGAGACAACCCGTACAGCATGAGAGGCCAGGGGGTGGATGACCGTAAATTTAGTTGGACTTACTACGACGACTTACCGAAAGTCAGCGTACCGCTCAGGAACATAGTCAGCATTACGCCTAGTCAGACGTTCCTGAACTCTAAGAACTACATCAGATGTGAGTATAAGTCGGCCATTATCAGCGACTATCCTAATCAGGCAGCGACGATTATAAACGGAACCCAGACTAACATTGCCTCACAGAACAGATTCGGTGGCATGGAAATGAATCCAATAATCAGTGATCTTTATAACGTAAAAGGTAAAGATAAATCTGTGCAGGATAATGCAGCCAATTGGCTCACTGCGCTTTCACAAAAGCTCATCAGCTACTATAGTTACGATTACCTTTTCCCTAGAGCAAGTATCCTTATAAAAGATGCAGATTTCCCTCTTTCTGTTGGATTTAACATGGAAATCCCTCTAGGGAAAGACAGAGCTACTCTAGTTGGTCACATCGATAGCATCGATTATCGCTATCATGTACATTCGGACGGCAGACACGAAAACCAGACCTACGTTAAGCTCTCGCGTCTCTGCATGCTGGGCGAAGATGGCAAGACCTTACAACCTCTGCCTCCGCAAGGTATTTTGGATCTGATAAAGTTGCCAGATGATAAAAATGGTTCACAGTTCTGGACACTATTGAAAAAGGCCGGAACGCTTGCGAAGCTTGGCAGTCTAGTGGACTCATTAAAGAAGAAGGTGTTTTCATAATGGATGGTCTTTTATTTGGTGAAGTTGTTAGAGGGTACGCCCCAGAAGATGACTTTAACCATAACAAATTTAGATGGGAATACACAGTCAGAGCAGTCAGCAGTGGTGGCTCTGTGGGCCTCTATCATCATGCCATTTTAGTGGAAATGCACTCTGGCTTTGACGACTACCATGAACGTATTCTTAGGACTAGCTTCGAGAATAACTCTAAAGCTTCAGCCTACAGCTTTAATCCTCAAGAAATAGAGCGCAGTTCTGGGGACAGATGTATTATTGGGTTTATTGGATCAGACGAGCGGAAACCTGTAATCTTAGGATTTTTGCCACCAAACCTGAACCTGCCGACTGAAAACTTCACTAATTCGCTAAACCAGCCGTTGCTAGGCCAAGCGGGCGGCAAGCCACAGCTGAGAGGCCGCTATAACGGTCTAAATTACCATATCGACGACCTTGGGCAGTTACGCATACAGCACACAGGAGCTCCAGAGCTACTTTACGCGAATGGCCTTTACACGAGCACTGTGCCAGAATCCGAAGACTCCACTACCACATTTGACATGCTGCAAGGTGGCCTTGTACGGCTAGTAGACAGTTTAGGGCAAGCCTTCGTAATGAATTCAGACGACGGCTATATAAGCATCAATAACACCACTATCACTCCGTTAGGAAATGCTACTGGCGTTCCAGAAACTATTGTCATTCAGGAGACGGGGGTGGGTGACCCCATAGGCCAGGAAATACGTTTAGACCTAGAAAATAATCTAATTCGTATTCTTAGCTCAGGTAATCTTGAGACTACTGTCACCGAAGACGTAGTTCTGGACATTACAGGCAATCTGGAAGAGATTGTGGGCGCCACACACGAATTGACCGTCACGGGCGATGCGACGTACACCTACCAAGCAAACCTAACGACTGGAATTGCTGAAAACTTTGAAGAATCAATTGGAGCGGACCATACGTTTACGGTCTCTGGAGAAGCTACTCAAGACTATGAAGCAAATCTAGCAGTGACTGTGGGCGGGAACCTTGCCGAGACAATTTCAGGCAACTGTGAGCAAACAATCACGGGAAACTACACGCAAGACATATCTGGAGATTACGCGCAGTCAATCACCGGGACCACTGCGTATGTTTCTACTGGAGGCTGGTCTAGCAAGGATGCCACAGGAGCCGGCTTCAAGGTAGAGAGCGGTAAAATAGCTCTCGGCTCTAGTGCAGTCGAACTGGTGGATCAGACTATACAGATCATTGATCAATTCTTAACGGTAGTGCCACTCGGTATCAGTTCAGTAGGGCCAGTGACAATTAACCCAGCTCTTGCTACAGCTTTGACTACGATTAAAACTGCTCTTACGACTATTAAGGGAAGCCTCTAATGTTAGATCCTCTTTCAAGTTGGACAAATGCATTTACCAACCTTGCGCCAGCTGCCGATGACTCATGGGCAGATAACATGGCTGATGCCGTAGATGGACTAGTTACGAACAAACTAGCAGTGACTACAATCAGCCCAAGTGCAACTTTCACATTCAATAAAGCAATATTTGCTGCTCAGCTGAAACTGGCTACTCCTACCGATAATGCAGTGGCTGGATGTACTAATTTTGCGGATGCTTGGGGAAGTGCTGTCACGGCAAGTACCTTGGTGGTTGCGCCCGGAAGCTATTTGGGAGCTCCCACTCCTGCTACGACCTGGAGTGTAGTGATTCTTTCTTTAGTGGATCCCGCTTCAATTGCAGCCGCTAAGGCTGCACTGGTTATTGCCCTTACTAGCGCTACCCCAGTTGCTAATGCTGCTCTGAGCGCCTTCCCGAGTGCCTTTAGAACGGCATTTGCAACCCTCACTGCAAGCGTAACTGGCCTTGATTCAACGCCCAGCCCTGCGGGGCCTCTGCCCTTGAATGTATCTGCTCAGCCAATGGGCTAGAGACCTAGGATGACAGGAATGTTGATTACGTGCAGCCTAACTCTTCTATCTACCCTAGCTTCGTCTAAGCCACCCACCTCCTCATCTGTGCAGTAAACTATGTCCAATCCAGACTTCACTTTCAGTGTTGTCAAGATTTCAGTGAGATGCTCTGGCCCAAACATTGTCCCACCACCACCGATCATCGCCTGTTTACTGGCACGGGCGTCAAAGTCGATTTGATGTAATTTGGTGTCACAGCAAAACATGGCCATAAGTTCCCCGCGATTGCTTAAGTGCCTCGCAGCTGAAACCATTTGGTTAAGGAGGGCTGGGTTACACATAGAGCCTGAAGTATCTAACACCAAGACTACTTGCTTCTTAGGCTTTTCAGTAGACACTTTACCTGGCAAGTCTGGTGCTTCACTAAACAAGCGGTTAATTCTCAAGAAACTATATTTCTTCTCGTTAGTCGGAGCATGAAGCCTGACAAACTTAATACGCAATGCCTCAAGAATCTTACGAGCCTTTTCATTCAAGGTGACAGTGGGGTCGCCCATTAAAGCTTCGTCTGCGGGAACGGTGCCGTGATAGTGAGCCATGAGCTTAGCTTCCTGGCGAGCACGTTCAAGGGCTTCTCTAATACGCCTTAAGGCCTCTCCTGCCTTTTCCGTATCTCCTTGGTTGCCACCCATTTCGTGACCATCTAGAGGCGAGAGACCTTCCATTAAGCTATCTAAGTCACACTCTCCAAAGCCGTCTCCAACGCCTGGTTCATCAGGCTCGCTCATCTCTTCCAGTTGCTTAGCAAGCCACTCAACTAGTTTGTCGCCGTAATGCACCCATTCAGCATCTCTAGGAAGATCCTCTTCAATTTGAGCAGAAAGAGTTAATACTGTCTGTAAATGAATCTTTTCAGCGTCTTCGACTGATAACGGGTTCCCTTCCTTATATGGGACATACCTGTCTCTCATGAAACTATTCACGATTGGCTCAGCCTTGGGATATAGCTTTAGAACATCTTCATGAAGGGCTACGTCCATTGTGATGTTAGCGATATGGCCTCGTTTTTGTTGCCAGTAGCGGTTTTCTGGATCGTCAAATGCCTTAATCTTGCTTTCCCATATAGCAATGGCCACTGGATCAGTGGCTTGCTTTTTCATGGAGACAAACACTTGCCTGAATGGATCAAAGTCAATCAGAGTGGAAGTGGCCTTGAAGTCTACAGACTGTACAAGGTGGCGGAGTTCATGGGTCATCACCATATAGGCAGACGTAGGGCTCTGCTTCCATAATTCAATCATTAAGGGATGTAACATGATTGCAATGCGGTCTACGTTAGTCACTGCCGCAATGGCTTCCAGCTTGGGGTCGAATTCAATCTCACAGATCGACAGTAGAGATAAAGTGTAGAACCAGCGGTGATGGGCACAGAAACTAGCAAAGGAAGCCCTGAAGTGATAGAAGTCAGTAGAGAGGCTTGCATACTCTTCTGGCGTGATCAACGGGATTGTACGTTCAGGCTTTTCTTGAGGAACTGAAGGAGTAGACGTCATCATGCACTTCCTTTACTTTGCATTAGTGGGTTTGCCGTTGGTGTATTTAAATAGTACATTGCCGTAAAAGTAGGGACAAGCCTTATTTTAGTAAAGAGGTGTCCGAGGTTATTTCTTCTCTGTTGGTTCACCGCTGGCGCGAGCCTTTTCGAGGAAGCGCGTGATCTTGGCTATGTAGTTAGCCGATTCCTGGTTGATATTTGTTAAGCGATCAAGCCTGGTTACGTCCTTCGAAAATTCACCGGCATTGTACGCTACCATCGCGAGGATAGAGCTATCATTGGTGCTTTTAAGCATGACCTTGAATATGCACGCACTGATGAAGGCGTTAATTGTAGGGTCGGTGAGGTCATCAGGCTGAATCACAGGAAGCCCACACCGCTCACTGTAATACTTAGCCGACTTGGGCATTACCTGTCCTAGTCCCACTGCTCCTGCAGGAGATTCCGCATTGACGTTGAAACGGCTTTCATTTGCTAAGACTGCAACCCAGGTCTCTTTCTGTTCGTACGTATTAAAGGTCTCGTCCGCTACTCTTGCAATGATCGAGATCAGATTAGCCCTCTGGATATCCGAGAGCTTCGCTCCAGTGATAAGCATTGCCTTCAGGATAGTAGTCTCTAGGCGTCTAGTTTCTTCTAGCCTGCTTCGGCGAAGTTCTGCCTGCTTTTCCATTAAGGTGATTTGTATATTCAATTTATTGACTTTTTCATCTACTTCTAATTGGGCTGCGTTCTTAGCAAAGTGGTGGATGCCACCAAATGTTCCAACGAGGATGACGCTAGTGAGACTTACGCGCAAAGCAGTCTTGCCTAAACGCTTAAGAGCAGGAGTGAATTGTTTCATGGTATCGGTACTCCGTAAAAAGGCCTAGCTAAGAATTAAAACCTTATTAAGGTCTTAGCTAGACCTTGTTTATCTACAAGGACTTGTTAAACTTTCTTTTCAGCTAGCTTCTTTGTATAGATAGCTATGAGCTGCCAAGGTGCATTGCTGTCTGTGACAGGGGTATCTCCTTTAAAGGCGTTAAAGAAAGGCTGACCGTTCTTGTCGGTTGGAGCCTTAGGGAACATAAAACTAAAGCCAGACCCATGCAGAGCACGACATGTCTCTGGTGAAGCGTAGCGTAAGAGGTAGAGAGCAACGTTTTCAGCATTTTCCTTAGGTTGATCCTTGAGTAAGCTAATTACCTCAATGCGTAAGCCGTCTTGTTCTTCACACTCAAAGATGCGCTCAAAGGTCTTAGGAGAGACTGTACTTGGCATCTTGAATTTCTCCTTGCTTGCAATAGCTTGGATAGCAGTTGACAGAGTGTTGCCCTTTTCCAGACCAATGCGCCCACGAGCCACAATGGCAAGTTCCTCAAAGTTCATTACGCCCGTTTCCCACAGGGCACAAACACTGTCTACTTGTCGAGGGCAGGCGTTCATTCTGAAGTCAGCTACACCTGGTTTATCCATTATCTTGCCGATATTACCTAGCGTCTTGATAACCTCACGAGCAAGCTCGGAGCGCATGTTGGTCCTGATTTCTAGCTCGGTAGGAGCAAACAGGATGTGAGTAGCACGGTTCATTACTGCATTAGGGATAGATACCACCCCTGTGTCTTCTGACTCAAGGTTACAGGCTCCTACAATGAGGACTGTATCGGAAATCTTCATGCCGTTAATGGAGCGGTCAAGAAGCAATTCAGTGAACATGTTGAAGGTTTGGCTAGAAGCTGGGCGGTTGAACTCGTCTAAAAATAAAGTATAGTTCTCAGTTGTTTCGGTGAGCATCTTAAGCCAACGGCTAGGCCAGAAGTCTACTAGCTGATCCTTGTCGTTTTTAACTGGGAGAAGAACCTCGATTGGATCGACGTAACACGTTCTTTTTTCTAGAAGCTTGAAACCATTTTTCCTTATAAAGGCCTTAATGGTTTCACTTTTGCCGTACCCAGAAGAACCATGCAGGATGAGAGTCTGCTTGGAGATGAAGTGGGCCATTAAAATGTTATTTAGATCCATGTACGTTACCCCTTGTTATAAAGTTACTTGCCGCTACTACTACTTAAACTATAAACTTAGCCCATTTTTCTGACAACACGTTTTAATAAAAATAATTTAGTGCTATAATGGGTCGAGTGAACTCATCCATACCTGAAAAGGAGAATCTAGATGTGCAAAACTTGGTGGACCAAGGAAGAGCTGCTGACCTTAATGAAAGATTGGTATGAGTGCATCTTGGACAAAGAAAAATACAATCGCACCGATCCTCTACACTTTAAGGTACTGAGTACGCAAGAGTCTTTTAGCAATACAGTGAGGAGGTTTGTTTCTAGAGGTGGTACTGTTTTACCGCCTTCTCAGCAGACGGCACATCGTCTTGGCATATTTAAAGAAAAGTATGGTGTGACATCCTTTATGAGCTTAAAAGAAGTTCAGCAAAAAGCCCAGGACTCCTACATTGCTAACCATGGCGGAATGGGTAACCAGTCTGAAACCGTAAAAAGAAAATTCAACACTACGATGCTTGAAAAATATGGTTCAGAATGGTCGATGAACGATCCGGTTTCGTTGCAAAATCATAAAAATACAATGCAGGATCGTTATGGCCATGATTTCTCTGGTCAAGCTTTTAAGGAAAAGATATCAGCCACTAAACTAGAGCGTTATGGCCACTCTGGAGCCCCGAACGTCAAATGGGAGAGCAAGCCAGAAAAAGAGATCAAAGAGATCTTCAAAGAATTCAACCCCAAGAAAACAAATCTGGATGGACGCCAATTTGATGTCTGTTTTATAGACCAGAAAATACTGGTTGAGTTCAATGGCCTGTATTGGCACTCTGAAGAAAAAGTTGGGAAAAACTATCATATAGACAAAACCAAACTTGCAGAAAAACATGGCTTTCGGCTGATTCATATTTTTAGTCACATCTGGGAAGAGAGGAAACCGCAAGTCATAGATTTCCTGAGAAGCGCCTTGGGAGCAAATTCCTCCCTATATGCTAGAAAGTGTTACGTCCAGAAAATTGACGCAGATGTGGCTTATTTGTTTTGTCAGGAAAACCATATCCAAGGTGGGGTTCGTCGTCCACACGCTTCTTTTGGGCTCTTTAATACAGAAACCAAAGAGCTTGTATCTGTTATGTGCTTTAGTAAGCATCATAGGAATAATACGGATTACACTCTTAGTCGGTTCTGTTCTTCTAGAGGAGTGAATGTCGTTGGTGGGTTCTCTAAACTGCAGAAACAGGCTTTTGCGTATTTTACATCCATTGGGATTAATAAGCTCTACTCGTGGTCCGACACATCGATCAGTCAAGGTAAAGTATACCTGACAAACGGTTGGTCTAAGGACCACACACTAAAACCAGACTACTTTTACTTCAAGGGGAGGCATATAATAGCTAAGCAAGCTAGGATGAAAAGCAAGGTTGGAACACCGGCAGACATGACAGAATCTCAACATGCAGCCATTGATGGCTTATCTAGAGTGTGGGACTGTGGGAAGACCAGGTTTTCTATAACTTTCTGACAACAGGTTCTTAAAGGTGCTTTTTAAATCTAATTTTGCCGCAATCCCATATTCTTACTAACTTATCTATCTGGGCATGTTGAGTTTCAGTCATGCCTTCTGGCGTATTCACTACTGACTTCCTCCTGGATTGCTTAGAGATCACTTGTTCGTTCTTGACGTAGAAGTAATCGGGACGCAAGACTGCATCTTGGATCCAACCATTAGACGAGTACACAGCTCCTTCAGAGATGCTTCTGTCTGCCCAGGTTATTACCTCTTTATACGTATCTTTGAGAATTTCAAAGGCAAACTTCTCTAGCCGGGAGAATCCGCCAACTACAGTGACTCCCCCTGTAGAACAGAACCTAGATAACGTAATCTGTTCGTTGTTCCTGGGATGCATTGAAAAGCACATCACCGACACTAGCTTATCTTGGAACCAGAGGCCTACAGCAAGAACAGAGTTACAACCCTTTTGGATGTGGTTTACATCGCAGAAGCTCTTTGCTTCTTGACCAGATACGACGGCTATCTTGCACTTCCTGGCGTACACCCTGCTGGTATCACCCAACTTGCTTCGGATGAAATCTATCATCTGGGTTTTACGGTGCTTCCAAATTGGAGAGAAGATGTGGATAAGCCGGTATCCATTTTCGTTAGCCACTAGCGTTTTCTTTAAATGCCCTGATTGTCCTTTGATGTCTTCTCGGTGCCACCAAGTTCCGTTGAATTCAATCAAAAGTTTTTGCGGTTCAAAGCAGATGTCGAATTCACAACCGTCTATGTATTTCTTCTGTGGGTTGAATTTAGAAAACAGAGATTTAATCTCCTTTTCTGGAGCCGATTCGCTTGTTTTGGGCATTCCGGCATGACCGTACTTGGCGATCTTTGTATCGTTAATTCTTGTCCTGATGCCAGGAATATCAAGGGTGTGGTGAACCCCGTATTTATCGAAAAGGCTCTTCTTGAACTTCGCTTTTATTTGAGGATCTTGGATAGGATAGTCGGTGCCGTATTTTTGCTGTGACGTGGCATTGAGCGCTGCGTCCATTTCTTCACGATGCTCTTTGTTGAAAGCAGACATCTGCTCTCTAGAAGACTCAAGATGAGTGAATCTATCTACGCCGTATTTCTTTCTGTTAGTTTCGACTGCCTTTGCATCGGCACTCTGGACCTCTTCCTTAGTTTTGGCTAGATGTGTGGCCTTGATTTTATTTCTGACTGCTTCTGTCTTGGCTGGACTCCCACCGTATCTCTTTTGGTTGGTTTCTTTTATCTTTTCAGATCTTTTAGCGTGATCGGTATTCTTTCTGATTCTCTCTTTTATCTCTGGCACTTGAGAAGGGTGTTCTACCCCGTATTTCGTCTTGAAATCTCCCCTGATCTTCTGGTTATTCCTAAACGGGTTATCTTCAGATGCCAGTCGCACACTGTGCGCTTCTGCCTTTTTGGATTTGTATACAGAAGGAGGAAGAGGAAATTTGATGAAATTGGAAAGCTTCTTGGCGTACTCTTCGCCATCTTTCAAGAAAGATGCTAGATTGCTTAATCTAGTGTTTTCGTTTAATAGAGTAATCATCGTTATGCCTTCTCTAAGGCATATGGCTTCTATTCTTTGCTTAATGCTCATGCTCTGGTGACCTGCCTATTCGTATAGTGCCATAAGCCAAAAATACTGACAAGCTTTAAGGCTAATTAAAAGTAACAAGGTAATCAGATTAAGAAGTTCAGCATTTCTTGCCTTTTAGAGTAATTAGGATTAGCCCGCTCATGTTGTCTCCGTTTGTTCTTCTTACTCTCTTACGTATTTCAAAGGCAACTGTGAATATCTATTAGCGTATTTTGCCCACCTTATAATACCCAGCCCTAAACGCATGACAACAGGTGTTTGCAAGCTACCTGCGTATAGGCTAATTTGAATACACGTAAAGGAGAAACGCCTAATATGACAAAGATCATTGAGTTCTACGCACCTCCAGGTTCAGGCAAGTCAAGTCTTGCTGCTGCCTGCTATACCACTCTGGGCTACAAGGGAGAATCCTGCACACTTTTGCCGGAGTGGCTTAAAAATCACGCAAATCGTGGCCAATACAAGCCTACTCCTCTAGATCAGCCATTCATTTTCGGTAATCAGTCTCAACTTGAAGTAAATGCCATCATGGCAGGCTACCGGATCGCCTTCTGTGAAAGCTCTTCGCTACTCTGTGGGTGGTACTCGCACCACTACTCTCGAGGCCGCTCTCCAAGGCTCACAGAAGCTATTTTGGAGTGGGAAGCAGCGGTAGCAGCCCAGTACGAAATAGAGCGTAAGAGAGTGTTCATTGACCTGCCAGAAGTGGTCTATAGGGAACGCTACAAAGAAGAGGGTAGATGGGAAGAATTTAGCCAAGCAATGGAAATGAAGGATCTAATGAAGGAATGGCTACTGAAGATAGACCCAAATACTCTCATAATTCATGAAACGAACCCCACACACCTCCTATCGCTCTTAGGTGAATAACAATGGAACAGAAATATCAGCTGATTAAAGGTTTCCTGTGTAAGGCATTCATTGAGGAATATATTGAAGCAATCAAAAAGTTTAACACTCAACACTATACTGAATCAAATCTCAGAAACCACTCAGCCTACTTCTCTGATAAGAAGCCAGGACGAGAATCCTACGCCTATGCGGTGACGACGAGCGAAGACGATCTGCCTCACATTAATCTCAGCTACGGACAAACGAACCGTCTCCGGAGGCTTAGTCACCAAGCTACTCAAGAGATGGACCTCCCTGCTGGGGGGAGACTCTTGATGAATGCTCAGATGTACTATCAGAGCAGCACCCCAGTTCCTAGGCACTTTGATGGCGAATTGCTTGACTTTTCTGTCAGGCCAGATAACTCATTAGAAATCCGTAAAGCTATTAGGTCAGAGAAGGTAGCCGTGCTCACTCTAGTGAATGATACAGAGGGCGGTGGCACTAGACTCTTCCATGAAGACGGTTCCAGTGAAGTGGTAGTGGGCGAGCCAGGAGATCTGCTCATTTTTGAGAACGTCAGCTGCTTACATGGCGTAGATGCCTTCCAGGCGCCAGAAATCAAGCGTAATGACGGCTTAGTGCGTATGACCATTGGCTGGCGCAGCCTTGACCATAATACTTTCTTATGGGACGCTGGTAAGGTTGTCAGTAGCCTGAATAAGGCGCAAGCTGATCTTATGCATAAGGATTTTCTGTGCAACCAATGGCCTAGACAGTTTGAAGAATTTAATGGAAAGGCAGCATTTTGATGAAATCCTTCTTGATTACAGGCCCAGATGGCTGTGGCAAAACCACAATCATACCGCTAGTATCAAAAGCTCTAACGGCCAAGAAGATATCTAACTATATTGTCTACACAACGTCGGTAATACCTGATGACCCAAAGGCCGTTGATGCTCGTAAGATGCTCGTTAGCCCTCACACTCTAGATAGCGACCGTTTTTATGCTGCGAAGTACCTGTATGAACAGAATGTGGCTAGAGCTTTAGCTGAAAATCAGGAAGTGGATGCTGTTATTATAGAGCGCGGGTTTTCCAGTATGCAAACCTATAATCTTGTCCCAGAACTGACGCTTCCAGAGCAACAGGCGCTGATACCAGCAGTGGATTATGCCATCTACATCGATGCTCCGTTTCATGCGTTGACCTCTAGACTAGCCAGGCGGAAGACTACTGACTATCAGGACACCAACTTAGAGTTCCGTACCCGTGTCTGGAAGGAAGGCTTAAGGGACTACCGTGACCTGTGCGATGCGCGTGGAATGGATAAGCTCGTGATACCGAATGTGGATGGCGTGTTGCAGTTTTCAGTTGACAACATCGTAAATTTCATCGTAGAAAGGCTTAGGCAATGATTAAATATGTAGATGACTACGGTAATTTTAGTGACGGTCAACCAAATCAAACAATCAAGATAGCGCTTTGTGAAGGCGGTAAAGTTCCTTTTAAGAAGCACTTCTTTGATGCCGGCTATGATTGCTTCTTGAACACCAAAGAGCCAGTTACAATCCACCCTGGCAAGCAGGCTAAGCTCCCATTAGGATTTAAGGCTGAATTACCATTAGCGGCTTATGCTCAATTGGATGTTCGATCTAGTTATGGAAGTATTGGCTTGATCTGTGGTCCCAGGACCATTGACTCACCATACAGAGGAGAGTGGCATGTGGTATTGCTGAACACCTCTGACGAGCCTATCACCCTTAATCCAGGTGACAGGCCATGTCAGTTTATTATTCAGCCGTATACGCCATACGTTTCTTTGGTAGAAGTCTCTGAGGAAGCGTTGTCGCAAACAGAACGAGGCGAGGGTGGATTTGGGAGCACGGGTCGACGTTAATCTGTCTTCGTGGTCTTAGATTGCATAGTTCTAATATGCTCGTTCATCTTGGCAATCTCTTCTGGAGAAGCCTGACGAACGGGCTGTTTCTTGTTCTTTGATCTGTCGATAGCTTCTTGCTTACGGGCAGTGTCCTTAGCGGTCATGTGACCAGCTTTTCCACCGTACTCTTGTGTTGCTCTGATGCCAGCCCCTACAGCCTCAGCACCCGTGCGTGTCATCTTCCTGCCAATATTTGCAGTCTCATCGTAGATATCGTGACCAAGCTTAGAGCCCTGCTTTAGACCAGGGCTCTTTTGCAATGGCTTGGCCTTGAGTGTTGCGAGCAGCTTCTCCTTTGCTTTGTCGCTGTGTGGGATCTTCTCCACTCGCTGTGCAAGCTTTTCTCCCTTGCTGGGAGGCTGCTCTTTTCTGCTGCCAAAGCTGATAGGAATCACTTCCGCCTTTTCTAGTGATTTACCAAAGAAGTGTTCGTGAGGAACAGGTTCGCTTAATGGAATTTCTTGACGTTTGCTGTCGCGCATGACCCATTGAGCATGAGCTGGACCATTAGGAGTGTTGACTGTACGAACGTAAGCCATTGGATGAGGCTTTTCCTTGGCGCTCAAAGCCTTACGGTCACGAGGAGCTTCTGGTGCATTTGGCTTAACAGGAGAAACTTCAGGAGAAGCGCTGTTGTGTCCGTAATAAATCGTATCGCCAGTGCGCCCAACTACCCGAGGCCTATGGATGAAGTGGTCTGTAGTAGGGATACCAACTGAGCCAATACGTCCCACTGGAGCCTTTTTCTCTTCACCTTTTGCTAATCTAGCTACACTGACCATTTTCTTGAAGGCTTCTGGAACCGAACGGAAGAACAGCTTAGGGTCGTCGTTATTTTCGTCAGGATCTGGAATGTGGCGCTCCGCTGTCTTGATTTCTGCCCGAGCTCTGTGATCTTGTTTAGGGAATGGCTTCTGGACAGGCTTCTTAGCCGCCTCAGGCGGCTTAGTAGAAGGAACTGCAAAGTCTAGATGAACTTCTTCCGATTCTTTGTTCTGGCTCACTGATTTTAAAAGATTCTTTAATTTAGACATATCAGGCGTTCCTCTTATTAGACTGGTAGTGATTATTTAAAAGTTCCTGCACTCGTTCCTGCATACCACCAATCTGGTGCTCTGGATCCAATTCAGCTCTACATCCTTCATTATCTGTGTAAGCAATACGTCCTGCATGGGTGTTTTTTGGGACGTGGTACAAATCCCAAGATTCTTCTTCACCCTTTTGTAAGATATAGCCGTTCCCCGCACTGTAAAAGGTCTTTTCTACCTCATCGGCTTGTACGCCAGCGTATTCTTGCATCTGCTGCATCTCTCTAGGGCCAAGAGCCTTAGATCTGTGCCCTTTAGTCACCATCACATGATACATATCCATTCTTTTATGTTCTTGGTCAAATTGCTTATCAGGTGGATTAGCAGCTAGCTTGATAAACTCCTCAGACACCCAGGCACCCACTAGCCGCTTGCTTTCTCCAAAGCCAGCAGCCACTTCTATGAATGGCGTCCAGGTAGTTTGGTGCTCACTTTGGATAAACCCGTCATTACCTACCGATGCGTTAAACTCGTCATCGTTCATGCCTCTGAATAGCAGATAAGCCTTATCACCTGTCATTACATCAGTGCCAAGTTGGGTCTCGCCAGATAGGGTCATGAGCTTATAGTCACGTTCGTTCATCGGCCCAGATAATGGCTCAATATCCTTCTGAAGAGCAGTGGTCCCTAGTTCTCCAGACTTACCCAGAGCAATCTGGTCACCAAAGGCTAAATCCTCAATACGATCTTGGTAAATACTCACCGGTTTATTGTGGCTTGTGTGATGGATGGTGTAGACGTTACCGCCTCCAGCTTGTCCAGCCTTGATTTTGGTATCTTTAATGTCTAGAACACGATGCCAAGCAGGATGTCCGGCAATCTTGACGTATTGCGTCGAATTCATCTTATGTTCAGGACTCTGTGGAGCCTGTTCTTGCGGAGTGCGGACCTGACTAGGAACATTACCTCTCCTTGGGAACTGAATCACACTCTTAAGCAACTCTCTATTGATTTTCAGCTTGCCGAAGAAGCTCTGCCAGTCTTTCTGGGCAGGCGCGGAGGCCATCGTGGGACCATCTTCCATTGCGCCCCATACGGTTTCCATAAAACGTAAAACTGATTCAGGGACGTTATCGTACTTGCTCTTGAGTGCATCAAAGGCTTTTTGGGCAAGCTTCGGGCTACGGTGCTGTTCCTGTATGAAGCCAATGTGAACAATAGGCTCTACGTCGTCTCCTTGAGTGACACTAGCTCCAGCTAACACTTGTAACGAATGAGGATGCACGAGCTCGATGGTATCGATGCTTGAGTAGCCTTTGGCTGCCATTTCTGGAGGAGCGTTATTGGAGTGCAGGTGCACCAAGATGTATTCGTCGCCAATCTCCACTTGTTCAGTTACGGGAGTATTTTCTGATTTGGAGAACAATTGCTTTGGTTTCTTAACAACAGGAGCTAGGTTCTCAAATAATGGATCTAAAGGTATCTGAGGCTGAGGCTTTGGAACCGAAGCTGCTCTCTGGTTTATGCGTTGATCCAGGCCACTAGCTCTGTTTTCGGGAACACTCTGATGTACCGCATGCACTTCTGAATTATGACCTGGCTTCACGACCACTTCCTTTTCCCATTTATAACTAGATGCATGGGCATTGGGAACAGTTTGGATGTGGCTTTCTGGTACCCATGCAGACACCATCTTGCCAGATCTACGGAAGACATGGGCAACCTTAGGGTCAGGTGTCCAGCTGCTGGACATTTCAGGGTTTATGCGTCCGCTTGCTACGGTAGTGTCGTGCTCTTCATTTCCCATTCCTCTATGCAATAGAAATTCACGGGTACCGTTTTCGTTCACCCTTGACGTAGTTTGCCCGGAGAGATAGTGTAACGCTCTTTTACGTCTGTTAGGCTCCATGGCTGGAGCTTCTTCTCGCGCAGTTCGCTCGCCACCTTCTTGCCAATCGCTTAGGAAGGTTTTATACTTATCGGTTACTGGCTCGTTTTTTACGTCCCATTTCCTCTGTAGAGAACCTTTTTGTAAAGTTATCAGTGATTCGATTTTAGATTTATTAATCAGGCGCACCGGCGGTTTCTCTGGATTTCCTTCTTTCTGATACTGCGCAATGCCTCCTCCTGTGTTAGGTTTCCCTATTTTATTCCAAACCCCAGCAGCACTGTCGGAAGTGCGGCCAGTAGGATCAGATTTCAGACCTCCGTAATGGTCAGATAAAGCGGAGTAGGCTAACTTCCCCGTTCCTCTGTGTTTAGAGTCTATTGAAGAATAGCTAATATGGGCGTCATCGCCGTGATGAGAAACATGGAATTCTCCTGCTCTCGCATGCAACTTGCTCTTAGGCTGTAAGTGCCAGATATCGGCAGTGTGTCCGTTCTTTGGATTAATCTTGCTATGTGCGTGTTCAAGCGTGTAATCACCAACGGCCAGTGTCGTCATGCCGCTTTGATTCATAGAGCCGCCAATCTCTGGCGCTTTCGAATGAGTATTCAATAGTGCGTCTAAGTCAAACACTCCAGAATCTTTAGGAGTCTCGGCCTGTTGTGGAGCAGCAGCAGCAGCAGGAGCTCCTTGCTGTTTCGCTTTCTGCTCACGCATTGCCTGTGCCCTGGCTTTATGATTTATGCGCTTATGAACAGGGTCAGATGCCAGAGTAGGATCTCCCGTGTGAACGGAGGAATTATGTCCTGGAGCCACTACGACTTCATGTTCTTTAAGATGTTCGCTTTCTCCACGGTAGTCTAGTTCCCCAGCCTGTGGCAGATAGCTGTGAATATGGCTACCAGGAACCCAGGCAGAGACTAGATGTCCTGCATAGTTGTTCGCAAGCTTTTCTGCTGTGTCAAGCTTAGGAGTCCATGAAGAGAGCACAGAATGGTCGACGTTCTCTCCTTTTACAGAGGCAGCGTGCTCTTCTGGCGACATTCCTCTATGCAACAGATACTCAGAACCGTTTTCTCCTTGCCTGACCTGCGCATGCCTTGCGAGGTTGGCCTTTGCTCTTTCAAGCCTATTGGCTTCCATTGCAGGTACGTTCTCCCTCTTTGCGCCTGGAGCCCCGCTTTGCCAGCTATTGATGCCATCTAGCTCTTTTTGTGGGATAGGCTGCACAGGATACTTCCGTTGCCGAGAACCTTTTTGTAAAGTTATCAGTGATTCGATTTTAGATTTATTCATCATGACGACGGAAGGTTTCTCGGGGTCCCCAGACATCTGAACTGGCTTTTCCAGCCCGAAGAGTTTTAATACATCAGGATGATATTTCGTAGGATTTTGATGTATATCTTGCTTAAGATGTTCCCCACTTAGGAATTTATGAGGCATTATAGGGTCTACGCTAAAGTAGTCGCCTGGCTCAATGTGGCGCGTTCGTAGCATCTTATCTTGTGGAATATGAGTGTACTGAATACGGCGATCTTCGACCTGATTCTTGAAAGGCTTCACCATGCGTTCGCCGCCTAGGTCTCCGTAGTGATGCATGATATCGCTGTGCTGGAAATTCGAAGGATCCACGTGAGCTATGGAGGCATGTTGAATGTATTCGTCTGCCGTTGGGTCTCTGCCCAGCTTATTTTTGATTTGCCAGTGTGACCAGCCACCCATCAAATTATCGCTATTATCGTGCAAAAAGACCCCAGGCTTAGGCTTGGGCAATTCTGCGTCTCTGCCGTACGCTTGGTTAACGATTGAACCCCTGTGAGGCCGAATGAGGCCTTTATCTTTGGCGGCTAAAGCCTGAACATCGGTAGTAGTTTCATGGTAGAGCTCTTTAGGAATAGAAGCTGCATAGGTATTGAACGCTCTGCCTCGTTCTTTCTTAGAAGAGAGACCAGCAGCGGGGACCTTTATCTCCTTTTCTAATGCTCCCGGCTCACTCGCTTCCTTGGCAAGGCCTTGTGACTTCAATAGATTTATAATATCTTTACTCTTATTGCTCATTCTATGGAGCCTCAACAATGGATTTTACTTGCATTCCAGGAACTACAGGGAAGTATATCACCTCTGCGGAACTTGTCATTTCTGGAAATATAGCATCAATCACAGAAGCGAAGAAACGCCTCACAATCGTTAATCTTGCAGCTCAAAAGGAACTGGCGCAACTGAAGAAGACCGTTCATCGCAACGTCAGGCATCTCTATGCAATGAAGAAGCGCCATGCAGAGCTACTAGAGACAGTAGAAACGAAGTGTTTTGCGGAGCGTGAGGATGGAAGCCTGAGCATTCCTCCAGGCTTTTGGTTCTTATGCGAAAGTGTAGCTGGCCATGAATCTACGGTCCAGCCAGTGGCTCTAGGTGGTGAACGCTACTATCAAGTGGAAATCGTAAAAGAAGCTCTAAAATATAAGCGATCCAGCATAGTTGCCGCCACAGGCTCAGGAAAATCCATTATCATTAGGAACTTGACGCTCTCTCTAGTCAAGGCTGGCATGAGAGTCGTAGTAGTGGTCCCTAGCATTGAGCTCTTGACCCAGACTTTTAAGACTATTAAGGCCGGATGTGATCAGTTCGATATTGATTGTGGCATGCTGGGTGGAGGAAAGAAGCCTAAGGATGGAGTTACTGTCCTCGTCACTACGGCACAGTCCGCTTTAAACTATATAGATAGATTCCAGGCGGTGATCTGCGACGAGGCCCATCTCGTCGCAGCTGCCACTTACCAGGACCTAGCAATCGCAACCATAAACTCTATGCACTTCCATAGCCTAACCGCTACGATTGAACGTCCTGATGGTCTCACGCCACTCATACACGCATGGGCTGGCAAGGTCGTGTACAGCTATTCCTATAAACAGGCAGTGTCTGACGGCTTCCTGGCACCAGTTAAATATTATCAAAAAGAAGTTAAGTCGAATGCTCAGGTAAGGCCTAATACGCACATGACTAAGGAGTACATTGCAGTCCACTCAGATCCGCACTTTATTGGCGAACTAGCAACAATGGTGAAAAGCTCTTTGGCTAAGGGAAGGCCAACGTTAGTCCTCTTCAAGGCATCTGAATGTTGCAACAAGCTGGCGAAGGCATTAGGGGTGGAAGCCGCTAGCGGTGAATATAGGAAGCCATTCTATGATTTCAGGGATGGTAAGACAGAGTTATTAATCGGGAATACGGCGCTCTTGGGAGTAGGGATAGACGCCCCACGAATATCTACTATCATTTATGTTGCGAGTGGGGTAAGTGAGATTACGTTCATGCAGGCAGTGGGTAGAGGGACTAGAATTGCAGCTGGTAAAGCCGATTGTGTAGTCGTGGATGTCGTACCGAATAATCGTAAATTCATAAATATGGCAGGTGCACGAATGCAGATAGCTAAGAGAGCCGGATTTTGTTTACAATCAGACAAACCAAAAGAAGCAGAGCAAAAAAGCACAGAGTGAGCATTGCGCCGCGGTCATTCATCTCGAGTCCTCTTGTGTTCACAACACGTCTTGGTTCTGCAGTCGTCTTCCATTAACGTCCGCTCAAATTCTTCATATCGATCAATTTGCTTGCTCTTTGGCACTATCACCCTAGTTCGGTAAGCTGGTTTCAATAAGAAGAACATCGCAACGTAGACAGTCACTAAACAGATCACAAAGAATGTCATGGCAATTACCTCGAAAATAAACTCATTAAGAAATATCCCACCAGACCGACAAAAGCTAGGACGTAGAGGCTGATACAAACTACGGTCACGGCTAGCGAAGCCATCAGGACCGCTTCCATCATGCCAGGCTTATTTGAGCTCATTTGCTGCCTCCTTGAGAATACCAGCAACTTCTGACAAACGTCCTTGGAAGCGTCTACGTAAGAGAGTAGCAGTATTGAGCGTTTTCTCGTCTAGCGTTAGCATGAGAGAAATGTTCTGTAGCTCTTCTGCAGAGACGTTGTCAATCGAGATGCGTGGAATTTCATTACGCACACAGGCCGACTGCGCCTCAGTATCGACCTCTACACTCAAGGATGGACGATCAGCCACTTTGCGGGCGACATCAACGAATGGAAGCTCGAATAAAACCTTTGACATGACATTCTCCTTTTTAGGCCGTTGTACGTAGGTGGTACTAACAATAAGGTAACAGCCACCCCTTCAGGTGACTACTGTTATTTTTGCCCTTTAAGGCGCAACCAGCCACTAATCCTAGTGTAGAACCTGGGCATAAACTCGCCAACCATTGACTCTCCTTCCTTGCGTCTAAAGAAGTTCTCTAGAGTAGTTAAAGCGCATAAACTGGAAGGATTGGTCATGTGGTTGACGCCCAAGACACTAACGAGGAATGCGACTGAAAAGAAGAATGACTTAATGTACCAAGGGCCCGAATACGAAAACACAGTAACGAAGAGCGTTATGGGTAACAGGACACCGCAAATGTGCCCTAGCACTGCAATACCGAAGTGGGTCCAATAGACAACTTTGGAAAACCTGAACATAACGCCGTTCCTTACTTAGAGGGACTTAGCCATCCTGGTGGCAGAATGGCAGCGCCAGGATACTTGGCTCTTAAGAGAATGTACTCTCCGTGCTTTTTGCGGCATTCTTGTGAATACCGCAGACGTGGCGTATTGAGAGAGTGCTCGCGTTGGACTAGGCATCCGTCTCCTACGTCTATGTACATAGACGGCACGCACCATGGCTTTGCAGATGTACCAGTGTTTATCCAATGAAAGCGTTTGTCGTTACAGTCTGTGAACTTGGTTCCGTCTTCGTATTGGTCTGATCCTATGTATATCGTATAAAACATGGGATCTAACGGATCATTAGAATGTTTCAGTCCTAGCAGTGCGTGGCCTAGTTCGTGGAAAACAGTGGCTCGCCTAACCCAGAAATTCTTCTCTTCCTTCAGAGTGCTGCTAATCCGCACTACAAGGACATACGGCCCAACTAGTGGATTTCTGACGTCGAAGCCTCTTGTAGCACAGCCTAGGACCATACCTTTGTCGCTGCACATCTTTCCGACTTCTTCAGAAGAAGCGTATCCAAGGCTTCCGACTTGGATCAAGTATGGCAGACGTTCTTTGCAGTCTGCATCACAGTGTTTCTGTATGAACTCGATTGTTAGCTGATTAAGGTCGTCGTCAGGGAACCGAGGATTCTGGGCATGTGCGGTCATATTGAGAGACAGCCCAATGCCCATAAAGCTGAATAGAGTGCGTTTAATAGACATTAGACTCTCTCTTAAATAAGCGAGATAGAAATAAAACACCAAAGCAAAGTGAATAAAGCTGTTCCAGTGAACCACCAGGCATCACTCTTGCCAGCATGGTTCGCATAGGCTGCAATCAAGGCGATACTCGGTAAATACAGGATTAGCGATAAAGCTGTCATAAAGCGACCTCTGGTAATGGAGATGAGATTAACGATCAGTGCTGCTGTCTGGCATGCCGAAGTTCTCGTCGAAACGTAAGAATACGTTCAGCAAGTTGTGCTCCGTTACCACCCCAGCCTTCGTAGCTTCAATCAGAGTGCCGAGAACGTTGGCACGATTCAAGTCCTTGGTGCCAGTGACGTTACATTGGCGTCCATTGCGAAAGAATTTCACCTTATAGTTCTGGTTTGTTTTGTCAAAGTAGACATTAGGTCCCATTGTGTTGTTCGAAACAGGGCAAGTACGGAATGCTGAGGTTCTTGACATATTATGATTCTCCTTAGTGGACTTGTTCTAGGTCGGTGACTTCTGTTGGGAAATGCTGTTGCAGTATCTCTAACACCCCGTTATACAGAGTGAAAGAACTCGATGGACAATGGGAGCAGGCTCCTACCAACCTCACATACACTGTTCCTTCTTTGATATCTACCAGATCGATCATGCCGTCGTGTGAGGCAATAGCCGGTCTGATGTGGGTTTCGATAACTTCTTCAACACGTTCTTTTAAATTCATATTTCCAATTCCATTAAAGCTTGTTGAGCGTCTGGGTTGGTACAACCTGAGGCGAATTCCACCAGCTCTCCTTGTCTGGCAACTTCAGAACATTCAAACAGTCCGTTTTCGCCCCAGTAGCATTTCTTAGGACCTTTCTTGAGAACGCTTCCTAGGAAATATCCTTCTACTGTCTTATAGAGTGGAGAAGAATGAGACAGAGAACGGACAATTTTACCACAATAAAGTTCGTAATAAGTGTGACCACTCATCGATTAGACTGCGGAGCAGCTTCTCGCAGCTCGGCCATTAGAGCGTTAATGCGAATAATCGCTGTTTTAACGCGCTCGATGCGTTCTTCTAGAGTGATGTGCTCATAGTCGGTAGTGGCCTGGAAGGTATCCGAAATAGGGGGACGAGACTGCAGAGCCGATCTGCGTTGTGGAAATTGGATTACATTATTCATAAAGCCCCTTGTTTGCTGGTATTTATACTATGCTTTAAACCAAAAATAATGACAACTAATAAATTGCAATACGGCTACCACGCACTACGTCGCCATATACTCCCAAGAGCAGGGATTCAGCAAATGCGTAGTCGGGTTTTTCGGGCAAGCCACTCGTGCTAGAAGCGGCTTCAACTTCCCCCAATAGGCCTTCAATACGCTCCGCAACCTCTTGGTAGGGTAATTCGCCCTTGCGAATCTGCAGTAGAAGGTCGGCTTCTGGTCTAGGTTGAGTCACAAACCCAGTCTGGAACAATTCGACTGCTTCGTTGGCGATGCGCACGGCATGCATTAAAGCTTTCCAGTCGACGCCATCGTTACGTTCTGCCATCAAGGCTCGTTGGCCATATTGGTCCAAGACCTTTTCATAGACAGCTAGGGCATCCTTAACCTTGATGCCCAGTGGCGTCTTACGTCCACAACACTCAAATAACTCTGTTTTGGTGTCTAGGGAAATGAACTCAAGCTTACTAGCGATTTCATCGAGATGAGATTCGTATTGCCATAGTCTGGAATCGGGATTAAAGAGCCTAAATGTTTCCACCACTTCTCTTACGGCGTTGACCCGACTACCCTTAATCCCGTACTTATTAGCTTGAGTCCGACAGTAGCCAACAAAGGCTCCGGCTTTCTTGCTGATTAACTTGTGTCGGTTTGCCTGGATTTCAGCCCACACGGGACCAGAATGCGAGTGGTGGTTCGCAGGCGTAAAGAGCATGTCGATACACACTGTCTGACCGTCTAATAGGAGCTTTAAGTAGTGGTCAAGGCTGAACCACTCGTAGTCTTCATCTAAGGCCGTGTTCTTCTGGGAAGAATCTGCCTTAGTGTTTCTGACAATGGTAGGCTGAATCTTTTGTAACAAGATCTGCTCTGCAGTTGGAAGGTACACTCCCTTGAAGTCTTTATCAGAGGTAGGCAGGTTAGTCCCATAGACATGAGACCCAAACGCAGTGACTAAGATGCTATCGACGTCTTTAATTGACATAGTTATTCCTTAATATCTAGTAACAGTCTCTTTAACGCCAAGAATTGAGCATAGTAGTTCTTGCTTGCAAACTTGAAGGACTTATTCTTGTTACCCAAAATGACAGAACATGTATCGGTCGTTCCTAACGACTCGACTGCTCTCCGCATACCTCCAAGGCCGGAATGGTATGCCATGATAGCTAGAGGCCAAGAGCCTAGTTTGGCGTAGTTATCAGTCAAGATGGTAAGGCCTAATTGAGCGGCATAAGCAGGGTTCCGTAATTCATTACGAGAGACCTTGCGTTTTGCGTACATCCTTGCGGTACGGGGCATGATTTGAAACATTCCTTGCGCTCCTACTTTGGAACCAGCAGTGGGATTATACATGCTCTCAATACCAGGAACAAGAACCAGTTCGGGTGGAAGGGTTCGCTTGGCAATTGAGCTCTTAACGAGAGAGCCATATTGCTTAAAACGCTTACGTCCTACGTCGAACTGGTTCTTTACTCCAGACTGGAATCTGATTTTAGTTGGATCCACATGAGGATTTTGACTCCGCACTAAATCCAATGCATTGCGAATCTGTAACCGACGCACGTCCTTAGCCATGGAAAGCTTCACGACGCGACGATAAATGACAAATGTGTCCATGTGATGGACATAGCCTTCATACGGTTCTAATTCAGAGTAGACTTGTTGCCAAAAGTCTATGTTTGGCTTAATGCAATCAGGCTCAGCGAATTCGCTAGCGAAGCTAATGCTGGAGTTGAGCGAAAGAGCCAGAGCAAGGAACATAGACTTATAGCTCATAAGGTCGACCTCAATTACTTAGCAGGAGGAGGAATACAGACATTTGAAGGATCTGAAATTTCTGCTAAAGACGGCATTTGACCGTTAGTGAGTAATACGTGGGTGATAACGCCTGCACAAACTTCGGACTTACTGCCACATTCAAGGTGACACTTCTCCAAGAGAGTGAGAGGCTTTGGCGGTGGCTTAGAGACGCAAGAAACAGTAGTGAGCAATGAAAGGGCAATAACTAAGGATTTCATACGAGGTGTGCTCTCCGTTATGCAAGTGGCTGGGCGGTAACTATTTACAGTTTACTTGGGTGAAGTTGTCGTGACAAGCGCTATTTACAGCTTGGGATCCATTTACCTTGCACTACATTCCCTATTTGCGCTTGCTTGGTGAAGTGGTCCACACACTCCTGTTTGATTTCATTAAAAAGCTGCTCTTCGTTCTCTGTCGGCAGGTAACAGTACCGAACCTTATATGCCTGATAACTACAGAAATTATGAATCTGTAAGCAGCGTTTTGTTTGAATGCTCAGAGAGTCAGGTAAACTTGCGCACAAGAGCGCTGTTACTTGGATAGCAGTTTGGATCATGCCGTGTTCTTTCTATGTTAGTCAGGAAGTCGCGTTCTGAGCTCTTGCACTTCCTCTTCTAGGGCAAGAAGCCTAGTAAGAGTGCGATCTGTAATGATTTCTTTAATAGAGTGTACAGTTTCCTCGCATCTACCGTTATTTAGATACAGACGACCCTCGATCTGATAGTCGTAATTGGCTCTTTTGTCTCCGGCCTTGTACTTGCCTGGCTTCAGCTCGATTACTCTGCCAAGAGAGACGGAAATATCGCTTATATCGAGGGCATAACGAGCATTCCCTCTTTGAGAAAGATCCACGGTCATACAGTTTATCCTTCAGGCGACATGTCGTCTTGGTGGCGGAAGCCTTTGAAAGAAGGGAATCTAGGGGTGTTTGTTTTCGGATCTACCCCTACTGGACTGAAGCGGTACGTAATGACTTTTCCTAGATACTGTTCCTGATTTTGCCAGATCTCAGTTCTTTGGGCATCGGATAATCCAGTGCCTACACCAAAATAGAGCCCACTATGCACATCCTTCACTAAAAGCGTCCCAACCTGCTCAACTGGTACAAGGTTGACTTTCCTAGATGAACGTTCTGTGTGTCCGAGGGCGTTAATTGTTGCTTCGTTCTGGTTGCTCATGCGTTGCTCGTAACCTACCACAATGGCCTCTGAGTCTTCCTCCGGCTTGCACTTAAGGAGCCAACCTTCTCTGAAGGTCGATCTGCCATGCTTGTAAGGACTGTCTCCCTTACGGAGCATGATGCCTTCCAGGCCTCTTTCCAGATATTCGTTATAGAGCTTGAGGAATTCTTCTTTATTTTTTACCGGCAATGGACACACTGCAGCCACGGCACGGATGTCCCTGCTTAGCAGCTCTAGAACGAGCTTTGCCATGTGGTCCACTCTCTGCTTATACGGAGTCCTAGTTGTAATGCCAGCAGATGGATGGACGCAGTCGAAGACGTGGTATAAAAATGGAGGTTCGCCATCATGAGACATAACTCCAGATACGATCTCTTGAAATGTTACGTCGGGTATCATTAGCTCACCATCCAGTACTACGTCCGTGCCTGCAAACAATCCGGATAGGGAGTCTCTGATGTAGTGGTTAGGGATGGCTTTAAGTGAGCGGGACATTAAATGGCCGTCTATTAAAAGGGCTCGGACACCATCTAATTTAGGTGTCGCGAGCCACTCATGATTGCCAAAGTCAAAAGCATCAAGATCTGATATCTTGTTTGCTAGCATCGGCTTAAATATTGTCATAGCTTTCCTCCTTACAGGCTATTGCTGCCTACAAGTAAGGTAACAGTGCCAGCCGCTAAGGACAAGCCATTTGTGCGTATACTAGTTATTAACGACCTTACGGTTGGCTACTTGCTGCTGCAAGTCTTCGTTTACGTCTGCAAACTTGCGCTGTTCCTTGAAGCGCATAAACCAGCCCTTCTGCTCCTTAGAGAGCTGACTATAGAGCTTGTTAGGGATTTTACGGCTGACCCCGAAGCCCAGCTTTTCACATAAAGTGACAAAGGTTGTTCGTTCCTCTTGCATTAAGAGCGCGTCGTCACCAAAAGCCAGGATGTCGCTAGCTAAAATGTCGTTGTAATACTCTTCTTCTCCATCGTCGCTCATTAAGTCTTCAATCACTTCCGTTAACATCCTGTTTCCCTTTGCATCAATAGAGGAGTAGTAATTCCGGCCAGATGGGGCGTAAGCGTCCCTATATCCTGAATTCTCGTATACAGATTCTTCGTCCCAGTAGCTAGACCAGTTGGTCTTCTCTACTTTCTCTTCCTTAGCTGAAATTGGACCCCAGCCATAGTCTGTTGCCCATTTGTCATAGACGTCCACAATCTTCATTGCATGGACATGGTTTCTATGGACGTTATGAGCTACTGGCGATTTAATAGGCCCGAATGGCTTGCTAGAGTAGTTACCAGCGTTGTCTGTGTATAGCGTGCCTTGAATGCACCTGACAACGTGGTAGGCTCCACTTTCAGGGTCGATCATGAATACGTTGGCGTAGAACTCTTTTTCAATCAAGTAGTCGGCCGTTTCCTTGACACCAAAGTGGTGAATGTGCTCTGCAATGTACATAGAGTCCACGAGATACTTGTCTGACTCTGGATCAGTAAGAATACCGTTGTGCTGAACAATCCAGTTGCTCGGAGCCTTGTTGACTCCTTTGCCTACTGAAGTGAAGTTATGACACCCAAAGATACCATTGAACTTAGTGGTCGCAGCCCGAGTGTGGAGGAATATGCGAGTCCATGATTGGTTATTCTCAATGAATTGAATTACGGTATTAAGGTCTAACGTTTGGAACTTTGTGACTTCATCTGAATTTGCAGTCAAAGCCACCACGGCCAGTCCGTCTCTATTAAGAGCTGCGTCGGCTTTTATGCGCCAGATGGTTTCAGCTGGATGCGTAGTGAATGTTTGGCGGTCAATGGTCAAGAGTGTACACATGGTCATTCCTCCTTGGAATATGGTCATTAAAACGAGGCAACATTCTTTCTGGCTTCTGTTAGACGCTCAGCGGTTTCTGCTTTCAACTCGCGTTTAAAGTTGTAGATGATACTGTCCAGCTCTGAAACTGTGGCGTCTCCCTTTGCGAGATCAGGAAAGAAGGAGTTTTCCATAAAGCTGTTTAAGCCGTTATGCCAGAGTTCAGGAGTGAGGAGGGATGTCTCGAGTCCTAGCTTCACTCGATAAGCAAACCGTAACGCTCTGATAGAGATCATGAGTGCCTTGGCTGCATCTTTGGCACTATTGATATTACCCCAACATCTGAATTCCCAAGTATTCCATTCAGCGCGGTGCGCCACGAACCGATACTTAGTGGGTTCTAATCCGGTCTGAAAGTATTCATTAAGACCACCAGAAGCCCATCGCTGCAGAACGCATTCTGGCACTTGCGAAAACTGCCTCAAGATACCTTCAATCAACGACAACTGGAACTTCTGGCTATACTGATGTCTCACGCCAAGAGCGCTTAAGTGGATGTGGAAGCTGCATCCAGTGCCGACTTCTAGTTTATTTTTACACAGGATATTAGCTGCCTTCAGGAACTTCTGAACAGTCAATGGACCCCTGGTCCTTATTTCTGGACCACTCACAGAACCGTCTTCTCCTAGCTCAAGAAGTTCGTTATCCCAGTGACTAGCACGGTCAATAAAAAACTCTGCGTAACCTTCTTCTTCTCCATCGTCCTCGTAGGCAGACTGGTTAGCGGAACAATGAGAATCGTCATCTTCACCGCAGAATGCGGTGGTTTCAAGTTCAAAGCCACAGCGTATTACCGACATTGCGTCCACCAGAGAGCTAGTGGCGATTTTAGTAAGATTCTGGTGTAAAGTCGTGGTCATGCCTGGTTTCTCCTCTTGGTTGGCTTGGCTTCTACTTCAATCTTTAGGCTACGCACCCATCGCTTCTGTTGCACGGAAAGGTCCTCGAACAGAGCGCGGGACATAACCATTTCTTCTTCAAAGAAGCCAAGCAGCCCGCATGCCCGAGAAAACTGAGCAACGTCTTGACTATATAGCTGGAGGGCATTCTCTCCCCATGTGCCAATTTCTTCTTCCATAAGTTCTGAGTGCGTACTGGCTTCCTTCTTCCAGAAGTCAATAGCGTCCCGCACGTAGTCCGTACCACTAGCGACTTTAGTCGCTTTACGAGCACTGAACTCATGAAGATATTCGCGACTTGTCTTCAAACTGACCGGAATATTGATTGAACCCACGGGCTGGCTAGAGTAGTTACCTGCATTGTCTGTATGTAGGGAACCAGTGACAGCTCTGGTGACGATGTATTCACCAGTTTCCGGGTTGATCAAAAAGACGTTGGCGTAAGTCTCGTATTCCGTTAAATAATCTATTGTTTCTGGAATACCCTTTTGTGCAATAAAGTCCGCAATGAGCATGGAATCCACCATGTACAGATCCGACTTCTTGTGATGCAGGATGCCGTTGTGCTGAACAACCCAATGGCTTGATTCTTTGTCTGGATTCTTACGGCCAAAGCCCACTGTGCTGAAGTTGTGGCATCCAAAGATACCAGTAGAGGTCGTAGTGGCTGCTCGGGCATGTAGGAACATTCGAGTCCAGCTTTGGTTGCTAGTGATCATGTCCGTAATGACTTCTTGATCTAGACTCTCAATGACGACTGTTTGGTCAGGATATTTGCCTAGCAGGACCATTGCCCAGCCATCGTTATTGAAGGCGGAATCTCTCTGAATGCGAGATAACACGCCTTCTTTGTTTTCAAGATAAAATTCGTTACTTACAGTTAAGATAGTACACATGACTGCTCTTTCTAGAATTGCGGATGATTAACGAATTGAGTGGTCCTTATGACCCCAACCGGCGAGTGATCATGAGTGTCTTTTCTGCTTGTCCGTTTTCTGCGCTCGTGAACATACGTTCACGGCCAGAGTCTCCGCCTAACGAAGCTTGCAGTAAAGCAATTCCGCAAAAGCCTTTATATCCAGGAGTGAAGCGTTCAATGATTGCCGCTGCACGGCCATCAGAACAACCTAGGCGCTCTTTAAGTAGGTACTGGACGTCTTTGTTGCGCATTGGGAGCTTGCCGATACTGCCAAGGACGTCGTATACACCACGGTCGGTCCGGGTCTTAAATACTTCACCGGACTCAGTTACTTTTGTCAAGAAAACATTATCACCACGAGATTCAGCGGTTAGAGTCATATAGATCCCCTTGTTTGGTTGTTGAAGCTTTGCGACTATTCTGGAACGTAACGAAACCACATGCCATGCAGAAAGATTTTCCAGCAGGCCTGGATTGATGAGGTTTATGCCGTTTTATTCTTGTTCCGAGAAATTGCCACTGCCTTCGTGCCCTTTGTGGCGTACATATGTAGAAAGTCTTTGCGGTTCTTTTCTACTGTCCAATCATCAGCGCCGAGCGGGAAACCCTGGGCTTTAGTCCAGGGAGGAAAGCGAGCTAAAAAGGCCGCAGTCGCTTTAGCGACGAGGGCCGATAACTTAAATGGCACTTAAAAATCCTTTTTAATTTGCCCTTACGGGCCTGTTTAACGTTCGCCTCGCCCTTGTCTTTCGTGGGTTTTTGCAGACATCCTTCGGAGCTTACACTTGGCTCTTTCTTGAACATCTACCGCAGAGTCCGGGACTGGCAACGCATCCCGGAGTGCCTATTCCGGCAAGATAAATCTTGCCATTCCACAAAATCGTCTCCTCAGTTTCCCGAGGGGGCTGGTCAACCGCTCTTGGAGATTTCTCTCCTCAAGCCCCGGACTTTAGTCCGAGGTGTGGTTGACTGAAGATTACAGGGCGACCAGCGTGGCTTGGAGGTGGCTTGCCTGGAAAATGAGCATCTACAAGGTTTTGGAGAGCTTCTTTGAATGCCACTACCCTGACGTGGCTACTGGCGCAGCCTGAATTGAGCATGTCTCGGATTTGTTGCTCTAGCTTGGGAACAAGGATGGCTCGATGGTCTTCAAATTTTTGCCATGCAGTTTTATCGCCAGGAGCAGTATCTGGCTGCTTTTTAAGCACACTTTGTACACGGTTGCCATGGATGAGTCCGCCATTGTTGCCACCCTTGTAGTCATGCATAGAGCCTCCTATTAAACGCGCTTGGTTTTAATTACTACCGCTATTTATAAGTTAGCCTATAGCAAAAGGCCTGACAACATACTTTATTAAAACAATTACGTTTCGTCGTCAGTGAGCTCTTCAGAATCAGCGTGTCTCTTTGGTCCGATACGTCTCCAGAGTACCGCACAAGCGAATGCTGACGAGGCACTTTAGGTCCGGTAGACTCGGATGTCTTGTGTAATGCCTCACTAAGCTTCTCCGAGCGTTCTTGGATTTCTTCTTTCGTGCTCATTTCTTGTCTCTACTCTTCAGTACTTTTATGACGTATCTATATAGCGTGCGTATCCATCTCAAGACTGACATATTTTCTCCTTAAGGTTTTGCAAGAAGTGAGGCCAACCATACCAACTCATGTCCCTGGCTATTTGCTTCACAGTGCCCATCACTTCTGTCTTTAGAAAATGTCCACCAAAATTTGTTCTCGCTCATAGGCCACTGGCTCATACACGAAAACAAATTCTTCGCTATTTCTTCATAGACTGCAGGATCATTGCCATTTATGCGATTATCTAAAAACGCGAACCAAAGGTTATTTGGTTGCCTGTTCTTCAGCACCGTAGCAGTGTCGGCGTAGCTCTTGGTGAGGTTACCGGTCTTATAGCGTAGCCAGATGTTAAGCGAAATCAGGTGTAGGGGATACCCGGTAGGTGCCGCCTTAGCCTGCACTCGCAAGCTCGACTCGTCCAGGCCTCTATTGAAGGTCATCACCGCTTCTCGGCTCAATCCTAAATGCTTCCAAGTATCACTTATCAAGGCCATCATATTAGGCGTAATCGTGCAACGTCCGTCTGTGTCATCCGGGCACATCACGTAGTCGTGTTTCTTGTAATACTTCCACACACGCTCTGCAGTGGCTACATCCCTGGACTCAATCAGATAGAGCAAGAAGCCTGTAAGCTGATCCCTAGAATAGCTGTCCCCACTAGGATCTGGCGTCACCTTGTACTGAGGAGAACGGTAAGCTCGGCCTTCTTCATTTATGGAATCCCTAACACCCTGGAAGAGCGTTTCCTTGTTATCGATAAAAGGCGTGGCTCCTGTGACGTAGATGCCTGTGCCCAGCATCGAGTCACCAGTCCCGCAATGCTGTTCCCCTGTAAGATTATTGGGCGAATCTTCTGCAACGACGCCACCGCAGAAGGCTAATTCCGGTTTGATGCGTTCAATCTGTTTATTCAGCCTTGAAGTGTAACTAGATTGGTCACCGACATCTTGACGACCTGACCCACAGGCAGATAGCAGTAAAAGAGCTAATAATCTGTTTCTATATTTCACGGATTTCTTCCTTCTAAGCCTTCAACGTATACGGTGATCCTGGAATCTTTCATATCCGGCACATACTCATCCGCCGCCTGCTTAGAAGCAAACAGCCGACCCATGCTGTTATCTTTGTAGACATGTACCCAGCCAGAGACCTTCATTGGCTCCCGATATTCTACGAAAACGTCGATCACGCTGAACCATTTCGGCAAACCAGATAGTTCGCACATGAAAAGCAAGGGAGGTATAACCTTCATCACCCCTGTAAAGTCAGCCATGAATTCATACACCTTTACTGAACCGACTTTCTGATATCTGCATCCTACTTCAAACTGTCCTGGTTTGGATTTTGGGATAATGTTCGCGATACACCTCTTTTCGCCATTTTGTCCATCACGCGTATGCCACCATCCAGTATTACATCCTTTACAATTAACGAAAACAGATGTGTCTGTGCCAGAAGTATGGGCAACCACTTCTTCGACTTCTTCTATAACGCCATTCCGCTCTATCTTGTCGCCGACATTAAGAGTCGTTGAATCAAATTTCACGATTCCTCCTATTATTTCTTCTCGTATAAAACTGCGATCACCATGTCTGATCGAATACCTCCTGAGTATTGACTGAAGTTACCTTCTAAGCCGTGAGAGATAGAAATACTGCCAATCTTATAGCCCTCGCTCACCATATTCTGAAAAGATTCTTGGAACTCTTGTCGAGCAAGGGGTCCGTTGTAGAACTTCACCACTTGGGCAGGTTTACCCTTGACCGCAGTCTTGACTCGCACCTCTGTCTTGGCGACTGCCTTTTCGTGAGCACTCGGGCTCACTAGCATCAAAAGCCCAATGGCTAGGATCTTCTTCATGCCGGTCCTTCCTTTATATAAGATAAGAGCACGACGTTGGTTTCCCAGACTTTAACAAAAATCTGCCAGCCTTTAGGTACAGGGACTTCAAAGGTTTGGCCTTGCGCTGGCTTCAGGATGACCGGGGTGTTGAACATGTCTTTGATATAGACCCTGGCGTCAATAGTTCTGTCATTGAGATAGTAGAATTTCACTTAATTCTCCTTGGTGGTACCTATTAGCTTACTTTATAGTAGCAACCAGCAACACCATTGACAAGCTTTGCAAGGGCGGGAATGTTATCTATTTAGTCGTGCAATCCTAGTTTTTGCTGCAAGACAGCCAGTTTCGTTAACTCCCCCCTAGACTCCAAGAACCTGGAGTATCTGACAAGATACAGAGCTAGCCCTGGCAGGCTAACGAATACGAGAGCACTGACGATTGCAGATGTTAATGGGATCACGCGGCTTACTCCTTATGCTAATTGTAATTATCTTAAGAGCAGCTGTATGCTCAATTCCAGTCCAATTGATCCCCATCCTCCGACATGGATTCCTATCAGATCTCCACCTTTATTGAAGACGGGCGCTCCTGAAGACCCGCCAGCGGTGGCTGCATCAGTGATCATTCCAGTTGTCCATCCGTATGTAAGAAATTCGTAGGAAGAGTCTGTGACGTATCCAGAACTTAATTGTAAATCATCATACAAATCGGCAGGATAGCTGCCCGTTACAGTGAGATCGCCTACAGCTGGGAGGTGGCCTTTAACTTCTACGTATCCTTTCAGCGCCAACCCATCTGTATTCCAATTCACTGCGCCTATTCTTGCGATATCGCGTGTCCCATCTTGTGAATACAAGCCGCCAACACCGACCAACTTTCCTTGAGAGTAGTAGCCAACACTAGTGCATCCAGATATCACGTGGAACGCAGTCAACACCCTGCCATCAGAGAGTTTAGTGCCCGACCCTCTGGTGCTATTCGAGAAGCATTCAATGTCTAGAATTGAGGCTTGATTCGGAATTATCTTCTGCAAGATATCCGTTAGTTGCTGAGCAGCCGACTTACCAGGAGAGCCATCTATGCCGTTCGTACCAGCCTTGCCCGCTGGCCCGTCTTTTCCGTTAACGCCCTCCTTGCCATTCACGCCAGGCAGGCCATTATTCCCGTCTTTACCATCTGTGCCGCCACAGGACGTTGTGTAGCTCATCAGGAGCGCCAACGTGATGATCCTATTAATACGCATTCGTAGTCTCCTTTGGAGTGTTGTCTAGCTCTGTTAACTTAGCCTTCATCAATTGATAGTACTTGCGACACGCCAATCGATGATCCTCACGGAGAGATTCCATCATAGGACTGTTGAAAAATGCCCCGAACTCTTCAGACGAAGGTTCGCCTTCGCGCTTAAACGCGCTAGATTGGAATTCCCTTAAAGCCTGCGATGCAGCATCCATCGATGCCTTGGCATCTTGCACATCTTCATAAGATCCAACATGCTCTATACGTTCTTTTGCATTCATTGGTTGTTCCTGCATTTAAACCTCACTTGTGTGCTTAGGGTTGCTTACACTTTATAGTAGCAAGCCAAAACAAAGCTGACAACTAAGCTTTTTTCTCTAGCTATTTCCCAGAATGTGAGGGACTTCTTCAAAGTCGACGCTCATCGAGTAGTACCCGGTGCTAGTCCCTTGCCAGCGCAAGTCTAAGTAGCCTTTGATAGTGGCTAGCTTGTAGAAGGTCCATAATTCCTCGCTATTGTGCGGTTCCTCTAAGCACGATTCTTCTGCAATGAAGATTTCTTGACCAATAATGTCATTTACATCGCCAGTGATCTCTACCAGTCGTATGCTCTCGCAACAATCTTGCACGTGACTCATACGGTACACAGATCCGTCAGAACAATTGATCTGGATACTCTCTGAACCTTGCTCTAGGTTTAATACGCTAGTAATCGTCTTACCTAGCAAGACTTTAAATTCAGCCATTTGAAAACCTCAGTTATTTGTGTCTAGTTAAGCCAGTATTGGCTCTTTTTACGGATATCTTCTAGGTCGGCGAAGTCGAGATGATTCACGCTAAGGTCGTCAATCTCTTCACCATTGAGTTCCGTATCTAGTTCTTGAATTGCGTCCATAAGTTCTGGAGCGAGCTCAGGACTATCCATCACATGCTTCCAAAAAGCGTTGGGGCTGTTCTTAAACAAAGTCTTCAATTGTTCTTTAGTCATTATTTGATCTCCATTGCTTTGAAGAATGCTTCAAGCTGTTTCGGGTCGCTACTGTCATTTATGTGCCAAATCTTGCTAATGCCTTCCGTTGACATAGGCAGGGCCATGATCTTGGCAAAGGCTTCTACTACCTTGTGGCGCTCTTCTACACTTAAGTCATCGAATGTTGGATGTTCTGTTCTTACGGCCACTCTCTCAAGGCATTTCTCTTTAGGAGTATCTAGATAGACGGCATGAATGTTGTCGAGCGATACTCCGACTGCCACGGCCTTTGCGATCCAGGTGCTACGCTGATGTTCATCAAAGTTGCAGCGGTCCACTACAATGTCACAGCCAGCGTCCAGGGCTTTCTGATAAGCCGATATGGTGCTCTGCTTTTTACCGTTATGCTCGTCTTGACAGATACGCTTGAAGTTAAATCTATCCACCATAAAGTCGGCCAGCGTGCTCTTGCCTGCTCCAGGCAGGCCGCATAACAGGACTATCTTCTGGTTAGCGCGACCAACTCCAGACTTGGCAAACTTCATTACTTCTTCACCCCACTTAGACCACTGCTTGGGACCCATGTCCAATTCAGCTTGCAGGTTTGCGGGAGTGATAAGCTGCTCGCTCGCCACGATCTTGACGATTGCTTCTCTGACTCGTCCTTTAATGTCTTTTTCAAATGTGTGCCAGTGCACTTCCTCAATGGAAGGAGGTTTAATCTTGTACATAGTGTCGTTTATCACGAAGCCATTTTTATCCAAGGTATATAGGACGTAGCCTTCTTCTGCAAAGCGTTCGTATTCGTAGTCAAGAGGCAGGCCCGTCTTCATTGAGAAGTCAAAGTTCTCTGCTTCTGCCAAGAACTTGGCGCTCTCGATCAGAGGAGGAATGATCGTGGGATCTGTATGACTCGTATCTATAAGGATAGGCCTAATCCCCTTATCAAGAATAAAGAACAAGGGCTTAAGGTCTAAGTCGAAATCGTATTTCACTAAATGCGGCTCTTTACGCCCACAGAGCTCGAACGAAATCCCATACAAATGGAACTCCGAGAGCTTACTTAGCTCCTTAGGTAAGTGGGACATCCAGAGCTTAACTAGGTCTGTGTTGTTCGTAGCTAGGTGTTCCTGCACTAGAGCTAAGAAGCTACCAGCTCCAGGTACGTTAGACAAGAATGGCGTGCCCTTGGACTTGGCAGAAATGAACCATTCGCCAGAAGCATCTGGATACCTGAACGCCAGGACGTTCATCCCATTCCACTTACGCTGAAACTGGTAGCTGGCAATGCCCTCTATCCTTGTAAAGTCAATGAGATCTGTGCTGTTCGAGCTCTTATATGGATACACAAGCTTTGGAGTACCCTTCACTAAGAAAGGCTTCTGCAGCATCATGCCATTGACTTCTGTAATGACTAGCGAGCCGCTCATCTTGCCAGGAAGTCGGTTAATGAAGCCGCTCACTGTATTCTGAGGGTTAAACGGGTCTTTCCTTGAGAAGTGATCCAGGGATCCAGCTCTAGAGTTTAGCAGCTCGGCTATCTGGTCCCTACTGAAGGGATCGGACTTGACTTCAATCGGAGTCTGCACCACATGAGAGACATCCTTAAAGCTTTTGCCGTGTTTCCACAGCAGAGTGTCGGTGGTGCCAGTGGAGAAGAAGCAGCCTTCAAATGTTTGGTCGTCGGTTTGCTTGGCAGACTTGTCGTACCATTCAGGATCCACGCCACCGGCAATTGTGACGTGGATGTGGCCGCTAAAGAAGCCCTTAATGCCTACCTGCCCTAAAGCATTAGCGTAATTTGTATCTGTGAGTGGGTAATGGCACATTAGGATTGGGGTTTTACGCCACTGAATTGCACGCCTAACTACATTCTCGGCTTGTTCAATAAGGTCTGGAGCAACGTCATAGTTCTTGTGGTCGGACACACAACCAATGACAAAAGGACCTACCGAATAGATAGAGTCTTCTTCAATGAAGTGAGTGCGTTCAGGTAATTGAGTCCTGATGAGACCTATGGACATAGCTAGGTCATGGTTGCCTCTAATGAGGACCAAGGTGCCTGGCAAATTGGCTCGCAACCAGTTTACTGAATGGATAAACTTTTTCCCAGAGATGTCATGTGTGACGTCTCCAGTAATGAGAATGATGTCTTCCTGTGACATGTTGTCAGTAGCGAACCGTGCCATCCTTTCTAGATAGCCTTCATACGTCCATGATCCCTTAGACCACGTCCGCAGATTCATTGGCTTAGTGACATTGCCCTCAGCATCGAAGCTGAGGTGGGTGTCGGATATGTGCCAGACTTTCATTATTGGACTCCTTTGTCCTGTGGCTCAAACAGCTTCTTTGATTGTTCATAGAGCTCGTGGTTGCGCTGCTTTTGACGAGCAGCATCTATTTCTTCTGGAGTCTGTGGAGATTGCACCTCACAGTAGAGCTCTGCAAAGTCATCGCCGTAACTAGAGCAAGGTTCTTCGGCAGCCAAGTGCAGACGTCCTTCTGGATACAGAATTGAAAGCTCGGTGAAGAGCCTTGCCAGAGAACTGAGTTCAGCTCTGTCTAATAACTGACCATAACGTACCCTTGCTACAAATTCGCGTTCATCTTCATCTGGGATGCAGTCTACGTCGCGGTCAAGCCTGGTCATCTTTGAATGCCTTATTCTGTTTGCGGTCGTAATGTTTAAACGACTTGTGCGCAAATGAAGGAGGAGGCACTGGAATGCGAACCTTCCCTTGCATGGCCATTGATACCATCATCTTCTTCTTGTTTTTCTTGCTCATTTGGTTGTTCTCCAAAATAAAGTGCCCGTGGGGCCTTGTTGTACCGTTAGTTATACAGTAGCAAGCCACGGGCACAAAGACAAACAATTTGTTTATCCTAAACGGGCTCGTATGCCCGCAAGCGTTTCTTGCGGGAAAGGCTTGGAGCGGAATACTATCTTCAATTGGTCGTCAGGGACTTCACCATGAACTTGGTCCATAAGAATGTATTCGCCATTCGCATCCAACAGGACAGCTAAGCGTCCCTTAGCCGACTTCTTAATCTTGAGAGTGTCTGTAGCAGGATCCTTAAAGATAGCCACTTCCTCGCCATTGACGACCACGTTGGTGGCCTTCATGGCAAAACCGAGTGTGTCTCTGGTGTTGTACTGATAACTAAATGAACCAATGCCTACGACAATGTTGCTAGACGCGAAGCCTTTAGCTTCAAGCCCTTCCAAGATCTCTTTGCAGCGCATAGGGGTGATGGAGTCCCCATAGATTAAACCTACGTGAGAGTCCAGCATCTTGTAGCCTTTATCGGATACAGTCCCACCGTATATTTCCCACAAGCACTCTACGGCTCCCTTGTACTCTGGTGAACCAGGGCGTGCGTCTTTGTCTCCACAGATGATCTTAGTCGGATCGCCTGAGTCTGGACGGAACACTACCTTGCAGAGTCCAATGGCATCAGGCTGGCGAGCTAAGATTTCAGGTTTTAGCACACGAGCAAAATTGGTGATTACATTCCAAAAGTCCCAGGTGTCAGACACAATACTCACTACCCCAGAAGGATAGAGCTCAGTGATGAGTCGACGGTATGTATCGAGCTCGGTGGCTTTGCCGCCAGCACACATCACGCTATGTTCAGTTGCAGGAACAGAGCCACCTATAAAGGTGTCAGTCCCTTTGTAATACCTGTTCAGGTATTTAACGGCGGGCAAAGTGTCTGTCCCAAAGAAGCTTAACAAGTGAGCTGCTCCAGACTTAGCTGCTCCGTAGCTACTGTCCATGCCACGGAAGCTAAAGTCATGTCCTTGCCAAACTGTAAATTCTAACGGCGCTCCAGTCTTGGTTGCCGCGCTACTGAACAGCTCTTTGTAGTGAGCCGCTATCGTAGCATTGGTGCTCATCTTCCAGAGCTCTGCGCTTAAGTAGGTCTCAATAAAGTTGGTGAGCCAAAAGAACTCTGGCTCGTTATTTTCAATAGTGAATACTGGAATGCCTGCCTTGACTCTAGCTCCTTCTGGAAGAGCCTTAATAGTTAGAGGCAAATACCCGAGCTTATGGAGAGCAGTGAACTTCTCGTATCCTGGCCATGCGGGAGACACGAAGTGTCCTAGCTCTGACCTGAATTCAGCCAATAAGCCTTCGATGTTCTTGCTAAAGAATTCTGCATTCCATAGGTCCTGCATCTCGTGCAGCACGCCTTGGAGTCCAAAGAACACCATCTTCTCTGTATGGCAATAGTCATTCAGATACTTAAAGCTACGAGCCGTAAAGTTAGAGTAGACCTGTGTGGTCCCAGCTTGGTACTGAGACATGTGGTCTAATTTATAAGCATCACAAAGGAACATCGGATTAATACGCATGAGGTTTTGTACCATCGTGAAGACAGATGATCTTAGAGTAGCCAGCGTCTAGTAACGTTTGCTTGCCCTTAGAGAAAATGCCGTGGGTTACGTAGAGCCATAGTTCTTGATCGTTATAGAGTTCGTGAGCTTTAATCTCCTTGGCTAAGGAAATGAATGTGGCTCCTCCGTCACAGATATCGTCCATTACAAGAATGGGCTTAGGTGGAGCGAAGGCTACTGAGGAGACTGTCATTGATGTTATTTGTCCTGTCTTTACGTCCCGGTTCTTTACGCCAATGAACGAAATTGGAACATTCAATTTAATGGCACAAGCCTCCACTTTACGCAAAGCTCCTTTATCTGGCACTACTAATGAACCGACTTCTTTTAAGTCATCGGCGTTCATTGCGAAGCACATCGGTATGTTCATTACCTGTAGGTCTTTAAACGGATACTTGAGTAATACATCCGAGTGTAGGTCCGCAGTCAACAGGCTGTGAGCGTTAGAGTTATCGAGCAATGAAGCCATTACGTCTAAAGAGAAAGGCGAATGCGCATCAGTATAGCGATCCTGTCTACTAAAAGGCAGGTAAGGAGCGGAGAGCATGTAGCGAATCTTGTGCTGCTTACAGACGCTATCCACCAATAGCCAATCCATGATGTCGTCGCTGGACTTAAAATCCATACGAACGAGACAGTCCTGCATTGGGAGAGCGCCTAGTAACTGGACATGGCGTTCCCCGCTCGGGAACGTGAAGAACTTAGTCGGACAGCCAATTATTGATACTGACATATTTCCACTCCTTGGTCGTCTTTGGGATTATTAGATTTTAAGGCTATGCGTTCAAGATCGGCTCTACGACTGTAGAGAGAGACTGAAGCTCTTTGCTGTGTTTCGCGTGAGCATCGTCCATCTCTTTCTTTTTATTTTCTCAAGCCCCGGTCTTTAGGCCGGGGTGTGGTTGACTTAGATCCTCCTAAATAATTCTTAGTTGGCTAATAACTCAAAGGTTACAGTACCACTGTAGCTCCCAGCAGGAACCTTAAAATCGCCAGAGATGTAAATCCCGTAAAATGTGTTGTTATAGCTCGGCTTCGCCGCACATGCTCCGACAGTGGCGTTGCAGATACTGTATGCATTTACTCCTGTTCCAGCTAAACCCGTGGGGATTGCCGTTACGGCCTCTGCTTCTGCACCAATGGCAGGCTTAATGATTGAGGTCACTAGCGTAGCATCTGGAGACTGGAAGGTGTTGCCTATAACAGAGAAGCGCACGCCGAGGTAGATGGCAGTTTTATTCCACACCGCGCTGGAGTTGTTCTTGACCTTGACGTTGAAATAACCGAACTCTTCCACTCCCAAAGAGCTACCAGCGGAGGAGTTGAGATACGAGTAAACCGTTATAGCCGTAGAAGCGGGAACTGTTACGAGACTGAACGACTCTTCCATAGAGTACGAACCATCTGCGTGGACAGTCAGCGCAACTGGCACAGACACTGAGTCGATGACTGTAGCTGGCTTTTTTGGCGACGTTGGAGTCGAATTAGAAGGCTTTACCGTTTTCATCGCTGGAAGCCGATGCACACTACCACCACAAGCAGCTAAAGACAAAAGACTAGTTAAGAATAAATGTTTCATATACGTTCTCCATTACGGGTGTTTGTGGCCATACTTATAATGTAGCAGGCTTTTAAAAATGCTGACAAGCCTGTTTTATAAAGCGAATTATAAACTAGGTTCTTCGGAGGTCGGAGCGGAATCTGTTAGCTGAAGCCCTTCAGCTAACAGGTAGCGGTAACGCTCCGTAGTCGTATCAGCAGGCAGTAAAGATTCAAGTGGGTCTATATCGGATTGTTCGAACGTTAGAGAATCCACTTGATAACCGTTCTGGTAGCCGCTAACAATTTCAGCACACTGGTTCATCGTAGGGGAACCAGTGACGTTTAGGATAGATCGAATATTGTGGCCCGTGTTCCCTGGCACAGACAGCAATGGGCCAAAAGTCCACGCCTGACTTCCACTGGACGATATATTATTCAATCGTGCAGTCTCTACTGCTGGCTCTTTGAATTTCTTCTTGCTCTTGGAGATCTTCTGGTATTCAGAAGCGAATACAGTAGTGTCTTTCTGATCGAAGCAGGCTTGTAGAGTCTCTCTGAGAATATTGAATGCTCGGTTACTGGGCCTGCTCACTACGATAGAGCTCTCAGACTTTAAGGCTCTGAGTATAGCATAGCGGTAGGCCTTGACTGTAAGGTCAATACACTTCATGGCGTCGGCTGCGTTGTGGATATTACCGAAGCAACGGAATTCCCAAGAACTATGTTCGCGTCTGAACGCAATGAAGCTGTACTTGTCAACACCGTTCTTGATCTTGAAATACTTGTTCATCCAAGATGACTTCTGCCAACGCTCTCTCACTGACTCTGGGACTTCATCTAAATGAGATAGTAGATATTCCAACATGAAGAGTTGGAGGTTGCGATGATAACCCATTTCACGATCATCTTTTACCGAGATATGTACATGGAAGCTACAATTTGTGTTCACTGTCATTGGATATTTGAACAGACTCTCTAGCACAGGAGCGCATTCGTTATAGTCTAAAGGCCTGCTTGGCATGATTTCTGGCCCTCCGACAGAGCTGTCTAGTTCAAACTTCAGCTTTGGCGACACTCCAGGTGCGAAGTGTCTGAAGTAGCCTTCCACTGTATGGGAGATGAATTCAGGATTACGGGTGTGCCATGCATGGCGCATGGCACTAGTGTCCACCTGTTCAACCCACCACCACGATTCAGCCAGAATCGCTCGACTGTTTTCTGAATACAACCCCGCGTCTACAAGAGAGTTAATGGTGACATTTTCTCTCAGTAAACCCAGAACCAGATCGATGTTACTATGGATTCCTGCCACGGAGTTATATCTTCCATCGATCAAGAACCCGAGCTCTGTGGCCCGTGCATCTACTGCTTCACGCCATCTCTGATTGCTGCGGTGGTAATGATTCTCAAAGAAATCGAAACAGATATCTGGAGATCCCATGATCTCTAACGTCGCGTCCATTATCATTTGACGTCTAAGTATATGGTCTGTGGTGTATTCTTCTTCCTGGTTAGAGGCGTCAGAATAACTTTTATCGGCAAACCGCTGAGTTTCTTGTTCAAAGCCTATTTGGATCATGCCTAATGCCACATCTGGATCCTTCTCCGTGGCAAACGCAATTTGAGGCTGGGTAAGAGGCACGTAGGACATAGGGGTGCGACGTGGTGCAGCAGGCATGAGATGGCTTTCCTTTGCTTAAAGGTGGTTTGCTTGGCTGTTTAAATAGTAACTAATGCGGCATCAGGTGACTACAAGGCAAGTTCTTGTGTTAGGGCGGGGTCTTGGAACCTCTCCGCACTCGCAGGATTATGATTCCAGAAATGAAAGCAAGAGCTACGAGTAAGGCGTCGTGTTCGGGCATTGTATTTCCTACATTAGAGTTCGAACTCGATTGGCTTATTCCGAGCTCTATAGCAATTATCCAGTAACGCAGCGTTCACCGAAGTCACCGAGTCAGTCGACTGGTAAACTCCGTAGCCCTCATGGATATGACCAAAGACGTGTAGCTTCAAGTTAGTCAAAGTAGGAAGCATTTTCATCAGATCCATGCAACCAGCGTGTATGCTCTTGGCTAAATCGCCTACCCCCATTGGAGGCCCATGTGTCACGAGAACGTCTACGTCCTTAGGTATGCGTTCCCACTCTGCGTTGATCTCCTGGCCTCGTTGCTTGTTGAAAGCCCAGCCATGGAAATACGGAGTATAGGGAGAGCCATAGATCTTGAAACCTTCTATAGTTATGTCCTCGTTTAACAAGACTTTAGCGCCTGTCATGAGCGTAAGAGCTCTGGGTAAGTCTCTTTCGAACATCCAGTCATGGTTGCCAGGGATATAAAGAATACCGTGCTTGTACTTGTGCTTGATTTCTTCGAACCACGCATTTAATCGACATATCTCTGTAAACGACCCTTGGCTAGTACCGTCTCCAGCGTGAATGAGCAAATCACCATCAGGCAATTTAGGAGTTTGGTTATGTGTATCTGAAATAAGAACTACCTTCACTACCTAGCCTCCTATATTAACTGCTTGCCCGGTACCTGTATATATATATATAATAGCCTATACACAAGCCTATGGCAAGCGTTACCCTGCGCGATTCTCCTTAAAGAAAATAAAAGGGGAGTCCTTAGACTCCCTGCTGAATATTAGAGCAGCTTACTGAGGTCGATGTAGCCGGCGACTAAGCTTAAGTTTCTTGTGCCGTTGACTGACTTATTATTCCTATTACCTTCTGCAGTAAAAATAAAGCCCTCACCGACTCCTGTCACGAAACCGATGTGATCCATTGCATTGTCGCCATCCCAGTCAAACACGACGCCGTATCCGGCTTTAGGAGCAGCTGTCCTAGGAAGCCAGAGACCATTGGCCTTAGCCCAGAATCTTACAGTATCGACCAAGGCCATAGTGGCGCTAAACTGTTTTCCGTCAGCGCCAACGGGGATGTCTGCAATAGGCTTGCTAAACGCCCGGCGAACTGCGTAAGTAAAAAAGCACGCACACCATGGGAGATACGTGTAGCCGCCTCCAATTTGTCCGAGCTTTTGCATTGCAGGGACTAGAGGCTTGACGTAACGCTGCCACACGACGCTATCGGCACTGTGAAGCTCGTGACCAGGAGCAGACAACGCATGAACGTAGTCGGCAAACTCCTTGAGAGACTTGACCTTACCGGGTTCAGTTGGTGAAGGAGCAGGCGTTGGCTTCTTAGCTAAGGCAGCCCAGGTCAAGGGGCCAACTTCACCGTCGATTCCCAGACTATGGCTAGCCTGGAAGTTGCGGACAGCTGAGTCAGTGATAGGGCCAAACTCGCCATCTGCGGTCATCTTGTAACCCCAGGCAATCAGATACATCTGACACTGAGTGACTGCTGGGCCAATGTCGCCAAGCTTGACTAAAGGCATTGCTTCTGGCTTTGGAGGAGGCAACTGACTAGCCGGTGTACCGAACTTAATCATTCCCTTCTGCTCCATACGCTTCATCAGAGCAGCTGCTCCAATTTGCGATGAACCAGCGTTAGGGTCGAATCTGCCATCAGCTACGTACTTGCCTTTTATCCACTGGTTCGTCTGTGCCCAGAGGTAAGGAGAACGACTTGGAGGAGTGGAGTTGCGACCAGCGCCTGACCTATATCCCCAGCCATTGTAGTTTTCAAAGAACCAGAGGACTTCTTCTGGCGTGTCAAGGAAGTCGACTTCGCCTACCGTTTCCGGTAATATCATCTTTAGTGCGTCATCGGCAGATTCTTCCCATGTGAAGGGAGCAGTGCCTTTTAATGGCCTTCCTGCTGGAACCTGCCTTGTGCGAGCAGATAGGGGATCACCATTATGGAGGTGGGTGGTGAAGGATAGAGATCCTTCCATTGCGTGAATACAAGCAATGACTGGCCACCAAACTCCTGTGCGACGTTGTACTTGCTCATACCGTGCCCGGTTCTTGGCAATGCGTTCGATGACTGCATCTAGATCTTGAATAATATGAGTCTGGATTGTCATGCTCTGCCATGCTTGGCTGTACGAGCTCTTAAGAGGAGAGAACTTCATTTGCCGAATCCTTTCGGTGTAGATATAAGAATGTTAAGTTGCCGTAACGATTCTATTATATACCAGGATTCAGATGGGTGGGTGGGCAGTTTGGAGTCTTACCCAGGACTATCGATCTCTAGAACCTATGCTTAGTATCCCTGGTCGGTAGTTGCGGGTTGTAAGTTATAGTTTCTGCTGTCTGATAATTACGAATTGCAGGTCTTGCAGATTACTGATTGCGGCTTACGCTAGCTCTGTAACCTGGGACTTCTCTGCCACCCGACTAAACATAGACTCTAGAGAAGATCTCTTAATAATCTTTGAGGTCAGTTTCCCAATTCAATTTCTGTAACTGGTTGCTCAGATCCTGTAGCTTGGATACCAGGTCCGCATTAAGCTTCCGTAGCTCTTCAACCTTGAATGCACACTTATACTTCACTGCCTTGCCGCCTCGATTGTACCTGTCGTTACCGGGATTCTCTGCTGCAAGCGTTATCAGTTGGTCGTACCACTTGCCCAAGGTTGTCAGGTAGTCGCGGTCTGCTACCATTTCCGTAATGGTGCGGCCCTCAAATGGGGTAGAGGAGTTTGTGAGGTTGATCGCCTTGATCAATTGGTTCAGTTCATTCTGCTTATCAAGAATCGTTTCTCTAAGAACCAATGGGTCTTCATTGAACTCAAGACCGTCCTGTACCCAGATGTTAGAGTTTAGCGAGTTTTTAAGCTCTTGTATCTCTTGTGAGAGCTGCTTCCGCTTTTGCATTGCTTCTGTAAGCTTCACTGTGAACTCCATTGGTTTTGTGCGCTTTATAATAAAGAGATATTAGTTTAAGGCTGGTTTAATAGCAAGGTCTTTAATTCTTATAACTCGGCTTTAAGAAGGATTGTAGCAGATCTAAATCCCCTGGTAGCTCGCCAGCCGATAACCGTGTACTTCGTCGTGTCCTTCATCAAATCTCCAGATACAGCAGCGCGTTCAGGGCTCTTCTCGAACGATCGGTATCCATAGCAGACAGCTTGCTTAAGACTTCTGGCAGAGTGAACACTGGTCTTCTATCCTTTGGTACGCCATAAGCGATATACCACATAGGAGATACGCTACTCAGAGCAAGAATCTCGTCGCTAGTGTCGCTGAATTTATATAGCCATATTGATCCTAGGTCGCGAGTGCCGACATTAAGGGAATATGACTTACAAGGTTCTGTGCTCATCAGATCTCTTCCCGTAGAAAGCTGGGCGTGTTGTCGAAATCCTTTTCTGTCGGATTCCAGCCTTTGCCCATCAGATCGCCAGGTATTGCAAGCCAATACCATGAACCATGGTTGACCTTATATAGATCAACCACTTCTCCTCGCTTACTTAAAAGCAGGTGATAACGTTCTGAGTAAATATCCATCTTAGATCTCCAGTTTCAAGAGTAGCTCAAGAGCGCTCTTGTCTATTGCCAGGTCCGATTCAGACAAAGCCATTATTACGTCGTGAAAAGAATAAATGAATTTACCGGCTTGGTAATGGTGAACGACGAACCATGCTTCTCGTATCCTGCTCATGTACTCTATTGCGTTGTTCCCATTTATGCGATAAACTTCGGTCAAGAATCCTGTATGTCGGTCAATGGCATACTTTTGCTGATAGATAGACACTTCATACCTCCAGTTTCAAGAACAGCTCTAAAATAGCTGGACTTCTGCCATCACTCAAGCACTCAAGCACTTCTACAAACGTATGGGTGAATTGTGTCCGGATTTCGAGTATATCTACCTTCACCCAAGTGTTGGTATGGAAGCCTTCATCCAGGAGGTGGTAGCATTCACCGTTGATTTCTTTGTCTATGTAATACGATGGTTTCCCCCATGGAGGAGCCTCTACCCACCAAATTCTGTAAATCTTCTCTGACATTAGATATCCGCCTCTAGAAAAGAGGTCTCTGGATCGATAACGCGGAAGGACCAACCGTTGTTACCTAGCCAGAGCCATCCATCATCTGAGTCAAGCCCATGTACCTCGGGACACCCACGATCACTTCCATCCCAAATAAGACAGTATCGTGAGTGATAGTTTTTCTTCTCGTGAATACTCATATGTCAGCCTTTAAGAAAAGTTTTAGTATGCCGTCTTGGTGTTCTTTCTGCAGTCGCTCGACTACTTCCATGAAGGTTAAATCTTTAGTAAGATTCCTTGTATGCAGTTGGCTCAGGCTGTTCCAGACTCCCAGAAAGCCTAGGTAAAACCAATGATCACCAATACTCTTATAGATGGTATAGATTCTGCCGTCTATTTTGATGCCGTATAGCTTTTCCATTAGATCTCCGTCCTTATGAACTCTGCCAATGCTGATTGCCCTTGCGAGTCCAGATATTGAAGCGGTTTCCAGAGTGTCTGACGACCATGTATTTCTTCTCACACTTCCTTGAACAGAAACGAATTGATCTGCTTTTCTGAATCTGAGTAAAATTGCATGAAACTTACGACTTCCACAAGCGTTAACAATCTATTGAACCATGTATCAGCGGGAGGACTAGGAGAATGATTAGGTATCACGGCAACATGTACTCTCTTGACAGATAGGCACCCTTGTTCGGTATCGACTACTACTAAACACTGAATCGAAGGGTCATTGCTTCTTACTCTCTTAGAGACCATGTAAGTAGATAGCTTGCCGTACTTGATTTCAATGAAATAAATAGGTTCCATTAGATGTACGCCTTCATAAACAGACCAAGCGGAGAAGTGTGATCTGACAGCAACTTGATGACGTCCACCGTAGATAACAGAGCATCTGAATCTAGTTCGTCCTCACTATCAAAGGCAAAGAGTGGTCCGTAGTAAAAAGATCTAAGAGGATCAAACGCCTGAACTATATAGGCTTTTTGGTAGACGTCGTCTTTCCAAACTCTGAACACTGGTTTCATCATCAGCGTCGAGCGGGAAAACCCTGGGCTTTAGTCCAGGGAGGAAAGCGAGCTAAAAAGGCCGCAGTCGCGGTAGCGACGAAGGCCAAAAGCTAAGAAACCTACCCGAGGACGGCAAAATACGCTAGGAATTTTGCCTTTCGAAAGGTGGTTTCAACTCACCATTTCCCGCCCCCTCCTTTCTTTAAAATGAGTATGAATATCCGTCTGCACTGTGCAGTTTTCGGAAACGTTTGTATGAAAGACCTTGAACAACTCCGTCTTTGGTAGAGATATTGAAAGAGCCAGTTGCTCTGACAGCGACTTTACCCTTGTGTTTCCCAACCTTTTTGCCACTTGTTACCACTGCAACGGCAATGTCTCCGGTTTTGAACCCATGAATAATGCGAGCTGCGGCAGGTTTCGATCTGGGAAAGCCATATTTATCAACCAAACACAGCTGCCTGTCCCCGTGCCCTGTAGCCTTTATGACTCTCACCTTAAGCTTTGGAATTGATACTTTCTCTCCACTTTCACCAACGCAAGCGGCGTCAATCCAGTGGTCTTTCTCGTACCCTTGATTAATTCTATTTTTCTTTGTCCTGCCGCCACTCCAAAAAGTTGTGGGTAAACCTAGGCTCTTTACCTTGTCACCAGTTGCATATCTCGTGGCATTAACGGCGGCTGCGTCCTTGAGGGGAAGCTTTGACTTTGAGAGTATTTTTGTAGCTCTGACCAGATCGTCTTTGAGAAAGACTTTAATATCTTTTGTCCCCTTTGCTGTGTTGCACTTCTCACAGGAAATAGCGAGATTTGAGAGACGGTTGCTGCCGCCCTTCGCTTTGCAAACAATGTGCTCTATTTGAAACGGAACGTCTTTTTTGTCGCAGTAAGCGCACTGCCTGTTCCATTTCTCAAGCAAATATTCTCTAACTTCGTATCCAATAAGCTCGCCTTGTTGATATTCAACGCCTGAAATCTCAGGATTCTGCATTTTCTGCATATCGAAACGAACTGTTTCAACCGCACAAGCCGAAATGGGAGCGCTCTTTTGTAGCCTTTTTGCCCACGTTTCAGTGTTGAATACCCTCGACATAAGTGACGGTGGAAGCCATCCTTTTGACCGTGTGCGGTTATCAAATCGCGCTGCGCGATGTCTCACATGACGATGTCGTCTTGATCGGCGTATGCCGCGCCTCTTATCGAGAGCCTTTTTGATAGCTTGACCACGATGCTCAAGATTAATGGCAGCGACGACTTTTCTCTCATCTTTTCCATGCAAAACAAGTGAAATACCTGTTACTTTACTGCCTGGATCGACTTTGAGTTCAATGGGTTGCATCTCGCCATCGTCGCGATCTTTGAGAATTATCGTGAATGGATACACCCTGTAAACAGCGGCTTTTCCTCTCTCTAAAAGTAGCCTTGCTCGCTTTGGAGTACATGGCATCAGTGGCTTTCTTGTATTGGACAAAACGAATGGCACAAACTCTTCCTTCTAAATTATCGCCCTTACGGGCCTGTTTAACGTTCGCCTCGCCCTTGTCTTTCGTGGGTTTTTGCAGACATCCTTCGGAGCTTACACTTGGCTCTTTCTTGAACATCCGCCGCAGAGTCCGGGACTGGCAACGCATCCCGGAGTGCCTATTTCGGTGAAGTTTCCCTCACCATTCCACAAAATCGTCTCCTCAGTTTCCCGAGGGGGCTGGTCAACCGCTCTTAGAGATTGCTCTCCTCAAGCCCCGGTCTTTAGGCCGGGGTGTGGTTGACCCTTATGCCTCCGATGTCAATACCTTCTGGATGGTATCCCTCGGATTACCAATCAATGTCAGGAATCGGATAACTTCATCTAAGGCTACGGGCCTCTTGAGATATCTGTGTACGGTATTTTCGACTAAGCCTTTTGGAACATCAAAGACCCACGCGTGACGCGAATAATAGACGTGCTTATGAAACCGCCGTGGCGTGAGTTGAGGATGATCCTTAGGATTAACTAATCTCCTTACACCGAAGAGTTTATATCTCTTATCTACGTAGATGAGATATTTCTTATCCATTTTTAGATCTCCTGCCTTACGAAAAGGTCTAGCGCCTGCGTCTCTCTATAGAGCTTCAGGATATTTATAATCTGCATGAAAGTAAGCTTCCGAAATACCAGGCTCTTATGTATGTTCCTATATTTAGTCAGAGAAACGTCCTCTTCAAGGCTGCTTTAAGCTATCTGAGGCAACATCAAACTCCAGCCTGTAGCTTTCGGTTGGCTTGTTATCAAGGCCTATAGCGATAGGTGAAAGGTACATCGCTGTGCCTGCCCTAGTAAATAGATCCCTTACTAGCCAGGAGTAATAACTTTCAATCTCTTGTTTTGCGAGCATGGACGGAGCCATGATTGTGGCTGAGCCAGTGGGGTCGTGTCCCTTATTGAGCACACAATGTCCGAGCTCATGTTTCATAAGGATGTCTCGCTCTAGCTCACTGGCATTATCCCACCACAGTTTGCGAATTAGTAGCTGGCCGCTTCCCGCTTCAACGCGGCCTTTAAACACCAGAACTGAACAGTTTCCTATTACCGTTTCTCGCTTCTTGCTGCTTTTGATCCATTCGTCTGACATCCAGCTAACTTTGGAGATTATGTCCCTACGAGCTGTAGCGTTGAAGTAGTCTGCATCGCTGAAGAAGTTATCAAAGTGGGTCTTGACTTCAGGGTCCTGAATGTCTGCCTTGACAGTCTCTGCGCTAGATGGCTGGATCGGCTCTCTGATACTAAGAGGCTTACCAGGAGTGACTTGTGCACCACACGCAGATGCCACCAGACTGAACAGTAGAGTTAAGCTGAGTATACTTTTCATGATTACACCCCATAAATTATGGCAATGGATATTCACAGTTGCCTTTGAAATACGTAAGAGAGTAAGAAGAAGAGAAAACTACGCACTCGGGTTACAGAAAGAGTAATGATCACCAGCCACCACTGACCTGACAATCGGATCTTCTGCTTCATCTGGGAAGTAGCTGGTCACGATCTCAACAATGCGGCATTCAGTCACAGTGGCAGGAGTTGAAAAGTAGCCGAGTCCTGAGTGAATTCCCTCTGCATAAAGCTCCTTGACCATACTCGCCAGAGATACAACATCTCCTGAAAGGAAAGGTAGGTCATCATGACCAAGGAAGTAGGTCCAGTTTTTAGCGCCTTGAGTCTTGTATTTGAGAGCGTAGATGCTGCTGTAGTTGTTACGGACCGAAGCTGCTTTAATCTTGCTTGCTAAGTTACGCATGAGGGAAACTCCTTATTTTGCTAAAGCTGAGTTGAACGAGTAGAAAACCTTGTTACCGACTTTGTTAGCTTCAAACAGAGCACACCAGCCGTTGAATTCAGGATGTGCCTGGGTGTTTTGCTTGATAAACTTGAGAGCACTGTTTTTAGTACTCTGGAAGCTAGGGTCAAGGCCTAAGGCTGCAGCAACCTTAGTTTGTAAAAAGGAGAGCTCGACGCCTGCGCCAGGCAGCTTTAAAGCCATTTGGAACACGCTGGAAGGAAAATGCACAACCCTAAACTTACCGTTCTCGGTACCTAAGACTGCTGTTACGTCTGGGTTGTGGTGTGTGTGGCATACTTCATAACGGATGTGGCTGGTTTTCATGGTGCAGACCTCCCTTGGGTTGCGTTTATTGGTAGCCAGTAAGGTACTTGCCCCACTTGCTATTTATACTGTACAAGGCACAGGTTCTGCTGACAAGCAATTTTTTAATGCTTTTTAATAATAAAAGGCAGGCATGCAAGGACCTTGAATCCCTTCTGAGTTGTCTTGGTGATTCGGCAATTGGCGCTAATGGTCTGGTCCAGCATCGAGTTGTCTGCCACGAATGCTAATAGATCTTGTGGGGTCATCTTGTAGCCATAGTTTAGCGTTTTGTTATAGAACTGAATTATCTTCACATCTACCGTAGCAATAAACTGAAGGATCGTATCAATCTGAATAAACAGATTCCCTGTCCTAGCCATCATCCCATCGTAGATCCATAGAATACCTGTGTATGGAAGGAACTGGAATCTTTGGTCTACGCTTTCAGTCTTATTGCTTTTAGTCATGTTAAGTAATCCCTAAGTTACTGGTGATTGAACTATCTATTAGTATCACGGAGATTCTAGGATCGGTAAGGTCGCAGGAAAACCAAGCAGCTCCCAAGGTTTTAAATACGAATGTTCTAGCTGGACCCTGAGAGACGAAACGCACCACTCCTACGACCTCCTCCTTATTGATGGCGTCCTTCACTATAGGGTGGCCGCACACCAGAATGCTGTCCCCTTCCTTAAGTTCGTCTATGTCCTTTACCAACATTGTGAATTCCTTATTTGGTCAAAAAAGAGAGTAGATCAATATTGATCTACTCTCCGTATAAACTGTGAATTGCTCTATCTCTTAGACTTCTTTGATAGACAGTGCACTAATAACGCACGTAATATATCGAAACATGCGATTAGCATAAGAATGAGGCTAATCTCCCTTAGGTTGAGAGAGAACCATAGTCCTCCAATCATGAACATCAATGCAAGGATAACCAGGGAGACCGCCACAAGAACCAAACAGTCCCACGTCTTAACTCTCTTCCACATCTGAGCTCTCCTGAGTCTTCTTGAGCTTCACGCCTGCTCTTGGTTTACTCGGAGCAGAGAACGTGTACTGGCTCCTGACTTCAGAAAATGGATTGTTTGTCTGTTTCTTCAGAGCCCTGTTGATCTTGTCCGTAGAAGAGATTTCCCTAGTTTGTTTATCATTAGACTTATTGTCTGCTTTCTTCTTTGGGCGTTTAAACGCAATTACGTTATCTGTCATACGAAGAGACTTCCTTGTGGCACGAGAGGATGGGGAGCGGGGGGCTCAACAATGGCAATTTTAATTGTATAACACTGCACATACAAGGACTAGCATTGCCGTTAATCTAAGCTACTCCTGGAATGTACGAATTTCATGTAGGCTATCATCATACCGATGGTTAGTCCTAAGGAAAAAGACAGCTCTTGTGACATAGATCTCCTGTGTAATAGTGTTGTCAAAGGTACCAGGGTATGGTAGTATTTATACTCCATTAACCTTAATAGAGGTACCAATTATGATAGAGAGTTTCGTCATTGAACACTACAGTCGTATTCCTGGAAATACACGAGTCTACGTGTGCGCACACGTAGACAGCGCCTGGCCTCCAGTGAAGATAGGGATGATCTTAAGAGACAGTGCTGAAACATATGTAGAGTATTCAGACCAATATGAACGCTCATACCGTTGCGTGCAATCTACTGGGCAGTGGTCTGCCTTGAATGAAGATAGTAACCAGTACGAGGATATAAAGATTCCGCCTGCATCGTGGCAATTCCTGTACTGGGATGTAGTCGAAGCCGTGAGAGAGCTTTTAATCATTGGTTTGCCTCCGCTAATGCAGTTGAAGGTTTGTAGTTAAGGCCAAGGACTGTTACCAATTTGCTTTATAAACAAGCAATAGGCCTTTATTATTCTCGTGACAATAAGTTTTTGCAATTTTTATTTGCGCACTTTAAATACAAGCAAAAATGCCTCAAAATACAGTTAATACTTATTGTCATGTTTTTTGCGCGCTGTACTACTTAGTATAGCAAATGCAAACAACGCACCAAAAGGGGGGCTATCTTGGAACACAAGCAACAGGCTTACTACGGCATCCTACGTATACATGGGCTTGCGGGTAGGCCATTTGGAGTCATTAAGTGCCACCCTCAGCTCCCTAACCATTGGTTCTTTGGAACAATGACTGTAGAGAGAAAGAACACGTGGGACATGATTCCCTACAGCAAGGCTGACATCATGAAGATGGGAGAAGGAATAGAGGTCGAACGTATGAGCTTAGAAGAGTGCATCGAATGGATCAGAGCTAAGGAACAGATCGAATTATTAGAAGTATTACGCGAACGCGAAGGAATCGATGAAGAGTCTTTAGTTGGATTAGGTTTTGTCTTGCCTGTTTAATTAGTTGTCACGGGAATAAAGCTTTGCTACCTTATATTAAGGGCAAGTAAGCCCGTTTATTTGGAGGCTATATGTGCCAATATTCTGCTATGCATCACAGGCTCAGGGACTCAGTTGCTTTTTCTGAAGTCGAGAGTCTCTGGATCATCGGTAAAGATGAATATGTTATCCATAAGTCAGAAGGAATTATCCGATGTTCAAGCATCAGCCGGGTTAGTCCAGCGGTTCAGAGTTTCTATCTCTCTAGCAAGGAGACTGCATACTCTTACGTCAGCAACGTGATCAATGCACACCAGACTAAGAACTATTAAGGAGCTCTTACGTATGAGCTTCATTGGCGAGTTTAAAGTCCATGTACGCGACAGCACTACGCATAAGGTTATCTGCGTGCTTCTCGAGGTCTCTAATGTTCCTCTCGAACTCGTTAAAGAGTTGGTAGAGCAGCTGACACTCAAGATGGTTAAGCTGGGAACCATACTACCTGGCGAAGTAGTGGAGATCATGAGCCCAGAATATCCAGAGTATTCTAAATCTACCTACTGGCGTCTTGATCCGTTCTCGCAAGTTGATATTTGGACTCCGTTCTGATCTAAGTGGCAGGCAATGGCGCCTGCCACAAATGGAGGTCTGTGCCATGAATGCAAATCACTCTGAGCTTTTTGAAGTCCTAATTACACGGCAGTCAAACTGGCCTCGCTTTGTTGAAGTCTACTCCAAGACCAGAGTTATCTCTTTTGTGGCGAGCAACCATGAAGCTCCGTTTAAGTCGTGTGTATTCAACTTGAGCGAAGAGGGTTCTTTCGCTAAGTTCTTAGCTGATGCCCCTAACAATAATCGCAAGGTCCTGTGCTCCTCCTTCGCTTGCTTGAAGATCAAGACAGCCAGGGAACAGGCTATCATGCTTATCCTGCACAACATGCCTCATGCAGAACGTAAGGGACGTTGGATCCGACAGATAGCTGCCATGAGCCCAAGAGAGCTCTGCAAACAGCTTGAGAAGATGCCACTTATGAGCTACGCAGAACTAGTAGCTATGACTGCCGAGGAACTACAAGACGTGTTTCCAGACTTTGAGACAGAACTGTCTAGCTTTGCCCAACTTGATCAAAAGGGAGCATAATGAAAGTTTTTGGAATAATGTTCGGGATAGGCGCGTTCCTAGTCGTTCTATGTGCAGCTGGTATCTACGGGACGTGGATGAAGAGCTCAGAGAAGGCAGGTCCAGACAAGGACGACACAGTAGTTAAGCTACAGAGGGAATTAGAGAACTACCGGAACATAGGATCCGTTCTAAGTACACAGCACGTTCCAATCGACAATGAAGGGTTTAAGAGGATCGAGAATTCTCTTGAAGATAACATCGAGTTGATCAAGAAGATGAAGACCAACAGATAAACAAACTTTTTGTTGTCACGGGTTATACGCTTTGCTACTGTATAAATAAGCAACAACACGGGAGGAATACGCTATGTTTGCATATCGGGACCATACAAGACTTGGCCTTGCTCCCACAGACGCAGATCCATCCGGTGCCCACGTCTACGTCATTAATCTAGACACGTCTGCAGTCACTCCAACAGAAGGAGCCTTGCCACCACCTCCAGACCTGCTTGAAACTATATGCGAGGGCGATTATTTGGATGCATTGACAGAGTACGAGTGGCTACGTGAATAATAATCTGTTTTCTATGCGGAATAAAGATTCATTCCTCTATACCCTCGTATTAGAAGACCTGGACAAAGGCACTAAGACGCAATACCCTCCAATATACCTGACAGCAGAGCAGGCCAGTGCCTTTGCGCTCTCCTTACAAGCCAAGCTGCCACCCCACACAATAATCCACCTTGCTCTACACAGCATAGAGACCGCTTACGAAGCCCTAAATTGATTCAAAGGCCATGGCCTAAGCTTAAATAACTGCTTGTCAAGCGAGCAGTAGGTTGCTATTATTTAAATAAGGTAAGGGCAATACAGCTTGCGCCTAAGCAAGGGGCAGGTAACACATGATTAAGTATGAAGTAATGAAGCTGGTGGATACCACCCGGATGGACTATCTCCATTACACGCTTTATGTCGACAGAGTCAGGATTACTCTACAGCCCCAAAGAGCCTCTAGCTATCAGGTATACCTCTCTCTCAGAGTAGATGAAAACGACTTGACCTTCACGGATCTCGCTAGATCCTTACCAGAGACTGATTACTCAGACGAGACTCTTGGAGATAAGATAGTCGAAGCACAGGAGGCTGATGTCAGAGACCTCATAGTTAGCAATCTCTTTAGGTATTACAGTTGTTCTTCGTACGACAGACGTAGAATCCTGCTAAATCTTAAATCTGATATCAATACCACAGACCTGCTTAAGAAGTCGACAGATTTACTAGCAGAAAGAAACAAAGTGCACCCAATCGCCATGGAGTTACATCTGATGTCCTTAGAGGATCTTCTGAATCTGTTCTCTGGCTCAGAAGACGGAAAAAGAGAGATCCTCGCAAACTTAATCTAATTAAAATAAATTGTTGTCAGGCATTTACTCCTTTGCTACTATTTAAATAAGGTAAGGCAATACCGCTGCAAGCCGGGCACAAAAGCAAGGGGTAGGTAACACATGATTAAGTATGAAGTAATTAAGCTGGTGGATACCCGGATGGGCTATCTCCATTACACGTTTTATGTCGACAGAGTCAGGATTACTCTACAGCCCCAAAGACCCCCTGGCTATCTGCGGGTGCAGAACTCTCCTAGAGTAGATGACGGCGCCTTTACCCGCACAGATCTCGCTAGATCCTTACCAGAGGCTGTTTACTCAGATGAGACTCTTGGACATAAGATATTCCACGCACAGCAGGCTGATATCAGAGACCTCATAGTTGGCGAGCTCTTAACGTGGTATTATAGTTGTTCTTCGGACGACAAACGTAGGATCCTGCTAAATCTTAAACCCGGTATCAATACCACAGAAGAACTGATGAAGAAGTCTATAGATTTACTAGCAGAAAAAAACAAACGGCCTTCATGCTTATCCATGGAGTTACATCTGATGTCCTTAGAGGATCTTCTGAATCTGTTCTCTGGCTCAGATGACGATGATGATGACGCAGCAAAGGCTAAGTTACTGGCTCTCTGTATATAAGAGAGTCTGTTGCTGTGTTGGTGTAGGATAAAGTGTAGATCCTCCAAGCAAAGGCAGGGAACACATGATTAAGTATGAAGTAATGAAGCTGGTGGATACCTCCCTGATGGATACCACCCAGGTGAACTATCCCCATTACACGCTTTATGTCGACAGAGTCAAGATTACTCTACAGCCCCGAAGAGCCCCTGGCTATCAGGTACACCTCTCTCCTAGAGTAGATCAACACGCCTTTACCCTCACAGATCTCGCTAGATCCTTACCAGAGACTGATTACTCAGAGGAGACTCTTGGACAGAAGATATTCCAAGCACAGGAGGCTGATATCAGAGACTTCGTAGTGGGTAATCTCTTTAGGTGGTATAAATGTTCTTCGGACGACAAACGTAGAATCCTGCTAAATCTTAAACCCGGTATCAATACCACAGACCTGTTTAAGAAGTCGACAGATTTAGTAGCAGGAAAAAACAAACGGTTTCCATTCTACTTGGATTTCCACCTGATGTCCTTAGAGGATCTTCTGAATATCTTCTCTGGCTCAGAAGACGGAAAAAGAGAGATCCTCGCAAAATTAATCTAATTAAAATAAATTGTTGTCAGGCATTTACGCTTTTGCTATTATTTAAATAAGGCAAGGGCAATACAGCTGCAAGCCAGGCACAAAAGCAAGGGGTAGGTAACATATGATTAAGTACGAAGTAATTGAGCGGGCGGATACCTCCCGGATGAACTATCCCGATTACACTTTTTATATCGACAGAGTCAGGATTATTCTACAGCCCCAAAGAGCCTCTGGCTATCAGCAGGTCCATCTCTGTCCAAGAGTAGATGACGGCGCCTTTACCCTCACAGAACTAGCTATATCCTTACCAGAGACTGATTACTCATCGAAGACTCTTGGACATAAGTTCCTCGAAGCGCGGGACTCTGATGTCAGAGAATTCATAGTTGGACGTCTCTTAACTCGCTATAAATGTTCTTCGGACGACAAACTTAGAATCCTGCTAAGCCTGAAGCCCGGTATCAATACGACAGAAGAGCTGTTTAAGAAGTCGCTAGATTTACTAGCAGAAAGAAACAAAGTGTTTCCATTCTCCATGGAGCTCCACCTGATGTCCTTAGAGGATCTTCTGAATCTCTTCTCTGGGAGCTCAGATGACGATGATGACGCGAAAGCAAGGGCTAAGCTACTGACTCTCTGTATATAAGAGAGAGATCCTCGCAAAATTAATCTAATTAAAATAAATTGTTGTCAGGCATTTACTCCTTTGTTACTATTTAAATAAGGTAAGGGCAATACAGCAGCAAGCCGGGCTAACAACAAAAGGTAGGTAACACATGATTAAGCATGAAGTAATTCAGCGGATAGTTGCCTCCCCGGGGAACTGGCCCTATTACGTGTTTTTTATCGACAGAGTCATGATTACTCTACAGCCCGATAGCCCCCCAGGCGATCAGCGGGTGGAGTACTATCCTAGAGTAGATGATGACATCTTTACCCTCACGGATCTCGCTAGATCCTTACCAGAGACTGATTACTCAGCGAAGATGCTTGGACAGAAGATAGTCGAAGCACAGGAGGCTGATGTCAGAGACCACATAGCTAGACAGCGCTTTAGGTGGCATAAATGTTCTTCTGCCGACAAACGTAGAATCCTGCTAAATCTTAAACCCGGTATCAATACCACAGAAGAACTGATGAAGAAGTCGACAGATTTAGCGGCAGAAAGAAGCAGACAGTATACATACTTCATGGAGTTACATCTGATGTCCTTAGAGGATCTTCTGAATCTGTTCTCTGGCTCAGGCGATGATGACGCGAAAGCAAGGGCTAAGTTACTGGCTCTCTGCATATAAGAGAGTCATTGTTGTGTTGGTGTAGGATAAAGTGTAGATCCTCTAAGCAAAGGTAGGTAACATGTGATTAAGTATGAAGTAATTAAGCGGATGGATACCTCCCGGATGGACTATCCCCATTACACGTTTTATGTCGACAGAGTCAGGATTACTCTACAGCCCCAAAGACCCACTTGCTATCAGGTATACCTCTCTCCCAGAGTAGATGACGGCGCCTTTACCCTCACGGATCTCGCTAGATCCTTACCAGAGACTGATTACTCAGATGAGACTCTTGTAGATAAGATATTGGAAGCACAGCAGGCTGATATCAGAGACCTCATAGTTGGCGAGCTCTTAACGTGTTATAGATCTTCTTCGGACGACGAACGTAGGATCCTGCTAAATCTTAAATCTGATATCAATACCACAGACTTCTTTAAGAAGTCGACAGATTTAGTAGCAGGAAAAAACAAACGGTCTCCAAACTCCATGGAGTTACATCTGATGTCCTTAGAGGATCTTCTGAATCTCTTCCCTGGCGGCTCAGATGACGATGACGCAGCAAGGGCTAAGCTACTGACTCTCTGTATATAAGAGAGATCCTCGCAAAATTAATCTAATTAAAATAAATTGTTGTCAAGCATTTACTCCTTTGCTATTATTTAAATAAGGCAAGGGCAATACAGCTTGCGCCTAAGCAAAGGTGGGTAACATATGATTAAGTATGAAGTAATTAAGCGGATAGTTGCCTCCCGGACGGACGATCCCCATTACACGTTTTTTATCGACAGAGTCATGATTACTCTACGGCCCCGAACACCCCCTGGCTATCGGCGGGTACAGATCTCTACTAGAGTAGATGAC
>Ga0163153_10000296_pt1 | contig 89582 bp, 74 predicted proteins | sample OliLakLV19MP6IB1_FD_148629 | JGI IMG/M metagenome (GOLD analysis project Ga0163153, IMG submission 148629) | Freshwater microbial mat bacterial communities from Lake Vanda, McMurdo Dry Valleys, Antarctica - Oligotrophic Lake LV.19.MP6.IB-1 | ecosystem: Environmental > Aquatic > Freshwater >...
CGCGAGCACGAGCGAGAGGTTGCGCTTCGCAACCCGAAGCGGACAGGGCGCAGCAAGCGAGGCCCCGCGCGGCTCGCGGATGTGACATCGAACGGCGAGAATCACGAGCCCGCGCGGCGCGGCTCGCTGCACTGTCCCGCGCGGCGCGGCCTACGCGGCGCAGTGTGTCGGACGGGTCAGCTAGTCGCAGGCGTTGAGCGGCGAGCATCGATCACTGTCAGCAGGTCTTCCTCGCGGCCGCGGAAGCGGTCGATGCGTGCTTCGACGACGAGATCGATGGGCTCGCCCGGTTCGAACTGGCGTGCCCATGTTGCGCCGGACCACCAGACGGCGCGTCGCGCGGCACCCGGACGACCGGTCCCGCGCGCAGCATCGCGCACCCAGAGTTCGACATGTTCGCCGGTCGAACCCATGGCGCGCGGCGGCGCGGTCAAGGTGACGGACTGCAGCAGGAACCTCGGACGCGGATTGCCGCGACCGAATGGCTCGAGTCGCGCGAGTTCGAGCAGTGTCGGCTTGGTGAGTTCGTCGAGCGTGGCACGCGCATCGACGGTGATCTCCGGAATGAGCCCCTCCGCGTCGAGCCTTGCGTTGACTTCGCGCACGAGTGCTTCGACGAGCGCAGGCAGTTCCGCGCGATCGATCTCAAGGCCCGCCGCCATCGCGTGACCGCCCATGCGCCGGAACTTCACGCCGCGATCGGCGCAGGCGCGCAGACACTCGAGCAGGTGCACGCCCGGCACGCTGCGACCGGAACCCTTGAGCGTTTCGCCCTTGTCCTGCATGAGGATCGTGGGTCGGCCGAAGCGGTCAACAAGGCGCGAACACGCGACGCCGACGACACCCTCGTGCCACGCCGGATCGGCGAGCACGATGGCGCGGTGATCATCCCCCGTCATGCCGTGGCGTTCGGCCGCGCGCAGCGCCGCGTCGACGCAACTGCGCTCAAGCAACTTGCGCTCGCCGTTCAGCGACTCAAGCGAGCGCACGATCTCGTTGGCGCGCGCGCCCTCGGCCGTGGTGAGCAGTTCGAGTGCTTCGGCGGCGTGGCCGAGTCGACCGCAGGCGTTGAGCATCGGCGCCAGTCGGAAGCCGATCGCTTCCGCGTCGACGGCGCCGTTGCCGGACTCTGCGCGCACGAGTGCCGCCAGTCCCGGGATTTGCGTCGTGGCCAGTCCGCGCAAGCCGAGCGACGCGAAGATGCGATTCTCATCTTCGAGTTCCATGACATCGGCGATGGTGCCGAGCGCCACCAGCGGCAGCAGCGAGACGAGCGTGCGCTGCACGGATTGCGGCACGCGATCGCTGCCGAACCAGGCGCTCGCCGTGGTGCACGCGGTCTTCCATGCGACGGCGGCGCCGCAGAGGCCGCGGAAGGGCGCCGCTTCGCCGGGAAGATCGGGATGCACGATCGCCGCCGCGCGCGGCAGCCGTGCGGCACCGCCGGCATCAGCCTCGCTCTCGGCGCCCGCTTCGAGCGCGTGATGGTCCGTGATGATGAGCTCGATGCCGAGCGACGCCGCAAGCGCCGCTTCGTCGACCGCCGTCACACCGCAGTCGACGGTGATGACCGTCTGCACGCCGCGGGCCGCGAGTTCGCGCAGCGCATCGGCGTTCAATCCATATCCATGTTCGACGCGATGCGGCAGGAAGGTCTCCGCGCTTCGTGCGGGATCGAGCGACTTCAGGAGATGCCAGAGGATCGCCGTCGAAGTGACGCCATCGACGTCGTAGTCGCCGTAGATCGCGATGCGCTTGCCGCTGCGCCAGGCGGCCGCGATGACGGCGCCAGCGGCCGTCGCGCCTGGCAGCAGCACGGGTCGATGCAGATCCGCGAGCGCCGGCAACTCGAGCACGCGGCGGCGCCGCGCATCGCCTCCGGCGCGGTCGATGAGCAATCGTCGCGCGAGCGGCTCCTTCGCCCCACCCGACTCCACTCGCAGGAACCAGCGTCGTCGCACGCCCCGCATGCCATGATTGCCATGCATGCCATGCAGATCGCGCGTGAGCTTCATGGCATCCATGGCATCCGTGGCATCGGCGCCCTGCGCTGCGTGCGTCGTCTTCTCGCGTGGCATGGGGTCAAAGTACGGGTCTCGCGCCGGGTCGGCAACCTGTATCGACTGCCGACTTTCCCATTCGCGTGCGCCGCGTCATACTGCCTCCCCCCCGCTCATGGCTCGCGACAAGTTCAGCACCATCCTTCTCTTCGGCATCCCCGGCTCCGGGAAAGGCACGCAAGGTGCCATTCTCGGCAGCATGCCGGGCTTCGTGCATCTCGGCATGGGCGATGTCTTCCGTTCACTCGATCGCTCGAGCGCACTCGGCAAGAAGTTCCTGGAGTATTCGACGCGCGGTGACTTGGTGCCCGACGAGCTCACCGTCGAGATCTGGCGCCGGCATGTCGACGAAATGATCGCTTCCGGGGCCTATCGCCCCGATCGCACATTTCTGCTGCTGGATGGCGTGCCACGGAGTCTCGCGCAGGCGAAGGCGCTTGAGCCGTTCGTCGATGTGAAGCTCGTGCTCCACCTGGTCGCTCGGAATCAGAGCGAGATGGTCGAACGCATGCGCAAGCGCGCCATCGAACAGAAGCGCCCCGATGACGCGGATGTCGCGGTGATCCGCCGGCGCTTCGAGGTCTACGCCGAGACGACGGAGCCGGTGCTTCGCGGATTTGCGCCAGGCATCGTCTGCGATGTCGAAGCGACGGGTACGCCCGCGCGCGTGATGCTCTCGATCCTGGAAGCGGTCGTGCCGCTCCAGGAGAAGTGCTTCGTCAATCCACTTTGTTGAGAAGGCGCTGAGTCCGGCAGCGGACGTGCCGGCACGGCGCTCGCTCAAGGCGCCGGCGCAGGCTCAAGCCGATCGATGGGCGTCGGCGCACGATCGTCGGAGAGCAGCAGCGCCAAGCGACGATAGACCGTCGCCAATCGCTGCCGATCTCGATCGCTCACATCGGGCTCGCTCTGTCGACGACTGAGTTCGTTGATGCGCCGCGCCGTTTCCAGCAGCGCGGTCGTCGCTTCGGGACGCGAACGGATGTCGCTGTTCTCGAGACCCACGAGCGTGCGTTCGAGTTCGTTCAGATACGCGGTGAAGGTCGCCATCGACACGGGTGCGTCCGCGCCGGCCACGCGCACGAGCGATGCCTTCGACGCATGCTCGCGACGAAGCTGGCGCGCGGCCATTTCGCGGGAGAGCTGCACATCCGATCCAGCGCGCGTGCCTGTCCGGCCCAGTCGATCGGCGCTGTTGAGCTGCTCCATCGAACCGAGGCGCATCGAGACTTCGAGAGGTTGCGAGACGACCTGTCCGCCTCGATCTCGTCGAGCACGCCCCTTCTCGTCGAGCACCGGTCGCAGAATGCGCATGCGCACCGTCGACTCGGGCGCGAGTCGCTGCACGATGTCGCTGAGAATCGCGCTCGAGAGAATCGGCTGATCGTTGATCGTCTCGATCACATCGCCGATGCGCAGCACGCTGGCCGCAGGCATGCCCGGCACCAGCGCCGCGACGCGCACGCCGGCGAAGCCACCACGCATCGTGTCCATCGAGATGCCGAGCGCGCCGCGCGGTTGTTCGACCAACCGCCGACTCGCGGCGTCGACGAGACGATGACGCTGTTCCGGATCGAGTTCGCCGCGGCGCAATCGCGCTTCGATGGGGCCCTGCGCTTCAGGCATCGGCAGCGCGAGCAGTTCCTGGAACGCGGCTTCGCGCTCGGCCCACGACGGACTCGCGAGACGATCGACGATCGCCTCGACGCGGCTCACGAGTGCGGGATCCACCGCGCGCGATGAGCCTCGCGGTGACCGCTCGGTCGACTCACGCGCCCAGAGCGGCGACTGCCACGCGCCGAGCATCGCCGTGGCGCCCATGAGCGTGATGAAGGTCAAGAAAGTCAGGATGAGAGCGCTTCGAGCCATTGAGTGGCGGTCTCGTGCAACCAGCGGGAGCGTCGATCGAGAAAGTCCATCATCGCGGAGCCACGAAGGTCCGCAAAGGCGCCGGTCCGGGCAATCGGGACGATTCCCTCGGCGATGCACGCTTCGATCATAAGCCAAGGGATCGCTTCGCGCTCCTGTCTTTCCAGTCGAAGTCCACTTGCCCGCAGTCCCGCAATGACGGCACCGACGAGCAGCGGATCGAGCCCCGCGGGCCATTGCTCGACATCCTGGCCTGAGAGTCGAAGAGAGCCGAGTTGAAGCAACGCATTCGCGATTTCGACGGCACGCGGCTCGGTGCGGGAGGCATCGAAGTCAACGACCGCCACCACCTTCTCGCTTGCGAAGAGCAAGTTGCCGGGGTGATAGTCGCCATGAATCGGGTGCACGCCGGTCGCTGCGAAGCCGCGCTTCATCGCCCGCTCCGCAGCACTGCGGTAGCGGTGCCGCAGGGAGTTGCCGAGTTCGCCGAGTTTCCTCCGGTTCGCCTCGGACTCCACACGGATCACGGCTGCTTCCGCGAGTCGCACCGCGCCGAGGATGATGCCGGAACCGTGAAACGTGCCGTGCACGGGATCGCCATCCGGGGTCGCCCCCGCAGCTGCGCGCAGCAACCGACCGAGCGTCTCGCCTGCGGAGAGCGCTTCTTCAGGTGTGCGACCGTATCGCACACCTTCGATGAAGTCGAAGTACTCGTAGACATGTTCCGCGCGCACGAGCGCGGTCGAGCCATCGTCGAACGCGAGCGCGGGTGTCACGGGAACACCCGCCGCGTCCAGGATGCGCTGAAAGTGTTGGCAGAAGCGCACGCGCTCGATGGCGGCGTTCGCGGGCGCACGACGCTTCAGCAACCAGCGTCGCCCTTTCACTTCGGCTACGAGTTTCGGACTTCGGCTCGATCCGCGCGGAAAGTCGAAGAGTCGCTCGATGCGACCGCCTTGTGCGATCCCGGTGCGACGCAGCACCTCCTTCGCCTCGTCGGGGGCAAATCGCTCCCGGACGCGGCTACTCGGCATTCTGCGACTGTTCCTTGATGCGGTCGACGGCGCTCTTGATCTCGACGATGCGCCGGCTGATTTCGACATCCGCGGACTTGCTGGCGATCGTGTTCGCTTCGCGCAGCATCTCCTGCGCCAGGAAGTCGAGCACGCGACCGATCGGCTCTGGGTTCGCCGCATCCGTCAGCGATCGGAACTGCTCGAGATGCCCCTCGAGTCGAATGACCTCTTCCGCGATGTCGGTGCGCTCGGCGTAGGAGGCGACTTCGCGCACGATGTCCTCTTCGCGCACGGTGGCATTCAGCTCGCTGAGCATCTGCGTCATGCGCGCCACGAGTCGTGCGCGATAGATCTCGCTCACTTCCGGCGCTCGTGCGCGCACGGCGGAGAGTCCGCGCGAAATGTCGGCGCCGAGTTGTTCGAGTGCGCGTCGCAGCGAGTCGCCTTCGCGCGTGCGCATCTCCAGCAGGCGATCACACGCTTCCTCGACGAGCCGCGCCAGCACAGGACGAGCGCGTTGTGCGAGCGCCTCCGCCGCATCGTCCATCACCACGCCGGGGAGCGACAACAGCGCCCCAAGCGGCGGTGCGCCGTTCGCGGCGCCGGGCAGTCCTTCGAGCTGCGCGAGATAGGCGCGGAGGGCCTCGCGATTGATGTGGCCGGCCGCCCGCGCGCTCGTATCGACGAATCGCACGGCGATGGTGACACTGCCGCGCACAAGTCGACGACCGACCTGCGCCTCCATCTCACCTTCGAGTGAGAGCAGCGCATCGGGAAGGCGAAGCGACGCCTTGTAGAAACGGTTGTTGACCGAACGAATCTCGACGGAGTACCGGGCGCCATCCTCGTCGGCGGAGGCTGCCCCGAAACCAGTCATCGAGCGGATCATCGGTGTTCAGCGCACGGCGGCGCCGGGTGCGGGATCGCCGGCTGGTGCGGGATCACCTGCGGGCGCGGGTTCACCGGCTGGTGCGGGATCACCTGCAGGCGACGGATCTCCACTCGGCGCCGGATCGGCAGCGGGCGGTGTTTCGGGGACCGGCACCGGCGGAGGCGCGGTGATCGGCACGCTTCCCGTTCCGCTCGGGATCGTCGGCGCGGTGGTTCCAACTGGCGGCAATGCCGGGATCGGCGCAGTCGGATCGAATGTCGCGCCATCAGGTGCGGTGATCGCCGCAGGTGAAGTCGGCACGATGCCCGGGCGCGATGGCACAAGGTTGAGCAGCACCGCGAGCACGACGAAGAATCCCGCCGCGATCCATGTGCCCACGGTCAACACATCGCCGGTTCGTCCACCGAAGGCCGTATCCGTTCCGCCGCCGCCTGCGCCGCCGAAGGCTTGCGCCAAGCCGCCGCCCTGCGGGCGCTGCACCAGGATGATGAGGACGAGCGCAAACGCTGATGCAATCATGATCAGCGTCAGAACTGTGAAGAGCAGAGGCATGAGGTTCTCGTAGGGTGCTTGCGAACGGTCCGGAGCAGTTTGGTCAGGAACCCGTTCACGACTTGGGCGATGGTCTGGCCGGCTGTGTTGCGGCGATGATCGAGACGAATTCGGCGGCCTTCAGGCTGGCGCCTCCGATCAATCCGCCGTCCACATCCGGCTCTGAAAAGAGCGTTGCTGCGTTGGAGGCATTGACCGACCCGCCGTAGAGGATTCGCACCCCTTCGGCGGATCGCGAATCATAGCGGCTGCCGAGCCATTTACGGATCGATCGATGCGCCTCCTGCGCGTCCTGCGCGGAGGCCGTCTTGCCGGTCCCGATCGCCCAGACGGGTTCGTATGCGACCACGACCGATGCGAGTCTCTCGAAACCGACCTGCACGAAAGCGGCTGCGAGCTGCCGGTGCGTAACATCGTGAGCCCGGCCGGCGCTCCGCTCCTCCCAAGTTTCGCCGACGCAAAGAACCATGCGAAGGCCCGCCTCGAGCGCCCGATTCAGCTTCTTGCCGCAAAGCTCGTCCGACTCTCCAAGACCGTGACGGCGTTCAGAATGGCCAATAATCGCCCACTTGGTGCCAGAGTCCAAGAGCATCTCGGCACTCACCTGGCCGGTGAACGCGCCCGCGCGCTGCGCTGAAACATCCTGTGCTCCGACGCCGATCGAGGTGCCTTCGAGTGCTTCGGCGATGGCGTGCAGGGACGGAAACGGTGGGAAGACGACGACCTCGCAACCCGGCATGCGCTGCGCCGACACGATGGCGCGGACGAGCGCCACGCCCTCCGCACGCGTGGTGTTCATCTTCCAGTTCCCGCCCACGAATGGGCGCCGCATCGCGTGCATGGCGCCCAGCGTACCGACCGCTCGAAAACCGTACGATCTTGGGTCCATGCGTTCGGCAGCGCAGATCCGGCAGACTTTTCTCGATTTCTTCGAGCAGCGCGCGGGACATCAGATAGTCCCGTCGAGCCCGGTCGTACCCCATGACGATCCGACGCTGCTCTTCACCAACGCGGGCATGAACCAGTTCAAGGATGTCTTCCTCGGTCGAGGCAAGCGCCCGTTCACGCGCGCCGTCGACACGCAGAAGTGCATTCGCGCCGGCGGCAAGCACAACGATCTCGAGGATGTCGGCCGCGACAGCTATCACCACACGTTCTTCGAGATGCTCGGCAATTGGAGTTTCGGCGACTACTTCAAGGCCGAGGCGATCGAGTGGGCGTGGGAGTTGCTCACCGGCATCTACGACATTGCGCCCGATCGCCTCTACGCGACCTACTTCGCGGGCGATTCGAAGCACGGGCTCGAACCCGACACCGAAGCGCGCGATCTCTGGCGACGACACTTGCCTGAGTCGCATGTGCTGCCGGGACTCATGCGGGACAACTTCTGGGAGATGGGTGAGACGGGTCCATGCGGTCCGTGCAGCGAAGTGCACTACGACCGCATCGGTGGGCGCGATGCGGCACCGCTGGTGAACACCAGCGATCCCGATGTGCTCGAGATCTGGAATCTTGTCTTCATCCAGTTCAATCGCGAGAACGATGGCGCGCTCAAACCACTGCCGTCGAAGCATGTCGACACGGGCATGGGCTTCGAACGACTGGTGAGCGTGCTGCAGAATCGGCGCTCCAACTACGACACCGATCTCTGGACACCGATCTTCGAACGCACGCGCGAAGTCACCGGCGCTCGCGCCTATGGCGGCGCGATCGACGATCCGATCGACACCGCGTATCGCGTGGTGGCCGATCATGTGCGCTGTCTCACCGCCGCGATCGCCGACGGCGCCACGCCCGGCAACGACGGCCGCAACTATGTGCTTCGGCGCATTCTGCGCCGCGCCGTGCGCATCGGCCATCAGGCGCTCGGCGTGCACGAGCCATTCCTCTGGCAGATCGTGCCGGCGGTCAGTGAATCGCTCGGCGGCGTCTTCCCCGAGATGCGCGAGCAAGTCGGCCGCGTTCAGTCATTGCTGCGCGAAGAGGAGCAGGCCTTCGGACGCACGCTCGAACGCGGATTGGCGCTCTTCGACGAAGCGGTCGCGCGTTCTGGTGCTGTGGAGGAATCCGACGGCGCTGGCGCTTCGTCATCCGGCGGCACCACCGCCACGCTGGCGGCACCGCGCGAAGCCGGGCAACTGCGCATCTCCGCCGAGGACGCGTTCAAGCTGCACGACACCTTCGGATTTCCTATCGATCTCACGACCGTGATGGCGACCGAGCGCGGCATGACCGTCGATCTCGCGGGCTACGAAGCGCTCATGGAGCGTGCGAAGAAGACGAGTCGCGAAGCCGCCGACGGAACCGACGAAGGCCGCCCGCTGCTCACGCCCGACGCGATCGCAGGATTGGCGCACATGGGTGTGCACGCCACCGTCGACAGCGAGAAGTACCCGGGCCACGATGTGCGCACCGAGATCGCCGCCATCTGGAACGGTCGCAACTTCGATGAGCACGCCGATGTCGGCGCCAGCGTGGCGATCCTCGTGCACAAGACGCCGTGCTACTCCGAAGGCGGCGGGCAGGTCGGCGATACGGGCACCTTCACCGTCTCGCGCCGGCGCGACGATGAAGGCGGACGCGACTCACGCTTCGAGATCGTCGATACGCGCGCCGTCGGCGGCTTCGTGCTGCACTTCGGCCATGTCGCGAGCGGCCAGGTGCGACGCGGCGACAGCGGCGTGCTGACCGTCGAGCGCGGGCGACGACAGCTCATTCGCAGTCATCACACGGGCACGCACCTCTTGAATCTCGCGCTGCGCACGGTGCTCGGCGACGAAGTGCAGCAGCGCGGCTCGCTCGTGGCCGACGATCGACTGCGCTTCGACTTCTCCTTCCATCGCGCGATGAAGCCCGACGAGATCGCGCAGATCGAGCAGATCGTGAATCACGCGATCGCCGCCGACTCGCGCGTGCACGCGGCGCCGGCGGCGCTCGAGCAGGCGAAGCGGATCACGGGCGTGCGCGCCGCGTTCGGCGAGCGCTATCCCGATCCTGTTCGCGTCGTGAGCGCGGGCATCACGCTCGAAGAACTGCTCAAGCAACCGGAGAACGAACGATGGCTGGCGTACAGCATTGAGTTCTGCGGCGGCACCCATCTCGCATCGACCGGCGAAGCGATGCGACTGGTGGTCCTTTCGGAGACCGCCGTGTCCGCCGGTGTTCGCCGCATCACGGCGCTCGCGGGCGCACCTGCGCAGGCAGCGGCGGCAACAACGGCGCATCTCGCGGATCGACTCGCGACCGCAGCCAAGATCGACGGACAGGCACTGACGGAGGAGATCGAAGAGATCGCCGAGATGCTGAAGGACCTGCCGACGGGCGTGCTGGCGCGGCAGCGTCTGGAGCCCTTGCTCGCGGCGCAGCGCGATCGCGTGAAGAATTGGCGCCGTGAGAGTGAAGGCGCGAACATGGAGCAGATCGTCGACCGCGCGCGGGAGATCGCGGCGATGAGCGGCGGTCGCACGGTGGTGGCGCGCATCGATGGCGCCGGGCGCGATGCTCTCCTGGCCGCACTCGACGCGATCCGCGCCAAGCAACAACAGTCGGCGGTGCTGCTCGTTTCCGCCGATCAAGCGGCGAATCGCGTCACGATCGTGGCGACGGTCCCCCCCGCGCTCGTCGACGCTGGACTCAAGGCCGGTGATTGGGTGCGTGTCGCGGCGCAGGCGTGCGGTGGCTCGGGCGGCGGTCGCGCCGATTCGGCGCAAGCCGGCGGCAAGGATCCGGAGCGCGCGGGCGAAGCTCTCGCCGCCGCTCAGTCGTACGCGAACAAACTCGTTCACTGAACCGTGCGTCGTCGACTCCCGCGGAGCGCCGTGCGATCGTCGCGCGCCGGATCACTTCGCTTCACTTCACCTTACATGCCCTGCGCGAGTTGAGGCCCTTGAGCGCGGCGAGCCTGCGTTACAGTGGAGACGAACGATCATCACGAGCATCAGGAGCCAGCCATGCAGGGATCATCCTCCTCCTCAGCCTCTTCGGGCATCGAGTCAACACTCACCGAATCGCGCATCTTCGAGCCGACGCGCGAGTTCGCGCAGCGCATGGGCACACTGCATGTGCCCGACATGGCCACCTATCGCGCCACATGGGAGCGATCGATCAAGGACCCGGAGGGCTTCTGGGCCGAAGTCGCGAAGGGCTTTCATTGGTTCAAGCCCTGGTCGAAGGTGCTCGAGTGGGAGCTTCCAATCGCCAAGTGGTTTGTCGGGGGCACTACGAACGCCTGCTTCAACTGCGTTGATCGGCAAGTCGAAGAGGGCCACGGCGACGAAGTGGCCATCATCTGGGAGGGCGAACCGTGTGAGGCCCGAGACACGAACGTCGAGGGCGGCGCCGGCGCGAGTGGCGCGGGCGGCGCCAGTTCGCGTGGCCATGCGCCAACCGCCGGCCCCGAGATTCGCACGCTCACCTATCGCGAACTCCAGAACGAAGTCTGCCGCTTCGCCAACGCGCTCAAGTCACTTGGTGTGAAACGCGGGGATGTCGTGACGCTCTACATGGGCATGGTGCCGGAGCTCGCGATCGCGGTGCTCGCGTGTGCGCGCATCGGCGCGGCGCACTCGGTGATCTTTGGCGGCTTCGCGGCGACGGCGATCGTCGATCGCGTGCGCGATGCCGGCAGTCGCGTGATCGTCACCTGCGACGGCGCGCATCGACGCGGCTCCATCGTGCCGCTGAAGGAGAATGTCGACCGCGCGTGCGAGCAGCTGCCCGAGGTCACGAGCGCCGTCGTGCTCAAGCGCTGCGCCAACACCATTGAGTGGACCAACGGTCGCGATCGCTGGTGGCATGAACTCATGCAGAGCGCGAAGGCCGAGTGTCCATGCGAAGCGATGGAGAGCGAGGATCTTCTCTTCCTTCTCTACACGAGCGGCTCCACCGGCAAGCCCAAGGGCATTCGTCACACGACCGGCGGATACATGATCTACACCGCGTACACCGCGAAGATGACTTTCAATCTCGTACCCGGGAGCGATCAGGTCTTCTGGTGCACCGCCGACATCGGCTGGGTCACCGGGCACAGCTATGTGATCTACGGCATCCTTCCGAATCGCGTGCCCACGCTCATGTACGAGGGTGCGCCGAATCATCCGAAGGAAGATCGATTCTGGCAGATCGTGGCGCGCCATCACGTGACGCACCTCTACACGGCGCCGACGGCGATCCGCGCGTTCATGAAGTGGGGCGATGAACATCCCGCAAAGCACGATCTCTCGTCGCTCAGATTGCTCGGCTCGGTGGGCGAACCGATCAACCCCGAGGCGTGGATGTGGTATCGCGAGAAGATCGGCGGCAACAAGTGCCCGATCGTCGACACCTTCTGGCAGACGGAAACGGGCGGACACATGATCACACCGTTGCCTGGTTGCACACCCACGGTGCCCGGCAGTTGCACGCTGCCGTGCTTCGGTATTGATGCAGCGGTCGTCGACGACACGGGGCGCGAGCTGCCTGCGAATCAGGGCGGACTGCTCGTCGTTCGCAAGCCCTGGCCCGGCATGCTGCGAGGAATCCACGGCGATCCGCAGCGCTTTCACGACACCTATTGGAGTCGTGTGCCCGGCATGTATCTGGCCGGTGATGGAGCGCGACGCGACGAGCGCGGCTACTTCTGGATCATGGGACGCATCGACGATGTGATCAATGTCTCCGGCCATCGACTCGGCACCATGGAAGTCGAGTCGGCGCTCGTGGCGCACAGCGCCGTCGTCGAAGCAGCGGTCGTCGGCATGCCGCACGACATCAAGGGCACCGGCATCGCGGCGTTCGTCACGCTGGCGCCGGGATGGCAGGATCGCGCCAACGACGCGCTGCGCAAGTCGCTTCAGGAGCATGTCGCAAACGAGATCGGCGCCATCGCACGCCCCGACATGATCCGCTTCACCAACGCGCTTCCAAAGACGCGCTCGGGCAAGATCATGCGTCGTCTGCTGCGCGATGTGGCCGCAGGCAAGGACTCGGCGCAGGACACGACCACGCTCGAGGATTTTTCGGTGATCGCCAAGCTGCGCGAGTCGGACGAGTAGCGGAAACATCGAATCCGGCGATCGTCGCCGAACCCGCACGCATGGCCGTGCGTTCTGATCGACCGATGTCGAAACTGCTCACACGCAGGCGATTCGTCGCACTTGCTGGCGGCACGGCGGTGGGCCTCGCGGCCTACGCGCGCTGGATCGAACCGCATTGGCTCGAGATTGTGCGCCGCGCACTGCCGATTCGAAATCTCCCGAGTGCGCTCGAAGGTGCCACGCTGGCGCAGCTCAGCGACCTGCATGTCGGGCGCCAGGTCTCGAGCGCCTATCTCATTGACTCGTTCGGGCGCGTCGCCGATCTGCGACCGGAAATCGTGGTGATCACCGGCGACTTCGTCTCCTGGCATGACGGTGTCATTGCGCAACTGTCGCAGGTCATGCAACACGCGCCGAAGGGGCGCCTCGCGACGCTCGCGGTGCTCGGCAATCACGACTACGGAGGCTCGTGGTCGGAACCGCAGGTGGCGCAGCGCATCGTCGACACGGTGGCCCAGCACGGCGTGCGCGTGCTCCGCAACGAGACGCACGAAGTCAACGGACTCCAACTTGTGGGTCTCGACGATCTCTGGAGCACGCACTTCGATCCGACGCAGGTGCTGCCGCAACTTGATCCGCACCGCGCGGCGCTCGTGCTCAGTCACAATCCGGACACGGTCGATCTGCCCGTGTGGGGGCGCTACGACGATTGGATTCTCTCCGGTCACACGCACGGCGGGCAGTGCCGACCGCCGTTCCTTCCGCCGCCGATTCTTCCGGTAGAGAACCGGCGCTACACGGCAGGCGAGTTCGATCTGAGTGGCGGTCGGCGCCTCTACATCAATCGCGGCCTCGGCTATCTGCGCAAGGTTCGATTCAATGTGCGCCCCGAGGTGATGCTCTTCGAACTCACGCGTGCCTGAGAGTTGCCGCCCGCCGGCTACGGAGTGAGATGCCAATTCGCGACGTCGGCACCATTGGCCCAATGGCGCATGTCGCGCAGCGTTTCGATCGGCACCGTGTCGACCGAACCTCCGGTGAAAGCGCACACCGCCGTGCCATCGTGTCGCATGCTGATGTTGCCGCAACTCGCGGGCACATCCGGGTCGTATTGCGGTGCCCACTGCTGCGTGGCGAGCCACGGCGATTCCAAGCGGAAATAGCCCTCGACAAGTCGGTTGTCGTTCGTTGCATCCGTGCGCGACGACGCGAAGAGCACGAGCTGATCCGGCTTGCGAATGCTCGAAAGGCGCGTCACATAGAAATTCTTGAGCGCCGCTGGTGCGTTGGGAAGAAACGCATAGCGCTCCTGATCACCGCCGACCCAGGTGCTGTTCAGGCCGAGACTCGGATAGAGACTTGCGAAATAGAGGTATTGCTCGTAGTTGCCGTTCTTCAGCTTCTCGAGCTCCGCGGCCTGCTCGTTGATGTACATGCCCTTGAAGTCGTGGCCGAGATAGGGCGCCAATCGCCAGGGGAATCGCGCGGCGATCGTGGCGCCTCCGCCGTAGTTGCCGGCCGCAATGAAGGAGCCATCCTGAAGTCGCGCAGGAAGTCCCGACTTGAATCCGGGAAGAACCCACGACTTGGCATCAGTGGCGTAGGTGTTCCATGCCATGGCCATCTGTCGCGCTGCTGCCATCTCCCGTGTTCGCGTGCTATCGGCCATGAGCCGACGGAACGCGGGCAACGAGAACGACAACAGCACCGCGATCGTGGCGACCACGACCAGTAGTTCCACGATCGTGAAGCCAGGGCGCGCGTTGTTCTTGTTGCGACTCATTCTCAACTTCGCCTACTCTATCACCATGCGAACAAACCGTCTCTTCGCCCGTGCGACCTCTTCCGTTCCCTCTACGGCTCAGATCGGTCTTCCTGTGACCGCAGCATTGATCGCGGTCGGTTCGGCCCTCGCCGGTGGCATCGACTACCAGGGGCTGATCACCACTCCCGCGCTCGATCGCTGGATGTACCCGTTCAACTCGAACGCGGGCGCGCAGCCGACGATCTCGACCTTCGGCTCCACACCCGGCGACACCACGACGTTCGACAGTCGCGTCGCGCAGATGCTCACGCGCTTCGACACGAGCGCACTCGTGCCCGCCGGACTCGGCGCGTCGCGGTATCAAGTTCAGTCGATGAGACTCACGGTTCAGTTCGCGAACGATCTCGTGATTCAATACGACCCGACGCCCGATCCGTGGCAGAGCTTCCTGGCCGAGGACGATGCGAACTATCAATCGGATCGTGATCCGGGTCAGCCTCTTGAACTCTTCGGAGTCGGATTCAGGAACGGATTCACACTGCAGAGCTTCGCGGAGAACTCGCCGTACACGGTGCCGCCGAACAGTCCGCTGACGCCGAGTGTGCGCAACGCCTTCGCGCTCTCATTCGATCCCAACGGCGCGACGATCGATGTGAGCAACAATCCGCGTCAAGGATTCGATCCCAAGCGCTTCGCCGTCGGCATGATCGATGGCCTTGCGCCGGGCGACTTCATTCCGCTCGACACGGTGATGCACTTTGATCTCGATGTGAGCGACCCCGCGATCCAGGGCTATTTCGCGTCAGGCATCGACGCAGGACGACTCATGCTGGCGCTGACGAGTCTCACGCTCGTCGAACAGCAAGGTGGCAACTTCCCCCGCTTCTACTCGAAGGAAAACGCGTTCGTCATCTTCAACTTGGCGCAGGCGGCGCAACTCCAGTACGAGATTCGCGTGCTGCCCGAGTGCGCGAACGCCGACATCAACTGCGATGGACTCGTCAACGGCGCCGATCTCGCGCTCGTGCTGGGCAACTGGGGCGAGTGCGCCGACTGCCCGGAGGATCTCAACGATGACGGCGTCGTCAATGGAGCGGATCTGGCGATCGTGCTGGGTGGCTGGACAGGCTGAGCACCAGCGCGTGCGTGGCGCGAGCGCGCAGACGATCGATCACCGATGACACGGCGCGGAGATCCACCGCCAGCACATCGGCGATCTCGTCGACGCTGCAGCGATCACCCCAGTGCATGAGCAGGATCAGTCGTTCGGTCGAATCCAATCCGTCAGTAAGTTCGTCTACGACGCCTTCCATGGCGATGCCCTCCCGCGTGCACGGATGGTAACGCGCGGGCGCGCTTTCTTCACCTCGGGCTGAGGCGGCGGGCCATGTGCGCTCGTCCAGCGCGCGACGGGCGGGTTCAAGTCACCAGGCGGCGACCGCAGTGAGCTCGTGCTCATCGAGCGCATCGACGACCGCGTGCACGAAGATGCGCGCCAGCACCGGGTCGAACTGCGTGCCGGCACAGCGAAGGATCTCGGCGCGAGCGTCGTCGACGGCGCGCGTCGGCGCGTAGCCGCGCGGCTGCACCATCGCATCCCATGAGTCCACGATGGCGATGATGCGTGCCGCGAGCGGAATCTCGGCACCACCGATGCGAGCGGGATAGCCGGCGCCGTCCCACCGTTCATGGTGATGATGGACCACCGGCGCGAAACCTTGCAGCGAACCGATGCGAGCGACGATCTCGGCGCCCGCCTGCGAGTGCTCCTGGATCAGCGATCGTTCCCCCGGTGAGAGAGGCCCCGGCTTCCTGAGAATGGTTGATGGAATGCCGAATTTGCCCACATCGTGCAGCAATCCGGCGATCTCGATCTCCACACATTCCGCTGGTGAAAACCCGGCAGCGGCGGCGAGTCGCGCTGCCAGTGCGCTCACGCGTCGGCAATGAACGGCCATGCCCCCGTCAACGGATTGGAAGCCCGCCAGCAGACCCTCCGCTGCGGCGAACATCGTGCGCAAGCTTTCCTGCTCCATGCGGCCTCTCCTCTCCAAGATCACGCTCCCGAACTGAGTCCCACACACTTGGGCCTCGGCGTCGTACTCATCGACGCAGCGATGACGGTCATCGCACGCTGTCGCCAGCCGAGGTGCACGCCCGCCGCACCGCATCGCACAAGCGCATCGACCCGTCGATCATCGCCCCTTCCCGGACCCGCTACACTCGACCCCTTCGTCGCCGTGATCCACGTTCACCCGTTTCCAGCCCTTCGCCCAGCCGCAAGCCGGGCCGCCGAAGTCGCCTGCGAGCCCTACGACGTAGTGACGACGCGCGAGGCTCGCACCCTTGCCGAGGGTCGGCCTGCATCGTTCCTCCGGGTCGTGCGTGCGGAACTCGAACTCGAAGAGTCGGTCGACCCGCATTCGGAGCAGGTCTACGCCCGCTCCAAGCAGAATCTCGAGCAGCTGCAGACGCAGGGCGTGCTGCTGACCGAGGCCGAGCCCTCCTTCTATATCTATCGCCTCTCCGTCGATGGCCGGCGCCAGGCCGGCCTGGTCGCGTGCATGGATGTCGAGGATTACCGCTCCGGCCGCATTCGCATTCATGAACGCACGCGTCCCGACAAGGAGGACGATCGCGTTCGTCACATGCTCACGACGCGTGCCCACGCGGAACCGGTGCTGCTCGCCGCGCGCGATGCGCCATCGTTCGCGTCGACTCTCGCAGCGGACATGAATGATCGTCCGCTCTACCACTTTGTGGCGCGCGATGGTGTGACGCACACGCTCTGGCGCAGCAGCCGTGTGGCGGAGTACATCGACGCGTTCCGCGAGACGCCGATCGTCTATGTCGCGGATGGACACCATCGCTCCGCCGCCGCGGATCGCGTGGCGCGCGAAGTGGACGAAGGTCGCGCCCCGCGTGGCGCCGGCGAAGAACATCGACGCTTCCCCGCCGTGATCTTTCCCGCCGAGCAACTCGTCATCCTCCCCTACCACCGACTCGTGAAGGATCTCAACGGCCTCACGCCGGCCGTGCTGCTCGATCGACTGCGCCTCGTCGGCACACTCACGCCGACGGCGACGCCGGCGCCCGAATCGCGCGGAAGCGTCTGCATGTATGTGGCGCAGCGCGACGCGATCGGACCCGGGCGCGGAACATGGTTCATCTGGCGCCCCGACGCCAAGCGCCTCGAAGGTCGCGATGCCGTTGGACGACTCGATGTTTCCGTGCTGCAGGATCTGGTGCTCGATCCGATCCTCGGCATCAAGGATCCGCGGCGCGATGCGCGCATCGGCTTCGTTGGCGGCAGCGCAGGTCCGGGCGAGCTCACGCGACAGGTTGATTCGGGTGAGGCGGCAGTCGCATTCTCGATGTTCGCGACCGGCATGAGTGAACTGCTTGCGGTGGCGGACGCTGATCAGATCATGCCGCCGAAAAGCACCTGGTTCGATCCGAAGTTGCGCTCCGGACTCTTTGTGCACCGCTTCTGAGACGCGCGCGGCCGTTCGGATCCAGAACGACCCGCGGATACACTGCAACGATGCCGACTTCCGCAACGCCTGCGCCATCCGCATCCACTCCCGAGCACAGCGCCCCGGCCGCGCGTGTGCTCATCGCCGACAAGATGGAGAAGAGCGCCGTCGATGGGCTTCGCGCCTTCGGGTGCGAAGTGCTGCTCAAACCTGATATCGCGCCCGATGACCTCGGCAAGGCCCTCGCCGAAAGCGACGCCGAAGTGCTCGTGGTGCGCGGCCGCAAGGTCAGCGGCAAGGCGATCGAACAGGCGACGAAGCTCGGGCTCATCATTCGTGCGGGCGCCGGCTATGACACGATCGATGTCGCCACCGCCAGTCGGCGCGGCGTCTTCGTGGCGAATTGCCCCGGAAAGAACTCGATCGCGGTCGCCGAACTCGCGTGGGGATTGATCCTCTCCGCCGATCGACGCATTCCCGATCAGGTCGCGGATCTCCGCGCCGGCACTTGGAACAAGAAGGAGTACTCGATCGCGCAGGGCCTTCACGGCCGCACGCTCGGCATCGTCGGACTCGGGCAGATCGGTCAGGAGATCGCCAAGCGCGGCCGCGCCTTCGGCATGAGGGTGGCGGCGTGGAGTCGCAACCTCACTGAGGAACGGGCCGAGGCAGCGGGCTGCGACTACTGCTCCAACATCGTGAATCTCGCCAAGATGTCCGATGTCATCAGCGTGAGCGTCGCCGCGAACGAGGAAACGGCGAACCTGATCGGCGAGAAGTTCTTCGCCGCGCTGAAACACGGCGCGATTCTGGTGAACACGAGCCGTGGTTCCGTCGTTGATCAGACTTCGATGACGGCCGCCATCCGCGAGAAGAAGCTCCGCGCCGCGCTCGATGTCTTCGCCAAAGAGCCGGCGAGCGGCACGGGCACCTTCGAAGATCCGATCGTGAAGGAACCCGGCGTCTACGGCACGCATCATGTCGGCGCCAGCACCGACCAGGCGCAGCAGGCTGTCGCGGCGGAGACCGTTCGCATCGTGCGTGAATTCGTGACGAGCGGTCGGGTGCCCAACTGCATCAATCGCGCCGCAAGCACCACTGCCACCACACTGCTCTCGGTCCGGCATCTGAATCGGCCGGGCGTGTTGGCGCACATCTTCTACACATTGGGCCAGGCCAAGATCAATGTCGAGGAGATGGAGAACATCATTTACGCGGGAGCCGACGCAGCGCTCGCGCGCATTCAACTCGATGCGGCGCCGACCCCGGAGAACCTCGAGCACATCGCTCGCGGTGAACATGTGCTCGCCGTCGGTATCTCGCAGATCGCGCGCCCGGTCTGAGTCGGCGGGCTTCGTGATCGACCGATTCAGCGCCATCGAGGTGCCTTCAACGACCCTCACCCCGCGCCCGCTGCGGCGCCTGCAACGGGACCATCGCCATGACCACACTTGCTTCACGCACCGCGTCCGACACCAAGAGCGCCGGCAACTCCAGCGCTCGCATCTTCAACTTCTCCGCCGGTCCTGCGTGCATGCCTGAAGAAGTGCTGGCGCAGTTGCAGGCCGACATCTGGAATGTGCGCGGCAGCGGCATCGGCATCATGGAGCACAGTCACCGCGGGCCGGTCTTCGACCAGATTCTGGAAGAGGCGGAGGCCGACTGCCGCGCCGTGTCGGGCCTCGGCGAGACGCATCATGTGCTCTTCCTGCAGGGCGGCGCCACGACGCAGTTCGCCATGCTGCCGATGAACTTCCTGCACCCAGGCAAGACCGCCGACTATCCCGATACCGGCGTCTGGACGAACAAGGCCATCAAGGAAGCGAAGCTCTACGGCAAGGTGAATGTCGCGTTCGAAGGCGCGAAGACGAAGTACGACCACACGCCGAGCGCCAGTGAACTCACCCTGACGCCGGGCGCGAGCTACCTCCACTACTGCTCGAACAACACGGTCTTCGGCACGCGATTTCTCTCGCCGCCGAAGTGCGATTCGCCGCTCGTCTGCGACACCAGCAGCGAGATGTTCGGTCGCCCCTATGACTTCGCCAGCCACGCGATGGTGTACGCCGGCGCGCAGAAGAACCTCGGGCCCAGCGGTATCGTGCTCGTCTTCCTTCGCAAGGACTTCCTGGCGACGCAGCGAAAGTGCGATGCGGCGCATCCGATCGCGTCCATGCTCGACTACGCGAAGCAGGTTGAGAACGGCAGCCGCCTCAACACGCCCAACACGCTCGGCATCCATGTCATGGGTCTCACCTTCAAGTGGATTCTGAAGAACGGTGGACTGAAGAGCATCGAAGCGCGCAACGCCGAGAAGGCGAAGGTGCTCTACGACGCCATCGACGGCAACGGCGGCTACTACAAGGGCCATTCGAAGACCGAGTGCCGAAGCCTCATGAACATCGTCTTCCGTTGCCCCAGCGAAGACCTCGACAAGAAGTTTCTGAAGGAAGCCGAGTCCGCGGGCATGGACGGCCTGAAGGGTCACCGCGATGCGGGTGGCCTGCGCGCGAGCATCTACAACGCGTTCCCGAAGAAGGGCTGCGAAGCGCTCGCTCAGTTCATGGCGGAATTCGCGAAGAACAACGGGTGAGCGCGCGCGTCGCGGAGGCCGAGCTGAGGCGAGTAGGTGTCGCTGCCCGCACTCATGCGCTCGCGCCTTGGCCCATCGCGCGTGCGAGCGCGCGCACGATGCGAGCATTGTCCGCGCGGTCCTTCACTGCGATCCGCAGCGCGTAACGACCGAGCCGACGACTCGTACGCCCCGCGTCCCGGAGGAACACACCGTCGACGCGGCACGCCTCGCACACGGCGGCGGCATCGGGTCCATCCGCCGGCAGCTCGCAAAGCAGGAAGTTCGCACATGAGCCGACGATCTCGATCCCCGGAATCGTGTCCACGAGAGTCGTTGCAAGAGCATCACGCAGGAGCGCCGTCTCCGAGTAGCGCACGGCGTAGTACGCCGGATCCTGGAGCGCAGCGACCGCCGCGACCTGCGCCGGAAGGCTCACCGCCCACGGCGGAGTCGCGCGTCGGATCTCCTTCATGAGCGCAGGAGGACCGCAGAGGTACGCCACGCGCGCACCGCTGAGCCCGTAGGCCTTCGACAGCGACTTGCAGACGATGACGTTCGCGGATCGCGCCGCGAAGTTCTCGAGTGACTCACCCGATGCCGCGAAGTCGATGTACGCCTCATCGATCCAGATGCGTGTGTGCGCGGGCGCTGCCGCACAGACCCGCTCGAGCTCGGCGCGGCGCATGCGGCGGCCGGTGGGATTGTTCGGGTTGACGATGACGATCAGATCCAGGCGATCGCGCGTCATGCGATCGATCAGCACCTCGGGATCGATACGGAACCCGTGCTCGCGCGCGAGTGAAAGGACCTCCGTTCGGCAACCGATGATGTGATCGAAGACGTGCGCGTACTCGCCGTAGGTGGGATCCGGCAGCAGCACGCGCGACCGCGCTGTGAGGTACTGCTGGAATGCGAGGTAGATGAGGCTCGACGAGCCGGCACCGATGGCGATCGAGTCGATCGGCAGCGTGCGTTCCCGCGCAATCGTCTGCACGAGCCCGAGGCCGTCTTGCGGCGGCGAAGTTCGGAGAAGCCAGGAAAGATGTTTCTGGATCGCGCTCACGGCACCGGGCGCGGGCGGGAACCAGGCATCGAGCACGTCGGCATTGACGACGCTCTCGCGGCGATCGAGATCAGCGAATGTGACGCCGATGGCCTCGAAAGACGCACCTCCGTGGAAGCACGACTCGTCCTCGAGAAACGGCATCTCCAGCTCCCACCGGATCGTGCCGGCCCACTTCCGGAGCCTCGCCCTGTGCTCCACCGCCAACGCGCGCAATCGCTCGATCGGCGCCGTCATCAACTCGTAGGTCACGGCGCCCGCCCGAGCCTCCAGCCCGATCGGCTCCAGACCGAACTTCGCGTAGAAGCCTCGCAAGTCGCGCCGTCCGATCGCCACGATGCGCGCTCCGCCCTGCGCGGCGATCCTGCGGTAGGCCGCATACATCAGGAGCGCGGCGAGGCGGAATCCACGCCGCTCATTCGCGACGGTGAGCAGGCGCACCTCGAAGAGCGACGCGTCGAATGGGAATGGAACGCTCGCGCGCGGAAAGTACTTGTCGACGGAGTAGTGCGGTTGATTCGGAGGCGTGACGCTGACGAAGCCGAGTATCTCGTCACCGCGACGGGCCACGATGTACTCGTTGAATGCATCGAGCGGATCGGTGAGTCGACCCTCCGGGTTCGCCGCGTGCTGTCCGAGCTCCGACGAATAGACCGCGTGGCGCATCTCGTAGATGCGCTCGCGGTCCGCCGCCGTTGCAAGTGTCACGCGGATCATGGCTGGTGATGGATCCAGTCCGGTGGAGCCTCGACTCGTCCAAGTCCGGACTCGGGAGGCGCCATTGTGGCGGTGCGGGACGTCCAGCACAACGCAGTGCGCAGTCTATGGGTCACCGTCGACGCCAGCTCCAAGGCCGCGAGCATGTGACTCGGGTTCATCCAACCCACGACATCGAGCGCAACGGCGGTCGCACATCGCGGCTACGCTGTGCGTGACATGGACTGCGGGTCCCACTTGTGGGACCGAGGCGCGTCCGGTGGCGCGTCGAACGGCGAACGCCACACGCTTCGTCCGCAGCCCGCGCCGCTGATCGCCCACATTCCAGGGCGAGCCCGGAATCCCGGGCAGGAAGGCATCCATGCTGGGCGCTCTCACGGTCTCCCGACTTCTCCAGAAGATGCGCGATGTCGAAGCCTCGGATCTTCATCTCAAGGTGGGTTCGCCTCCGGTGCTTCGCGTCGGAGGCGAGTTGCGACACCTCGAGGCTCAGGCGCTGACCGCCGAGGACATGGCGCAGTTGCTGGCGCCGCTCATTCCGGCTCACTTGAAATCGGTGCTCGACACGCGCGGCGGCATCGACTTCTCCCATCACGAGACGGTCGAGCATCGCTTCCGCTGCAGTGTGTTCCACGCCGGCAATGCGCTGCATGCGGCCATTCGGCGCATCAATCCGAAGATCCCTTCGTTCGAAGAGCTGCATTTGCCGCCCGTCTACGAGCGACTGATTTCGAAGACGAATGAAGGACTCATCGTCGTGTGCGGGGTGACCGGCTCGGGCAAGAGCTCCACGCTCGCCGCGATGGTCGACTACATCAACCGCACGCAGGCATGCAACATCATCAGCATCGAGGATCCGGTCGAGTATCTCTTCCGGCCGTTGAAGTCCTTCATCTCGCAGCGCGAGATCGGCATGGACGTGCCCGACTTCGCGAGCGCACTGCGCGCCGCCGTGCGACAGGATCCCGATGTGCTCATGATCGGCGAGATGCGCGATCGCGAGACGATTCTCGCAGCGATCCAAGCGGCAGAGACGGGGCATCTCGTCTTCGCGACGCTGCACACGGCCGACACGATGCAGTCGTTCTCGCGCATCCTGGAGTTCTTCGATGTGAAGGACCATGCGTTCATTCGCTCGAGTCTTGCGGCGGGGCTTCAGGCGGTGCTGGCGCAGCGGCTGCTGCCATCGGTCAAGCCGGGAGTGCCGCAGGTGCCTGCAACAGAAGTGCTGCTGCGCAACTCGACCGTCGTCGACAAGATTCGCGAAGGCGAAGATGGCGATCTGCCCGCGGTCATGGCCGGAAGCGTCTCCGAGGGCATGCACGACTTCACATCGAGCCTCACCGAGTTGGTCGAGAAGGGCTGGGTCGATCTGCGCGTCGCTGAGCGATTTGCGCCGAATGTCGAGGCGCTGAAGGCTCGTGTGCGCGGCATCGCGGTCAAGGCCGAGACGCTCGTGTCGCGCGTCAAGTCGCGCTGACCGTCGATGCGATTCAAGATCCTGCTCTATCCAGGCTTCGATGAGCTTGACGCGATCGCACCCTTCGAGGTGCTCTCGATGGCGGCGCGACGCGGCGCGCCTTGGACTGTGGAGCTGGTCGTACTCGGAGCCTCTCGCGAAGTCGGAGATGGTCGCGAACGCGGCAATTGTGGCGAAGTCCGCGGCTCGAACGGACTGTGCGTGCGCGTTGATGCGCACGAACTCGAACCACGCAACACTCAGAACTCGGAGCAGACGGAGTCCGACAGAGCTGTCGCTCCGACCGCAGCAACGGTCACCCGCGTGCCCGAGGTGCTGATCGTGCCCGGCGGCGGATGGGTCGATCGATCACGCGAGGGCGCGCGAAGCGAGTACGACCGCGGAGACGGGCCGGGCACCGTTGCCGGCACTGCGCGCGATGCTCACACGGCCGGATCGATCGTCGCCAGCGTCTGCACCGGCGCGATGCTGCTCGCTCGCGCAGGTCTGCTTCGCGGTCGACGATGCATCACCCATCGCTCGGCGATTGAAGATCTCGAACAGCATGGCGCCGTCATCGTTCGCGAGCGCGTGGTGGACGACGGCGACATCGTGACGGCAGGCGGTGTCACGAGCGGCGTCGACCTGGCGCTGCATCTGGTGGAACGATTTGCGAGCGCTGCCTTGTCCGACGCCATCACAGAGACGCTTGAGTACCCGCGCACGCGCGCCGTGACTCGCTGAGGCGCGGGGCCAACTGCTGAGTCGTGGGCCCACCTGCTGAGCGCGAGCACACTCGCCGCGCGCGCCGGATCGAGTGACTCTCACCCCCCAGGTGGATCAGGCACGCCGAGCGCGGCGGCTCCCCACGGAAGATCGAAGCGATCGCGCGTGCGGCTGAAGCCAAGTCCGCCCATGCGGCCGATCGCATCCAGTGCCGCCGGATCGATGCGAAGCCGCTCGTCGATGATGTCGTCGCGCACATTGATGCGCACGACCTCGCCGATCACCACATTCCCGGCGCTCGGCACTCCGAGACCCAAGCGCACAACTTGCCGCGTGCGGCACTCGAAAGCCACCGGACTCTCGCGCACGAACGGCGGCTTGACCACGCTGCCCGACTGCGGCGTCAGCGACGCGAAGTCGAACTCACTCGCACCGTAGGGCAGTGACTCCGCCGCGACGACCACGCGCCGAATGATCGCGTGCACGGCCACGCTGACGGTGAACTCGCCCTGGCCCCCTTCCGAAGCGGGCTTCGCGTTTCTCAGGGAGTCCTTCTCCTCGCCCCGCTCGTCGTTGGCGGGGCAGAAGAGCAACGACATCGGCTCGCTTCCGGCGCCGGCGAAGAAGCTGAACGGCGCGAGATTCACGCTCGATCCGTCCGGCGCGCAGGTGCCGACGACCGCGATAGGTCGCGGAACGATCGCGCCGATCAGCAACTTGTACCGCTCACTCGCCGACAGTAGCGCTGGATCAAGTTCCACCGTCGGGCTCCCGCCTTCGGTCTCGCGCTCGCTCGGGCTTCGACTCAAGATCCACCCCGCGCTCGGACCTGCACAGCGTGTGCGACACAATCAGGTGTTCGATGAAGTGCTCCATGCTCGTCGCAATGTCAGTGAACATGCGATCGAACGCATCGGTGCCGTGCTCATACGGATCGTCGACTTCTTCCGAGTCACCGGGCGAACGCGGCGCGAACGACTTCAACAAGCGCACACGATCACTCGGCGCACCGAGCTTCTCCAAACCGCGCCGGTTCTGCTGGTCCATGCAGATGATCCAGTGCGTGTGCTCGAACTCGTCCGGGTTGATCACTCGCGCACGGGAGTCGAGCACGACACCATTGCGTTTCGCAACTTCGAGCGACCGACCATCCGGGCGCTCGCCCGCGTGCCATCCGCCAAGTCCAGCGCTCGACACTTCGACCAGGTGATCGAGCCCCATCGCTCGCAGTCGCGTACGGAGCACGCCCTCCGCCACGGGACTGCGACAGATGTTGCCAAGACAGATGAAGAGAACGCGCACTCTGTCGCTCATTCGAGGATTCTTGACGCTGCGGACGAGCCCCGCAAGCAGCGCCGTCGATATCCTCGACGACGCCCATGAATCAAGCATTCGAATTCGATCTCGTCTGCATCGGCAGCGGTCCCGCAGCCATCCGCGGCGCCATTCAGGCCGCCAAACTCGGCAAGCGCGCCGTGATCGTCGAGAAGTCGCGCATGGTGGGCGGCTCGTGTCTCCGCACAGGCACCATCCCCAGCAAGACCTTCCGCGAGGCCGTTCGCAGCCTCACGCTCGACACGGTCATCAAGACGATGCACGCCACTGGAATGCAGCGCGTGCGCCCCACGATGCACCAGCTCGTCTCGCGCGTGCAGGATGTCATGGAAACCGAGTCGACCACGATCCGCTCGATGTTCGATCGCAACGAAGTCGGCGTGATCTCCGGCCTCGCCTCCTTCCTCGATCCGCACACGCTGCGCATCGAGGGCGCGGAGACGACGCGCGTCATCCAGACGGCGAACGTGCTGATCGCCACCGGCAGCCGCGCAATCCTCCCGAAGGATGTGCGCTGCGACGGCGAGACGATCTTCTCCGGCGACAACATCCTTGAGATGCGCGAGCTGCCCCACTCGATGACCGTCATGGGCGCGGGCGTCATCGGCATCGAGTACGCGTCGATGTTCGCCGCTGCGGGCGTGCTCGTCACGCTCGTCGACAAGGCCGATCGTTGCCTGCCGTTCGTCGATCGCGAACTGACCGATGAACTCATGCATCAACTCCGCTCGCAGCGCGTGACCTTCAGAATGAATGAGGAGGTCGAGACCGTCGAGGTGACGGAGGGCTCGCCGCGCAAGGCGGCGGTCGTGACCAAGAGCGGCAAGCGCATCGTCAGTGATGTGATCATGATCTCGGCCGGGCGCGTCGGCAACGTCGAGAGCCTGGAGCTTTCGAACACAGGAATCGAGACGGATGACCGTGGACGGCTCAAGGTCGACGCGCACTTCCGAACCGGTGTGCCGAACATCTACGCCGCCGGTGATGTGATCGGTTTCCCCGGACTTGCCGCGACGAGCTATGAACAGGGGCGCATCGCGGCGTGCCACATGTTCGGTGAGGCGGCACCCGAGCTCGGCGCTCACTATCCCTACGGCATCTACGCGATCCCGGAGATCTCGATGGTCGGCGCCACCGAGGAGCAGCTCACCAAGGACTGCGTTCCCTACGAGATCGGCGTCGCGCGCTACGGCGAGATCGCTCGCGGTCTCATCCGCGGCGACGACGCGGGTCTGCTCAAGCTGATCTTCCATCGTGATACGCAGATGCTTCTCGGAGCCCACTGCATCGGCGAACAGGCGACCGAGCTGATCCACATCGGACAAGCGGTGCTTCGTCTCGGTGGAGGGCTCGAGTACTTCATGCAAACGGTCTTCAACTATCCGACCTTCGCCGAGTGCTACAAGGTGGCGGCGCTCAATGCGCATAACCGTCTGAAGGCATCCGCGCTGCCGACGCGCCCCGCTGAAGCGGTGACGAAGACGACCGGCGGGGCGACAGGCAAGGCAACAGCGCGTATACTCGACCGTCTTTGACAACTGGGCCCGAACTGGCTTCGACCGGACAATCCCGTCCTTTCGTCGCGCGCCGTGGAGCATGCTGGCCACGATAAAAGTATGCACAACAACAACTGCCAACACGCAGTACGCTCTCGCAGCCTAATTTTGGTTGCCCGGAACCCATCCGATGCCCGATAGGGTGACGTTCCGTAAACATCGGGCAGGCTCGAAACGACTGACAGGCTCGTTCGAGTGACACCTTGTCTGTCTTGGTCTCGCCGTGGCGGTTGCCGGCCTTCGGCGAGATGACGATAAACGGTAGCTACGCGCGTAGAAGCGACTTGACGCTTGTGCGGCACAGGGGTTCGACTCCCCTCGGGTCCATTTTGAGCGCTCGCGGCGCGCCTACCGGCGGCCGCTCGCTCCCTTACGGCCGCGCGGGAGTGAATCCCGCGGGCCTGACTGACGCGAAGTTGAGCGCTCCGTTGCCCCCGCCGCCACGCGAGCTTCAGGACCTTTCTGGCCGTTTCTTGCACAGCGCGCTGTCACGCGGCGCTGCCATCGAGAACCAACTTCACGTTGAGCAGTCGCATGAGTGCGTACGGCGTGATGCACTTGACGCCAACGCCAAAGCACGCGTCGGGCACCTTGATCTTTTTCTTGCCGGGCGTACCGGCAGGTTTCTCCAAGGTGACGACCGTATGGTCGCCAGCGAGGGCCTGCGCGACGAGATACGAGTCAGCGACATCGAAGAACTCGCTGACCGCAGCCGCCTTGAAATCAGATGTAGTCGCCCACTGACTGACTCGCTGATAGGCGGCACTGAACTTGTCGTCCGGGCGAAGGAAAAATCCCTTCGGCAACCTGGCGGACCACTCGCTCAGCTCGTCGCGCTGAGCGTCGATCTCGTCGGCCACGCGCTCGATCGATCGGAGCGTCCCCTTGCGTGCTTCGCGATCGAGCCACTCCCAGTATCTAGGGACGAAGTCCATTCCATAGAACCGGCGCTTTGCCTCAATGAACACCCCGGTGTCGAGCAGGTACGCCATCAGACCGGCCCGCCGCGCAGGTACTCAGTCATCCCGAGCTCGGTGCCGAGTCGCTCAAGAGTGCTCACATTGCGGCAACCCAGGAGACGAAAGGCCTCGGTGAAGGTCGATCGGCCTTCCCAAGTGGCCGCGAGAACCGCCCGGGCGAATCGTTCGCTCACTCGCGCCTTGGTCGTCAGGTAGTAGTCCCCGCCGCCCGATTGGCGCTGCTTCGCCAGCACAGCCTTCAGGTGCGCCAGTTCCTCATCGAATGCGGTCTGGAACTCAATCCGCGACAGTCCGCCAGCATCGAGCATGCGCCGGAGAATCACAAGCGTGCTCACCTTGTAGTAGCGGCCGAGGCGCCGCATCTCGTCCTTCAGTTCGGCGGTGCGTCGGTACTCGTGACGGAAGTTCTCCAGCGGCACGAGCACTTCGCCGGCCACGGCGTTGCACCACCTTTCAGTTGCAGCGTGAGCCGGTGGCGGCGATGCGGGCGTGGAGTCGAACAATCCCGACGCGCCAACCCAAAGATGCGCGAGCTCATGGGCGAGCGTGAACATCTGTCCCGATTTCGTGTCGGCGCCGTTGATGAAGATGAGCGGGGCCAGATCGTCGCTGAGCACGAATCCTCGGAATTCGCCGGTGTCGAGCACGCGATGGGTGTTGTGCCCAACGACTCCGCTGACCATGACCAGAATTCCGGCATGGTCCGCCGCGTCCAACATCAAGCGAAGCGCTTCCTCGAAGGTGCGAGCCTCTCTGCGAGACTCAAGATCGAACTCAACGGTCCGTCGGATCTCGGCGGCCGTTGACACGATGTCGCTGTCGGCGGTCGCCGACCTAATGAAGCCAAGGGGCTCATCGCCCTGAACCAGCGACGACTGTCGGTACCAATCCTGACGCTGCTGACAGATGTAGATCGTGTCGAGCAAGTCGGGTGAGAGACGCTCGACGCGCTCGCTCCCGACGGTGCGGAAGTCGGGGATCGGGATCTCCTCGACCGGCGGCCGCTCGAGGAAGAAGAATCCGAATGGCGTCCGCGTGGCCTTCGCGAAGTCCTCGAGTTGCTTAACGGTCGGGCCGACTTCCCCCGTGAGCCACTGATCGAGCGCATGGAACTTCTGGGCAAGTGCGTCGATCGACTTGCCAGCGCGATTGCTCGCCCAGTGAAGCAGCTCTGGTCTCACCTGAACCCTAGTCAACGCACCCTCCGATCGTGGATCGCATTGTCGCTCATCGGACGAACCGCTTTCAAGCCCTTCGATTCCCGGCGATTGCGCCGAGGAGCCATTCCCTCCCCATGAAGCGTGAGCATCAAAACAGTACTGACTGGCGGCATCATGAGAGCGTTTCCTCAGCGCCCGCGATTGCAGCGCCGATCAGTTCGGCGCCTCACACCGCCTTGCGTCTTGAACGGAACTGAATCGGAGTGTGAGCGAAACGCTGAACGAATTGCTTCCCCGTGAACTCCTGAACATGCGGCTGCGTCAGCGCGCCTGAGACCACGATGAGCCGGAACTTGGGGTCATCCGTCGCTCGATCCATCTCCCCCTTCGTGACGATGAACTCACGCCCTTGGCCTTGGGTGCCTTTCACTTCGACATGGCGTACATCACCTTGTCGTGTGCAATGCAAGTCGTAACCACACTTCTCGCTCTCCACCGAGCGCACGCGCCAGCCTGAGTCCTCGAGCGATCTGGTTGCAGCCGATACCGCCACCTCCTCGACGAGCCGATTCGTCTCAGGATCACCGAACCCCGCACCTCCGCGCACGGGTCTGGATGCAACGTGTACAGAGCTCGACGTCACTGCCACCTTACGGCTCCGCAGCTTGAGGTCATCGCGACCAATGGCGTCCCAAAAGGCTGACCCTTGTTTGATTCGGCCCAGGCAGTCGAAGAACGGCTTCATGCATGGTGTTCTCGCGGCAGCGCGCTGCGTGAGCACTTCGGATCGCAAGTGCTGACCGAGAAGGGCACGACACGTGTCTCCGTCGAGGTCTCGCATTCGGCGCTCGCGTGCAAAGCGGTACCAATCGATGCGAACCATTCTCGGTTTCATGTTCCTTGGCTTCAGGCCCTTCCGGGACAGCACGGCGCAAACCGAGCCCGGGTTCAGATCGGTCGCAAGGCGTTTGTGTCGCCCACGAACATTCAGATCGAAGAAAGCATCTGGCCGCCTGAACTGGCCTGGGTGATCGCGGTCCCGGCAGTTGTTGAAGTACCAGGCTGTGTCGTTCGAAGGCATGTAGGCGCCCTCCGGGGAGATGAGGTCTGTGCGCGGCGCCGCGCTTCGCTGGCAATGCAAATCTACTCGGCCGGCGAGGGTCCGGCATGCGACGCAATCAGCCTGGTTGCGCTCAGGACCGTCTCGCACGCCGCCCCGCCCCCCACCGCCTTGTCGAAGAGTTCGTCGGGCACGGCATTGGCGTAGTGCTTGCCGCTCACGATGATGCTGTGGCCGATCCACTTGCTCACCGCGAACTGAGGGAAGCGCAATTGCCCACTCCTTCTCGCAACTTGATCGCAGCGTCTGCCAGAGTCGCTGCCACGGTTCCACTCCCGCACGCGACCAGATGCGACGCACCGGTCGAATGAGCGCCCCATTGCCCGTTCATGGTGATGAGTCGCTGCTCGCCGTCTTGAGCAGAGTCGAACCGCGCTTGCAGCAGTTCCATGAGCGGCGCCGTGATCGGCACCACGCGCTCGGCGTGACCTTCCCAGCGCTCGGTCTTCGGACTGCGCACGGTGAGGCGACCGCGGTTGAAGTCGACATCGGCCCAGGTGAGCAGGTGCGATTCGCTCGGAATGCGCAGCCCGGCGTAACGGGCCAAACCGAAGAGCAGGCGCCACTCGGCATCCGGGCACGCGTCGATCACGCGCGCGATCTCGTCGGGCGTGATGTAGCGCGTGTAGCGACTCGCGGTGGCGCCGGACGCGAGATCTGTGAACGGATCCTCGTCGATCGCCTTGCGGCGCACCGCGTCACCGATCATCGTCTTCGCGTTGCCGCAGTGCGTGCGGATGGCCGCCTCGGAAAGGCCGAGTTCCTTGAGCCAGCGTCGCCACGCGGCCGTCTGCTCGGGCGTGATGTTGCGAAGCGGCGTCGCGCGGTCGAAGAAGGCGAGCACCTTGGTCGCCGTCTGCCGAAGCTTCTGAAGACTGCCGGGCTTGAGCAGGTCCTTGCGATCGTTGATGTAGCGATCGAGTTGCATCGCGATGGAGGTGCTCTGCCGCTCGGGTCCCGGGCGGGCGCCGCGCCGAGAGACGCGAGCCGAGAGTCGCGCGCGACGCGAGAGCGGCGCGGTGGCGACCCTCGCCAGCCAAAGTCTCGAAGTCTCTGACCAGAGAGCTCCGATCGGTCGGCCCGATTCTGCCCCGAGGGCCGTGGACGGGCGTCGAACATCTTTCATCGCAGGCGAGTTGAACGGCGCGCCGCGCAGGGGTACGGTGGCGGTTCATTTCCTTCCAGGGAGGTGCCGATGCCGAGGCGTTGCTCGTACCTGTTCGCGATCGTGGTCGTCTTCATCATGCGCCACTCCTGGGCGCAGATCATCGTCTATGTGGCCGCGGACGCGCCATCGGGTGGAGACGGCACCTCGTGGCGGAGCGCGTTTCGGCGTTTGCCCGACGGGCTTCAGCAGCAGGTGGTGCATGGATCGACTCCTGTCGAAGTCCGGGTGGCCAAGGGTCTTTATCGACCCGATCAAAGCGACCTGGGTCTGGCCACGCCCGGAAGCAAGAGCTCGTTCTTTCGCCTTCGGAGTCGCGTGTCGGTGCTTGGCGGCTATGCGGGACCGGGGTCACCTGACCCCGACGAGCGCGATCCTTCGCTGCACCTGACGACTTTGACGGGAGTGCTCACGACAGGAGTCAAGTGTCACCAGGTGATCCGAGCGATCGGTGCCTCACAGCCAATCCTCCTGGATGGCGTGAGCGTGGTCAATGGTCACGCGGCGTCGAGCGGCTACTTCGAGGGGAACTACCAGGATCGCGGCGGCGGCATCTTCATGCGGGACCTGGCCAAGCTCACCATCCACAACTGCGCTTTTCGTCAGAACAAGGCCACGAACGTTGGCGGCGCCGTGTGGAGTCAGACCACGACGGTGGACTTCATCGACTGCATCGTCGAAGAGAATGAGGTCGTGTCGCCGGGGAACTCCGGCGGCGGACTTCACATTGTCTTCAGCTCAAAGGCGACCTTCCTTCGCTGTTCGATTCGGAACAACAAGCTGAAGATCGGTCCGAATACCGGAGGGGGCGCGATGTTCATCGGGGGCGATCCGAGCCCACACGGCTCCGTCGCGTCGACGGTCACACTTGAGCAGTGTGAGATCTCGCACAACAGCGGGGGCACCGGCGGAGCGATCGTCAACTTCGGCTACCTGACGTCGCGCAACACGCTCTTCACCGGCAATGTGGCGACCATCCCCACCTACTCGCATCCAGGGTATGGCGGGGCGATCGCGAGTTTCGGCCAAACGCAGCTCGAGAACTGCACCTTCGTAGGAAACATGGCACCCATTGCGGGAGGTGCCTTGATGGTGGCCCGCAACACCGCGAACACGCAGCTTGCCAGCGTGACGAGCGTCAGCAACTGCGTCTTCTGGGGCAATGCGTCGGCAGCGGAGACCGAAGCTTCGCAGATCGTGCATCTCGCCGGCACCCTCACGATCCAGCACTCCTGCGTCGAGGGCTGGAGCGGCGCTCTCGGTGGAACTGCGAATCTCGGCTCGGATCCGCTCTTCGTGGACCCGATCGGTGCCGACGGCAAGCCTTGGAGCGGAGATGAAGACCTCCGACTCGCGGCCGGTTCACCCTGCATCGATGCGGGGCACAACGATCTTCTTGGCGGGCCCTCGCTCTTCGATCTCGCGGGTGCGAAGAGGCGCGCCAACGACCCGTGCACGCTCGACTGCCCGCTCGTGGACCGTTGCGGCGTGCCGCCAATCGTCGATGTGGGCGCCTTCGAGTACCAGCCGGCATGCCCCCAAGATCTCGATTGCGACGGCTCGATCGGCAGTGTCGACCTTGCGCTGCTCCTCGATATGTGGGGAGGGCCGGGCGAGGGGGACATCGATGGCGATGGGGTCATCGACGGCGTGGATCTCGGTCTTCTTCTGGGCATGTGGGGGGCGTGTCGCGGCGAAGGATCCTGAACCACGGGATTGCCCGGAGGGAGCACCACCGATCCGTCGGTGAAGCTCGAAGGGAAGCGAGTGCGCGGCCGAGCACGACTCCGTCGCCGGTCGAAGGCAGCGCGGGATCTGAAACTTCGAGCTTCGTGAAGTAGCTGCTCGAATCAGACTGCATGGTCCGCACGCGCGAGGGATGGGCTTCGAGCGGATTCATGCGGCTGGGACTCTCGACGCGCTTCGATCTCGACGCCGTTGACTTCGAGAAAGACGAGTGCTGCAACTAACCCGGTCTCTCTGGGATCACCTAGCAGGATGTTGAAGGAGCCCCCTTGGCGCCGCCAGATCGCGTCATGCGCGCTGATCGGCGTTGCGGTAGCGATCGAGGTAGCGGTCGAGTACGGAGCGTTTCGGCTCCGGGATCAGCAGCTTGACGTTGCGCCCGTACAGCTCCGTGGCGGTCCACCCGAAGACATGCTCGATCGAATCGCTCGCGGACTGAATGACCCCCTCCGAATTCATCGTGATGATCGGGTGGAGAGTCCCATTGCGCACTGCCGCCGCACCCATGGTCACAGCTTTGGAGCGCACCGGTCGACGGGTTTTCAGCGGTCCGGCCCGAGCGGGCATCCCCAACTGTACCCCGGTCGGCCCGAGAACCAACCGTTCAAGGACGCGATTGGTCCAGTAGGGGAAGACTCCCTGGTTCACCTCGCGCGAAACTGCGTTGGCTGCACGAAGGGCGGGCTCCTCGCGTTCGTCACGTCAAGCGCCGACGACGAATGCGCACCGGCCGCGACACAGCCCGCGCGATGGTGGCGGCGGGCGGCCGCAGGATTTCTTCGCGTGAGGCGCCACGAGTCACTGCGTACTTCTTCCGGGATGGGATCCTCCGCAGAGATGGTGGCACTCGGCCGATCAGGGTTCGGTGGCAGCGCCAACGCCAGCCGCACCGACTGGGATCAGGTGCGCGATGCGAGCGATCCCGACGCCTCGCGTCATGCTCACAGTCTCGACGCGGTGGTGCGGCGCTACTGGCCGATCATCTACGCGTTCATCCGCCACTCACGCCACAGCGAACATGACGCGCGCGATCTCACGCAGAGCTTTCTCGCCGATGTGCTGCTCGGCCGCGGATTGCTGGAGCTTGCGAACCCCGTGCGCGGCCGCTTCCGCACACTGCTGCTTCGCGCCGTCTCCAACTACCTGCGTGACGATCATCGACGGCGAACGGCGACCAAGCGTCACCCGGGCGCCGACCGTGTGACACTCTCCGGTGCGTCGCCTGTGGTGACGGATCCCATGTGCCCGCCGGAGACGGCATTCACGAGCGCGTGGGTGGCGCTGCTCATGAGGGACGCTGCCGAGCGATTCCGCATCGAGTGTCTCGAGCATGGACGCGAGGCGCAATGGCTCTGCTTCGAGCATCGCGTGCTGCGCCCCGCGCTCGAAGGTGCGATCCCGGCGACCGCCGATGAGCTTCGATCACTGACGGGATTGCTCACGGCTCCGCGCATCTCTCACGCAATTGCGTCGGCGAAGCGGCGCTTCGCAAGGCTGTTGCTCGAAGAGATCGGTGCGTCGACGGGCGATGCAGGCCGCGCGCACGAAGAGATCAACGAATTGCTGTGCATGCTGGAGGGCGGGCGATGATCGCCTGCGACAATCGATGAGCGGAATGAAGTTCGATCCCGACACCATGCGCAGCGCCCTCTCATGGGTGGTCGACTCGACGCAGGCAGAGGAGTGGGCGATCGCGGATCTGCTCGCACGCGAACTCGACCCGCATGCTCGCAGCGCCGTCCATCTGCTCATTTCCCCCGACACACCACTGGCCCTGCTCGTGCGCGCCAAGTCGATCTTCAAGACGCTGCGAGTCGAAGGAGAGACCCCAGAGGATCGCCACCTCGGGTCGGTGCTCTACGCGTCGGCGATCGCGGCGGCGCTCGTCCATCACGGCGAGCACATCTCCCGTCAACGCGAGGCTTCCTTGCGCCGCGCACTGGCGCGCATCGACGACGACCTTTCGCTTCCGCGCCCGCTGCGAGCGCTGGCCAGCACCGCGCTCACGCGCTTGCCACCCGCGCCGTGATCAGGCGCCGCCGCTCGTGGTCTTGTTCATGCTGTTCGTCTTGATCATGTTGATCGCCCTGCCGCTCGGATCGACAGTCGGTGGCGGCAGCACCTTCTCCCAGTCGATCTTCGTGCCGCCGAGCAGCGTGCCCGTCGCGAAGGAGAGATCAACGAGCGCAATCTGCCATCCCGCAAGTGCGGCCACTTCGCGGCTCTGCGCGTCCGCGAGTCGACTGTTCGCATCGAGCACATCGGTGCTCGTCCGCAGGCCGACATCGAATTGCCGCTGCTCGGCAGCGAGTGTTCGCGCCGCGAGCACCACTTCCAGGCGCGCGGCCAGGATGCGGCGCCACGCGTTCTCAAGGTTGTCGAGCGCGTTGAGCACTTCCTGACGAATCACCTGTCCGCGCTGATCACGCGTGGCCAGTCGCTGCAATCGCTGCAACACCGCTTGCGCAATTCGGCTGCGTGCCGCTTCGTTGCCAAGTGGGATCTCGGCGCGGGCGCGGAGCACATACTGGTCATCGTCACCGATGTCGGAGAAGGAGCTGCCGAACGAGGTGTTCTGGCCGAGCACCTGATACTGGTAGTCGACCACGAAGAGCGGCAGCGCCTGGTTGCGCCGCACATCGATCGTCGTCGCATCCACCGCGAGCTGGAGTTCGAGCTCCAGCATCTCCATGCGATCGGCCACGGCGCGGGCGGCCAGTGCATCCCCGTCCAACGACAATCCGAGTGGATTCGGCAGCGTCGCCGGCATGATCGCCGTTGCCGATTCGATCGGCAGCGCCGGGTCGTTCATGATGCGCTTGAGATCGCGAATGCGAAGGCGCAGCCTGTTGTCGGCGCCGATGATTGTTTCGACCGTTCGACCGACGCCGCTCTCGGCGCGGATCACTTCGATCTCCGCCGCATCGCCGGCGTTCACGCGATTCCGCGCGCGATCCAGCTGCGCCATCGCCAGCTTGTACTCCTCCTGGCGCACTTCGAGTTCCTTCCACGCGGCGTAGAGATTCCAATACGCACGGTCGGCGTTCGCAAGCACGCGGATGGCGTCGAGCTTCGCCCGCGCGTCTGCCATCTGGCTCTGCAATCGCGAGATGCGGATGCTGGCGGTGTTCGTTTCGATGCCCGCATTCCGCAGCAGCGGCTGACTGATGCTGAGCTCGAGTCCGCTCTGCCATGCATCGCTGTTGGAGAGTTGGAACGCCGATGGATCGGCCCGACTGAAGAGCCCGCCCGCCGTGAATGTGCCGCCCGTCGCCAGCGGAAAGCGCACGCCCGCGTCGGCGGAGTCGGACGCAATGCCGGTTCCATCCTCGAGGTCCGTCAGCAGGTTGTTCTCGTTGCGCGTGTAGTTCGTGAAGAAGACCGCTTCGAACTTCGCCTCCTCTTCGGAGACGCGGGCGCGCGCAATCGACGGGTCGATCTGCACGACCCTCAGTTCGAGGTTGTTCGAGAGCGACTTGGATCGCACATCCGCAATCGACACATCGACGCGCGAAGGGAACTCAAGTCGGCGCGGGCCTTCCGTGAGAATCCGGCGCGCCGCCTCATCGAGCGTCTCGGCCTGCTGTGTCGCCGCCGACTGCGGGTCGAATGTGCCGATCTCGCGGAGTTTCTCGGGTGGCACACGCCACGGTTCTTCCCAGTCGCCGAAGAGCTCGTTCTGACATCCGGCGAGCGCCACGATGAAGACGCCGGCCAGCACGCACGCAAGCGCACCGCGCCGTCGAAGGCCGCGGCCCGCGCACAGTGTCTTCAGTTCGACTCGTGACCGCACTGCCATGCCGCGCAGGCTACTCATGTCGCAGCGCCTCGATCGGATCCAGTCGCGCCGCCTTGATCGCGGGGAACATGCCGAAGACCACACCGACAAGCGCACTGAAACTGAACGCGATGCCGACGGCCCAGAGCGGCACATCCGCGTGCTCGAGTCCCGCCTGCGGAATGAACGTCATCGCAATCGCGAGCAGCTTGCCGATGGCCACGCCGACGAATCCACCGACCAGACAGAGCGTGACCGCCTCGAGCAGGAACTGAAGCAGAATCGCGGCAGGCGTGGCGCCGACCGCCTTGCGCAAGCCGATCTCGCGCGTGCGTTCCGAGACGGAGACGAGCATGATGTTCATGATGCCGATGCCGCCGACGAGCAGCGAGATTCCGACGATCCCGCTGGCGATCGCGGTGATCGCGGCGGCCATCGACTTGAATTGATCGATGTACTGATCGATCGCCTCCACGCGGAACGTGTCCGGCTCGCCGTGGCCGATGCCGCGAATGCGCCGCATCACATGGTTGATCTCGGCGCGCGCCTCATCTGCATGTTGTGGACTGAGCGCCATCGCGGCGAAGCGCATGAAGAAGTCGCGATCCTGCAGCTTCTCGACAACGGAGAAGGGCACGAAAACCTCGGCCGAGCTCGTGTTCATTCCGAACATGCGCCCCTGCATCGTTTCGACGATGCCCACGATGAGGAAGCGTCGCCCGCCAATCAGGATCCAGTCGCCCGTCGGATCGACGGGCAATCGCAACTCGTCGACTGCAGCTTCATTGACCATGCACACTTGCCGCGCGTTGTCGATATCGATCTGGTTGAACGGCCGACCGACGACGACCTGGCGGTTCTCGATCTCATGCCACGCGGGCCAGATGCCGACGATGCCCACCGCTTCGATCGTGTTCAGATCGCTCTCGACGCTCTGGCTCATTTCCGCGATCGGCGAGATGACCTTGACCGAAGGACACTGCGCGGAGATCGCAATGGCCTCCTCGGAACGGAGCCGGACCTTCTGCCACGGGAATCGCTGGCGCGAGGCTGTTTCCGGGCGCGTCGGAAAGACGAAGAGCCGCGACGCGCCGAAGGTCTCGAACTCCTTCAGGATCTTCTCGTTGAAACCGGTGAGTGCAGCAATCACCGCGCAGACGCTGCCGACGCCGACGATGATGCCGAGCGCCGTGAGCATGCTGCGCATCTTGTTCGCCCAGATCTGGGCGAGCGCCAGTGCGATGGCCTTTGCGTAGAAGAACGGGTTGAAGATCACGCGGCTTTCTCCTCAGTCGTCTTCGCCGACGGCGTGCCGCGGTTGAGTCGCTCGATCGCCGCCTCGATGCGCACCACGGCTTCTGGCACAAGCGGACCGATCGCAGGATCCTTCGCCGCCGGGCCATCCGAGACGATCAACCCGTCGCGCAATCGCACGATGCGCTGGCACGATGCCGCGACATCGTTCTCATGCGTCACGACCAGAATCGTCTGCCCTTCGCGATGAAGCTGGCGAAAGAGCGCCAGAATCTCCTCGGTGGTGCGCGAATCGAGATTGCCCGTCGGCTCGTCGGCCATCAGGATCCGCGGCCGGTTGAGAATGGCGCGCGCGATCGCCACGCGCTGCTTCTGCCCGCCTGAGAGTTGATTCGGGCGATGGTGCACGCGATCGGCGAGACCAACCCGATCGAGCGCCGCGAGCGCCTTGCGCCTTCGCGTGCCCCACCAGCCAGCGCCGCGCGCGTAGATCAACGGAAGCTCCACATTCTGCAGCGCGGTCTGGCGCGAGAGCAGCTCGAAGCTCTGGAAGACGAATCCGAGCTCTTCGTTGCGCACACGCGCGAGTTCGGCTGCACCGAGCGAGCTCACGAGTCGACCTGCGAGTCGATAGGTCCCGGCCGTCGGTCGATCGAGGCAGCCGAGCGTGTTCATGAGCGTGCTCTTGCCGCTGCCGGAGGAACCCATGATCGCCACCATCTCGTTCGCGTGGATCGAGAGATCGACGCCGCGCAGCGCGTGAATGGTCTCGACCCCGACGCGATAGATCTTGGTGATCCCCTGAAGCTCGATGAGCGGCGTCATGGTTGGTTCAACCATGACACAACTCAGAATCGCACGCTCATGCCGCGACGACTGCCACCAGGTCCGCCGCGACCTCCCGGCGGTCCGCTCGGTGCGGGCGCGGCGCCGCTGTCACCGAGTCCGGCGTTGTCATCGACGCGCACCGCGTCGCCTGGCTTCAGCTTCTCGAGTGTCTTGAAGGGTCCGATGATCACGATGGCACCGGCCTCAAGACCCTCGAGAACAAGGCTCTCCGTGAGATTCGATGGTCCGACGCGGACCGGAACGACGGTGGCCTTTCCATCGACGAGCGTGAAGACCACTGGCGTCAGCCGTCGCCCACTCTGCACGAGCTCGTTGCTGCGAATCTCTGCGGGCAGCTCACTCGCGCGCCGTTCGACCACCGCCTGACTCGGAATGATCACGCCTTCGTGCGTGCCGACCACCACATCGACGTTGCCACCGAGGCCGGAGAAGACCAACTCGCCGTCGAGCTCGAGCGAGATCTTCACAGGAAAGAATCCGGTTCCGTCGCGCTCCAGCTGGCGCTGCAACGGCACCTCCGCCACCACTCCCTTGAAGACGCGGTCCTTGTAGGCGTTCACGCGCACTTCGGCGGTCTGCGCCGTCGCGATTCGCGCAATGTCTGACTCGCTCACCTTCGTGAGGATGCGCATCTTGCCGAGGTCGGCGATGGTCATGATGCGTGTGCCGGGGTTGTTCATTGTGCCGACGACGACGAGCTCGCCGACTTCGGCGTTGAGCAGCGTCACCACGCCGTCGATGTTGCTCACGATCGCGGTGCGTCGAACCGCCTGGCGCGACTGCTCGATCTGAGCCTCCGCCGTCGCGAGACTCTTCTCGATCTGCGAGATCGTGTTCTCCGCCGCATGCACCATCGCGTCGATCTCCGCCGCCCGGAGCGTCGCGTCATCGAGCGCCTGTCGGCTGACATCGCCGGTGGCGTAGAGCTTTTGCTGTCGCTCCATCGTCTGTCGCGCGTTCTCGAGGCTTTGCTTGGAACCGAGGATCCGGGAGCGCTCTGCTTGGAGACGGAATCGCTCGCCGTCCCGACGAGCTTCGGACGCCTGCAACGCCGCGAGCAGATCGCGGTCATCGAGGCGGATCACCACATCGCCCTTCTGGACGCGTTCCCCTTCCCGGTGATTGATCTCGATGATGCGGGCCGAAACCTCGGCGGAAATGTCGACCTTGGTGACCGGCTCGACGGTTCCCGGTGCGGAAATCGTCTCTGTGAGCGTGCCTGAACGGGCAGCCTCTGTGCGAACCGCAGTCGCCTCCACCGTGCCCACGGTGAGGAACGAAGGTGCCGCGTAGAGCGCACCGAGGACCAGCAGGACCACGATTACGCTGATGATGATGAGCAGGCGTCGCATGTGCGGTGATGCGGCGCGGCCGCAACCCAAGGATCGAGAAGTGTACTTGTTCGGCCCGATCCCCTTCAGGTTGCGAAGCAGGTGCGTGGTTCTGGCACCTGCCGCATGCCTCGTCCCTCGTGATCGTGCGCAGCGAGCGCCATTTCGTCGCACAAACGCGACTGCAAAAAGAAAGGCCCCCCGGCGATGTTCGCCGAGGGGCCGTTGAACTCTCTCAGGTGTCTCGGATTGCTCCGAGATCACTCTCGGATCACGGGCAGTTCGGGCCGGTGAGCCAGTTGCCGAGCACGATCGAAATGTCGGCACCGTTGACGAAGCCGTCGCAGTTCGCGTCGCCCGGGCTACCGATCGGGCCACCGCCGACCGGGTTCCAGTTGCCGAGGATCACGGAGATGTCGGCACCATCGACGCAGCCGTTACCGCTCTGATCGCCGGTCTGGGTGCAAGTCACGATGGGCTTGCCGAGAACTCGGAACGAGTTGTTGTAGAGCCAGTTCGGGTTGTCGCCTGGGGCAACCTGGAACTGCGCGGGCAGGAGGTAGAACGCGAACGGACTACCGATGGTCGTCGAACGGAACCCGTGCAGTCCGCCCTCGAGCAGCGGAATACCGAATTCCGAGCAGATGAACCACGCCCAGTTCGCTGGCATCGTCGGACCACCGTTGTCGCCATACACGGTCAAGTAGTAGTTGCCTGGCGGCAGCGTCGGTCCGTCAATGCTCATTGGCCATGCAGCGTTTGCGGCGCCGTCAGCCTCCTCGTCGTAGTTAGCCGGCGTGGGAATGAAACCCGCAGCGACCTGATCGGCTGGCGTCGGTGCCGGATTGCCGGGCAGGCGATTGTGGATCTGCCAGCCGAGGTTGATGCAGCCGGCCGGCGCATATCCGGCCCCTGGCATGAATCCCTTGGCAACGATCTTCGTGACCTTCCAGTTCGTGTCGGCAGCCGGCACGGTGAAGGCGACCGCCGAGTGACGCTTCGTCAGCGTTGCGGCCACGTTGCCGGACGAGAGGCCAAGGTTCCTCAACACACCATTGTCGGTGATGACTCGCTGCGGACCTGTGTTGAAGATGACTTGTGCGAATTCAAACGAGACGGGGCCCGAGCCGGGGACTGGCGGGTTCGCATCGTCGAACCAGCTGCCGATGCGGACCGCGTAGTAGTGATCGGCAAGAGCGTTGATGACAACGATCTGGGTGGGACCACCACCGACACCGCAGGTATCGTCAGCGCACGCCTGCGGGAAGGTGCCGAGGTTCGCCGGATCAAAGGCTGCCGAAGTACCGACGTCGTAGACATTGATCAAGGAGTCGAAGTTGAGACCGCAGCCGAGCACCGACAGTTCGCCGTCGGTCGGGGCCTTGATCAGGTACCAGAGGTCCATGCCGTTGTCGCCCGCACAGAGGCTGCTGGGGCCGTTCGGGCCGTCAGTCGTGGCATCCGTGTTGTCGAAGGCGACGGTGTCACCGATCTGGACGAGCGTCGCCGAGTCCGCGCAGTCGTTCGCCTGCGGGCCGGGGGTCGGGCAACTCCAGAGGAAGTAGCCGCAGACGTTGACGGCGTGATCCACGCAGCTCTGGTCCCACGCGGTCGTGCAGCAAGCTGGGTTGGTGTTGCAGGCTGACTCGCAGCAGGCGAAGTCATTGCAGCCACCGGTCGCGTGCACTTCGATGCAGCTCTCGGTCGAGGCGCTGCAGGTCGCCCCGAACGCGGTGGGAACGATGTCGATCACAGCTTCGTACGCGGCAGGGCAGCCGTAGATCGGTGTCCCAGCGTCGACTTCGAACGGCACCGACACGACAAAGGTGTACGAACCTGGCGCCAACACCATCGGTCCGATGATGTGACTGCAGGAGTTGCCGTTCGCACCGTAGAGCGTCGCGCCTGCGGGGCAGGAGCCGCCTTCGAGGACGAAGCACTGCGAGAAGTCAAAACCAACCGCGCCGCCTTCGCCCAACGAGTTGTTCATGCGGATCGTAAAGGTGACGAGCGAGCCGGTGTCGACGGAGAACGTGTACCAGTCGAGATCACGGCTGGTATTCGTCGTGCCGCCGAACGGAATGAATGTACCCGTGGTGCCTTCGATCTCTGTCGTGCTTGGCGAAGCAAGCAAGCCGAGACCCTGAAGTGGCGAGCCGACGAAGTTGCATCCGCCGTTCGGATCGAAATAGCCCGATGCACCGGCGTTCAGGCAGTCGTCGTTGTTGATCACTGCACCGCTGGTGCCGAAGTGGCAACCTTCGATGCCGGGTGCGGCGCTACTGGCACATGTGAGTGCCATTGCCGCGGCGCTGACTCCAGCGCCGAGAATGAATCGAGTCTGAAACATGGTTCTTCTGTCCTCCTAGGTTCGGATCTATCGCCCACCCACACTGGCCCATGGCACAACGACCTTGGACGCGCAGCGAGGCTCGGCAGTCTGTTGAGAGCCGCAGGCTAATGTAACCGCAGCGTTGCGCAAGTCCAACCCGCGCGTCGCGAAGAGCGGATTCCGGCACGAAATGTGGGCTGCTGCAAGCATCGAAGGTCCGCATGAGCGGACCAATGTATCGGCAAATGGTCGGACGCCGGTGAGCTCAGCGGCGCCAGTCGAGCACGAGTTTTCCGAACTGCGTTCCCGATTCCAGTCGGGAATAACCTCGCGGACCATCTGAAGCAGGCAGGACGCTGTCGATAACCGGCCGGACGCGGTTTCGGCGCAGGAGCGAAACGACATCCGAGAACTCTTCCATCGTGCCCATCGTGGAGCCCACGATCGAGAGTTGACTCCAGAAGATGCGCGTCAGGTCGGTGACGGCGTCGCCTCCGGTTGTTGCACCGCAGGTGACCAGCGTGCCGCCGCGAGCGAGGCTGCGAAGGCACGGGGCGTGCACGCCCTTTCCAACTGACTCGATGCAGAGATCGACGCCGCGCTTGCCCGTTGCGGCTCGCACTTCGCGCGACCAATCGGTGCCTTCATCGAGCACCCCGTGATCGGCGCCGAGTGATTTCGCACGCGCGAGCTTCTCCTTGCTGCGACTGGTGACGATCGTCTCGCATCCGATGTGCTTGGCGAGTGCCAGCGCCGCGAGCGCCACGCCGCCACCGATGCCCGTGATGAGCACACTCTGACCCGGGCGAGCGCGACCGCGCGTCGTGAGCATGCGCCACGCGGTGAGGTGCGTGAGTCCGAACGCCGCCGCCTCCACCGGGTCGATGTCTCCGATCTCGAGTACGTTCTCGACTGGCGCGACGAAAAGCTCCGCCATCGTGCCCGGACGATGCTCACCGATCATGACGATGTGCTCGCCCGATGGTCTCGTGCCGGGGCGAGTTCCTTGCCGTTGCATGACCGCGGCGTTGAGCAGCACGCGACGACCGATCCATGCGCGATCGACGCCCGCTCCGACATGCTCGACAACGCCGGCGCCATCAGAGCCGCTCACGAACGGCCACTCCACCGTCACTCCGGGAAGACCGCGACCCACCCACAAATCGAGATGATTGAGCGCTGATGCTTCGGTGCGAACGAGCACTTCTCCCGCATCCGCAGTCGGCGCGGCGCGTGCATCGGTGAAACGTACGTTCGGTGTCACAGGCTCTCCGGTCCGCATGATCTCGATGGCGCGCATAGGCGGCGAGTGTAGGATCGGCCAGCGATGAAGACAGTCACTTCGTTGCTCACCATCTCGCTCATGTGCGCCTGCGCGGAAGCGCAGTCGCCTCCTTCAGGGAAGTCATCGCAGGGCGGTGCCAGCGCCCCGCGTGCGGCGCCGACACCAGCGCCCTCCGCCGCTCCGGCCGCGGCCGTTCGCATGGAGCCGCCTCGCATCGATTTCGGCTTCGTGCAGCCGCACACGCTGCTCGAAGCGGAGGCGAAGATCGTCAACGACACGGATCAGCCGCTGCGCATCCTGGCCGCGCAGCCGACATGCCAGTGCACCACCGTCGACCTCGTGGGCAAGGTGATTCCGGCGCGCGGGGCACTGCCATTTCCCGTTTCGATGAAAGTCTCATCCACCGGCGAGAAACACGCGGCGGTGCAGGTCGTGGTGGAGGGCTTCGATTCAGTCCTGCGCATCGACCTCGTTGCCGAAGTCGTCTACTCCATTCGAGCCGCGACACAGAACGTGCCGGGCGGCTCCTGGGATCCGTACATCGACGCCGCGACGAATCCACTGCGCGTGCGCGGAGAGGTCACGATCAGCAGCCTCGATGGCAAGCCGTTTCGTGTGCTCTCCGTCGGCATGAAGCCGCCGCAGTTCCTCGACTGGGATCCTGCGACGCCGCCGAAGTCGTCATACCGCGCGAAGTACGATGTGTCGGCGCGCGATTGCGATTCGATGCCGCGCTATCTCATCATCGAGACCGATCGCGAGGACGCGCCGCTCATCGACATGCGCGTGCGTCACCAGTGCACGCACATCAAGCCGAAGATCCAGATCGCCGAGTTCCGCGCCAACGCGGGCGTGATCTCCCCGTCGAAGCCAGGGCTCTTCGAGTTGGAGATCAAGAAGGTTGCGACATCAGCGGGTCGCCTGGAGATCACCGGTGTCGTCAGTACGCACGCCGGCATGACGGCCGAGATCGTCGATCGCAAGTTCGACGGCGAGAGCCTGCTCGTGACAGTGCGATTGACGCCGAAGGCCGGGACCCAGGGCGTCTTCCTCTTCCCCGTGCGCTTCGGCGTACAGGTCCCGGGGCAACCCGCGTCGACCGAGGAACTGCTCGTCTACACCAAGGCGATTGCTGAGTAGCGCGGGTGTGCGGTCGTCGGCGCGGGAGTGGTGCGACCGCGCGCAGTCCTGCAACAAGTGAAGAAGTATGGCGCAAGAGAAAGGCCCCCCGGCGATGGTCGCCGGGGGGCCGTTGAACACTCTCACGAGTCTCGGATTGCTCCGAGATCACTCTCGAATCACGGGCAGGTCGGGCCGGTCAGCCAAGCACCGAGAATGACCGAGATGTCGGCGCCGCCGACGAAGCCGTCGCAGTTTGCGTCACCTGCGCTGCCAACGGGAACCTTGATGATCGGGCTCCAGCTGCCGAGCACGACCGAGATGTCGGCGCCGTTGACGCAGCCATCGCCACTCTGATCCGGGTTGACGACACAACCACCGGCGCAATTCGCAGTCAGCACATACGCGCTGAATCCATCAGCGTCGCACGGGAAGCCGTTGAACGAGGTCGAAGCCGCGAACACCCAGTGCGTGCCTGCTGCCAGCGTCACGGTGAGCGTGCCCGAACCACAGAGCTCCGTCGTCGCGAACGGGTTGATGGCCGTCGCGGTGGCGCAGTCGGTGGTGTCGACGATGCCGAAGATCATCGGCAACTGGCTCTCCATCGCGAATTCGATCTCAGTCTCCTCCGCAAGTTCGAGCACATACCAGTCCGTATCACGGGTGCCGCCAGCGGCCCACGCCGTGCCACAGATCGTCTCGCCACAGGAGATCGAGCCGAACTGCGGGAACGCCATGTTGCAGCCGCCGTTGAGGTCTTCGCCGCAGGGCTCGCCCTCATCGGTGCCGTTGCACGGAATCGGCGGGCACGGCGTCGGCGTGCAAGCCGCGCAGAGCTCGACCGCCTGATCGGCGCAGAGCTGATCCCACTCCGTATCGCAGCAGAACGGATCGGCGGCACAGACTGTTTCGCAGCACTCTGGGTCTGAACAGCCGGCCGAGGCATCAACGCTCGCCAAGCAGCAGTCGTTCAAGCTGGTCTCGCACACGGTCGGGCAGTCGAGACCGCAGAAGTCGATCGCCATCTGGACGCACGCGGCATCCCACGCAACCACGCAGCAGAACGAATCGAAGCTGCAGACGATCTCGCAGCAACCCGCGTCTGCGCAACCTGGAGTCTCCTGCGGCAGGCAGCAGTCGTCACCTGTGCCGCAGACCGGCGCGCACTTCGCGGCCGCTGCGTTGAACACCAGCGTGTAGTCATTGACCACACCGGTGCCGCACGGGAATCCCTCGAAGACGCTCATGACGACCACGATGCGGTAAGTACCGGCCGGGAGGCAGAGCTGCTCGAAGGAACTCGGGCAGCCGAAGCCGCTGACGTTCAGCACGGTGGCCGGGCAGATGCCGTCGGCCAAGAGCGCAAGGCCCGGGCCATCGCTGTAGAGGTCGACCGTGATGTTCGAGTCCTCAAAGAGCGTGAATTCGTACCAGTCAGTGTCGCGCGTACCTCCGGCTGCCCAGTAGTTGCCCGCGACGACATTGCCCGAGGCGATCGGTGAGTACACCGGGAAAGCCATGTTGCAACCGCCGTTGAGGTCTTCGCCACAGGGCTCGCCTTCGGCCTGGGTCGGCGCCGGACCAACGCATTGCGTTCCGCCTGGGAACGAACCCCAGACATCAACAAAGAAGCGGTTGGTGGTGTTGTTCGGTGGCGCGAAGCCGAAGAAGGCCTCGAAGATGCCTGAGCCAGCGTTGTTGAAGAGACCGAAGCCGTTGATGCTGGCGCCGATCGCCGGAGCTGTTGCGACTCGGAATCCGTTCAACGTGTCTGCCGCATTCGGACCCTGCGTCTGGAACGCAATCCAGAATCCGCCGAGGCCGGGGTTCGAAACCAATTCGAGCGCAAGCGTCGTCGTGAGATCGGAGAATGTCAGCATCTCGGTGACGGCCGCTGCGCCGTTCGCCGGCAGCGTGACGACGCCGAGCGAAGTCTGCGTGCCGATGTTGAACGCGGCGCCATTAAAGGTCATCGCGGTGGCGAAGACTTGGACATTGACTGCCGGAGCATTCGCCAGTCGGCGGAAACCGACCACAACCTGATCAAGCTTCAGCGACGTGGCCGCCGGCGGAAGATTGACGAAGCAGTTGTTGTAGGTAATGACGGTCGGACCCGGGTTGAACCGGAGCCCCGTCTGGGCGGCGGCACCGAACACCTGCGGGTCGTTGACGCCGGCGTGGACAGCAGTCGCGAGCGTCGCGGTGGCGACGACAGCGGCGGCTGCGAACATGGTCGTACAGCACTTCATCTCTTTGGTCTCCTCGAATGAACTGAACGGGTAAACGAAACGATCACGAAATGGCGCAGAGAGAACTCTGAGCCGAGAAAGTGTACGCAGACCTTCCGCAGACGGGCGCATCCGAATCGACCTCAGAGGCGATGTCGGAGTGAGGTTCCGAAGCGACATAGTGCGCCGATGGTTGATGTCGGCCAACGAAAGAAATGGATTCGCTCGGGAGTGATCCGGAGTCACCGGCGGACGCCGGGTTATCCTGCTTCCACTCGTTGCGATCACACCTCCCGGACCTTCAACCCATGCTCTCACCCACGCTCTTGAGGATCGCCCTGCTTGCAGGGATCCTCTCATCTTCCGTCGCCCGATTTGCAGCGGCGCGTTGCCAGGAACCGGCAACGGCGCCGAGCGAGGTCGAGCGTCGAGTTCCGGTCTCGCGGCAGGTGCAGGAAGAGACGCTGCGGGCGGCGGCTGAGAAACTCAGCGAGCGCGTTGAAGAAGGGAGGATCACGCGGCTTTCCATCCCGCCATTGCCGAAGACGGTGATGCTCCCACTGCCCGTCGTCCACCGGATCGCCGGATCTCCGACTCCCATTCCATTGTCGACCGAGTCCTATGAGAAGGCGCTCGGGGCGATTGATCGCGGGCTTTCGTGGCTGCGCTCGGTGCAGGGACCGAATGGCGGTTGGATGGAGGCAACGGCGGCGGCGGGCACTGATCAAGTGCGAGCATCGAATGCGGCAACGCTTGCCGTCACGGGTCTCGTGCTCAAGGCCTTCGCGCAGCGCGGCGCGCCTCTCTCGCCTGGCGCGGCGCCTTCGCACGACGCGCCGCCCTCGCACACCGCGCCGCCCGAGAGCGATGCGGCCATCGTGCGCGCCATTGACTTCATTCGCGAGGGTGCATGGGTCGATGGTCGCTTCGAACCGGACGCAAGTGGAGCGCTCGGCAACTATGTTGCGTCATGCATCACGATGGGATTCGCGGCAGTCGGCAGCGATCTCACGCGGGAAGCGATGCGCGAGACCGTGGCATGGCTCATCGCGAATCAGTGGGATCAGAATGACGGCATCGGTCCGGAACGAGATTGGTTCGGTGGCGCCGGTTATGGAAACGGGCGCCGTCCCGACCTGAGCAACACGCAAGTGTTTCTCGACGCACTGCACGATGCCGGTGTGGCGCCGACCGATCCCGCCGTGCAGAAGGCGCTCATCTTCGTGACGCGCTGCCAGAACGAGCCGCAGTTCAACTCGGCCGCATGGGCCACCGACGGCGCAAAGGACGGCGGAATGGTCTACACGCCTGCCAACGGCGGCGAGAGCATGGCGAGCGCGGCTGCAGGCGAAGGCCGCGCGGGCGAGAAGCTGCCCGAGGGAACTCCGCGATCACTGCGCAGCTACGGCAGCATGACCTACGCGGGATTCAAGAGTCTGCTCTACGCGGGACTGAGTGAGCACGACCCGCGCGTGCGCGATGCGTTCGATTGGATCCGCAATCACTGGACCTTCGCCGAGAATCCGGGCATGGGCCAGGAGGGTCGCTACTACTACCTGCACGCGATGGCGCGAGCGCTCGCGGCAGCGCGCAAGCCCGTGATCGTCGACGCGAACGGCATCAGCCACGATTGGCGCGTTGAATTGATCGATGCGATCGCAGCGGTGCAACAGGCGGACGGCAGCTTCCGCAACGAGGCTGAGCGATGGATGGAGTCGAAGCCCGAACTCGCCACCGCGTATCTGGTGTTGGCGCTCGAAGAGGCGCTCAAGCCTTCGCTGACGATCGAGCCGTAACGGCGGGGGCGCCGGCACCGGCGCCGCGCACGAGTCGCCACGACCACGCGGCGAGCAACAATGCCATCGCGAGCAACGCGGCGCCGGTGGCCTGATGTACCGTCGTGACGATCACTTCCCACGACGGAATCGCGGGGCTCTTCCGCAGAATGATCGCGACGAGTGCGCCGATGCCCAACAGGATCTGCACGCCGACGACGATGTGAAGCGCACGACCGAGTCCCGGGATGACCGGGAGCGAAGCTTCGCGCGCAAAGGCCTTGGCGCGGAAGCCGGTAATGAGCGCCAGCACCATGATCACGACGGCCAGCGTGATGTGTCCGTGCAGTGCCCACATCGGCGAGACGCCGGGATTCGAGCCGTCCGGCGGCACATAGAGGTGGCGGTAGCACGCACCGAGCACGAGTTGCCCAAGCAGGAGTACGACGAGCGTCGACGCGAATCTGCGCATCGTTCCACCGCCGGGCAGCGCTTGACATGCGGCACCCTCGCGCCAGCGAGGCGAGAGCATCGCGGCCAGCACGACCATGCCTGCGAGAATGCCCTGACCGAGCACGCCATGCACGACGGCGAGCGCCAGACTCGGCGCATGATCGGCGCGATGTTCGCTCATCGAGAAGGCGCCGGTGACGCGCAGAGCGCCGAGTGCGCCTTGAACGATGACGGCGGCGAGCAAGAGCAGTGCCAGCGCCCGCACCGATGCTCGCCTGTCGCTTCGGAAGACAGCGCTCACCAGCACGAGCGAGGTGAGCCCAACGAGCATGCCGAAGAGTCGATGCGCGTGTTCGTAGTAGACGCCGCCCTTCATCTCGCTGAGCGGGTAGAGCAGCATGTTGTGACCGAAGCTGTTCGGCCAGTCGGGAACGGCGAGCCCTGCTTCGAGCCCGGTCACGAGTCCGCCGGTGATCAGAAGAAGGAAGACCGCGACCGCCGCTACGGATGCGAACAGCACGGCGGGATCGGGCAAGGCACGAGCCGCCGCCGCGCTCGCGCGACTGCCGCGCCCGATTCGATCACCGATCCAGCCGAGCAGCGCGGCGATGGCGAAGAGCCCGATGACCCACGGCGCACCTTGCGACAGCAGCGACGCTCGCCGCGTGCGTTCGGCGGCGAGCGCGGATGCGAGTTGCGCCGGATCGTTCGCGGGCTCGACACCGATCCGTGTGATGCGATCACCGGGCAGGATCAGCGAGTTCTCGGCGCTGCTTTTGGGCGCCACCGTGACGACGCGCAATGAGTGGGCCTCTCCTGCTTCGCGGTCTGCATCCTCGCGTGCCAGTGTGAGTCCGAGATCGGCCGTCACATCGCCCGACCCTTCGCGCGGAACGAAGAGTGGAACTTCCGCGCGCGCGCCCTGCCGTTCGATCTCGACGGAGATCGACGGACGACCGCCGAAGAGTCCGCCGACGATGAGCAGATTCGCCGACGCGCAGACGAGACCGACGACGAGCCCGGATGCGCCGGCACCGCCGCGCCGCGCCGCGATGAAACCCGCGACCGCGATGCAGACGAGTGTGAGCGCGAAGAGAACTTCGCCAGCCACGAGGCCTGGCGCCGTCATCGCCGCGAAGCCGAGCGCCCACATGGCGACTGTCGCCGCGAAGCCGAGCATCAGGTTGACGACGCGCACGCGCGATGCGATCAGCACGACGACGATCGCCGCAACTGCGGCGCCACCGATCAGCATGGCGAATCGGTCGAGGCCTCGACCGTCTCCCGTCGTCGATGCAAGGAACGCGGCGTCGATGAGGCCTGCCCGCGCAGAGCCGCCGTGCGTCGGGATCAGGAGCATGGAGACCTATACTACGGATCTCGCGCGGATGAAGCCGTCGCGTCGACTCATGTCCACCGCCTCCACCACCACGCGCGACGCCGAGACGAGTGCAATCGACGCGCCGAATGGGCGTGAAACGATCGACGCGCCGAATCTCTCCGGCGCGAGCGGTTCTTCGATCACGCCGCGCCCTTCGACCTTCGCCATCTGGTCGACGCTCTCGAAGGCGCGACTCAGCGCACTCGTGGTCTTGACGACGGCGGCGGGATTCGCGGTCGCGCCGGCGCCGATGCGCGGATGGATGCCATTCCTCGGCACGGTCTTCGGCACGGCACTCGCCGCAGCAAGCGCGGCCATGTTGAACCAGCTGATCGAGACGCGCCGCGACGGACTGATGGAGCGAACGCGCGGGCGCCCGCTTCCCGCCGGACTCGTGTCGCCGACGGCGGTGTTCATCGCGGGCGTGCTCGCGGGCTATGCCGGAGTCTCGATGGTGGCGCTGTTCGGCAATCTGCTGGCGGCCGGGCTCACGCTCGCCACGATCGCCATCTACATCCTGCTCTACACACCACTCAAGCCGTTGACGACATTCAACACGCTCGTCGGCGCGGTGACCGGCGCCATGCCGCCGATGATCGGATGGGCGGCGGCCACCGGTGGATTGGAACCGGGCGCATGGATCCTCGGCGGATTGCTCTTCGTCTGGCAGATCCCCCACTTCTTCGCGCTGGCGTGGATGTATCGCGATGACTATCGGCGCGGCGGCTTCGCCATGTTGCCTGTGCTCGATGAATCGGGGCGCATCACCGCGGAGACGGTGCTGCTGACCTCGCTGCTGCTCGTGCCGCTGGCGATGCTCGTGACTCTCTTCGGCATTGCGGGATGGTGGTTCGCCGCGGGCGCGCTGCTCCTTGGAGTGTGGCTGAGTCTTCTGGCGGTGCGCTTTCGACGACTGCGCACGGCGGCGGCGGCGCGCGCGGTCTTCATCGGAAGCATCATCTACCTGCCGTTGATCCTGGCGCTGCTCGTACTCGATCGCGGCCCCGTTGGTCCGATGGCGGCGCTGCGCGGCGGCATGTCGTACGCACTCGATGTGCCGGTGCCATGAGCGGCGCGCCTGCGAATCGTCTCACATTCGCAAGCGGCGGATGGCTGCTGCTGGTGACGATCGGGGTCGTGGTGTTCATCGTGCTCTGGTCAGTCGCTGGATCGCTGCTCGGTCATCGGCGCGTCGGCGATGGCACGACCGTCGAGAGCTACGGCTTCGAACTCTCGAACCTGCGCGTGCCGCGATCGGCGCTTGCGGCGAGCGGGTTGGCGCGCGATGGATTGCTGGCCCTCGACTTCCCGACCGTCGTCGATGGGCGCGATGTGCCTGCGCTCAATGCGGAGCAGCGGCGCAAGGTCGTCGTCAGCAACGAGCGCGTACTCGGTGTGGTGATCGATGGCGTGGCGCGCGCCTATCCGACGCGCATTCTCAGTTCCCACGAGATCGTGAATGACGAGATCGCCGGGATTCCTGTCGCGATCACTTACAGCCCGCTCGGCGATTGCGCGATCGTGATGCGGCGCGATGTGGCGGGCACGGCGCGGCGGTTCGGCGTGAGCGGACTGCTGCTGCACTCGAACCTTGTGCTCTACGACCGTGACGAACCGACCGCGACACTCTGGAGTCAGCTCCAGCGCGCGGCGATCTCCGGTCCGCTCGCGGGCACGGCGCTGTCGGCGTTGCCGGGTGTGTCGCTCACTTCGTGGGCCAGTTGGCTCTCGATTCATCCCGACACCCAGGTCATCGTCGGCGACCCCGCAGCGCGACGGCGCTACACGACGGTGAGCTACGCGCGCTACTTCGGCGACGAGACGCTCTACCTCCCGGTCGAACCGTTGCCGACGGCGGAGGAACTGCAGCGCGATGGCCTCAGACTGAAGTCCCCAATGATTGCGCTGCGTGATCCGCGAACGGATGACCGTTGGATCGTGATCCCGAGCGCGTCGATCGTCGCCGCCGTCGGATCGAGCGACGGTGAGAGCACGATCGATGTCGATGGCCTGCGTCTTCGCGCCACGATCGCTCCGCCGGCGACACCGACGGAACCCCCAGGCATCGTGCTCCGACGCGAGGGCGGTGAGCCGCTGCTCACGGTGCCGACCCTCTGGTTCGGGTGGCGAGCCTTCCATCCCGACGCCGTTCCAACCCCCGCCCGGGGAGGGGACAGCCTCCGTTTGTAACAGGGGACAGCCTCCCTTAACAATTGGCGGCCAATTGTTAAGGGAGGCTGTCCCCTGTTACAAACGGAGGCTGTCCCCTGTTACAAACGGAGGCTGTCCCCTGATCCGAGCCAGAGGGTGGCGTAGAGCACGAGCCAGACCACCGCGAGCGTGTGCCAATAGAGAGCGGAGAGTTCGATGCCGGTCGCGCGACCCGGCCCGTAGCGACCGCGCCGCGCACGATGCATGGTCAGCCACATCGATGGCATGCCTCCGATGACATGCAGCGCATGCAATCCCGTCAACAGGAAGAACGTGTACGCATAGAGCGACTGATCGACGCGCAGATTCTCAACGACGAGCTGCCACCACGCGGCGCCTTGGACGACCAGGAATGCGAAGGCACCGACCGTCGCCAGGACCATCGCCCGCCCGCACTCGCGTGAACGATCGGCACGCGCCGCGCGCAGTGCAAACACATGCGCGAGACTCACGAACGCGACGAAGAGCGTCGACAGCAGCAGCAGCTTCGGCAGGCCCGGCGCCCCCACCGGGCGCCACGCTCGACCCACCTGGTCATCGAGTCGGACGACGACATAGCCGAGGATCGCGGCGCCGAAGAGCATCGCCACCACGACAACAAAGATCCACATGCCGAAGCGCCACGCGCTCTGGCGCACGGACGCCGAGTCGAAGGGGTCGACGAATCGTTCAGTCTTGACCGCCACGCGGTCACGGTGCGTACTGCGTGAAGCGCGCCACCGGCGCGCCCGGCGCCGCTCGTTCCAAGGTGGTCTGCACTGTGGGCGGATTGCCCTTGAACTCCAAGTGCTCGTACTGCTTCGAGTCCATGACGGTGAAGGACATCATCAGCACCACGAGCAGCACGCACGCCACGAACATGAGCAGGTTGAAGGGCCGGTCCCAGCGAAGGTGCATGAAGAAGAGCACGACGAGCGAGGCCTTGATCACCGCGATGCCGATGGCGATGTGGATGTTGAACTCACCGAGATCGATGTAGCGCACCACGACCGTGATGATCGTGAGCACCAGCAGCGTCAGCCCCGTGCCGACGAGCAGGCTCACCGGCACGAGATGCCCGACGAGCGGATGCACTTCGCCGCCATGCGAATCATGCGAATCATGCGCACCGTGCGAACCACCTTGAGTATGCGTCGCGTGGGACATGGGATTCCGTCCGGTCAGTGAATGAGATAGAAGAGCGGGAAGAGGAAGATCCACACGAGATCGACGACATGCCAGTAGAGCCCGCCGATGTCGACCGGCGTGAAGTACTGCGGGCCGAAGTCGCCGCGCATGCCTCGCCAGATCAACCAGAGCAGCATGCCGCCGCCGATGACCACATGCACACCGTGCAGTCCCGTCATCGCGTAGTAGATCGCGAAGAAGAGATGCGTGTTCGCCGGCATCGTCTTGTCCTCGAGATGCAGCGACGGATGATCACCGACGGTGCTCTCGCCGGTTTGCAGACCCTCGGCTTTGGCGATCGCGGCGGTCGAGGCAAGTCCACTCGGCGCTTGCGTCGCAGGCTTGATCGCAGGCTGATCGACCGGCGGCGTCACGGCGAGCATCGGCAGCGCAGGCACGGTCGGATCCGTGATGACGATCGCTGGCGCCGGCTGCAGCGGTTGCTTCAACGCCTCGGCTTCTGCCCTGCCGGCCGCGTCGTGCGGAGGCGTATAGAAGGTGCTGCCCCAGACGAGATGGGCGTGGATCTTGTGTTCGTACTCGAAGTACTTGATCACCATGAAGCCGACGGCGCCACCGAACGTCAGCCAGAGGCAGACGAGCATCGCGGTCTTCTTCCCGGTCTGCGCGTAGCGCACGGCGAGCGCCATCGTGAGACTGGAGAGGATCAACACCGCGGTGTTGATGCCGCCCATGATCGTGTCGAGATAGTGACTCGCGTAGCTGAAGACTTCGGGAAAGCGGTTGCGCAGCACGGCGTACGCCACGAAGAGACCGCCGAAGAAGAGCACTTCGGTGGCGAGGAAGAGCCACATGCCGAGCTTGGCGCTGTCGAACTGCTGCGCCGGCGACTCGAAGTGATGCGCGAGAAACGGCGGATGAGCGTGGTCATGACCTGCGTCATGGCCCTTGCCACCGGCGCCGTCACCGTGTTCATGTGCCGACGCGTTCGCTGGAAGTGTGCTCACGTCAACGCGCCCCTTCCGCCCGCTTGGGCGCATTCGCGTTCAGCTCCGGGTCCATGCTGCGGTCGACGATGTAGCCGTTCTCCTCTTCGCTCCAGCGCAGACATGAGAAGTCGTAGCAGTCGCCGACGCGCGGTTGAACCGGGAAGTTGTCGTGCGGCGGCGGGCTGGCGCACTGCCACTCGAGGCTTCGACCGCCCCACGGATTCGCTGGTGCACGCTCGCCCGACCAGAGGCTCTGCAACAGCGTGTACGCCGTGAGCATGAAACCGACCGCCATGACGTACGAGCCCATCGTCGAGATGACGTGATAGATCTGATACTCCGGCTGATAGTCGTAGTACCGACGCGGCATGCCCTGACTGCCGAGCATGAACTGCGTGAAGAACGTGATGTTGAACCCGATGAAGACGATCACGCACGCGATGCGACCGAGGTTCTCGCTGTACATGCGCCCCGTCATCTTCGGCCACCAGTGGTGCAGTCCGCCGATCATGCCGATGATCGCCGATCCCATCATCACATAGTGGAAGTGCGCCACCACGAAGTAGGTGTCGTGCAGATGCACATCGGTGTTGAGCGTCGCCAGATGGAGGCCCGTGAGGCCGCCGATGGTGAAGAGGATGAGGAAGGCCAGTGCGTAGAACATCGGCGTCGTCAGACTGATGCTGCCCTTGTAGAGCGTGGCGGTCCAGTTGAAGACTTTCACCGCGCTCGGGATGGCCACGCTGAAGCTGATCGCTGAGAAGAGCGTGTTGAGCAGCGGCGACTGTCCCGAGAGGAACATGTGATGTCCCCACACCAGGAAGCTGAAGAGCGCGATCGCCACCGAGCTGTACGCAATGAAGCGGTAGCCGAAGATGTGCCGATGCGAGTGCACCGCGAAGAGCTCGCTCACGATGCCCATCGCCGGCACGATCATGATGTAGACGGCGGGATGGCTGTAGAACCAGAAGAAGTGCTGGAAGAGCACCGGGTCGCCGCCGAGTGACGGATCGAAGATGCCGATGCCGACCGTTCGCTCAACAATCAGGAGCAGCACCGTGATCGCCAGCACGGGCGTCGCCAGCACCTGCATGAGCGCTGTCGCATACAGCGCCCAGAGGAAGAGCGGCATGCGGAACCACGTCATGCCCGGCGGACGAAGCTTGTGGATCGTCACCACGAAGTTCATGCCGGTGAAGATCGAGCTGAACCCGAGAATGAAGACGCCGACGACGACCGGCACCACGCCGCCAAGCTCGGTGGTCGTCGAGTACGGCACATAGAAGGTCCAGCCTGTGTCGAACTGGCCGACGAGCAGCGAGACGATCGCGCAGCAGGCGCCGATCACCCACAGCCAGAAGCTGAAGAGGTTCAACCGCGGGAAGGCGACATCCTTCGCGCCGAGCATGATCGGCAGCACGAAGTTGCCCAGCGCCGCCGGGATGCTCGGGATGATCACAAGGAACACCATGATCGCGCCGTGCAGCGTGAACCAGATGTTGTAGGTGGTTGGATTCGCGGTGATCGTCGGACCGGGCGTGAGCAACTCGGTCCGCAGAAGGATGGCGAAGATGCCGCCACCGAGGAACGAGGTGAGCACGCCGATCAAGTACATCACGCCGATCCGCTTGTGATCGAGCGTGAGCGCCCAGCTCAGGAAGCCGCGCGTGTGCGTGAGGTAGTTGTCGGTGGACGCGGTGTGATCGAGCACCGAGTCGTTGTTGGCGTTGATGGCGGTCATCACTTCTGCTCCGGGGTGGCCTTCAACCACTTCGCCGTCTTGGGGTCGAACTCATCGAGGTGCTTCATCATCCCGATGAGCGCGTCGATGCCGCGATCGTCGAGCTGCCCCTTGAAGGTGGGCATACCGCTGGGGGAGAAGGGCTTCACGACATGATTGGCCGGGTTGAGGATCGAATCACGAATGTAGTCCTCGGGGGTGGCGAATTCCTTGCCGGGACCGATGAGATCGCGATAGGTCTTGCCGTCGAGAAAAGTGCCGTCGCTTCCCGCGCCGCCATTCACACGATCCCAGATGCCTTTCCACGAGGGTCCGACGCCGCTGACTCCATCAAGTGTGTGGCAGGAGGTGCAGCGTGCGAAGAGCTTCGGACCGGCCTTCCAGTAGAGCTCGGCGTCGTCGATCTTCTCGAGCCATGTCTCCTCGTTCTTCAGCCACGCGTCGAAGTCCGTGCGCGACAGCACGAAGACACGCCGATTCATCTGCGAGTGTCCGTTGCCGCAGTACTCGGCGCAGAAGAGGTGGTGATAGCGCGAGTGACCAGTCGGCTCATCTGCCTGGAACCAGAGGTAGCCGTAGCGCCCCGGCACGCAGTCGCGCTTGACGCGGAAGTTGGGAACATAGAACGAGTGCAGCACATCGACGGCGCGAAGCTGCATCCGCACGGGTTCACCCGCGGGAATGTAGAGGTCATCCGAGATGACGCCGTTGGGGTACTTGAAGCTCCACGACCACTTCTGCGCGATCGCCTGGATCTCGTAGGAGTTGCGCGGCGGCGTCGTGAGTCCGACATAGCCCTCCACGCCGAGCGTGCGCGAACCCGCGAAGCCGAGCCAGAAGATCGGGACGACGAGCAACGTCGGAATCACAAGCCAGGTCAACTCGAGCGGCATGTGGTGATGCGGCCCATCCATGCGGAAGGTGTGACCCTTCGGCGCGTGGTACTTGATCACGAAGAACACCATCAGCACCGCGATCAGCGCGAAAAAGAAGTAGCAGAGCCAGTTGATGAACATGAACATCTGGTCCAACCCCTCGGCGAAGGTCGAAGCCGGAGGAGGCATCCAGAAGTCGCCACCGAGAATGGGCGTTGGATCGGCGGCCAGCAATGCCGAGCCGAGTGCAAGCGTGATCACTGTCATGACGAGGAGCTCGATTCGGGCGAGTCATCCGTGAGGGGCGCGAGACGCCCGCGGCGGACGGTGCGCCATTGCATCCATGCCACGCCCGCGATGAGCGAGATCACGGTGATGACCCCGCCGATCTGCATGATTCGAAACGCGAACCAGGCGTAGGAGTTGCGGTGCGGGTCGTAGACATGGCACCAGAGAATGAAGCGATCGACGATGGTGCCGATCGTGCCGCCGGAGGCTTCGAGCAGTGCCATGCGAAGCGTCGCGGGCTTCTGTTCAGCGCCGTAGAGCTGGCGCGACACGCGTCCATCGGGCGTCAGCACGAAGAGACACGCCGCGTGCGCATACTCGCCGTCGGGTTGCAGACGGAAGCCGAAGCCGACTGCATCGGCAAGCGCCTTGCTGCTCGACTCGGGTCCGGTGAGGAAGCGCCACCCCTTCGCGCTTCCCGGCCGACCGTACTCGACGACATAGCCCTGCTTCTTGGCGGCGGCGAGTTCATGGCCTTCGCTTGGATTGATGCTCACCGAGATGACATCGAACTCTTCACCGGCGGTCCAGTCGACGCCCTGCAATCCCGAGACGAGCTTGTTGAGCACCAGGCTGCAGAGCATGGGGCAGCGCATGTACCCGAGTTGGAGAATGGCTGGCTTGCCGGGGCGCATCACATCGCCGAGCGAAACCGTCTGGCCCTCTTCGTCGACGAACTCAAGGTCGAGTGGAATCGAGGCGCCGAGCTTCGCGATGTCGATGTCGACGCCTTCGAGTTCGGTGGGTACGCCGTCTGCGGAAACGGGCGGTGTCACATATCCGCTTCCGGTGCGCTGCGCCGACACTTCGCAGGTCAGGAGCGCAAGGCAACCCGCGGCAAACAACACGGCCGCGCGGCGCTGGTGGAGAGTCGTGCGCTTCTGGATCACGGCGTCGTGCGCTCCGGTTTGACGGCGTACTCGGCGGCGACCATCTTCATGGCTTCGGTGACCGGAATGCGAATGAGCTGCTTCGTCTCGCCCTTGGCGTCTTCCCACGGATAGCGCATCCACGCGTTCAGCGCCAGTCCCTGCGAGAGTTTCGCGTAGTCGGCGCGACCGAGTCGACCCTCGTCCGCGCGCTCCGTGAAGGTGCGCTGCAGTTGACGGAACGCCTCAGCGTCGACCGGCGACTTCGGCATGAGTGCGAGCGCATCGTCGTCGAGATTCACGACCTTCGCGCCGAACTCGGCGTTCTCGGTGTTGAAGTTGAGCGCGCTGATCGCCACCACGAGCGCGATGAGCACGATGACGCCGCCAAGCGAGACAAACCAGGTCGAACCTGGCTCGGGGTCGTCGAACGGCTCGAGCTGCGGCAGCGGGTTGCTTGGATTGGTGGGTGCGTGTGACACGGTCGTGGTGAGTGCGAGTACGAGTGCGAGTGCGAGAGAGCGTGCGAGTGCGTGAGAGCGTGCGAGTGAGTCGGCTGCCGATCAGAGGTTCTGGAAGCGGAGGCTCTCGTCGAGCCGCGGATCGCGACGACAGACGAGCGGATGCTCGCGCAGTCGCATGAGCGTGAATCCACCGACGAGCGACAACATGCCGGCCAGCATGAGCCAGTTCACCGGATCACTGAGTCGAGAAGGCGTTTCTGCGTATCTCGCGGCGAGTTGGTCGTACTGCGCAAACGCCGCAATGTCCTCGGGCACCACCGGCATGATGAGCCAGTAGAGATCGAGCCACGCGAAGAGCAGCATCCACGCGGCGCCGATCGCCAGCGTGAGTCGCGCACGCTTCATCCAGCGGCTGATGAGGAAGAGGAACGGAATGCAGAAGTGGCCGACGAGCAGCGCCACCGTCAGCGGTCCCCAGCCGCCAAGCTGTCGCGCGATGTAGAAGGTCGTCTCTTCCGGCAGGTTCGCGTACCAGATCAGCATGTACTGGCTGAACGCGATGTACGCCCAGAAGACGACGCCGAACGCGAAGATGAGCTTGCCGAGTTCGTGATAGTGCTCGGTGGTGATCACGCCGCGCAGATAGCCGCGCTGCTGAAGGAAGAGGCACACGAGCGCCAGCATCGAGAACGCGGCGGTGCAGCTGCAGATGAAGAAGTAGACGCCGAACATGGTGCTGAACCAGGTCGGGTTCAGACTCATGATCCAGTCGAAGGCCGCGAAGCTGACGCTGAGGCCGAAGAGGATCACCGCCGGGGCCGCGAGTCGTTGCATGCGAACGGTCCGGCCGACGCTGCCATCGGCATCCTGTCGCACCGAGTCGCGCCAGAAGAGCAGTGCCAGCACGAACCAGATCGCCAGATAGACCGCCGCGCGAATGAAGAAGAATCCGGGGTTCAGGTATGCGGCCTTCGCGTCGACGACATGCGCCTCCGCAGAATTGGCAAGGCGCATCGACGCGAGATCAAACCACGGCCACACGATCGCGAGTCGGTCCTGCAGGAAGAGCACCACGAACGGAATGAAGCCGACCCAGAGCCACAACAGGTTCGACATGATCGCTTCGGCAGGGCGACGCACCGCCACACTCCATCCGGAGCGTGTGATGTGCTGAATGATCACAAAGAAGAGTGCACCGAGCGCGATCGCCAGCGCGAAGAGCCAATTCTGCAGCCAGATCTTGGCGAGTTGACCGGGATCCCCGGCGCGCCAACCGAGCAGCACGCCGAGCGCCAGCAGGATCGCGCCGGCCACCATCGCCAGTCGTCCCTGCGCGCTGAGGCCAGTGCCGATGATGGATCGGTCGGAGAGGTCGGGTGCTTCGATGGTCGCTGTGTGGCTCATCGTCTGCTCGTGGCGCTACTCAAGCTTGCTGCGCATGGCAGCGGGAACGTCGTCCAGTCGTGCGTTCTGACTTCGCTGAAGGGCCTTCACATAGAGCGCGATCGCCCATCGATCCTCGATGGGAATCTGCGCCTCGTAGCTGGCCATGTTGCGAATGCCGTGCGTGATGGTGTTGAAGATCTGTCCGACCGGCTGGATCGCCACGAGTTCATCGTGGATCAGGCTCTTCGCCTGCACCCATGTCGTGCCGTTGACCGGGCCGTTGATGTTGGTGAGCAGTTCCATGGCGCGCTGGTTGACCGTGCCATCACCGGCGCCGGCGTAGCCATGGCACGCGGAGCAGAAGATGTCGAAGCGCTGTCGGCCGCGCTCGATGAACTCGAAGTTCGACGCGAGCTGCGACGGAAGCGTCGTCGCCCACGCGCCGCTGACGACGCCTGCATCGAGGTGTGCATCGGCGCGAAGATCGCCGCGCGCCACTGCACCCTGCGTCGGCTGGCGCATGGAGCGGAGATCCGCGAAGAGCGGGTTCTCCGACTGCGGCTTGAACTTCGACTGGAAGGCCATGTCCTGGAAGATGCGGACCGGCTGGTTCGGGCTCGGCTCGGAGCGAATCCGCGCGATGACTGCCGGCGGGATGAGCAGGAGCAGCACGAGCAACAGACCGCTGAAAACAATGATGCGCGGCATGATTACTGCTCCACCGCCTCGACCGTGCGTGCGCCGAGCGTCTTCAGGAACTGCTCAGTGCGGCCGCGGAGGAAGTTGGGATCGCGCGCATCGACCGAGATGAAGAAGCGATCGTCCGACGCGCGGAGGAAGCGACGATTCGTGAAGAGCGGATGGAAGTGACGCGGCAATCCGTTCAAGAGCAGCATGCCGAAGGCCGCGGTCAACGCCGAGAGCAGCACCGTCAACTCGAACATGACGGGAATGAACGCAGGAATGCTCCAGAGCGGCTTGCCGCTGATCAGGAACGGATAGCCGGTGACCCAGACGAGCGCCCAGATCGAGAGCCCCGTGCCATTCGTGAAGATCTGCAGCCCGAGCGCCAGCGTGGCGCCGGTGAGTCCGCCAAGGAAGACGAGCACCGGCAGGATCGTGCGACGAATCGCCATCGCGCCGTCGAGACCGTGCACGGGGAACGGCGTGTGGCAATCCCAGTGCGTGTAGCCCGCGTCGCGCACGCGCTCGGCGGCACGGAGGATCTGCGCCGGGTTGTCGAACTCGGCGATCAATCCCCAGAGGCGCGTGACCGCGCCGCTGCTGCTGACGGTGACGCTCGGTGGCGGTGAAGTCATCGTGCTCATGAGTTCGGACCTCCCGGTGACAACGGCGCTTCGGGCGATGGCGACGCGAGCGCGGATCCTGCGATCGATGTCGGACCGGCACCGGACGAGTGTGCATGTGAAACATGCCCACCACCCGCGCCTGCGCCGGCATGACCAGCGCCGTGGCCGTAGCCCTCCCAGTGCGGATTGCCCTGCGGCATCGTTGCCTTCACTTCAGCAATCGCGATCATCGGAAGGAAGCGGCAGAAGAGAAGGAAGAGCACGCCGAAGAGGCCGAAGCTGCCGATCATCGTGCCGATCTCGACCCATGTCGGTGCGTAGTCGCCCCATGAAGACGGCAGGAAGTCGTTCGCCAGGCTCGACACGATGATCACAAATCGCTCGAACCACATGCCCACGTTGACGACGAGACTGAGCACGAACATCGCCGGGATGCTGGTGCGCAGTGCCTTGAACCAGAAGAGCTGCGGCGTGATGACGTTGCAGCTCACCATGAAGGCGTACGCCCACCAGTACTGGCCGAACGCGCGGTTGACGAACGCGAACTTCTCATAGAGCGCGGCGGAGTACCACGCGATGAAGAACTCCATGGAGTAGGCGTAGCCCACCATGCATCCCGTGACCAGGATGATCTTGTTCATGTTGTCGAGGTGACGGATCGTGATGAGATCCTTCAGCCCGAAGAGTTGCCGTGCCGGCACGGCGAGTGTCACGACCATCGCGAAGCCGCTGAAGATGGCACCCGCGACAAAGTACGGCGGGAAGATCGTGGTGTGCCAGCCCGGGAGCTGACTCACGGCGAAGTCGAATGACACCACGGAGTGCACGGAGAGCACGAGCGGCGTTGCGAGCGCGGCGAGCAGCAGGTACGCGACTTCGTAGCGGTGCCAATGGCGATTGCTGCCGCGCCATCCGAGTGCGAAGAGCCCGTAGCCGAGTTGACGGATCGTGCCCTTCGCGCGATCGCGCAGCGTGGCGAGATCGGGGATGAGTCCGACGTACCAGAAGACGAGCGACACGGTGAAGTACGTGCCGACGGCGAAGACGTCCCACAGCAGCGGACTGCGGAACTGCGGCCACAGCTCCATCGAGTTCGGAATCGGGAAGAGCCAGTACGCGAGCCAGACGCGACCAACGTGAATGCCGGGGAAGAGACCGGCGCAGATGACGGCGAAGATCGTCATCGCCTCCGCAAATCGGTTGATGCCCGTGCGCCACTTCTGTCGGAAGAGAAAGAGGATGGCGCTGATGAGCGTGCCGGCGTGACCGATGCCGACCCAGAAGACGAAGTTGGTGATGTCGAACGCCCACATCACCGGGTTGTTGAGATTCCAGACGCCGACGCCCGCGAAGATCAGATAGGTCACGCAGACGCCGAGGAAGCCGCAGAGCCCAAGGCTCACGACAAAGGCGACATACCAGGCGAGCGGCGCCTTGCGTGCTTCGGAGACGCGCGCCACCTGATGGGTGACTTCGCCGAAGCTCTTCATGTTCAGGACGAGCGTCGCTCGCTTGCCTGGCGTCTCCAGCGTGTTGTCATCCTGCACGAAGCCGAGATTGCCGCGATCGATGGCGCTCATGCCGCACCTCCCTTGGCGGGCGCCTCAGGTGTGTGCGGCGAAGCTTCGTTTCCGGCGTTCGCCGGCGCGCTCGCGTGATGACCGCCGCCATGCGAGGGCTCGGCCACGGGATTGGTGATGCGCGCCATGTACTTCACGCGCGTCTTCGTGTTGAGCTCTTCCAGCATCTGGTAGCTGCGGTCGTCCGCATGGAGTGCGCTGACGCGACTCTTCGAATCGCTCAGGTCTCCAAAGATGATCGCTTCGGCAGGACACGCGTCCTGACAGGCAGTCGTGATCATGCCGTCGGGAATCGTGTAGCCGCTCGTTCCGCTGGCGAGGCCGCCCTTCTTCGCCCACGCGTTCTTCGCCGTGATCTTGGCGGCCTGGATGCGCTGCACGCAGAAGGTGCACTTCTCCATCACGCCGCGCATGCGCACCGTGACTTCGGGATTGAACTGCATGCGCAGCCGCAACTCAGGGCCGGTCTCGACAAAGTATTCGGGCTTCACCGCCATGAAGCCCTCCTGTTCGCGCACGGGCACGCGGCGCTGATAGTCGAAGAAGTTGAAGCGCCGCACCTTGTACGGGCAGTTGTTGCTGCAGTAGCGCGTGCCGATGCAGCGGTTGTAGACCATGTTGTTGAGGCCTTCCTCATCGTGCACGGTCGCGGCCACGGGACAGACTTGTTCGCACGGTGCGTTCTCGCACTGCATGCAGGTCACGGGCGCAATGGCGAAACCCTCGGGCCGCTCCATGTCGGCGCCCTTGAAGTAGCGATCGATGCGAATCCAATGCAGCTCACGACCGCGCGCCACCTGGTCCTTGCCGACGATCGGAATGTTGTTCTCCGCCTGGCACGCGATGACGCACGCGGAGCATCCGGTGCATGTTCCGAGATCGATGGACATCGCCCAGCGATGCGCCGCGCCGTCGAGGTTCGACTCTTCCCAGAGGCTGAGGCGATGCGTCACATGCGTGCGATGCTTCGCGAAGTCGGGGTGCTCGCGGAACTCCGTGAGCGTGCCCTGTCGCACAAGCGTCGGCAGTCGATCCTGGATGCCGTGATGCGGCACCGCGGGAATGATCGCCTCGGAGACGCCGTGATCCTGCGTGTGCGCCAGGTCGTAACGAGCGCCGGTGCGCGTGATTCCAGCGTCGGCAACGACCCACATGCCGTTCGAGCTGCGAATCGAGTAGGCGTTGAAGCCAGCGCCTTGCGCGATGGATGAGCCGCAGTCGGTGCGACCGTAGCCGAGCGCGATCGAGACCGAGTCATCCGCGTGACCCGGGACCGGCCAGATGGCGGCCTCCACGAATCGTCCACCGGCGGCGAGTCGAACGAGGTCACCCTTCTTCAAGTCGAATCGCTTTGCCGTGACCGGGCTGATGAGCGCTGCGTTGTCCCATGTGATCTTGGTGACGGGATCGGGCAGCTCCTGCAACCAGCCGATTGAGCCGAAGCGTCCGTCGAAGACCTTCATGTCATTGAAGAAGACGAGCTCCATGCCGGCCGTCGCGGAGCCGATGCAGACAGCGCACGATTCGAGCGACGAGGCGACGGCCGCGAGCTTGACGGCGGGCCGGGACTCGAGTTCGACAGCGGAGTTGGGCACGACGCCACGATCGAGTTGACGACGCCACGCCGCTTCGGCTTCGGCGCCGGTGCGATCTGCCAGGTGCGTGCGGCGCACGATGGCGGCTCCGTCGAGCGGCACCTCGCCACCTGCGACGAGTGCCAGCACTTCGATCGGGCTGCGCGCGTTCTGCGCGTCCGGGACGAGCGGGTAGATGAGTGGTTGCTGGATCGAAACCGAGTGATCCCACGCGCGGACATCGCCCCAGCACTCAAGGAAGTGCGCGGCGGGAAGATGCCAGGTGCATGCGGCGTGACGGCTCGTCTCGTTGACCTCGAGCGCGTGGTGGATCACATTCGCGGCCTTTGCCATCGCCGCACCGAAGTCGAGGTCGACCGGCGCCGTGTAGATGGGATTGCCGCCGATGATCATCAGCGTGTCGACCTTGCCGGCGTTGAGCGCTTCGACGAGCGAACGCATCGCGGGAAGCGAAGGCGTCTCGAGCGCGGGCACATAGCGCACCGTGGCGCCGGTGTTGCCGAGCGCGTCGTTCATCGCCGCGCAGAGCGCGTGCACCGCCGGCGGCTGATTCGCTCCTGCCGTGATGATGCCGCGGCCGCGGCTCGTGCGCAGATCCTCGACGAGGCGCTTCAGCGCCTCCTGTCGGCCGGCGTCGAGCTTGCCTGCGTCGAACATTGCGGCGAGCTTCGCAAGCGCCGTTGCCAGCGCCGGTGTGCCGTCGAAGAGCTTCAAGTCCATCGCGATCGTGGCGACCACCGCGGGAAGCGTCGATGTTCGCACGGCGAATCGTTCATCGGCGAACATGCCCGTCACCGAGAGCGTGCTCTCGAACGAGTAGAGCCGCGACAGCGATGCGGTCTTCGCCTCCTTCGACTTGACTCGGCGCGTCTTCGCGAAGTCGCGCGTGAAGCGCGGCGAGAGCGGCGAGGCGTTCAGGAAGTCGTCGTCGAAACTCACGACGACATCCGCGAGCGAGTAATCAGGAATGAGGCGCCGAGCACCGCCGAGCGCCGTGGCCAGACCCGTGAGCGCGGCGTCGTTGGAGAGCGGCTCCCAAGTCGTCCATGTCGCCTTCGGAAGCGCCTTGCTCAGGCGCGCCTTCATGTCGGCCCAACTCGGACCGGAAAAGGCCTCGGTGAGGAACGCAAGTCCTTCGCCACCGCGCGTCTTCAACGCGTCGAATCGTTCGCGCGCCCATGCCGTGAATGCCGCGTCGTCCGACGGCGCGCCCTTGTGCAGTGCCGTGATGCTGCGCTCGGGGTTGTAGAGCTCAATGATGCGCGACTGCGAAATCGTGCCGACGCCGCGACCCATCCATGTGTCGCCGTTGCCATCGAGCTTGATCGGACGACCGTCGAAGCTGGTCGCGAGCAAGCCGATGCCCACGCCCGCGTACTCGGTTGCGGTCGCATAGATGACGGGCTTGCCGGGCACGCGATCCGAAGGGCGAACCGCGTAAGGAACGATCTTCGATTCGGGCCAGCGGCGGCAACCGCTCACGCCGATGCCGGCGAGCGCCATCGACGCGCCCATGAGCTTGATGAAGGTGCGTCGATCCTCACCGTCGGGCAGTTGATCGGCGCCCTCGGGGAACTCGCGGCCGAGCTGCTCGAGCATTTCCGGTGTGGGCGACTTCTCCTCGATGGAGCGCCACCATGACCGAGTCGGCTGCTGCTGCTGCCCGTGCTGCGACGCGGGCGCAGGGGAAGTCTCCGGCGCGCCGCAAGCGCTTTGCGAAGACGCGATGTCGCGATCGTTCAGCGGTGGCATGTGGAGCAATTCTCGCTGGGATGAATCTGGTATTGGTCGCGCAGCGCCTCACGCTGCTCGCGGGTGAGCGCCGTCCGCTGATCGAACGCCATGTTGGTGATCTCGCTGCGCGGACGCAGCGAATCGACAGGATCACGATGGCACTCGAGGCACCATCCCATCGACAGTGGTGCCACGCGATAGACGACTTCCATCTGATCGACGCGGCCGTGACACTCGACGCAACCGACGCCGCGATTCACATGCGCTGAGTGATTGAAGAACGCGTAATCGGCGAGCTTGTGAACCTTGAGCCACTCGACCGGCATGCCTGTCGCGTAGCTTTTGCGCACCGGTTCGAGCAACGGACTCTGCACATGAATCTGCGTGTGGCAGTTCATGCATGTCTGCGTCGGTGGCACCGCCGCGAAACCACTCTCCTCAACAGTGTTGTGGCAGTAGCGACAGTCGAGCCCGAGCGTGCCGACATGCAGCGCATGGCTGTACGGCACCGGCTGCGTCGGCATGTAGCCGACTTCGAGCGTCTTCGGGCTGAGGCCGTACGCAACGAACATCACTGCGTAGAGTGGAAGCACGGCGCCGGTGACGAGAATCACCGGCAGCAATGCATTCGACCAACGAGGGAAGAGGAAGCGACTCATGCGGGCGACGTTTCCGAAAGGGGCGAACGCGAAGTCTCTGCGATCGAGGTGATCTGCGCGAGGGGAGGCATCAAACGAACACGGCAACCGAATGGGCCGGAGAACTTTGGGTCGCGGGCGCCCTATCCGTGCCTTTTTTCACGAACTCCGACGCATGATGCTACGGGAATCGCTTCGAAATCGTCAAGAGAGCACTCCGTTGAGAGCGACTCTCAATACCGGGCGCCGCGTCGGGCCCGCGGCCCGGTCGCATGCTGCTGTAGTGTCGGGCTCAAGCGGACCGGAGTCTCGAGCGTGATCGATACCCATTGCCATCTCTCCTTCAGCATCTTCGACGGCAAGGTCGCCGACGAGATCGCTCTCATGCGCCAGGCGGGCGTCACGCAGGCGATTTCGATCAGCACGACCTCGACTGATGCTCGGAAGGCGCAGGCGATCGCGAACGCCCATCCGGAGGTCTTCTTCTCGAGCGGTGTTCATCCTCTCTACAGCCACGAGCGCGTCGACTGGGGAGATCTCCATGATGCCGCGACGGACCCGCGTTGCGTCGCGTGGGGCGAGCTCGGCCTCGATCGTCACCACAAGAAGCCGGCGTTCGAACTGCAGCGCGAAGTGTTGATCGAGCAACTTGATCGCATCGGGCGCTGGGCACGCGATGGTCTGGAGCTTCCGATCGTGATCCACTGTCGTGAGGCGTTCGCTGAGCTGCCGCCGTTGCTGAAGGCCTCGGGACTGCCGATGGAGCGCATGGTCTTCCACTGCTTCACCGGCACGCCTGATGATGCGCGCGCGGTACTCGATCTCGGCGCCTGGATCAGCTTCACGGGCGTTGTCACCTACGCCAACGCTCCGCTCATCGCCGAGGCCGCGAAGCTCGTGCCGCGGGATCGAATCATGGTGGAGACCGACGCGCCATTTCTCTCGCCGGAGCCACATCGCGGCGAGTTCCCGAATCATGCGGCGCATGTGCCGCTCGTGGCCAGCGCGCTCGCACGCATTCGAGGTGAGCCGGAGCAGGAGTTCTTCCCGCAACTCGATGCGAACGCGCGGCGGTTCTTCTCGCTTCCGCCCCCCGCCGTAGCATGACGCCGTGAAGGAACCAGGCGATGGCGGGAAGCACGATGGCAACCGCGCGGATGACCGTTCCGGGATCGGTGAGCGCGGGCTGATGGGCTTCGGCGATCACCTCGAGGAACTTCGCAAGCGCGTGCTGCTCTCGCTGGCGCTGCCCGCTCCACTGGCGATCACGGCGTTCTTTTTCGCGCCATCGCTGCGTGCGGTGCTGTGCGAACCGGCATTCCGCGCGCAGCGAGCCAGCGGTCTTCCTGCGTCACTCCAGGTGCTGAGTCCAACCGAGACGATCGGCGCCGACATGCATCTGGCGCTGGTGGTGGCGCTCGTCGTCTCGGCACCGTGGATCCTCTGGCAAGTATGGAAGTTCGTGGAGCCGGGGCTCTACGCATCGGAGAAGCGCTTCGTGCGTCTGCTCATTCCGGCGAGCGCGCTGCTCACGGTGGCTGGGCTCTCGTTGCTCTACTTCGTGATGCTGCCGTTGATGCTCCAGTTCCTGGTGAGCTTCGGCGGTCCGTCGCCCATCGAGCGCGATGCCGCGACGAACGCGACGAACGCGACGAACGCACCCGAAGCTGCGACGGCGCCTGACACACCCGCCGCGGTGCCGCAGATCGCCGCGCCGTCCCCCACGCCTGCGCCGTTCGTCATTCCCATACTCAAAGAGTTTCCGACGAACCCGTGGCCAGGACAGATGTGGCTCACACCGGAGCACGAGCTGCGCGTCGCCATTCCCATCGGCGATGGCACGCGCGTCGAGATCTTCTCCTCTGCACTCAAGCGACTCGGACCGCTCGATCAACAGTTCCGACTGCGCGAGTACCTCGACTTCGTGCTGACCTTGATGCTCGCAACGGCGATCGCGTTCCAACTCCCACTCGTGATGATGCTGCTCGGGTGGATCGGCGTGTTCGAAGTCTCCACGCTGCGGCACTACCGCCGTCATGCCTTCTTCGTCTGCGTCATTCTCGCGGCGATCATCACACCCACGGTCGATCCGATCTCGATGTCGCTCATGGCGGTGCCGCTCTACGGGCTCTTCGAGCTCGGCATCATCCTGCTCGTAATTGCGCCGCCGCGCGCGGTGGCCGAGGGCTCGGTCTGGCAGCGCGCGAAGGACCTGGCGCTCGGCCGCGGCCGGGTGAAGTCGTGACGGCGCGATCGAGTGTCGGCCGCCAACGCCTACACCAGCGTCAACAACTCACACAGGATCATCGCGTTCGATGCGCCCGTCGCGCACGGCGACGGCACGCGCTGCTCGCCGTCGTGCGTCGCGCGCATCCTTGGTTCGGCGAGATCGATCTGCGCATGCTGGAGCGTGCGCTGCTGCTGGCGCGCCGTGCCGCATTGAAGGGCGAAGTGCCCGTCGGCGCCGTGCTCTATCGCGACGGCGAGATCCTCGGCGAGGCTGCCAACGAGCGCGAGGGCGACGCGGATCCGACGGCGCACGCGGAGATCGTGGCGCTTCGTCGCGCGGGTCGACATGTCGGCGAGTGGCGACTCGGCGGCGCGCGCATGGCCGTCACGCTCGAGCCGTGTCCGATGTGCGCCGGCGCATTGGTCAACGCGCGCGTGGCCCAGCTCGTCTTTGCGGCACATGACCCGAAGGCCGGAGCGTGCGGCACGCTCTACGAAATCCCCATCGATCCGCGGCTCAACCACCGCTTGCAGGTCTGCGGCGGAGTGCTGCACCGCCGCGCGGCGGCGCAACTCCGCGGCTTTTTCGCGGCACGCCGCCGACGCGACCGTCCGGGATCCAACGCCCCCTCCGGTTCCCGGGCGTCAGACGCCACCCAAGCACCGCAAGCGGCTCGCTGATTCGCCATTCGCACGGCCCAGCGTCGCTGTAAGCGTCGGTGTTTCCCACACTTCAGTTACTCGATCCGACCGCGTAGTCGGAGCGTCGGCCGCCCCTTTGGGGGTTGGCCGACAGTGCCCGGAGTGACGGCAAAGGAAGTGAGTGCCAATGGGACGACGAGAAGCAAACGAGATTGCGCAGGTGTCCGGTTGGACCGCGATGGCAGCGGCGGCGGCCGCCTTCGCAGTGAGTTCGGCGATGGCGGTCATCGCCACCTTCCAGACAGGCGACTTCTATACGGTCGATGGTCCCGTCACGCGCGGCACCTTCGTCGGCGACGTGTCGGTGAAGAACCTCACCATGGGACAGCGCACGCTGACGGCGCTCGACGGCACGATCGGCAATGCATCGGCGGTGCGAATCTACACGGCGCCTGCGGGAAGCAACGACTTTGCGCTCGTGCCCGATGATGCGATCGGAAAGCCCGGCATTCCGGTCGGCTTCGCCGTCGGTCGCGAAGTCGATCCGGCGAACGTGGGCACCGGACTCGAAGCGCTCACCGGCTACAGCCTGAGCCGCATGCTCTCCATCAACGGCACCGATCGCGTGCGCATCGACATGATCGCTGCGTCGCCGCAACGCGACAACGATGCTGACACCGATGATCCGGAGCCCGAGGTGCTCCTGGCGGGATCACTCAAGGGGCTGTCGATGACGATGACGCCGATCGTCGGCGGTGAGATCGAAGATCCAGTGCTTGGCGCTCCGGTGCCAGTGCCTGGTGCGCGCGCCGCCGAGGGCGAGATCGGCATCAGCATCTTGATCCGCGGTTCCGACACGCCGTTCCCCATCAGCATGGTGGGCTTCGATCTGAGCGGTGACTTCGGCGTGCCGAGTGAGCAGAAGCTCACGGGTCTCCGCATCGAAATCGAGCCGGGTCCACCAGCGATCGTGAAGGCGTGGTTCACCGGCGTCAATGCCGATGTGATGCCGAGTCAGTTCGAAGAAGACGACTTCAAGCCGGTGCTCGCAGGCGCCTTGAGCGACGACGAGTCGGGCAGCAGCTTCGCGTACGGTGATGGCGGCAGTTACGGCTACAACCCCGGACTCTACGGAGGCTCCGGCGGATTCTCAGGCGACGGCGGCGGCAGCATCCCGGGCTCTCCGTTCGTAACCACGAACACTGGCGGTGGAGGCGGTGGTGGTGGCGGCGGCGGGGCTCCGCCTACTCCGCCTGCGCCGCCGATCCCGTCGCCGGGTCCGTTGGCGCTGCTTGCTCTTGCGCTCGGTCTGGCGTCGCCTCGTCGACGAGCATGAGCTCGCGCAGCAGCACCGTGGCGTAGGCGCCCTTCGGCAAGTCGAAGGCGATGCGCACGAACGGACCGTGTTCATCGAACGATCCTTCGATCACGGCGTTGCTCACGCGCACGCGAAGCGGTCGACGCGTCCCGGACGGCGCGCTGCTTCCAGGCTCGATGAGCGACTCGGCGCGGAACGCTTCGATCGCGCTCCGCTCGCGCGCGGCCGTGGTTCCATCCGATGGCAACATGCCGAGGCCGGGCAACGGTCCACTCGGGGAGATCTCGAAGGACGCGAGGCGCGCCGCGAGCGCGCGCTCGGGATCGACTTCACTCAGGTCGGCGTCCGTCACCAGGAAGAGCGCGCCCTTTTCGTGAAGGAAGGCGACATCGCCGGACTCGAGTTGCGCGAGCGAGCCGGCGTCGATGCGCTCCGAGAGCACGCGGTTGAAGATCGCCGATTGGAGCGCGCTCACCCAGAAGTCACGGTTGTCGCGATTGATGGCACGCACGGCCTTCGCCGCGGATCCACCGCGGGCGAGCACACGAACGGCGGCTCGTTCCGCGTAGTCGCCGCGATGCCAGCCGCGCAGGCTCTCGTCGAAGCGTTCCGCATCGAACGCTTCGCGCGCGGCGCGTTGATGCTCGGGAAACGGCGTGCCCTGCGCGCCGAGCAGCTCTTCAAGCAGGGCGCGGTAGCGGCCGAGCAGCAGCAGTCGACCGAGCACATGGTTGTTGTGTCGGTAGCCGAAGCGCTGCGAGCCGAAGAAATCCGGCACGCCGGTCTCGAGCAATCGTTGCAGTCGTTTCCAGAGCAGCGGCGCCTTCGTCGGTTCGATCTCGCGCAGTCGGATGGCGAATCGATTGCCGCAGAGGTGTCCGCGCCGCAACTTGTTCCCATGTCGCGCTTGCCAGAGGAACTCCAGGCGCCCATCGACCGGCGTTGCGGGCTCGATGCGCCCCGGCAAGTGGATCGACACAGTCTGCTGCGTCACGCCGACGCGATCCTTCATGCCTGCGAAACCGATGGCGCCGATGCCGACCTGGTAGTGCTGCGCGAGCAATTCGATCAGCTCGCCGTGCGCCATGTGCCGTTTCTGCACGCGCAGATAGAGGTGCTCACCTTCGCCGCACGGCTCGTAGAGCGGGATCTCGTCGACCAGGAAGTCTTCAGCGCGAGACTTGATGCGTCCGCGCAGCGTCGGTTCGCCGAGCAACCAGCGCATCGGCAGCGGATCGGGAAGGGTGTCTCGCTCCGGATCGAACGCGGCCTCGGCCTCCGGTGCGCTCACGATGACACGACTCCGTGCCGTGCGAGTGCCTTGCGGATCTGCGGCGCCGTCGGTCGCTCCGGGTCGATCAACTCGGCGCGCCATCCGGCGGCACCCGCGGCCATGACATTCTCGATCAGGTCGTCGAAGTAGACGATCGAGTCGGCTTCGAATCCGGTGCGCGCTTCGAACGCGCGGAAGATCTCGGGATCGGGCTTGCAGACGCCGAGCAGATGCGATGCATGTCGATGCTGGATGGAGTCGAAAGTGCGGAGTCCGTGCATCGACCGCCAATGCGCATCATTCGTGTTGCTGAGACACGCGGTCTCGAGCCCTGCGCTGTGAATGGACTCGATGACCTCATCGACGCCGTCATACTCACCGAGAATCCATGCATCATGCACGCGCCGCAACTCGTCCGGCGAGAGTCGACGGCCGAGCAACTCGCTCATTTCATCGTGGAACGCAGCGTTCTCAAGCGTGCCCGCCTGATGGCGGTTGACGAGTTCGGCGAGCGCATGGCGATCGATCGAGCCGTCGAGATCAGCAGGCGCCGACACCCCCGCTGCCTTGCATCCTTCGCGAAACGACCGGCAGATGCGGATGACGACGCCACCGAGATCGAAGCAGACCACTCTCAGCGCGGCGCTCGGCGTCGCGCTTGCCGTCCCGCTCAATCGTCTTCCTCGTCTTCGTCGGGATCGATCTCGGGGATCTGCTCCGCCACGGGATCGGGCGCCCTCGACGCCTCTTCGAGCACATCTTCATTCACGAGGATGGGCACATCCTGCGCCACACCGAGCGCGATCGCATCGCTCGGGCGACTGTCGACGCGCACTTCCTCGTCACCGCGGCCGATGACGAGCTTCGCGAAAAAGGTGCCCTCGCGCAGCTCGTCGATCTCGATGCGCAGCAACTTGCCGTCGAGTGCGCGGATGGTCGCGGCGAGCAGATCGTGCGTCTGCGGTCGCGGCACTTCGATGCCCTTCAGGCGCCGCTCGATTGCGAAGGCCTCGGGCAGACCGATGACGATGGGGAAACTGCGACCGCCTTCGCCCTCGGAGAGCTCGATGATCTGCATGTCGCTCATCTCGCGGATGAAGATGCGCGAGAGTTGCATCTGGACCGCCATCGGACGCTCCTTGGCGCTACGAAGCGCTCCAATGACCAAGGACGATCGCGAGATCAGAGCCGCCCACGGCGCAATCCCCGTCGAGATCGCCGGTGCACTCTGTGCACTCGGCGCACGAACCCCAGTGACCCAGCACAAGCGCCAGATCGGCGCCATTGACGACGCCATCTCCGTTGACATCACCTGGCATGGGGATCAAGTCGATGGCGCCCTGTACCGCGCCGAATGCGTTGAGTCGGCCCCATCCAGTGAAATTGTCGAAGCCGGGCGCATTGATGTCATCGGCGCTCGACTGCAGCACCGCGCGGATCTGCTCGGCGGAGATCGCCGGGTAGACGGATCGCATGAGCGCCACCACGCCCGTGACATGCGGCGTGGCCATGCTCGTGCCGGTCTTGATCGTCGTGCCGCCAGCGCTCGAGAGCGAGAGCACGGAGACACCCGGCGCCGCGAGGTCGATCTGCGGGCCGTAGTTCGAGCTCGACCAGCGTTCGTCGAGATTGTTCGTGGCGCCGACCGCGATCGTCTCGGGCCATCGCGCGGGGAACGAAGGTGGCGTGGCGTTGCTATTGCCCGTTGCGGCGATCATCGGAATGCCGGACGCCGACGCGTAGAGCACTGCGTCATAGAGGTATTGCGAACCGACGCTGTACTGAAGGCTCATGTTGATGACTTGGGCACCGTGATCGACGGCCCATGTAATGCCGTCGGCAACCCACGACTCGAGTCCGCTGCACGGGTTGACGACGACGACTGGAAGGATGCGCACATCCCAACAGATGCCGGCGATCGCCACGCCGTTGTTGCCCGTGGCACCGAGGATGCCGCTCACATGCGTGCCGTGACTGTTGCATCCGTCCGTCGTCACGGCGGACTGCTGCGGCACATTCCAACCTGGAAGGATGCGACCGCTCAGGTCGGGATGACTGGAGACGCCCGAGTCGAGCACGGCGACGATGACTTCTTCTCCGCCGGTCGAGAGCAACCACGCATCGGGCGCGCTGATGTCGGCACCCGACGCGCCCGCGATTCCACCGGCCATCTGCCCAGTGTTCAGCAGTGGCCACTGCGCCGAGAACGACGGATCGTTCGGGATGACCTCCGCCGTGCCGCCGATGCCATCGAGTGAGGCGAACTCCACCGCGGGCAGCGCGCTCAACGCATCGCGCACCATGCGCACCTTGGTCGGATCGATGCCCGCGGCGAGCCGCACGGTGACCCATCGATCAAGGCCGATCTGCGCCGCGAGCAGCGCGTTCGCATGCGCCACGCTTGCCGTGCGCTCGATCGAAGTGACGCCGAGCGCCGCAAGCGGCGCTGCGTCGAGCACGGCGCCGACGCGCAGCTTGACGAGCACATGCGTCTGCGCGAAGGAGGTCGCGAGAGCGGGATCGCCGCCGCGCCTCGGGTTCTGCGGTTGCGCCACTTGGCCGAATGCCATTGACGTCACGCACGCCATGGACATCATGACGGCGAAGCCGATCGTCACGAAGGACACGAGCTCAGATGGCCGCGTACCGATCGCACGGTGGTGACCACTGCTCCGGCGACGGTTCTGCAGGCGCGATGTCATGAGCCACCGAAAGGGTAGCCCACGAAACGACACGCGGCCATCGAAGCGATGGGATCGGTCACGAGCGGCGACGCCCGTCGTTCGATGGTGCGGCTCTTTCCGTCGAACGGGGGCCTGGTTAGCATGCTCGACTTCCCTTTGAGGACCGAGAAGCGCCCATGCCCAAGCCCAAGCGAAACTACTTGTTCACCAGTGAGAGCGTGTCGATGGGTCACCCCGACAAGCTCGCCGACCAGATCTCGGACGCCGTACTCGATGCGATGCTTCGCGTCGATCCGCACAGCCGCGTTGCATGCGAAACACTGCTCACGACCGGTCAAGCGATCGTTGCGGGTGAGGTCACCTGCAACGGCTATGTCGACATTCCCGAGATCGTGCGCCGCACCGTGCTCGCCGCGGGTTACGACGATGCGCGCAAGGGCTTCGACGGCAAGAGTTGCGGCGTCAGCGTGGCGATCGGGCGACAGAGCCCCGACATCGCGCGCGGCGTCGACACGAAGCGCAACGGCAAGAAGAAGGAACAGGGCGCCGGCGATCAAGGCATGATGTTCGGCTTCGCGTGCCGCGAGACGCCGAGCTTCATGCCGCTGCCGATCGACTTGGCGCATCGACTCGTAGCGCGACAGGCCGTCGTGCGCCAGAAGAACATCATCAAGGGACTGCGTCCTGATGCGAAGAGTCAGGTCACCGTCGAATACGACGGCCTCACGCCGAAGCGCATCGAGGCGGTCGTGCTCTCCACGCAGCATGATCCGATGTGGAACGGCGAGAAGAAGCAGGCCGCGCTCAAGGCGCTCGTCATCAAGCACATCATCAAGCCCGTGCTCGGCAAGTGGTGGAATCCGCGCATCAAGGTGCATGTGAATCCCACGGGGCAGTTCGAAGTCGGCGGACCGCACGGCGATGCCGGCCTCACTGGACGCAAGATCATCGTCGACACCTACGGCGGTCGCGGCCGTCACGGCGGCGGTGCGTTCAGCGGCAAGGATCCGTCGAAGGTCGATCGTTCAGCCACCTACATGGCGCGCTATGTCGCGAAGAATGTCGTGGCCGCTGGTCTCGCAGATGCGTGCGAAGTGCAGCTCAGCTACGCGATCGGCGTTGCGGAACCGGTGAGTGTGCTCGTCGACACGCAGGGCACGGGCAAGGTCGATGATGGGTGGCTCGCCGACGAAGTGCAGCGACAGTTCGAGCTGACGCCGGGCGGCATCGTGCGCACACTCGATCTTCTCAAGCCGATCTACAGTCCGACCGCCGTGCACGGCCACTTCGGTCGCAAACCCGGCGAAGCAGGCGTCGGCACCTTCTCGTGGGAGAAGACCGACAAGGCGCCGGCGCTCGCGGCCGCAGCGCGGAAGGCCGGCTTCAAGGTGTGAGTACGCCGCGAACGGCGGCGATCGAACGGCTCGCGCGACTGGTGCCGTCGTGGCCCGATCTTCCATTCGACGAGCGCGGCGAGGGCGGACTCGCCGACGCGATCGTGCAGGAATCCGTGCGCCGCTGGCGCACGCTCGACTGGTTCTGTGGGACCGCGCTCAATCGCGATCCGGCGTCGATCGAGGCGCCGTTGCGCGCGGCGCTGCTCGCGGGCTCCGCACAACTGCTGTTGATGGACGAAGCCGATCACGCCGTCGTCAACGACACGGTGGAGTGGGCGAAGCGCGCCATTCGCCCCGGCGCCGGCAATCTCGTCAATGCAGTTTTGCGCCGCATCGCGGGGTGGCGAGGCGAGCGCGTGCCGGCACCCACGAAGTGGTGGGAGCAAGTCGATCTCCTTCCGATGGGCGATGGCTCGGCACTGCGCGTGAGCGGCGTTCAACTGCCGGAGGCGCTGCCGCCGCGCCTGGCGGTGGCGACCTCGCACGCGACGCCGTTGATCGAGCGGTGGATCGGTCGGAACGGCGTGGACGAAGCGGCGCGAATCGCGTCGCATGCGCTGGCACAGGCGCCGCGACTCGTCGCCGATCCGCGCGGTGTTCTTACGACGGCGCGCGCCCATGCGGAGCCGGGCTTCGTCGTGTGGGAGCGTTCGCTGCCGGAGTTGCGAGAGGCGATGGCGCTGGAACCGTCGCTTCGCGTGCAGGATCCGGGCAGCGCGGCGCCCATCGAGCTGACGCGAGGTTTTTCGCCGCGATTGATCGTCGACCCGTGCGCGGGACGCGGCACGAAGACCGCGCAACTCGCGGAGTTGCATCCGAACGCCGAGATCGTCGCCGGCGACATCGACGCCGTTCGCCGACGCACGCTCACCAGCACATTCAAGAACGCTCCGCGCGTGCGCGTCATGGAGCCCGACGCGATCATGGCGCTGCGAAGCGTCGATCTGCTGGTGCTCGATGTGCCGTGCTCGAATACCGGCGTGCTGGCGCGGCGGCCCGAGGCGAAGTGTCGCTTCGACGACCGACGACTTGCATCACTGCTGGCGCTGCAGCGCACGATCGTGGACTGCTACGCGCCGCTCATCGGCTCCACGGGTCGCGTGCTCTACGCAACATGCAGTCTCGAAGCGGAGGAACTCGATGCGGCCGCCGATCGCCTGACCCGCCACCTGGGCCGGAGCGGCGAACGAACGATGCGACTGCCCACCGGCGGACCGGGAGTCGATGCCGCGAACCATCGCGACGGCGGCGGTCACATGCTCTTTTGATACCATCGACGATTCGCCACCATGAACATCCTCGAGATCCTCAGACCCGAGTGCGTGAAGGTGCCACTGACCTCGACCGAGAAGCACGCCATCATTGACGAGCTGGTCGATGTGCTGGCGCATGACGATCGCATCGCGGACTCCGCAGCGCTGAAGACCGCCGTCTGGGAGCGCGAAAGCCAGCGCTCGACAGGCATCGGCGAAGGACTTGCGATTCCGCACGGCAAGTGCGCGGCCGTCACGGAATTGGCGATGGTCGTTGGCCGACCGTCGGAGCCGATCGAGTTCGACGCGATCGACAAGAAGCCCGTGCGACTGCTGATCCTGCTCGTCTCCCCCGTCGACAAGATCTCGCTGCACATCCAGGCGCTTGGTCGAGTAAGTCGTCTGCTGAGCGACCCGGCGCTGCGCGAGGCGGCCTATTCCGCGCCGGATGCGGCGTCTCTCTTCGAACTCTTCCGCAAGGCCGAGGGCGGCTGAGTCGCGTTGGTTTCCGCTTCACGCAGTCGGGTGGCGCGATCGAGCGAGTGCACCGACTCCATCTCGCGCCCGATCTCGCGCTGGAACTCTCCCAGCCCCTGCCAGAATCGCCAATTCTCCGGCGCCAACTCGACGGTGTGTCGCAGCGCCGCTTCGGCTTCATCGAGTCGACCCGCACGCGAGTGACCGATCGCGATCGCGCGCCACGCGCCGGGATTGTTCGGTTCGATCTCGAGCGTGCGGTGGATGAGCGCGATGCCTTCTTCGATCTCGCCGTGGTCTCCGCTCTCTGCAAGCAGCAGTGAGAGCTGGCGCATCGCCTCGAGACTCGTCGGGTCCCATTCCAACCACTCGCGCGAGGCGATGATGGCGCGGACCGGATCGTCGTCGGTCCTGGCAAGCGTCACGCGATCACGATGCACGCGGTCCCAGCCGGGGTTCGCCTCTCGCGGATGCGCGGCGGATTGCTCGCGGTACCACTGGTCCAGATCGTCGAGTCGACCGCGCACCCAGATCACACGGCCGATGTCGACTGCGAGTTCGGGGCGCACAAGAGCATGCTCAGGAAACGCCGCCCATGCGGCCATGAGCATCGCTTCGCACGATGCGAAGTCCCGGCGCACGGCGGCCATCCACGAGCGCCGCAGATCGATCCACGGCTGCACCGGGGGCACGAAGCCGATGCCGCCACGCCCGATCAGCGACGCCAACTCGTAGCTGCGATCCGCGCGCGCCGCGGCCGAGAGCACGGCGTCCGAGGGAAGTACCGCATCGCGCGTGAAGACGGCGCCCACAGGAAGATCCACGCGCTGATCGAAGGAGTGGGCGACCCACAGCGCCGTGTTCTGGATACCGACGAGCACGACCACCAAGAGCGACGCGCTCGAGAGCGCGAGCCACGCCCAACCCGCCGCCGCGATTCGCCCCGCTCGCCGCAGCGACATGCCGTGGAACGCTTCGTTGGCACGAGCCAGCACGCGCCAGGACTTCCACGCAAGGAACGCGACGATGGCTCCGATGCCGCTCGCAAAGAGCAGCGGCACCGTCACCTTGATCGCACCGGTCGCCATGAACGGCGCGTTGAGCGCCAGCACCGTGAGCACGCCAACGACCAGAATGCCGAGTTCGGCGCGGCGCGAAATCTCATGCGTGCGCTCGGAAATCGGATGGCGATGTCCCGGCGGACCCACGACGGCATCGGGATTCGGCGTGGCACCGGACGCCGGGCGTCCCCAGCTCACGGAGAGCGCGTCGTTCGGACAGACGCTCACGCAGTCGAGACACTTCATGCAACCGGGATCGACGACCATGCCGAACTGCGCGACCTCCTCGTGTACGCGCACATTGCTCGTGCACACTGCGGTGCAGTGGCCGCAGTGCTCGCACGCGTCGCTCACGCGGATGCGCAGCGGCGCGATGCGATCGATCGGTGCGAAGAACCCGCCGTAGGGACATGCATACGTGCAGTAACCCTTCTGACCGAGGAAGTAGACCGTCAGCGCGCCGCAGACGAAGAGGAATGGGATCGCGACCATCACACCGGGAAAGGTCACCCAGAAATTCTCGGTGATGAAGTGCGTGGTCACCTTCATCGGTGCAAGCGTCGGCTGCAGGTAGGGCGCGATCGCCCATCGATACGCGAGCGGCCAGACGAACATGTAGAGCGCCATCGCCAACGGCACCAACATGAGCAGTCGCGCACGGAATGGCTTCGGACGGATGCCGACTTTGCGAAGCAACCATGCGCAGCCATCCTGCAGCAACAGCACATGGCATCCCCATCCGCAGAAGAAGCGGCCGAAGATCGCGGTCGACACGAGCGCCAGCGCGAAGAGCACCGCCCCCGCGTTGATGATCCCGTACTTGGCAGTCTCCATCGCCTCCGATGGCTCGACCGGCGAGAGCGTCGTGCCCTGCACGAGCCACTGGATCACATGCAGGATCATCAGGCCCTGGATCACGAACAGCACGCCGAAGCGCCACTTGGTGGAGCGGCTTGCGCGGACACGAGGGGCGCTGATGCTGGTCCCGTCGCCCGCGCCCGGCGCCGGATCGGGCGATGCGCCGTCATCGCGGCGCCGATCGACAGCACCAGGTGAAGCGAGAATCGGAAGCGAGAGGGCGCCGCCATCGCAGCGCCCGCGCGGAGCGGACATGCGCGGATGGTAGCCGCCGGCGCTGGTGACCCGGGTACACGGTCGCGCCATCTATACTGCTCGCCTCCGCATGCCTCGCGACTACTACGAAGTGCTCGGTGTTGCACGCAACGCCAGCGCCGACGACATTCGCAAGGCGCATCGCAAGTCGGCGCGGAAGCTCCACCCCGATGTGAACAAGAGTCCGGATGCGGCGGCGCAATTCGCCGAGGTGCAGGAGGCGTACGACGCGCTCAGTGACGAAGAGAAGCGCAAGCGCTACGACCAATTCGGTCATGCGGGCGTGAGCGGGATGGGCGGTGGTGGCCGCGGTCCGGGCGCGGGGTGGTCGCCGGCCAGCGGAGGCGGAGGCGCCGGTGGCAATTGGCAGGAGGTCGATCCGGAGACCTTCGAGTCGATCTTCTCGAACTTCGGGGACTTCTTTTCTGCAAGCGGGCGTGGAGGTGCATCACCGCGCGGAGGTGCGGGACACGGCGCGCGCTCCGGTGCGCACCGCGGACAGGGTGAACATGGTGGGCCCGGTGGGCCAAGTGGACCTGGCGGCTCACACCGCGCCGCAGGCTGGCCCGGCGCTGCGTCGCAGCACGGCGCGGATGTCGAAGCCGAGACGACCGTCGCGTTCGAAACCGCCGCACTCGGCGGCAAGCAACAGATCTCGTTGCACGGCGCGGGCGGCAAGATCGAGCACATCGAGATCAAGATTCCAGCGGGCATTCATGACGGCGCGAAGATGCGACTGCGCGGCAAGGGACATGCATCGCCCGGTGGCGGCGACGCAGGCGATCTCGTGGTGACGGTGCGCGTGGCGCCGCATCCATGGTTTCGTCGCGAAGGCCTCGACATCGTGCTCGATGTGCCGATCACGATCACCGAAGCGGCGCTCGGCGCGAGCGTCACAATTCCACTGCTGCGCGGCACTGTCACGCTCAAGGTGCCCGCCGGTGTGCGCAGCGGCCGACGCATGCGCGTCAAAGGCAAGGGCATCACCGATGCGAAGGGCACGAGCGGCGACTTCCTGGCGCAGGTTCAGATCCACGCGCCGGAGTCGCTCTCGCCTGAGCAGCGCACCGCGCTCGAGTCGATCAGCGAACAACTGCCCGACCCGCGCGCCAGTCTCTGGCAGTGAGCGCGCCGATCAGCGGCGTCTTCGTCCAGCACCGAGCGCCGCGGCAACGACCAGCATCGTCAGCGCGCCGGGTGCCGGCACCGGCGTCCAAGCGTGGTCGAAGGTGGCTGAGACGGTAATCGGGAAGCCTGCGTAGAAGTGCACGGCCACCGTGTCCCACGCGCCCGGCGTGATGAACGTTCCCGTCGCGAACGGATTTGGCATGCCACCGATGACGGTCGTGATCATGTCCGGGCTCTGGCCCCAGTTCGTCGAATCGTGGATCACACCACCGGCGATGCGCCACTCGAACACGATCACCAATGTGTGAAGTTCGGGCGGGGCGGGAGGGGACCAGTCCGCGTGGGTGGCAACACCGAACATGCTGAACTCGGTGAAGCCGCCGGTCCCCGCAGTGTTGGCGAATTCGAGGTGCACGCCCACTGTGCTGGCCGGGACCGTGAGGAAGATCGCCTCCGACTGTGCAAGCGCGTTGGACGCGCTCAAGCCCATGACTGCGAGTACGGCAGCCAACGCAGCAGATCTATTGACGCTCATTTCAATCTTCCTCCCGGCGGCGGGCGCGTCCGAACCTGGCTCTGCCCGCTGCCGCGAAGAACATAACCTCAGCCCGCGAGCGGTCAAGGCGAGAGTCCACGCAATCCTCACGCCAACGTCTCGCACCTCAACGGAGTTCGACCTCGGCCGGACCTCGTCAACTGACTTGCGCTGCGCATTTCACAATGTCGAGCGCACGGTCCGCCGCGCGGCGATCTCCGACGACCGCTCGGTGATCTCATCGTTGCCTCTCCGCATCAGTCAGCCTCTGTTCAACCCGTCCAGTTGCCGAGGATGAAGGCGAGGTCGGCGCCGTCGACGACACCGTCGCCGTTGAGATCCGCCGGGCAACCGGCACACGCGCCCCAACTGCCGAGCACGATCGCGAGATCGGCGCCGTCGATGACGCCATCTCCATTGAGATCGACGGTGAATCCCTCGCACTCGTCCGGTACGCGATTGCCGTTGAGATCATGCAGTGCGCCGCTTGAGAGCTCGCATGAGTCGAGCACGTTGTTGCGGTTGCAGTCGAGTTCGTCGCCCGGCATGAAGTCGAAACCCGTCGGCATCCACAAGCCGGTGTCGTGACCGGTCACATAGGAGCGCAGGAAGTTGCCGTTGTCGACATCGAATTCGTAGATGCGCGACGCGTTGACATGCAGCTCCGCGATGTCATCGTGCAGCAAGCCACCCGCTTTGCCGCCTGTCACCGGGACGAGATGCCGGCTCGCATAGACGTTGCCGTTCGGACCGTAGCGGATGCACCAAGGTTGATCGAAAGTCAGCGCGCTGGTCGTGCCGCCCTTGTTCCACTTGCCGATGAAGGCGCCGTTCGCGCCCGCGTAGCGCAGGATCGAGTTCGTCGCCGAACTGACGACGAGCAGATCACCGCCGGGAAGGAAGAGCATGCTGCGCGGATCACTGAGCCCGCCATTCCCGCTGGCAGTCACGAAGATTCCGAGCGACGCGCCCGTGGTCGGGTTGTAGCGCCGCACCCGATTGTCGAAGCCGTTGACGTAGAGCAGTCCGTCGGGACCAAAGGTGAGTCCGAAGGGCTGCACCAGGCCACCCGTGCCGGGCGCCACGGTCGCGCCGAGGAATGCACCGGTGGTGCCGTCGTAGCGCAGCACGGCATGCGTGCCGCGGCTCGTCACATGGAGATTTCCATCGGGGCCGAACTCCATCGCGCTCGGATCGTCGAGGCCGCCTGAGCCGGCGGTGACGAAGTCGCCGATCACGGAACCATCGCGCGCCAGCTCGACGATGCGGTCGTCGCCACTGCTCGCTACGAGAATGCGCCCCCCTGCCGTGATGCGCACATCCTTCGCATTCTGCGCCGCCGCAGGCGTGCTGATGTCGGCCAGCACACCCGTGATTGCGTTGAAGCGCCGAACAGCACCATCGGCGGCGAAGGAACCGACCCATGCATCCCATGCGCCGTCGAGTTGCACGAGATCCGTCGTACTGTCGCCGTCGCAGTCCTCGCACGAGTCGAGCACGCGATTGCGGTTCACGTCGAGCGAGAGATCGGCCATGATCTGCGAGAAGTCGGATTGGCCGTTGTCGTCGCAATCCTGCTCGCACTCGTCGGGAATGCCGTTGAGATGAAGATCGCTGCTGAAGTCGGTGCTGATGTCCCACGCATCCGGCACGCCATTGCCGTTGCAGTCGGGTTCGCACTCGTCGGGAACGCCGTTGAGATCGATGTCGGTACTGGCGCCGGATGCGATCTCGAGCGCATCGATCGTGCCGTTGCCGTTGCAGTCCTGGCATTCGTCCGGCACACCATCACCGTTGACATCGGCCACACTGCCTGCCGTGATCTCGTCCGCATCATCGATGCCGTTGCCATTGCAATCGAAGTAGCCGCAGGTCGTGGTCGCCAAGTAGTCGCGGATCACCTGGGCGACGAACGTACCGAACCAGAGGTCGGTGACCGCGTTGGCGCCGCTCACCGTCTGCGAGCAGTAGCCCATGATCGTGCCTCGCTGCGGCGTGTTGTTGAGCAGATGGCAGTTGTCGAGGCCGTAGGAGTGCGTGTGCAGCGCGCCGAAGTTGTGACCCAGCTCGTGCGCGGTCACCGGCACATCGAAGTGATAGATGTTCGGTGAAGAGAGATCAGGGATGAACCCAAGCGCGTAGCCCACCACCGAGTACGCGGAATTGGTGCAGAGCGCCGAGAGGTACGCGATGCCGCCCCACGGGAGATCGCGCCGCCCGGAGAGCAGTTGCGCCACATCGCGCTCCACCGCTCCCATGTTGTTGTTCCAGTACTGAACGAACGCGTTCAGCGGATTCGGCTGATTGAAGAGATCCTCCGGAGTGTCCCAGAGCCGTACGAACGTGAGCTCAAGTCGTGAATTCGTCTCCGTAAGGAAGATGTCGCTATCGGCGGCGTAGAGCGCCACGATGTAGTCCATCGTTGCTTCAGCGTCACCACTGAGCGAGAAGAGTTCGTAGTCGGTCTCGATCGCCAGCTTGATCACGCGCGTCGAAGTCGGACCCGTCACGATCTCGCCGGCGAGACCACCGTCACCGTGCGATTTATGCAACGCAGGCGCGTCGTGCGGCGATGGCAGGTGTTCGCTGGCGCAGAGCGGCGTGCCCGGAGGCAGCGACGCAGCGCCCGCGATGTTCGCATCATCGACGCCCTCGTTGATCCAGCGGCGCTCTCCGAGCATTCGCACATAGCCGATCGTGCGTGTCGGTGTGATGACGACGAATGCCGCCTCGGAGGGACGTCCCTTCACACTGCCGCGAAAGGCGCGGACGCGGGACGAATCCCATGCGAACGGCCGCGAATCGTGTCCGATCACGAAGGCCGTGCGCTCCGTCACGATCGTCATCGGCGTCAACTGCAGATCGACGCGCGTGCGTTCATCGATCGCCACATCGCGGAGCTCGATCGACGCTGCGCCGTTTGCCGCTGCGCGCAAACGATCGCCGATCGGCGCGCGGCTGGGCACCGCCTGTCCGCTCGCCGCTGACGAGAAGGACACGGCCACGAGTACGACGGTCAAGACAGTCGCGGCCGAGCGCGCCGCGCTTCTGCCGGTCAATCGGCTTCGATCCTGCATCGGTGGTGATCTCCTTCGGCGCGAGCTCGGCCCGCGCCTGTCTCGCGAGCGTATCGCACCGCAATGCCACGATGCGTGACCAAAACCGTCGTGGCGTGTCGACATGGGCCTCCCTTGGCTCACGCCAGCCTCTCGGACGATCGGCGCGGCCGACGCGATCGACTTGATCAACGATGAACTGCGAGCGAACGCGCGGATACGCTCGATGCATGATCCGATCGCGGCCATTCATCGTTCTTCTGCTCTCGCTCGGCGCACTGCTCACGACGGTGACCAGCGCGTTCGCGTGGGGCAACGAGGGTCACCGCGTGATCGGGACGATCGCGAGCGCCAACTTCGATGAAGCGACCGCGAAGGCCGTCCGCGATCTGCTCGGCGAAGAGAGCATGGCCGAGGCGTGCTGCTGGGCCGACGAAGTGCGTAGCGATCGCCAGTACGACTGGATCAAGCCGCTGCACTACATCAATGCGCCGCGCAGTGCCGAGCGCATCGACATGTCGCGCGACGGACTCGATGGTCAGCAGATCATCTCGACGATCATCAAGTACCGCGAGGTGCTCGCGGACCGCACCAAGTCGAAGGAGGAACGGCTGCTGGCGCTGCGCCTCGTCGCACACATGGTCGGCGACATTCATCAGCCGCTGCATGTCTCGTACAAGGACGACCTCGGCGGAAACAAGTTGACGCTCAAGGCCTTTGGGAAGAAGAGCAATCTCCACCGCGCGTGGGACACGGACCTGATCCAGCGCCGGCTCAAGGACACGAAGGGCGGTTGGCCTGTGATGTCCGCCGATCTTCGCCAGGCGATCACCGACGAACAGCGCGCGGCCTGGATGAAGTCACTTGAGCCGATCGTCTGGGCGAACGAGTCGCTCGCGATCACGCGGCGCGTCTACGCGAACATGCCGAAGGCGCCCGGCGATGTCGATGACGGCTACTACGCGGAGTGGATGCCCACGGTGAACGAGCGCCTGCAGGCGGCCGGCATTCGCTTGGCTGCAGTGCTCAACGGCGCACTCGGAGCCGGTGCCGCCGGCGCGGCGAAGGAGGGCGCACCGCCTGCGGAAACGGCGCCGAAGATGAAACCGCCGACTGCTCCGTCTCGCGCGCCCGGGCGTGCGCCGCAACCGCCAAAGGATCGCGATCAACTCTCTTCCGTGGGCACCATCGCGTGCACCGCAGGCAAGTTCCGGTAGTAGCCAGTCACAACGCGCTTAGCGAGTGTGTTCGGTATCGAAGCGGATGACTGGAAGCCGGAAATTCCGCCCTTCTCCGACCGTGAATCGAAGCTCTTCGACCTCTGTTGGAGGAGGGGTGAATGTCGGTACAGGCAATGCCACGGTGCCTCGCCCGAAGAGCCTCCTCGGTCGCGCGCCATCAATGCTCACGGGCTCGATGAGCGTCCATCCGCCGAACTCGAGGCTGCCACCATCAGGTGCTTCAAGTGCCAACGGGGGGATCGGCTCCGCCAACACGGCCGCGTTGGATTCAACCCAGTACGCGCGGATCTCGGCGCTCCAAACACCGTTTTGCAACGTGAACCCCGAGCACATCACGCGCAGGCGTCCGGGCATAGTGCCGCGAGCATTGAGAGCGAAACGCCTGACCGTGTCGTCCTCGAAGATGACCGCCACTTCCTGCCGGCGCCTCCCGGGAGCGGGGAGCACCATGGCCACCGAGAGCGTCGCTCGCTCGCCGGGCGCGATTGATTTCTTGTCCAATTCGCACGTCAGGCAACCACACGACTTGACGATTTGCTTGACTACCCAGGTCTCCGTTGAATCGTTGCTGATGACGAAATCATGTGCAACACGCGCTGGCAGGGCGTCGATGATCGGGGCGTCTCCTGCATCGAACACGATCGCCTCTCCGTCACCCGCCCCGGCGGGACCGATCTCCGGCGTTGGTGCGGCGAGCGTGTGGACCCCACCGGCGAACGCTGACAGCTCATCGAGATTCCGATCGAGTTCCCAACCGATGTCGGTGGTGGGTTCGCGGTTCAGCGTAACGACGAGTCCATCGAGGTTGATCCGGGTCTCGCCAGGAGGCCGGGCAATGTCGAATCGCGTGTCCTGCACCAGATCCGTCGGTGACGGGGGTAAGTAGATGAGATCACGTGTGAGCGGAGTCGGCGTCATCGCGATTGGTGTGACGACCGCCACTGCCCACGACGCTGGCCACTCATCACCTGCGGCTGTCAACTGATCAGTCACGCGCGCACCTCGAACAGAACGTCCGGCGAGCGGATACTCCCGAAGCTCGACCGCCTTTCGGTGCACGATCTGCGCGTCGGGAGACTCGGCATCGGCCGAGTGGACATCCACCTGGATCGATCGAAGCGCATTGAGCGATCGATCGATCGACGCCGTCACGCGCGTCTGTGGTAGATCCGGGAGGAACCTCCACTGAACCACGAGCTCGTCGTCGCTGCTGCGCACCAGAGAGAGGTCTCCCGACGCGGCCGCCCAACGCATGTACTGCTGATAGGTCAACGGTGCCACCTGACCAAGGACCCGCCATCCGTAGGCGTCCATCTCGGCATCGACACGATGCATCGAGTCGGTCAGGTCGAGCATCAGGTTCGAGCGCCCACCGCTCGCATGTGCGAATCTCGTGTGGAACTGGGATCCATCACTCGTGAAGGTCACGATCTCGTCGAGTCCGCTGTCCCGACGCGTCCAGACGGTGTGCTCATGAATGCGGTATGCCGGTCCAGACTTGTAGACCACCGCAACCTTGATGAGCTGCACGCGGTCCTTGTCCTCGGCGTCGTTCGGGATTTCGAACGTCGGTGCCTCGCCATCGCGGGGACCATAGAGGACATAGGAGTAGGTCACGCTGTGTGAGTCGAGGTCCGCAAGGCGGCGATCCAACCCTGGAATCAAAGCGAGGCAGATTCGCGAGACATCGGAGGCGCCGTCACTCCCGGAACCGGAAGCTGTACTGCCAGCGACCGTCTCCACGGTGCTCGGAGCGAACAGAGCAATCGCAGTAGCGAAGATCGCCAACATCCTCAGGTGCACTCCTTCAAGGCACATGATGAACCGAAGGTTGGGACAGTCGTGCATGTCAATCCGCCTGGAGCAGCCCCGCAGGTCGAGCGCCGCTGCCTGCCGCACCCCGTTTGACCCGCTGGATTGACGAGACAGGCACTGCTCGGGTTCTGTACGCAGATACCGTTCGTCGCCGTCCACGCGCCTCCCGATCCATCACAGTAGACGCACGTCGCCCCAGCGAGAACATACGCGCAGTGCATCGCCTGATCGTGGCAACGCAGGTTTGACGCCGTGAAGCAGCTTGAATCGGCAAGCAGAACCTGCGGACCTCCCGCCTCCATCACGATCGTGTAATCGACGCCCTCCTCCAACTCGCTGATCGGGGTCACTGGCCGAAGGGCCATTGCCAGGTCGTCAACAGTCGCGAATGAGAACAGCCAGATCGAAGCGATCATGTGCAAGGCGCAGATGGGTAATCGAAGCATCACTGTGATTCTCCAAGTCGGGTGTGACTCTCGAACTGGAATCCCGCGGATTCCCAGCAGCGTCGGAGCCTACCC
>Ga0163153_10000297_pt1 | contig 89557 bp, 91 predicted proteins | sample OliLakLV19MP6IB1_FD_148629 | JGI IMG/M metagenome (GOLD analysis project Ga0163153, IMG submission 148629) | Freshwater microbial mat bacterial communities from Lake Vanda, McMurdo Dry Valleys, Antarctica - Oligotrophic Lake LV.19.MP6.IB-1 | ecosystem: Environmental > Aquatic > Freshwater >...
CAACAGGCACCGACCACATAGTGCGCTGGGGTATCGGCCACCCGCCCCAGAGACTCGTACCTTTGCACCGATCAGCGTGTCGGCGTGAAGGAACTTGAGCGGTGGCCTAACAACTGGGGGCAGGTCACTCATCTACGACATGATCCATATCACTGTGGAACGGGTGGCGACAGGGAAAGTGCGCTCGATCAAGGGATGGCTCGACTACGTGGGTAAAGACCATCTCCATCATCGGTTGGAGCGTGCGTTGGGGTCGCGTCAGGCGAGTGTCGCGATGATTTGTCTCATGACGATTTGCCTTGGGTTGGCAGCCTTAGCCCTCCGTGAAGCCGGAACGGCTGAGGCGCTGCTGCTGCTTGTACAAGCCTGCTTGATTGTGATCATGATCACAATCCTGGAGTGGAGCGGTCGCCAGAAACGTTGACCCCTTGCACTGTTCCGCAGTTCCCGCTACAAGATTCCTCCATGGTTCCTACCGTTGAATGGAAAGACGGTGCAGTAAGGCTGCTTGACCAGAGCCGATTGCCGGAGCACGTCGAGTTTTTAGACTGCCGGGACTATCAGACCGTCGCCGACGCAATTCGCAGTCTTAAAGTACGAGGCGCTCCGGCGATCGGTGTGACTGCGGCGATGGGGGTTGCACTGGGTGCCCAGACCGTCACGGCATCAGACTATGAGGCCTTCACCAAGACGGTGTTTGTGATCTGTGATCATCTCGCGTCGACCAGGCCGACGGCGGTCAATCTGTTTTGGGCCATCGAACGGATGAAAGGCTTGCTCACCTCGTTACGCACGCAGCCAATTGTGTCCATCAAAGCCGCGCTACTCAAGGAGTCACAAGTTATTCTCGATGAAGATATCGCGCTCTGTAAGGCGATGGGACAGCACGGGGCGAGACTCATTGCGAGCGGTCAAACGGTCCTGACCCATTGTAATGCCGGTGCCTTGGCAACCGCCGGCTACGGAACGGCATTGGGCGTCATTCGCGCGGCCTGGGAGCAGGGGAAGAATATTCAGGTCATCGCAGACGAAACCAGGCCGGTTCTGCAGGGTGCGCGACTCACGGCCTGGGAGTTGATGCAGGACAAGATTCCTGTGACGCTCATCACGGATAATATGGCAGGCGCACTCATGCGGCAGGGGAAAATTCACCTTTGTATCGTGGGGGCGGATCGGATCGCCGCCAACGGAGACGTGGCGAACAAGATCGGTACCTACTCAGTCGCCGTGCTGGCCAAAGCCCATGGGATTCCCTTCTACGTGGCCGCGCCCTATTCCACGATTGATTTGAAGACGAAAACAGGAGCGGACATTCCAATCGAACAACGGAACCCAAGCGAAGTCACCACCATTCATGGAAGCCATCCTGTCGCGCCGATCGGCGTGGCCGTCTACAATCCCGCGTTCGACGTGACCCCGGCTGAATTGATTGCAGGGATTATTACAGAGCGGGGCGTCTTTCGCCCGCAGGATCTGGCTGAACAATTCGCCTCTTAAGATTCAGACGTTCTCTTGTAACACATGAAGCCCATCCCTATAATGGGCCGGTCATTTTTGCCATGTTTCCAAACTAGACTGGAGGAAGACTTTACGAAATGAGTGAACGAACATTAGCCATTATCAAGCCGGATGCAGTAAGGAAAAATGCGATTGGCGACATTATTGCCCGTTATGAACAAGCCGGTCTGAAGCCGGTGGCCCTACGCATTATGCAGTTCTCAAAAGCGACGGCCGAGGGATTTTATGCCGTGCATAGGGCCCGACCATTTTTCGATAGCCTCTGCACGTTCATGGTGTCCGGTCCGGTCGTGGTACTGGTGCTGCAGGGTGACAACGCAATCAAGAAGAATCGTGAGCTGATGGGTGCGACCGATCCGGCCAAGGCGGAGGCGGGCACGATTCGCAAGGTACATGGGGCAAATATCGAGTTCAACGCGGTGCATGGATCTGATTCGCCGGAGACCGCCACGTTCGAGATTGGATATTTCTTTGCTGAAATGGACCTTCTTGAATAGGGACGCCTCTCGGTGAACAGGATGCTGAAAAAGTCCGGCAGCTTTCTGAAAGGTTGAGGCTTAGGTTGAGGTTGAGATTGCAAGAGATTGATCCTAGCTCAGCCGTGACCTCGACCTTAACCTCAACCTGCTTCACTGCCTGTTAGGTGTGAACGGCTGTGTGCTTTCCCGTTCATCGTTGGCCGAACGCCGTGAGATGGATTGTCTGTGTGCTGCTCTTGGTTTTTTCTGGGTGCGCCGCTCTGCCGCCCCGCTTCCCTCCATCGATGCCGTCTGCCACGTCGGGAGTCGATCCAGGACTGGACGCTCAGACGCAGCTCATTGAGTCCGCCCATCGTGCGTATGTGCAAGAACGCTATCCACTCGCCAGTGCACTCTTCCAACGATTTGTTGACGCCAATCACGATTCTCCGAGGCTGAGTGAAGCTCGTTGGTGGCTCGCACGCTCGTACGAGCAGGGCGGGGACTTCCCGGCCGCACTGTCGGCCTATCGCGCCGTGGTCGGGGCGGTCCCACGATCTACCCCGCTCACCGACAGTTATGAGGCTCACGCTCTCAATCGGCTGGACGCATTACGGCAGAGTCTCGGTCCATCCTCCTTGCTGGAACGGAAGCAGGTAGCTCTTTGGGTGACGAGGGCGGACTGGCTCATGATTCCCGATGTCAGACTATGGATCGAGCAACTCGCTGACGCAGGGGTGACATCGTTGGTTGTCGAGGCGGGATCAACCCCTCGTGAGGCGGCGCAGTCAGGTCTCATCGGGGTGTACTTCCGGAGCTCACAGGTCCCGGTTGTCGAGGATATTTTTAACGTGATCGTGCCGGTAGCCCATGCCAAGGGGCTGGCGGTATTGGCGTCGCTCAATCTGCATGAGACAGGCTGGACAACGACGAATCCTGAGTGGGGTATCGCCATTTCCAACCGGACAGACCAGCCGATCCAGCCAGCCGGTCAAGTCGATGTGCTCCATCCTGACTACCAGCGGCTCATCAGTGAGGTGACACAGGATTTGGTGCGCACAGACATTGATGGGCTGGTACTTGGTGTCAGGAGTTCCAAGGGCTTTGCCGAGGAATGGAGCCAGACGTCGCGACGGATGTTCGAAGGGTTCTTTGGGTCTCTTCTCGATAGCCACGATCAGTCTGTCTCTCCAGACGCATGGCGGTGGGCCGGGTGGAAGACAAGGAGCTATCTCGGGTTTGTAGCACGATTAACGCAGCAGTTGCGACGGACGCGACCGGGCCTTCTGGTCGCCGTCGTCGTTCATGAGCGTGCGGTCCTCTCGCCTGTGGATGCCTTGATGGAATATGGAGAAGACGTGTTCGAAACGAAGCAACAGGGGCTTCACCTAATCGTCCAGCCAGAGCCGGGCATGTCAGCACGGCCGGATGAGCAAGGGGCAAGGATGGACATGGTGCGACAACGATTGGCGCCTACGGCTGGGGATGAACGGAAACTCTGGCTGGGCATGGCCCTGGGCGCGTCGGATCCATCGTCTCTGCTCACGGCCGTGAGAGCCACCATCGCGACGAAAGTCGGGCAAGCTGAGACACATCTGCTGCTGATGAATGGGCCAGCGTTTCCTTGACAAAAGAGGCGCTGGACCACTACGATTCCGCGACAAAATTTTGCAGGTTTGGATCAAGGCTGAGGGTGAGGCGCGATGTGAGAAGGCCTGGCTTCCGCGTCACTCGAGCCTTGGCCTTCTTTACAAGGAGCGCGCATGATTCCGAAAGATCTTCGTTACCACCAAGAGCATGAATGGGTGCGGCTAAGCGGCATGCAGGCCACGGTCGGCATCAGTCATTTTGCCCAAGATGCGTTGGGCGATATTGTCTTTATCGATATGCCGAAGCTAGGTGCTGTCGTCATGGCCGGGCAGCAGATCGGTGAGGTAGAATCGACCAAGACGACCTCGACGATCTACACGCCCGTGAGTGGCACCATTGCCAAGGTCAATGCTGACTTAAACGACCACCCGGAAGTGGTGAACTCAGACCCCTATGGCAAAGGCTGGATGGTAATGATCGATTTGTTGAGCGCGAGCGATGTGGAGAAGCTGATGACAGCAGCAGAGTATGAAGCCTTTCTTGCCTCTCAGAAACATTGACCCATTGAATGATTGAATCATTGCGCCATTGGTTCGCGGCAGAGAAATTCTTAGTCCAGTGAATCAATGAGGCAATCCACATATGGCTAGTTCCACTCACATCGCCATTCTCGGCGCGGGACCTGGTGGGTATGTCGCTGCGATCCGGGCGGCCCAGCTAGGCGCCCGCGTCACCGTCATTGAGTCCCACGCGCTCGGCGGCGTCTGCTTGAATTGGGGCTGCATTCCCAGTAAGGCTCTCCTGTCGGTTGTCGAACTCGGTGACAAAGTAAAAAAATCAGAGGACATAGGATTGGTCGTTCAAGGACCAGTTACGTACGATCTTGCCCGGATGGTCGCACGGAAAAATAAAGTGGTGGCGGGCCTCGTGAAGGGTATCGCGACACTGTTTAAGGCGTGGAATATCGAGCATGTGCAGGGGGCTGGAGCGCTACGCGATCGGCGGACGGTCACGGTGGCCACGGCCGATGGCGCGGTGCGGGACGTTCAGGCTGACGCTATCGTGATTGCCACCGGGTCGTCCTGGCCAAACCTTCCGCAGTTTCCGATTGACGGGCAACAGCTGCTCACAAGCCAGCACCTCCTGGACCTCGGGCGTATTCCTGCCAGTCTGCTGATCATTGGTGCCGGTGTCGAGGGATGCGAGTTTGCGGCGCTTTATAGCGGTCTAGGGACGGCGGTTACGATTGTTGAATTGATGGCGCGCGTGCTTCCCCTGGAGGATGAGGACATCTCATCGACGACGGAGCGGGAGCTGAAAAAACGCGGGGTGACAGTCCTGACCGGGACCACCGTTGAGAGACTGGCGCGGTCGCCGATGGACATTACCGCTGATCTCAAAGATGGTACGCAGGTGACGGCTGAGAAGCTACTGGTGTCCGTGGGGAGAGGATTGAATAGCGGAGGCATTGGACTGGAGCAGGTGGGGGTGCAGACGGGACCGCGCGGGGAAATTCTCGTCAACGAGCAGATGGAAACCACTGTGCCTGGAATCTATGCGGTCGGCGACGTGGTCGGTAAGGTCATGTTGGCGCACGTGGCCTCAGCGCAGGGGAAGGTGGCGGCCGAGAACATCATGGGGCTTCAGGCGACGGTTCGCTACGACGTCATCCCGGCCGGAATTTTTACCCTGCCGGAGATCGGTCGCGTGGGTGTGACGGAACAACAAGCTCGCGAACGAGTCCAGGCTGCAGGGCAGAATCCAGACCAGGCCATCACGGTGGGACGTTTTCGATATTCCGGGTTGGGCAAGGCGCAAGCGACAGGGGATACGACGGGATTGTTCAAGGTCATTGCCGAGTCACCGAGCGGCAAGATTTTGGGCGTGCATATCGTTGGAGCCCACGCAGCCGATCTGATTCATGAGGCGGCTCTGGCAATGCAGGTCGGGGCGACGGTTGCACAGGTTGCAGGCATGATCCACGCGCATCCGACGCTTGCCGAAGGAATGATGGAAGCGGCTGAAGATGTCGAAGGGAAGGCGATTCACCAAGCCAGAAGAAAAGATGTCGCAAGTCCTAATGTCACCAAGTCGTAGGACTTTTGACTTTGTACGTTCGACCTGACGACTATGCTCTATTCTCTTTTCATTAAGCTCGGGATGTTTGCGGCGACTATGGGAGTCGTCTTCTGGATCGGCTGGACCCTGCCGACTTCATTCGATCGCGAGCAGGACCTTGCAGCCAAATCGATTGAGGAGCCGAAGGCTGAAATTGCTTCCGGCAGTGGCCGCGCAACTACGGTGAGTCCATCTCCTGGCGCCTTGTTGTCAGATCAGCCGCCCGCTGCTGCTACTTCGACACGATCTCACAGGGGCCTCCTGGATCTGAATCGGGCGACGAAACAGGATTTTGACGCCCTGCCGGGGATCGGTCCCCGGTTGGCCGAACGGATCATGGAGTATCGGCAATCGGTGGGAGTCTTTCATGCGGTTGATGAATTGCGCGCCGTCAAAGGGATTGGGAAAAAGAAGTTTGAGCGGATTCGTCCATTGGTCACGGTGGCGCCGGAGGCCATATCTATAGTCAGAGGAAAGAAGGCGACATGAGTGAACTCTCCCGCCAACTTGAGTTGATCCTTCGCGGAGTCGTGGAGGTTATTCAGCGGGCCGAACTTGAATCAAAGCTGACTCGCGCCTTGAAAGAGAATCGTCCGCTACGCGTGAAAGCAGGCTTCGATCCGACCGCGCCTGATCTGCATCTGGGCCATACGGTCTTGATCCACAAGCTCAAGCACTTTCAGGAGCTCGGACATCATGTGATCTTCCTGATCGGCGATTTCACCGGCATGATCGGCGATCCAACCGGACAATCGGAAACGCGCGTCGCGCTCTCGAAACAAAAAGTATTAGAGAATGCCAAAACCTACGAGAGGCAGATATTCAAAATACTCGATCCTGCGAAGACCCTGGTGGAGTTTAACAGTCGCTGGATGAGTACGATGACGGCGGAAGCGTTGATCCATCTGAGCGCGCATTACAGTGTCGCGCGGATGCTCGAGCGGGATGATTTCCATAAACGGTATCACGAGCAGAAACCGATCAGTATCCATGAGTTCATGTATCCCCTCGTGCAGGGCTACGATTCTGTAGCGCTCCAGTCCGATATCGAACTGGGCGGTACTGATCAGAAGTTCAATCTGTTGGTGGGGCGTGATCTGCAACGCGCCTATGGTCAGGAGCCCCAGGTCGTGATCACGATGCCGTTACTCGAAGGGACAGACGGCGTGCGGAAGATGAGCAAGAGTTTTGGGAACTACATTGCCCTGGAAGACACACCGAACGACATGTTCGGAAAACTCATGTCGATCAGTGACGCGTTGATGCTTCGGTATTACGAGCTGCTCACGACGGAGGATTTGGTTGGAATCAAGGCCGCTCACCCGATGGAGGCAAAGCAAGCGCTCGGAGCACTGATCGTCCATAGGTATCACGGGGCGGAAGCCAGCCAAGAGGCGCGGACGGCCTTTCAGCAGAAATTTCAGGAGCGTGAATTCCCGAGCGATCCGGATGTGCACTTGACCTTGACCCTGGCAGATCTGCGCGAGGGGCAGACGATCAGTCTTGTTGATCTGGTGACCAAGACGAGGCTCGTGCCGAGTAAGAGCGAGGCCCGGCGGCTGATTATTCAAGGTGGCTTAGAGGTCGATGAACAGAAGCAGAGCGATGCGAATGCTCTGTTACAGATTGTGACCGGACGAACCTATCGCCTGAAGGTCGGACGACGAAAGTTTGCGCTGGTTGAACTGCGGGGGTAGTTGCCAGGAGTTTCTTGACTTGGCATAGAGGCCAGCGTAGGATTCGACTCAGCGAGCGGGCGTAGCTCAGTGGTAGAGTCCTTGCTTCCCAAGCAAGTTGTCGTGGGTTCAAATCCCATCGCCCGCTCCAATATTTTCCACCACTTGCCTATCTATTGCTTCTGACGCCTTCTCCCTCATCACGGTTACCGTCACGGTTCCATTTGAAATTTCCGGTTTCGGGGCGTCTTTGCCGAAGGCCGCTACGGTTTCCACTGCGGCGTGGAGGTGGGACGGGGAGAGGTGCGCGTAGCGCCTCACCAGGGTATTTGTACTGTGCCGTAGCAACGTGGCAATGGTGCCCTCTGTTTGCCCACTCATGGCAAGCCGACTGGCAAACGTATGCCGGAGGGTATGCCAGCCCACACCGTCCAGCTTGAGTGCCACCACAACCGGATGGAAGGTACGCGCATAAAAGTTTCGTTGATCCAGGGGCGTCGCGAGCGTATCAGATGGGTAGACAAACGGACTCGCCACATTGCGGTTCATCTGCTGAATCTGCCTGGTGCGAAGAATCTCTCTCGCCTCTTCGTTCAGCCGTACATATTGGACTATTCCCGCTTTGGTCTCAGGCAAGACAATCAACCCACGGTCAAGGTCTACGTCAGCCCACCGGAGCTTAAATTGTTCCCCTAGCCGAAGGCCGGTCAGAACGGCAAGCCGGGCCCATGGCCCATAGATCGGCCCCAGCTTCTCTAATAAGCGGGTTTCTTCCTCAGGGGTCAGAAAGCGAGTCTTTCCATTCTTGACTTTGACGAGTTGCACGCGGGCAAATGGATTGCGGTCGAGCTTGCCATCCCGCACCGCCTTGTTAAGCACATGCCGGAGCGCCTTGAGATAGTGCACCACGGTTTGCGGCGCGTATTGTTTGGCGAGGAGATCTCGTTGTGCGTCTTCAATCACCGATGGGGTGACATGGTGGAGGCGCAGTCCCTTGAGACGGGCCATCCACCATCGCATATAGAATTGCTCCGTCGCTTTCCCCTTCACGGTTGTCGTCTCGGCGTGGCGGGTTAAGAGTGCTTCCACGAACGGATGGCCGCCATGCTGATACCGTTCAGGAAAGAAGCGCCCGTGCTGCTGCTCCTGTTTCGCCTTCTCGTAGAAGTCTCGGGCCTCTGTTTTGTTCTGAAAGGCACCGAAGCGTCGATCTCGTCCGTCAGCAATCAGGCGCACATACCATTGCGCCTTGCCTGTCGCATTCAGCCGACTCACAAGCCCTCGGTCTTTCCGTCCTAATCGTGCCATGATGGGTCACTCCTTTCTCGTTGATTAACCTGGCCACTCCTCCCGCTCCTGTACGGGATTGAGCACCAGGGGCGGGCTCAATGGAGTGGGTACTGTCACCTGAGCGAGAACCGGTTCGCCTTGTGTGATCCTGGCGCTGCCACTCCCGAGCAAGGCATCCGCATGCTTGTCCAGCGCGGCTCGCACTGGCGAGAGGTTCAGCCGGGCGTAAATTTGTGTGGTGACCAAGCTGGCATGATTCAACACTTTCCCCACCACGGCGATGTTCTCTCCGCTACAGGCCAGCCAGGAAGCGCACGATCGCCGCAGGTCGTGAATGGTCACGTCGTTCAAGCCGGCGCGCGCCCGTATCCGCCGCCAGTTGTGAAAGCAGGTACTTTTTTTGACTGGGCCTCCGTGGTGTCGCGGGGAACAAAAGACCCACTCTTCCGTCTGGGGGAACGTGCACAACATCGCTGTGAGGGCGGGCGGGAGCGGCACTTGGTGGGGTTGCCCGGTCTTCGTGGTCGGTTTGCTCCACAGCCCTTGCGTCAGATTCAGGTCTGCCCATTTCATGGCCCGGGCTTCCCCGCCTCGACAGCCACACAGCAGACACAACAAGAAGAAACATTGCACCGGGAGGGATTCCAAAGCCAGGGACTCCAAGAGTTCCGGCATTTCTTCGGGCTGAATGAACCGCGTCCGGGAGTTCCGCTTGTACCACTTGATGCGACTGGCCGGATTCACCCCGTCCCAGAGCTGCCATTCTTCGGCTTTAGTAAAGATGGTCCGCAACAAACTCAGACTCTTGTTCGCCTGGACGGTGCTGTACCGACCGATTTCATGGAACCACTGGGTCACGACGGGGCGCGTGAGATCCGAGGGCCGCAACTCCAGCAGGGGCGGGAAATACCGATTGAAGCAACTCTTCATTATGAGTCTGGATTGATGGGTCAGCCGGTCGGCGTGAAACCGCTGGAACAGTTCGAGCCAGTGCGTGAGGCGATAGGTCTCTCGGCAGCGCAGGAGCATGTCCGTGTCGCCTGGGCGCGGGAAGCACCGACCGGCTAAACATTCCGCCTCGTACACGGCGGCGTTGAACTGCGGCGAGGCAAAGCTCGTGAAGCCCTGCCACTGGCTCGGATGGAGGCGGGGACGAAGGGAGGGAGGCGCCAGGGTGTTCGCCATGTGTCACCGATCCTTGCTGAGTTCACCGACTTTTCAGCGCGGGCATGCCTTCGACCACGTAGGCTTGCTGGTCGGTACTCTCGTTGTGTAAATTCGTGAACGGCTCCAGCACGACTCCAGCGACAAACTCTTCGAGCACATTGAGCGCGGCGCGTCTTGTCGGGTACGGACCCACGCGGCGCGGATACAGACCGCTCACGGTCAACCGAAGAAACCAACCGGATCGGCCGCACGCATCCTTCCCCCGGAAAATGATGTCGGTCGTAATTGGCGTTTCCCGCCAGGTGCGACAGATTGCCGATTTGTTGTCCTGTTTATCCTGTACGAGTGACAGCGTGTTCCCCATGGGAGTCCTCCTGGTTGAGTGTGATTACGCGGCCCGCTTGCCTTTGAAATGTTGTTCCAACAGATGCCGAATCAGTCCGCTCGCCGTCGTGCCGTGCTTGCGCTGCGCGTCAAGCTGCTTCTTGAGAGGTAAAGGCAGCTGAACCGGTATGCGAATCATCTTCATTGCATAACCTCCATGTATGTCATCATGAGCTCATGGTGTCATGATGCCATATGGTTCACCATGATGTCAAGCGGGCTCACTTGACGCCATGAGATCAAGCCGCTACCATCCCTGCCGCTATGTCGAAACCGAACCAGCCAGGAGCGCGACTACACAATCCCCAGGTCGGCGCACGGGTATCTGAGGAGGTGTTGGTGGAAATTAAGGTCTTAGCAACCCGTCAAAGGAAACGGTTTAATGAATTGGTGGAAGAAGCGTTGAGGGATCTCTTGAGGAAGTATCGGGACAAGCCGAAGGGGAAGTGAGCTGTACCGTGGGGGCGTGGCGCTGATTGAGGAACGGATTCACGAGTTGGAAATGACTGGCTACTGCCGAGGGAGGGGAATTACGCCAATGGGTAAGACGGTTCAGTATGAGGGATACACGATTCAGTCGTCCTCGCGGTGCCGGGCAGACGGTGAAAAATGGCAACTGCGCATCTTAATATCTTTTGAGCAGCACGGTGGGGTCAAAACGCGTGAGTTCTCAGCCGATGGCTTGTATGCGACGGAGCAGGAAGCCGATCTCCATGGGATCACGTTTGGCCAACGCCTCATTGATGGGAAGGTGGAGGGGCAATCGGTCGTGGATATGAAGACGGAGGATCGGCGGGCCACGCCCCGCTTCATTGTGCAATTTCGCACCGCGATTTCAGGCCCTGCGACGCTTGAGGGAACAGGCCTGCTGCTTGATCTCTCTGCGGGCGGATGCCGACTGGAGAGTCCGCTGGCTCTGAAGCCGGGTGTCGTCTTGGAGTTGCGCATCCATGTGCCCGACTTGGAATGGCCGCTCATGATTGATGGGGCTAACGTGCAGTGGGTAAGTGGACAGATCGTCGGGCTGGCGTTCTTTCGGATCAGACAGACTGAGCAGCAGCGACTCGACGAGGTGATCGCGGATATCCAAGCGCACCACGAATAATCCACGGACTGTCACTGCAGCGATAGCCGGCGGTTTGATGAGGCTGTAGCGCCCGGAGATTGCAGCAGAAGAAAGGTGGGGCCGAAGGAGGGGTTCGACTTCGAGAGCTGGAGAAGAAGGGGATATTGCCAAAGAATAAGTGAGGTGATGGCTATGACCACTTATAACGCTTCGAGGTAATCATTCTCCTAGAAGTTGCGGAGCGTTGCTGCATTCTAGGCGTGAATGGCCTGTAGACCAGCCAATGGATTCGTGAGTTTGGAAATGACAAGCACTCAAACTAAGAAGCGGCACCACCAAATTCCAGAGTTTTATCTGAAGAGATTCGCGGCCCCAGACACAGGGCAAGTCTGGAACTATGACAAGCAGAAAGGACAGGCCTGGCCTGCGTCAGTTGATAGTACGGCCGTAGAAAGTCACCTGTATAGCCTGACAGGAGAGGACGGCCTACACCACACTGAGATCGAGGATGCGATTTCCTCGATCGAAGGGATTGGAGCGCCGCTGTTAGAGCGGATCATCGCTGGAGATGAGCTTTTAGGGCAAGAGCGATACAATTTCGCCAGCTTCGTCGCAATAATGTTCGTTCGCACCAACGCTTTTCGACGGCTTTATGCAGAGCTTCACGGAAACATGAAAATGATGAACGATTACCTTGTCGCCTCTAACGACGAAGTGTTTGAATCACAAATGGAGCGGTTTCAAGCCGACTGTGGCGAGATCACCGATGATCAAAAGCAAAAGCTTCGCGCCACTATGCTGGACCCGTCTGACCGCATTTTCCTCGTTGATCGCGAGTACACGTTGAAGGCATTGGAATACCATGATCAATTGGCACCGCTCTTGGCCTCGATGCAATGGGCGATAATGGACGCACCGAAGGGAGGTCGGCGCTTTATCACAAGCGACAATCCTGTTGTCCACTGGGTGCCGCCTCAATATCACCATGGGTTCTATGGCACGGGCGGGGTCAGGAATAAACATGTTGAGGTGCTATTTCCGTTGTCGCCCGATCATTGCTGGGTAGGACATTGGTCGCAGGAATTGCCAGGACACTATGAGACCACTGCTGAATGGGTGAAGCAGACAAATCGGATTCTTGCAGGATCAGCCGAGCGATTCCTCTATAGTCACATCCAAAGCTCAGGGATTCTGAGCCTCGCAAAAAAATATGCGACAAATCAACCGATCATTCAAGTGGGCGGACCTGGCCCTTCGAAAAAGGCAGAGATTAAGGTTGTGAGAACACTGTTCAGGAAAGGCAAATGATCGGTGTTGTGTTTGCAGACCGTTAGCGAACCCTGCAGACGCTGATAGGTACGCAAGAATTAGGCGGTGCCGAACCGGGTCTTCGCCCTCAAGCACTCACACCCGCGACTTCAACACCCGTGCTCCCGGACACACTGCGCTCTTGCGCCTCCCTTTGCATCCCTCCTAGAATATGCCTTTCTGCGAGGCCCCTATGCCCTTCTCGATTCGTCCCTACCGTCGCCTCTCTGTCTATTCCCCTGTGACCTGCCACACGCGCGGGGAAACCGGCGAGTCCGAGACTCGGGGGGCATCTGGCGTACATTTATGTGCGCCAAGGTCAAGGCAGTGACGGTGAGACACAAGGACAGTAAACACGTAGGCAGCTTGTCATTATTGACGTTTCGCTTCGAGGAGTAGATAAGGGCTATGGACAAATATCATTCAAGTTAAACTACTTGACAGTTAGGCAAGGGAGCGTGTAGCTTTTTGATACACACCGATGCACCGGAACCAGCCCTTACCCTTGAAGCACTCAGACAAGTTCTCAACAGCGCCTTACTTAACGGCACTGTCCGATTTTCCCGTTGGCATGGCACAGCTCGATCCGAGGAACGAGACATCACCTTTGATGACGCTGTACATATAATATGCACGACGGGCACGTATAAGTGCGCCCCTAGATACGAAAATGAGAATTGGATTTACGAGGTGATAGGTAAGGACCTTGACGGGGAGCTGGCTACTGTCCCCATTGCTGTAGACAACGAAAAGTATAGGGTAACAATCATAACATCCTATTAAATGGTGCACCCATGATTTGTCCGACTTGTGGAGGACGGCCCGTATATGCGGTTGAACAATACCACTACCGAGAATCCGGCTTGGATAACGTGTTTGTGGATGGGGTTGGAATATTTAGGTGTGTGTGTGGTCAGGAGTATATCCAGCTTCCAGGAGCGCAAGAAGTGCACAATCAAGTGGCTTCTGCGCTATTAAAGAAAACCTCGTTGTTGACTGGGTCAGAAGCTAGGTTTCTGCGGAAGTGGCTTCGTCTCACATCTGATGAGCTCGCCAAAGCATTGGGATTTACCAGAGTCTCAGTATCGAGGCGAGAGAACAAAGGGCTTACGGTGGCAACTGATAGGTCCCTCCGGTTATATGCGTCACGGGTCGGTAACATATCGATCGACGTTGAAAAACTCTTTCCAACGATTAATGACGAGCCTGACAAGAACTTCAGAGTTGTCGTAGGTGATGTTCTTCCTGTTCTTCAATATTCTGTCAATGCTTCTGGAGCCGCTTTAGCAATTGCTGAAGCACACGAGCTGGCCGGTATTTCTACTGGCATTCAATATTCCGTCAAGGCTTCTGGGACTGCTACCGTCGTTACATCTGCGAAGTGCTTTATAGACATGCTCACTAACTTCGATGAAGCCTTTGCTATGTCTAGTAAGTATGTCGGGGGGACAGGTAAGGAGCCAGATAAAGCGGCCAATCAAGATCTCGCTCAGGCGGCGTAATGAAGGCTTCGCCCAGGCAATCAGAGACCTTGCCTGAATTAATGGCTGGCTTACAGCTTGACCGGTATCTCGTCGATGACTTGGTATTTAAGTGCAACAAAATCGTCATAACGAAAAAGGACAAACCTGTAGATCAGACCGTCGGTATTGATTTTCACATAAAGGGAAACACAAAAGACAAGAACTTGTTTTTGCTTGAGATGGAAATTGATTTAAACAAGGGACAAGAATTAAAGAGGTTTCAATCGCATCAAATTCATCTACACCTGTATGGCTGGTTTCGCTTCATTGCTAATTTTGACGAGCCAACCAAGGCGAAAATGTTGGCTACAAATGCCTCGTCTATCCTGTACGGGGTGGCTCGGTCAATCGTGGCGAACCTGACGGGAAGCCTTGGAGCAGGGCGCTATATCCTGCCGAGTTTAAACCTCTTAGCGGTAGTCAAAGCCAAGATCGGTTCAAGTTCGGGGGGAAAGAACCCCCGTACTTCCGCGATCGGTATGCAATAACTTTTCTATATTTCAAGTTTTATAAGGTGCGTGGCGAGCCGAAAACGAGATTTCAAGGTCAGCGTTAACTCCGCTAACGATTCCACTATTTCAAACTAAAGCACTACCGTTATTTGGCTTGATCTTCATCATCGTCTATACCCCGCAGTTGATTGATTCAAACTGACCCACTACCGAACGGACCGATTAGGTTGTTCTGGAGGTCCCGCCTCTCACCCGCTGACTTGACGGCCACTTAGCGCCCCATAATCTGACAGGGTTTGGAGACATGGCTCTCCTTCGCCTTTGGGAAGGAAGTCACCCCTCAGACTCACGGCCTCGATAAGTACGGGCGCACCCTTGCCGATGTGTTGCTGCCGGATGGCACGAACGTCAATCACGCACTGATTAAAGACGGCTGGTGCTGGTGGTATCGGAAGTATGCGCCGGGGGACGCGGTACTTGAAGAGCTAGAGAAGGCAGCGCGAGAAACAAAGATAGGGCTATGGGCTGATCCTGCCCCTATTCCACCCTGGGTCTATCGCAAGGGTCGGCGTGGGCGATCGCTCGACTTGTCAGATCTCATGCCCCTCCAATGAGGTATTGAGCCACTGTGTGTTACGGCAGAGGATTGGCCCGTCATGTCTGGCCATCTCCTCAGTGCCACCTCACCACACAGGAGGACATCATGAACAGCAAGAGAAGCCAGCTCGTCCGCGCCCTCGGAATCCTCACGGTGGGTGTCGGGCTGATACTGAACCTATCCGTAAGCGTACAGGCGTCGGACGCAATCGATGACCCCGTCAGGCAGCCCCACCTCAAGTCCTGGAGCAACATCATCCCCGATCCCAACAGACGGTTCATCGGATTGGCTGATTTCAACCAGGAGGCAATCTTGGATCGCGAGACGGGATTGGTATGGGAACGAGACCCAAGCGCGATTGATTCAGGGATTGATAGTTGGTCCGTTGCAGCATTCAAGTGCATCCGCAAAGCTGTCGGTGGTCGAAAAGGCTGGCGGCTCCCCGCTGTTCATGAACTCGCGAGCCTTGTTGATGTCTCCGTGTCTGCCGATGCCGTGAGATTGCCTCCCGGTCATCCTTTCCAGAATATTGGTCTCGACTTTTATTGGACGGCAACAACCTACGCCGTTGATGTGAACCGCGCCTGGGTGGTGCGCTTCCTTGGAGGCGGCGTTGTCACCGAGGATAAGCCGGTCGCCCATCCGTTCTGGTGTGTACGAGGAGGGATTGCCGGGCTCGATGCATATTGATCAGGCGAGTGAGGATATTATTATCACAGCCTAAGGAGTAGCCTTCAGACTGTCATCTTTAGTGAAATACAGAATTTCTCCATGCCAACTAACGAAGATCACATGGCCCGAGCAGAGGAGAAGGTCCAGCAATTTGTGCTTTTGGCCGACGATGTCCTTGCTGTGCGACGTACCATAGATAAGAAACTTGAAACTGCAATTCACAATGGAACGTTTCAATGCTCAATGCGCAATAGGGTCCTTGTTGGTCTGTCTATCAAGTCTCTGGATTCTTTTGATCGGCTACTCGATGACGCACGTGAGCGGCGGGGTGAATGCTCCCATCATCTTAAAACCATGGCGGAAAGTTTTATTTATTCTGGCTGGGTGAGCATGGACACTGGAGAAGCAAATGCGAAGGTGTTGTGTGCAGACGGGTTCCGTTCTCGGGTCGCCTATCATAAAGCATTAGGAGAGACAGATTTGGCAACTGATTATGAGCGGCTACGGCGCCAAGAAATCGAACATTTGCAAACGGAGTGGAGGAAGTTCCAACAAACCAATCTTGAGGCACTCTCGAACATAGCCAACAGGACTGATCATTATCACCAAGTTTACCGGATGGCGTGTGAAGCAGCTCATCTTGGAGATCTTACAGTCTATATGCCGCCGCAACCCACAGAAATAGGATACCGATTGTCCGACCTTTCACTTCTCAGGACTTTTGTTTGCCTTAAATTCGGGATCATTCTGGCGTGCGATCTCTTGCACGACGCCTCTGACGCACTGGGGTTGAGGCTAGATGTACAGCTTCATGGCTTTCGAGAACGTTGGAAAGCGATTATCGGTTTGGGTTCTCCATCTATAGATACATGAATCAGCCGACTCTCAACGGAAAATAATGCACCGCGCTCTAAGATCTTAGTTCTGGGTTTAGGTCCATGTTCTGAAGCCTACTCAATCACCCGGTGAAATAGGCTTCTTGTTCGCGCCAGACTCCACGAATCGCCGCCCAGTCGCCCCGTTGTGCTGCCGCATGCACACGAGGCACCCACTCGAAGCCGGGAAATGGGTTGGAAGAGAAATGCGCGATCAAGCCCGGGGTGCTGCCCATGAAGAGATGGTCGTAACAGTCGAGTTGCGCCGTGGTGAACGGGGTGCAGTCTGCCCGAAACGCCCCGTAAAGGTTGCAGGCTGTATCACCGACGTACCACAGCAGGGGATCGAGCGGGCTGGGCACCATCCACGGGGTGAACGCGTCCCAGGTGACGTGGGTGCGCCGGATCTCCATAATCCGTTGCTGCAGGGCTGTGCGATCAGGTATCCACCAAAAACTTGTATGGAGACGTGGCAGGAGCTGGCCCTGTTCCCCAACCAGGATTTGAGCATGGGAGACGACGCGGGCGGGAATTAGCCGGCCTGCCAGAAGCCCTGTGACCTGCCAGTCCTCACATGATTTCCAAAAGAGCAGATCGCCGTCGAGTACGACAAGTGGACCATCGCTTGGCGTGAGTGGCGCAAGGATGTGGGGTTCGTCCTGGAGGAGTCCACGCAGGACCTCGTGATGTGGGATGGGAGGCACCCAGAGCCCGGTGAGCGGGAGATATTCAGCCTCGGCCGCCGTGGCCGCGAGCATGATGTGCTGGCGGGCCTCGGGGATCGAGCCGTTTTCCAACACCAACACGCGAGCCGTGGGGAACCCGATCCGGATGGTCTGGATCGTCGTGAGCGTGGCGTACAGGTAGGTGATGTTCGGACAGTGCGTGAGGATGCAGACGGTCGGGATCATGCGCGAGTCACACGCTGCAAGGTCTGAATGCCGTCACAAGGGCTTCTCTTTCTCATCCTGTTCTCGACGTAGGCGCTCACGATTAGCCATCCCCCTAGACAATTCCCAGGCCGTAATCATGGATTCAGACGCATAGTAGGTGTGCCGCCAGGGACAGCGGGGGTCACTGCGGAGGAAACACGGTACGCCATCGCGCCGAATCAACTCGGGTAAGCGGTTCGCGGCCCGGAGTCCTAACCGTTTCACAATCGCTTTGGCCCCCCAGTAATGCGTCACGTCTCGGCCTTTCCTGTTGCTCTGCTCTGCGTGTCAAACGCCTGTTTCGACCGCAAGCTGGACGCATTAACCCAGACAGGCACACTCTCGAACTGCACAATGACCCAGAAGGATTCACCGACCCTCGCCAGGAATTCGGGCGTCCCCGGTCCTACGATGGACCCGTCAGCCCTCTCCCAGTAGACCGGGCGAGGGTTCGGGTGCGCCGGTTCGAGTACGATGTCAGCCGGTGGAGGGGGGCTGGAGGCCACCACACGGACCCGCCCTCCGGCTTTCGCCAGGAGTCGCGCCGCGCGATCATCGGGCAGTTCGACCGGATGCCCAGGGGCGAGACGCACTTCCCCGTCCGGCCACCGGTAGATGAAGGGGGCACCGACGCACTCAACCAAGATCATCAAATACCTCCTCGGAGCCCTCGGAAAACAGCCCGAGTGTCTCTTCCTCCTGGATTTCCCCTTTTTGAAGTGACACAGTGACACATTCCGCTCTGGGCGCGGGGTTGAGGCCATTTTCCGAAGTGACACACGCGCCTTCTGTGTCACCTTGAAAAAGCGGGTCATCGCCGCTCTGGGCGCGGGTTGTGTCACTGTGTCGTTTCGAAAGCGTGGAATCCTGGTGGAGAGTGGGTATGTAGCGGGAAAAGGCGTCAGAGAAGTCCTCGGCAAGATACCCCCTGGACGTGCCTTGGCCCTCAAGACGGACGGTCCGGGAAGTCACCCCAAACGGTCTCAGGAGCCGGGCCAGTTGCACCGGGGTCATCGGTTTCCCGTGTTTCCAGGTTCCCCAGGGCCGTTCTTCAAGGAGGGCGAGCAAGTCACAGAGCCCGGCTGAAGAGACCCGGTCCACCGTGCCCTGGGCGAAGATCCCCTGAATGTCTGCCAGGAGCTCCACTTTGATCGACTCGTTATCAGTTGTCGAGGCTCCAGAGAGCGCCTTCGCCGCCTGGCGTGCGAGGTCCGGCCATGCCCCGCCGAGGACGTGAGCGATTGCCAATAATGGCGTCCAATTGTCATTTGCGCGATCGTGAAGCCCCTCCACAGGAGGCGGCGCGGCCGCCGCAATGGCTCGCGAATGGTCGGTAATCCATCGGACCGTCTGCCGCCGCAGCTCGCTGAATTCGTCCCGGAGCACCGCCGCGTCCGGTCCGGTCTGGCGCAACGAGGCGACATGTTCATTGGGGAGTCTCCGGCGCATCAGGACACGAACACTCCGGTCCTCCAGCGTGTCGGGGATTTTTCCGATGTGCGCGAAGGCCATGGCGGCCCATGTTGAGAAGGCGCGCGGGTCGTGGTCATCGCCTTCACACCGAATCACCATGGCCGCGTCGCGCGTGTGGCCGCTGTTCAGGAGTCCTCGCAATTCGTCATTGGCGTCAATAAACGTGTCCATTTCATCAATCAGGAGGCTTGGTTTGTGCGCGGCGATTACGCGAAACAAGACAGCGGGGCGGATGTTGGAGGCCAGGGCTGCACGCGCAACCAGGCGGCTGAGCAAGCTGAGCACAGTGGTTTTGCCGCACCGTTTTTCTGGACTGCTGAGATCGAGGCGCGGGGCAATCTGGAAAAGGTCCAGACAGTAAGTGAAGAGCACCCATAAGGTCAACGCCACCGCCCCGTGGTCAGGCAACACCGTAAATTTTGTGAAGGTGGCGGCGAGGCGGTCCGCCAGGTCCGCGCCATCCACCGGCTCAAAAGCGGGAACGGTCTCCTCGAATTCGAGCGCGAGTCCATGGCCGGCGTCCCCGGCCTGTCCGGCCTGCGCGCGGCGCGCCTCCCATTCTTTGTCAAGGAACCCTAATGGAATGCCGAGGGTCGCACTAGCCGCCTTGCGTGCCGCGCCATAATCTGCCGGGCTGAGCTGGGCTAAGCGGATTAGTGCCTCTTCACGGGTCGGCTCGGTGTGCAGCTGTGCAGTGACTGCGGAGGGGGTATAGTGCGCCGCCTCCGGGATCTTCTCTACGCTGAGTGTGGGCGTCATCATGGTTGCTTGCTCCTGTAGTGCTGAGTCAATCGCGGCTTCCACGGCATCGAGTCCGCGCTGTACGTGTACGTCATTGAAGTCACATTTCTTCCCGTCGAGCTCCGGCAGGGCGAGGACGCCGCCGATCGCCTCCGCTGCTGCCGTGGCGTCCTCTCGTCCGGTGTTGGGTGTTCCATCGTCGCGGACATCATTGTCGGCACACACGATAATTGTCACGTCGTGGTTCTTTGCCCGTAGGGCTTGTGCGACGGGCAGGAGATTCCCGGCATCGAAGGCCACCACCGCCGGATAGCCCGTCGCCTCGTGGATCGTGGCTGCCGTGGCGTAGCCCTCGGCAATACAGATCACCGCGTTGTCGGTCATGGTGCCGATCGTGAAACTGCCGCCTTTTTTCGCCCCGCCATAGAGGAGAAGCTTTCCGCCGTTGGCGTCGATGAATTGCAGGCTGCTGATCGCACCGTTGATCATCACGGGAATGAGCAGGCCGTGCTGGTCATCCACGCGCAACCCATGTGCCTTGACCTGCTTACGTTGGAGATAGGGGTGATCGTCCGGTGCTGGCGTGGCCGAGTCCCAGATCCACTGCGCTTTCGCTGCCGCCTCAGCATGACGGCGCTGGTCCTCGGCCTCGCGGTCTCGCTGAATCTTCTCGATGCGCCGTTGATGGGCTGTCCACTCCGCGCGGGTCATCTGCTGGTCAGACTTCGCGCACCAGCTTTCCTTGACGCCGTATCGCCAACACCCAAAGGTGCCAGCGGGGATTCCATCGCCGTATAAGACATACCAGCCCGCATCGTCATCGGGCCGGCCGTTCGTCGGAAACCGATGCAGTGTGCCATCGGCAATGATGGGATCGGGCGGCACCAGGCCCGCCGCCTCCATCGCATGGCAAAAACTGTCGAGTCGCGCGGGTGTCAGCCCACTCATCGACGCACCTTTGTCACGGTGAGATGTTGGAGCAAGTCGTCGATGACCTCCACGGCGTCGAGATTAAGACTCAGGTTTCGATCCCACCCCTTCACGATCCTCTTTTCGAAATCACGTCTCAATCGGTGAATTCCCCATCGGGCCACTTGCAGCGGCCAGTGCGTTCGAGTACTCTTCAGCATCGCCTGTTCCTTTCTTACCGCCGGGCGAGCTCGCAACTCCCCGGCGGTTTTTTTATGTCTTGTTATTCGGCTCGTTCTCCACGGCCTGTCGTGCCGGCCGCCGCACCACCGCCTTCACTTCCTCGACATCGAAGCGCAAACCCCTTAAATTTGGTCCCGCGCCATAACTTGGGATGAGTCCCTTTTTATGTAGCCGGTAGATGGATGATTTCGCCTGCCCCAGACGCCGCGCTAGCTCGTTGGCGTCCACTAAGATGCCATCGCTCATGCTGCCCTCCTCTGGTTAATATGTAATTGCTGACGTAGCGCATTCAGGATTCACGTTATCAAAGGTGGCACACAGAGAGTTTTTATTCCGTTCAGAAGGCCAGGATAAATGGTCTAGACGTGAACGAAATAAACCAGGGGAGGAGAGGAAAGGAGAAGTGAGTGACTCTAGGAGGTAAGGTGTGCGCGTGCCGAGGCAATGCGTTTATGGAATTTGCTCTGACTCATCCCAAGGTGACGCGCTAGAACACATTCGGCCAGATCAGCATCGGACCCTCTGATCCACTGTGTGATTAAATACTCTGGGAATTCGTAGCGTCGTAGCCATTCTTTTCGTTCGTCAAGACGGCGGCAAGGCGGGAGTCCATCGAGAAATTCTTTGTAACGAATGAGCAAGGCTACCGGGTGTTTCGCTGTGATGTCCGTCACCGTATTTATTTTGGCTAACGAGTACTCAGCGAGAATATAGGTTGCAATCGCCTTGGCTTTTACTAGCCCCTCCGATTCAGAAAAGATGGTGAACATGAGCTTCGCCAGCGGCAATGCCGCTGCGAAAGCTCTAGCCTCTTCCGGAGCGGCCCGTCTGAGTCGCCATACTAGTCCTTCTTTCGAAGCAGCGAGGAGGGCATCCCATTCCTCCTCTGATAATTCCTTTTGTTTGGGCTTTAGGAATTGTTCTAGGATCTTGTGACGGTGAGGTTTGCCCGACATATTCCGCTCCTCGGCAGGTCTCCTCTGAGAGGGAAGAGGCCCACCGCCGGGAGGAACCGGCGGCGTCACGCGAGGGATCAGCTCGCGCTTAGGGCCTAGATGTTGACGAATCCATCCACGTTAGTTGCACGTCGTATACGTCTGATTCCCCACCCGCTGACTCGTGCAGGTGCGCGACTGCCCGCCTTGCTGGAACGTGTGATAGCCCATATTCCCCAAGTTTTGCCCCGTGCTGGTGGTGCCATCCTGCCAGGTGCCGAAACTTAATCCGTCGAAGCGCTGCACGCTCCCGCTCAGGCTTGGGCTGGTGCCAGAGTAGTAATCAATATTGCCGAACGACTGGCGGGTAGTCGCCGAGCCGTCGCTGAAGGTGAAGGAGTCGGTATTCCCGAAGGACTGGCGCGTGCCAGACACACCGGGGCCGCTGTAATAGCCGATCCCACCGTAGTCCTGTTCGATGAATTGAGCCTGAATGGTGCAGGGGATCGCGAGGAAGAGGAGCAGCACGCGCAGAGTGAGCATGGGACACCTCCCTGTGAAAACCTCTTATTGTTGTAACCATGCCTGTTCGTATTGCCGTTCCCAGTCAAGAACCCGAAGCCGATCGAGCGCCGCGAAGAGCTCCTCTTGGGTCCAGCGTGGTTGGCCCGTGGCGTCCCGCCATTGCTGCACCGTAAAAGCCCATTGCGTCACTTCTCCCTCTAACTCCTGCTGACGCAATGCCCGCCAGTGCTCGAGTTGCTGGAGCTTCAGCTGTTGCTGTTGGAGCGCCAGTTGTTGCCTCGCGAGCCCGTACTGACTGCCTTGCTTGAGTCCGTCAAGGAAACCACTACCGAATCCCTGTGCGCCGGCCAGGGATGGAGTGAATAGGAAATCCATGAGGATGGGGTAGGGGAGTGTGAGCAAGACGAATAGCACCAGCATGGGTCGCATCGTCCCCCTCCGTGGTTCGGCCACAAGAAAAGAGCCTCACGTACACCCGTTGCGGATTCTCTTACCTCCTCCAAAGCTGCGGCGACCGACCAGGCGGGCATCGCCCCCCGCCCCCCACCCCTCACAAAAATATTTCGTCACGGTTTCGTCACGGTTCCATTCCAGAACGTCACGGTTTCGTCACGGTTGCCCCTGTGCGCCCCTGTAGCACACTGTATCTTGTTGCCGCCATAAGCCTATGGTAGTGTTAGCTTCCCGTGGCATACTGTATCACCATGTGGCTTAGCGTAAAACTACCTAATGGGCTTCCCAAGCAAGTTGTCAGGGGTTCAAATCCCCTCGCCCGCTCCAAACAAGACGTAAACCGTGATACGTTGAGCGATAGTAAAAAGGACTTGGAGGCACAGGCTTCCCAGTCCTTTTTTTGCGTTTCAGGAGCGAACCTGGCACCTCGTAGGCCGGGGATAAATTACGCTAAACGGCTTTTTGGATTTTGCCGCTACGCAAGCAGCGTGTGCAAACCCGAATGCGTTTGGGCTGACCGTTGATCAGTGCCCGGACTGGTTGGAGGTTGGGCTTGAAGATCCGCTTGGTCTTGTTATTGGCGTGACTGACGTTATGGCCGGATTGGCGACGTTTGCTGCAGAGATCGCATGTAAATGCCACGGGTGCACTCCTTCATCTAGTCGAATCAATAGAATATTTTGGAATTAGAAATGTACCACAGGGCCATTGGTCTTGACAAGCGTGTCTGATGGGCTAGGCCGGCTAAGCACGGAAATGTCAGGCCTGAGGAAGGGTGACTTACGATGACGGGAATCGATCTACTGGGGTTTGCAGCAGGGACGTTCACCACTTGTGCCTTCTGGCCTCAGTTGCAGAAGACATGGGCTTCAAAGTCCGCGGGCGACGTATCGCTGGGCATGCTGGCCATATTCACATCCGGCGTCAGCCTTTGGTTTCTGTATGGACTGGTCCTCCATGCCTGGCCGATCATTCTGGCTAATGCCGTGACGTTGCTGCTGACGGGGGCGATACTGGTGCTCAAGCTGCGCTATCGAGCCTAATAGGATGCTGAAAAAGTCCGCCAGCAGCGTTCTCGCCTTGAACGCATCCTCAACGTAGCCCAGAGGCTATGCCTCCGGTGCTTTCGTCGGCTGCGGCCTTGTTGGACGGACTTTTTGAGCATCCTGCCACGGAGATGGGTTAGCGGCGGTTAGGTTGGCTGGTTGGAGCAGTTGCCCGCAAATCTTTAGGCACGGGCGCGAGGGAAACAATGGCAGGCACGCTGATATCAAAACTCGTTTCACCCCCATCGTCGTAGCGGTCTTTCCCCACGCTATAGATCTTCTGTTGCGTTTGGCTCCACAACATAGGTAATCCACTAAAGGGATCGTAGTAGGATGAGCCGACTTGAGCGAGTCGATTCGGCACGGTACTCTGCGCGCTCGGGCGCCGCAAGACGACCTGCAGCGAGGCGAGTCGCAGCCTGGCATCGGTCTCCCTCAGTTGGTAGTGGAAGGGATCCCAGTCCGGCTCGAAGGGGCTTGGGCTGAGGAGGATTTCCAGGATGCCTTGGCGTGCGGTACCTGTAAGCGCGTGAAGTTTTGGCAAGGTGCTCTGTCCTGCCTCTGTCGCTTGTATCATCGCGTCGTAATACGTCGCATACATTTCCCAGGTCTCTCGCGTCTGTAGCGGGATTCCAAGGAACGAGCGTTCGTGCGGATGCGCGATCTGGCGAAAGGCCTGTTCGGGGAAACGGGCGGTGTTTGCCAACCAATGTTTCTGTGCATTGAGAGATTGAGCCTGACTTTCTGTGGTGAGTTCACTCGTGTGGCCGCCTTGGACGCCGAGTATGAATTGATGTTGAAACGGCCAGCGGAGCGATGACTCTGCTGCAGTGAGTGGTGGGGCAATGTTGGGGGTCATCGCCAATACGGCTTTGTCGACGACGGGCTGTGACAACAGAGTCGAGAGCAGCCGAAGATCGTCGGTGATGACGATTTGCGCCATGACTTTGGTGGCGATGGTTGTGGCGTCTCGAAGTACGCTTCGCCACATGTGCATATCATTTCTCAGTCGCTGCATGCCCAAGGCTGTCTGGCGAGAAAATCCGTCAGCGAGATAGAGGCGGTGGCCAACAAAAAGCTCCACAAAACGAGGCGTGCCTTGGTGGCCGAATCCCATATCCTCGAAAGGCATCGTGAGCCAGCGCTCGTACCGCGTATATAAGGTGTGGTCGCGACCGGTCATAGTCTGGAGCCGTACGTTCAGACTCCGGAACTCACTCACTGGATTCTCGGAGTTCCAGGAAGGAAGGTTTTTTCCCATAGGAAGCTGAATCTGTAGCTCCGAGCGACCAGGCTTGTCGTAATTGAATTCGCGTGCGCCTGGCGTCGCGGTGGTTTCCAGCCACATCTCATGGCCCACCTTGGCTGGGTCGAGCGAAGCAGCTGCAGCAAAGCCAAGGAGATAGAAGTAGCCATTCTCATAGGGGTCGACGAGACGCTGCTGGGGAGGTTCTAGGAGTCTGGTGAAGGAGGCGCTGGGAGGTTGCCCCTTGGAGGACCAGATGAGGCTCGATAACTGGAAGAAGGCCCAGAGGATGACGATGCTAATGATCAGGTGTTTCATAGATACGTAAGTAGACGTCGCATGTCGGGTTGGCCATTCATCTGAGCTCGTATCCTATTCGCGAGATGCATCCACCAAAGAGGTGAGCAACCCTTATGCCGGGAGGTGACCTGAAAGGCCTAGGTCTTTCCCTTTGTTTGTCGATGGGTATGAACGTGTGCCTGTCAGAACAGGAGTAGGGGAGGAGCCGACGGACATTAATGAACTTGACAACCTTCTTCCTGGTCTCCTAGAGTGCCCTCCACATTGTGACTCCTGGGTAAGGGAAGAGGGTGTAACTCCCTCGCGGTCCCGCCGCTGTAAATGGGGACGAAACCCGCGGATGCCACTGTCGTTGAGACGTTAATCGTAGTGCGTTAGGCGTTAACCGTGGGGAGAAACTCTTCACGAATAACGTGTCACGATTCACGTCTTCAGATGGGAAGGCGCGGGGAGTAGGGTGAACCATGAGCCAGAAGACCTGCCTGGAGAGTTGACCGACGTTCCCTCGTGGCCTGGGGAATTGGCGAGGATGAGTTGCGGGTGCAATCCTCAGGGTCTGTTAAGGCCTTGGGGATTTTTTATTTGGGCTCGGGATTTTTCCGTATAGGTCGATGCGTCGGATTCTTGCTCGGCGCGGGCGTGCTGCTTGCGATGTGGCCGGCGCCGGCCACTCCTGACGATGAGATGTCAAATATGAAGCGACGACAACAAGGCATTTTGACCGGCATGCCGTTTATGGCGAACATTACGCCACGGACCTTCGTGGATGCGTTGGGAAGAAAGCTTTTTCTTGCGAAGGCACCCAGCCGGGTGGTGTCGATGGCGCCGAACGTCACGGAGATGCTCTTTGCGCTTGGTCTAGAAGCGCAGGTCGTCGCGGTGACGCCATTCTGTGACTACCCTCCTGAAGCTCAGCGCAAGACACACTTGGGAGGGACGAATCCGAGCATCGAGCAAATTCTTGCCCTCAAGCCGGACCTGGTCTTGGCCCCGCAAGACTTTATCCAGCCGGATCTTCTTCAAAATCTCGATCGTCTCAAAGTTCCCATATTCGTGTTACAAGCCGCGCAGCTGGAGGATGTGCTCGCACAGATTCAAACGGTTGCACGGATGTTTGATCGGAGCAAGGCGGGGGACGAGTTGGCAAGGACAATTCGGCTGCGTATCGCGGCCGTCCGGAAGCGCACACAATCACTGGCCCATCCGCGGGTGCTCTATGTGTTGAATACAGACCCATTACAAACGGTAGGGCCTGGGAGTTTTATTCACCAGCTGATCGAAGCAGCGGGCGGAGCCAATATCGCCGCGGGCACGTCGACGGCCTACCCACGGTTTGCGCTGGAGGAAGTGCTGGCCCGCGATCCCGAGCTCATTATCTTTCCTGTCGGCGCGGCGGAAGGTATTTCCGAGGAGGACCAACAGCAGTGGCGGCGGTGGTCGAGTCTGTCAGCCGTCAAACACAATCGTCTGGTCCTTGTGCCCAGTGTATTGGTTGACCGGCCTGGCCCGCGAATCGTGGAAGGGCTCGAACTCCTTGCGCAGGCTATTCATCCCGAGGTGTTTACTAAAGAGTCCCGAGAGGGGCAGCCATGATCGTCCATCCGTCTCCATCTCAAACCAGCATGTCCGATCCGCCGCCGACGGCTCCGCCTGTTCCGATGCGAAGGTACGAAGGGATGGCATCGTGGCAGGCCCTACGTGCGCGTCGGTGGTATGCGGTGATCGGAGTCATGATGCTTCTGACGTGTGGCGCCATCGTGTTCTGTCTCCAGTTCGGGGCGCATACGCTGACCATGGCGGAGGTGTGGTCTGCTCTGACATTCTCGACGGCTGGGAGGGAAGACGTGGCTCGCGTCATCATCTGGGACATTCGGTTCCCGCGGATTCTGATGGGTCTGTTTGTGGGAGCGTCGTTGGCGATTACAGGAGCCGCGCTGCAAGCGCTTGTACGTAACCCGCTGGCCGATCCCTACGTGCTTGGCATCTCGAGTGGGGCCGCGTTGGGTGCGACGATTGGACTCGCTCTCGGACTTGGCGCGATAGTGGGCGGGCTCGGGTTACCGCTGTTTGCCTTCATCGGAGGGGGAGTCTCGATCGTCCTTGTCTATGGGATCGCAATCTCGCAAGGACGGTTACCGATGCACCAGCTGTTGTTGGCGGGAGTGATTGTGAACGCCTTCTGTTCGGCACTCATGATGTTTGCGACCTCGATCTTGAATCCGGCCTCGCTTTATAAGGTTGTCTTGTGGCTGATGGGGACGCTGAGTGCCCCGAGCATTCCAGCGCTGATCGGGATTGGAGCCTGCTTGCTGATCGCCATTGTGCTGCTCCTTCGGGAAAGCCAGGCGTTGAATCTCCTGGCTGTGGGCGAGGACGCGGCTTGCTCCTTGGGGGTGGACTCGGACCGAGTACAACGGACTGTGTTCTTTGTTTCGGCTGTGCTGACTGGGGCAGTCGTGTCGGTCAGCGGCATGATCGGATTCGTCGGCATGGTGGTTCCGCATGTCGTACGGATACTGTGTGGAGCGGATCACCGGCTGCTGCTCCCTGTTTCAGCGTTGGTCGGAGGTATCCTGTTGATGGTGGCTGATACCGTCGCGCGTACGGTCGTGGCACCGGCAGAAATTCCTGTCGGCGTGATTACCGCGTTGATCGGCGGCCCGTTCTTCATTTATCTCCTGATGACTCGAAAGTATCGGTTTTTCGCATGAGCCAACGGGCACTAGTCAGTACAATTTGTTCTCCTCTCCCCGCCTTCGAGGTACGTCAGCTATCGTTCCGGTATGACTCTGTGCGACGCCATCCGTTTGGTGACCGTTCAAACTGGGTCATTAACGGAATGGAGCTCACTATCCGTCAGGGTGAGATCGTCGGTGTGATTGGGCCCAACGGTTCGGGGAAAAGTTCGTTGCTGAAGTTGTTGACGAGACTGGTTCGACCTCAAGAGGGAACCATACGCCTGTTCGGGGCTGAGTTAGGAGGATTGTCGCGCGAATCAATTTCCAGGCAGGTGGCGTATATGCCACAGGATCTCTCGTACGACTTCCCATTTTCCGTATTGGACATGGTGTTGATGGGGCGGTTCCCCTATCGCCGCAGTGGGCTGTGGAACCTCGTGGGGTGGGAGCGGCAAGAAGATCTTGCTGTTGTAGAAGAGGCCATGGCCCAGACGGATGTGACGCATCTGGCCACCCGGATGATCGCTACGCTTTCAGCAGGGGAGAGACAACGCGTGCTGCTCGCACGTGCCTTAGCCCAGGTGCCTCGCGTGCTCATGCTCGATGAGCCGACCGCGCATCTCGACCTCAATCATCAGCTCGACGTATGCCGGATTCTCCAGCGTGTTCATGCGCAATTGCAGATGACAGTGCTGCTCGTCTCACACGACATCAATTTGGCAAGTCAATACTGTGATCGTATTCTGGTCATGAAACAGGGGACCGTTGTGTGCATCGGCCCTCCGCAGGACGTGATTCATCCGCGGGTCTTGACCGAGGTCTATGGGTGTCAGGTGCTGGTCGACACGCACCCGGATACGGGGTTACCGCGAGTCTCTTTGCCCGCTCAAGACCGTCATCAGACTGTTGCCGCATCCGGGATGTTGTGAGTTTCATGTGTGCGGGTGAGGTTTCGTACCCAACCAGCCCGTTGGTTCCAGGGGGTACTGTTTAACCAGGGAGAAAGGTCGTTCGAGTCAATATACCGTTGGGGACGGGGAAGATGGTGCAAGTCCATCACGGTGCCGCCACTGTATGCGGGGAGTGACTCTGCATGAATGCCACTGTCGTGATGACGTTAATCGGTATCGTGAACCGTTAATCGCAAGAATTGATCTTCTCGATTAACGAATAACGATTTACGATTCACGTCTTCAGATGGGAAGGCGCAGGGAAGCGACGAGCCGCAAGTCAGGAGACCCATTCAACGGGCATTTCGGCTGGACCCTTCGAGTCTAAGGGAGGTCTCTGTGCGCTTACATCTTACGGGTCTGTCTGTTTGTATTATCCTGTTTTTCTGCCTCGTTGCTTCCGTCATCCATGCCCAGTCAGATGATGTGCTTGAGACACGAGAAGTCGTCGTCTCCAGTACACGTCTTCCTGACGTACCTGTCGATGCCAGAACGCTTCCGGCAAAAGTAACCGTCATCACGGCCGAGGATATTCGCAAGAGCGGGGCAAAGACGGTACAAGAAGCCATCCAATGGGCGACCGGCATCGTGATGTACGATAGTATCGGCAATGCCTTTCAGCAAACGGTCGATCTCCGCGGCTTTAATGGACAGCCGGTCCCGAATACTACGGTGTTCGTGGACGGCCAGCGGATGAACGAACCGGATTTCAATACCATGAACTTCGACCTTATCCCGTATGAAACGATCGACCGCATTGAGATCATTCCAGGGGCCGCCGCGATCTATGGGAAGAATGCGATGGGTGGGGTCATTAATATCTTTACAAAACGTGGTGGGGATAAACATCAGGTGACGGGCGAGACCTTGTTCGGAAGCTTTCAGCGTGAGCGATACAGTATTAACGCAAGTGGACCGATTGGCAAGCTAGACTATTACACGAATTTTAGCCGTGAGACCGAATCTGGTTTTCGCGATGAATCGACTGGCCGCATCTCCAGGTTTTTCGGGAAAGTTGGATATCGACCGACTGAAACGACCGATCTCACCATTTCCTATACCTATGTGATGTCACATCTCCAGCAGGCTGGATCACTTCCCTTGAGTGTGGCAGCGTTCGACCGAAAACGTAACTTTACGCCTGGTGACTACGAGGATCATGAAACCAATGTGGTGCGTCTTACGGGGCGCCAGAGTTTGCCATTTGGATTCTTCCTCAACGTAAATGGATTCTATCGACAACTGGCTAAAGATTTCCTTACAGTCGGCCAAACGTCGGTCTCGCGAAACCCTGGGAACACTGAATCGCGGGGCGGGACAGTACAGCTCAGTCAAGAGTCTGTTCCATTCGGCTTTAGGAATACCCTTGTGATCGGCAGTGAATTCACACGGAACGACTTCGGCAATAACTTAGTAGCGGACTTTAGTGGTTTCACTTTTTCGAGCAATAGGGCGACGGACGAGGATATTGTAGGATTGTATGTGCAGGACACACTTCATCTTACGTCTCAGGTTATTCTTACTGGGGGCGTGCGATACGACCACGACCAACTAAAGTTTCAAGACTTTAATGACACGACAAACAACGGCAGCCTAAGGTTTAACCGATTGACGCCTCGGGCTGGGCTGACATATCTCCTGACTCAGGCGACCAGCCTCTATTTCAATTACAGTCAGGGATTTCGTGTCCCCACGATAGATGAGCTGTTCGCGCAAGGAGGAGGGTTTCAAACCAATTTTGGCTTGCGGGCGGCCAAGTCTGATAACTATGAGATAGGAACAAAGAATCGTTTGGGTGGATGGGGAGAGGTAAGTCTTGCCGTGTTCCAGTCCAATGTCCACGACGAGATTTTTTTTACATGCAGCCTATGTGATTTCAGCTTCGGTGACGGCCTAAATAGGAATATCGAAAAATCTCGCAGGCGTGGGATTGAGGCCACCTTGAAGGGTCGCTTAAACCAGTATTTTGATGGGACAATTAATTACACTTATACGCAGGCGGAGTTCCGGTCGCAGTTCAATTTGTCGAGCACGCGGACCATCCAGGATGGCGACAGTTTCAGCCAAGTTCCCAAGCATCGATTGAGTGTGACCGGCAATGTGCATCCGGCAGAGGGGTGGACTGTCTCTCTGATCGGATTATATGTGAGTTCGCAATTTTTTCAGAATGATGAGGAAAATGTGCAGCCGAGATTGCCCGGCTACTTCTTGCTAAACAGCCGGATTGCCTATGAACGCCCGGTACCTGGAGGGCGGCTGAGTGCATTCCTTATGGCCAATAATCTGCTTGATCAGAAGTATTCGACGTCCGGTATCATCGCGACGAATGCCACAACATTTCAGCAGGAGCGGTTTATCGTGCCGGCTGCAGGGATTGCAATCTACGGCGGTCTCAGTTATCGATTCGAGGGATTGTAGGCTGGATAAGAAGGAGAAACTTATGCGCATTACGAAGGTCTATACCAGAACCGGTGACAAGGGAAAAACCAGGTTGGCTGGAGGGCAACAAGTATGGAAGGACAGCGTGCGGGTGGAGGCCTATGGGGACGTGGACGAACTCAACTCGACGATCGGGGTCGTCAGGGCGTTTAATGCGGAGTTGGTCGGGATTCATCCGGCTGCCGATCAGTTAGAAGAGGAACTGCGCTGGATGCAGAACAAGTTGTTCGATCTTGGTGGGCTGCTGGCCACGGCGCCCGGGCAGACGTTCAAGAATATGCCGACGGTCGCAGCCCGTGACGTGACCAGGCTGGAAAAGCTCATGGATAGGTGTCAGAAAGACTTGCCGCCTCTGAAGGAATTTATTCTCCCAGGGGGCGGAAAGATTTCCAGCCTGTTACACCAGACCAGAACGATCTGTCGACGGGCTGAACGTCTCTGTGTGCGATTGGGGAGAGAAGAGCCTCTGGATCCGGCTCTCGTGCGTTTTCTGAATCGCCTCAGCGACGCGTTGTTTGTTTTGGCCCGTTGGATGGCTAAGCAGCAAAGTGAGCCGGAGCTTTTATGGCAACGGGATTCGAGGAACGCATGAAATGTGACCTTTGAATCCCGTATTTTTAGTAGATGTAGACGACCTAGAAGGACACGGCCTCTTGCTGGTTGGTCGGGCGAGACCCATAGCGAAATAGATTCTTGTCGTATGCGTCATATCGAAACTCGGCTCCTGTAATCAGTGACGGTACCGATCTGTACTGGAACAGGGGGTCGCTCGAATAGTCGTCGGATCCCGCGGCCTCCCCCCGCTCGATCAGCCTCACCACGTCTAGCGCCTATCCTGAGCTTGCCGAAGGGCCCTCCTGCCCGAGCGGATTAGAAACCAGTACTTCAACATCCGTTCTTTGCTTGGGATCGCCCTCAATCCCGCCATAGCCTGTTGCTTTTTTCTGAGTGCACGGCTGGAGCAGGGCGAGGCGTTGTGTGCTGTCCCCGGGGACCGCTCGTCCTTCGATTACGCCCATGGCCGGTGAAGGTCTGATATTCGGAAGGTGCCGAATTTGTCGATTCTCTTGCCAATGGCAAATGACCGGTTACACTCAAGTTTCAGTGACGATAGTTTAAAGGATCAGTGACCAAGAGTGACAACCGGTTGGCCTGACGCAAGGATGAATGACTGTGCGTATTCTCATGATGTTGGCGGTAGGGATGACGTCGATCTCGTTGGCGTGGAGTGCTCCGGCGGGAGCTGGGAATGAGGCGGAAGTGGCGGAGCACTTGATTGAATTGGTCAAGATCGGCCGTGGGATCGTTTCGGAGCAGATGCAGAATATCAATGACCCTTCGAAGGCCGACAAAGGGTTTACCGGCGATTACATGAGCAGACAGGTCCTAGAACGTTTTAAGGAAGCCACGAAACTTGATCTGCGGATTCCCAACGTTGTGCCACAGGCGAATCTCTACCTTTCCCTAATTCAAGTGGAAAAAGAAGTGGTGGATCAAGCCCAGCCGGTCATTAACAAGGCCGGCATCTCCTTCAAGGGATTCATTCCCGTCGTGTTCGCCCGGAGAGTCGGAGAGCAGTTCTATAAGAAGTCTGGTGTCCGTGTGAAGCTTACGGCGATCGAATATCGAAATGCCAATAATAAGCCGGATGATTTTGAGACGGAGGTGTTGCGGATGTTCGGCGACCCGCGTCATCCCAAGGGACAGTCCTATGTGCGGAGTACGATGGTAGACGGACGACCTGTTCTTCGTATGATAGACCCAGAATACGCCGGCACGACTTGCCTGGCTTGTCATGGTGGACCCAAAGGCGCGCGCGATGTGACGGGCATGAGAAAAGAAGGATTGAAGGAAGGGGATTTAGCCGGGGCGATCAGTATCGTGCTGCCGCTGAATTAGCGCCGGAGGACTGGGCCAGACAGAGCTTGAGATAGCATACCAATACGTTACCTCACTAAAGGAGCGCGCAAGATGAGCAAGATTGTGGTAGTCGATGATTCGTACGCCGATGTGCAATTGATCGAAGCGTTTCTCAAGGCGGCCAACTACACCGTGGTGTCCTTTCCAAACTCCGATCAGCTCGAAGACAAAGTGGCCAGCGAGAAACCCGATCTGATCGTGATGGACGTGGTGATGCCTGGGCGCAACGGATTCCAGGCCTGTCGTGACTTGAAGAGCGACGACCGCTGCAAGAATATCCCCATCATTCTCTGTACCTCGAAAGGTAACGCGAGCGATAAGTTCTGGGGAGAGCGGCAAGGGGCAAACGGCTATATCGTCAAGCCATTTAAGACTGAAGACCTGTTGGCCACCGTCAAGAAGGTGATGGGCTAACGCTGATGGACTCCGCACGGCGTTCAACGGATGCAGATCGTGCCCTGACAGCACCGGGGCCCTCTTTATCAGAATCTGCTCAGACCCAGGTGGCTGGGTCCTCGACCATGCGTGCCGCCATCATCTCTATGGGGGGAGAGCTTTTTACGATCGACTTGCTAAACGTACGCGAAGTCTTTGTCGTGGAATCCATCACTCCGGTTCCCGGGATGCCCTCCGGTTTGGTGGGGGTTACGAATCTGCGCGGAACCGTGATCCCGTTGCTCGACCTGCGACCGATGTTTGCCCTTAACGCCGATGTACCGTTGCGGTACGCCGTGGTGGTGAAGCACGGAAACTGGCAGGTTGGCGTCTTGGTGGATACGGTACCGGAAATTCGTACTCTTTCCAGGGACCAATTCTTACCGGCTCCGACCGGCACGGGGGAGAAGGCGTACCCCTTTGTATCGACCGTTGTGAAGTTGGAAGATCGGCTCCGAGGCGTGTTGGAAACGTCGGTGATGCTCTCATATCTTGAGGAGACTGGCTAACAAGGGACAAGAAGCAGAAATATCACGCAATTCAAGGCACGATCAGAGAGAAGGGGGACGCGATGGCAAAGACTGCAAAAACAGAAATTAGAGGGGGGTTCGGCGATCTCAAAACACGGACAAAGCTGCTTTTGACCTACGGGTTCGTCAGTTTCATCATCTTCATGATGGCGACCGTTGGTGTGCTGACGATTCGGCAGTTGAGCGCCGCCTCACATGCGGCGTTCACGAGCTATACGATCCCGCTGGCTGACTTCGCTGAAATGAGTACTGCGTTAACGCACCACCATCAGATCTTGACCGGGATTGTCAGCGTCACGAACCAAGACAACTTTGTGTCGGAAGTCGCGCGGTTGTCATCGTTTCGCGCGAAGACGAACAAGGTTATCGCAGACTATGGAAGTAACGTACTCCGCGTCTCTCGATCGGGCCGTGACGAGGCGGCGGACTTGGCGATTTTGAAGTCCGCCATTCTGAAATATTTCCAGGAGGCCGATGGAGCCCTGAGTGCGATGGCCGATAGTTTCGGGAAGTTGCTGACGCCCGCACAAGCTGAGCACATGCGAAACCTCGGGATCTTGGCCTTGACGGTGAATCTGCAGCCGACATTCGAGAAAGTCATCCAACTCAATCATGAACAGGTATTGGACATGCGAGAAGTGGCGATGGACCGCAACGAGGATGCGCAGACTACCGCGTTCATCGGAACGTTGGTCCTCGTCCTCGGCGGACTCATTGCAGTGGTCCTCGGAATCGGCGTCGCATATTTCGTAGTCAGTTTCTTCTCGAAAAACCTGATCCATATTGCGCAGGTCGCCCAGATGGCCTCCAGCGGTAACTATAAAGCCCGTGCCAAGATCGAGTCTAAGGACGAACTCGGACAGATGGCCGTATCGTTCAATGCCATGTTGGACCGCATTATCTCGGCCCTTGAAACGGCGGAATCCGAGCGCGATGAAATGCAAAAGCGGTTAATGGGCTTTCTGGTCTTGGTCTCAGACGTCGGTAAGGGCGACCTGACGAAGCGCGGCGAGGTGACGACTGACATGTTCGGCAACCTCGCGGACGGGTTCAATCTCATGATTGACCGGTTCGGACAGTTGCTCAAACAGGTTCGAGATGCAGCGGAACGTGTGAACAGGTCGGCTGGAACTCTCCGAGACAGTGCAGGACAAATGGCCGGTACAGCAAAACACCAGGCGGATGAATCGGCGAAGACGTTGAGTGCGGTCGATCAGTTGACCTCTTCCATGCGCCAAGTCTCGGCAACCGCCGGTGCCTCCTCGGAATCTGCCAAGCAAGTGTTGCAGGCAACGGAACAAGGGCGCGTGGCCGTGCAAGAAACCGTGCAGGACATGCAGAACATTCGTTCAGCCGTGCAACGTATGTCGAAGCAGGTCAAAGGGTTGGGTGATCGGTCGTTAGAAATTTCGCACATCGTGTCGACGATACGTGATATCGCCAATCAGACCAACCTCCTCGCGCTGAACGCGGCCATCGAAGCGGCCGGCGCAGGCGAAGCCGGAGTCCGCTTTGCCGTCGTCGCCGACCAGGTCAGAAAACTGGCCGAAAGCTCGACGCAAGCCACCAGGGAAATCGCCGACCTCGTGAAGATGATTCAGACGGAAACGCAGGACACGGTCATCGCCATGGAACAGGAAACTCAGGCGGTCGAAGCAGGATCGGCTTCCGCTCTGCGTACCGGAGAAGTGTTCAATGTCATTACAGGGATCGCTGAGCGTTCGTCCGAGCTGGCACAGACCATCGCCAGTGCCGCGGTGAACCAGACCGCTTCGACTGATCAAGTGGGTCGCTCGATTAAGGACTTTGCTGGCGGTGCCATGGCGACGCAAAAAGCGACGGACTCAGCGCGCGTCACCGTCGAAGACATGGCACGACTCGCCGAAGGGCTGACGTCTTCCGTCGCGCAGTTCAAACTGGCCTAGGTGGGGCTCTCGAAGCATACGCTGGATGCACCGGTAAGAAAGTACAGGGATGAACTCCGATTTTGACCGACAGCGCCTCGTTGGGATTTTCGTTGCCGAAGCGACGGAAGCGATGGACGTACTCGCGAAGGCGTTCCATCCATCCGATGGCGCAACGCCTACTCCAGCCCAGCTACAAGAGCAGTACGTGTGGGCGCATAAGATACGGGGGGCGTCAGCGCTCTATGGATACGAGAGGTTGGCCACGATGGGAGCGTTGCTCGAATCGACTCTGGAAGAGGCGCCGTCTATTGAGGCCGTGTTCTGGCCGAAGGCATTGGAGATCTTACGTGGCTTGGTAAGCTCATTCAAGTCCCAGTTAAAAGTCGTCGCGCAGGGGGGCATTGAAGACCAGTCGGTGAGTGCGCGGTGGAAAGGCGAGGTGGCCGGATTATTCCCCTTTCTGTCTGCCACGGTTCCAGCTGATCCGACATCGCTCCCGCTGGACTATCTTGTGCCGGCTCTCGATGCCGAGGTGTTGTCGTATTTCATGCCAGAAACAAACGAGTATCTGCAAACCATGGAGTCGTTTCTTCATCGTCTGCGCCAGGATTCCAATGATGGAGAGAGCATTCATGCACTCTACCGTACGGCCCACACGCTCAAAGGGTCTGCGTGCACGATCGGATTCAGGGTGATCGGCGACGTGGTTCATCCGGTTGAAGATTGTATGATGGCGGTCCGCGAGGGACGGATTCTCCTCTCGTCGGATGTACTCGGGGTTATCGGTCGGGCCGTCGAGGTCATTCGGCTGCTGATGCGCCGAGATGACGGCAAGGTCGACCAGCTACAGCATGATGTGTCGGAAGTGACTCAGGCTCTGGCGCAAATCTGCAACGGAGATCATATGGAGATCTCGGCTCCGGCTGCGGCCGCGCCGGTGGTCCAGGTTGCAACGGTCGTCATGGATCGTCCGGAGGAACCTGCCTGCCCAAATATGGGATCGGATCCTGCGTCGACTACATTGACCGATGAGTATCTGTTGCCGCCTCTCGATGCCGAAGTGCTTTCCTATTTTGCTCCGGAAGCACAGGAATACGTAGAGTCTCTTGAAACCGAGTTGCTTCGTCTCGAGAAGGAACAGGGCAATCCTGACGTCATCAATCAACTCTTCCGGATAGCTCATACGCTCAAGGGGTCAGCCTATACCGTTGGATTCCAGTCGATTGGCGATCTGACGCACTACATTGAAGATTTCATTGGGGCGGTACGCGAGGGCCGTGTCGTTGTTCTCTCTTGGCATACGGACGCGCTCTTGCGATCGGTCGATGTGGTGCGCCTGTTGATGCGGCGGGACCCCACGTCCCTTGACATACTGCGCCAGCGGTATGCGGTCGCGATGCAAGGGCTAAAACTGTTGGATCAGCCGATGGCGGCTCAGGTGGTGGAGTCTGGTTCAGCCGTCCATCATGGCGATGCGTCGGTGGAACAAGAACTACGGGCTCCACAAGTAATCGAGTCTACCAAAGCGGCAGAAGATAAAACCGCGGAGAGTAAAGCCGTAGAAGATCGTGAGGTCATCCGTGTCAGCCGCGATCGGTTGGAACGATTGTTGAATCTTGTCGGTGAGCTCGTCATCGGTCGCGGACGGCTCGAGCAGCGATTACATATGCTGGAGCAACTCTCGCAGCAAGTATTGGCCTGCAAGGGCCGGCTGGTCGAATCAGTCCATGCGTTTGAAGAGAAACATACCTTTACGCTTCCGACTGCCTCCTCTGGTCAGGCGACCGCGCCGGCTCTAGGATTTACCGGTCTCAGTGACTTCGGTAGTCTTGAATTCGACAAGTACGACGATTTCAATATATTGGCTCGTCGTATCAGTGAAGTCACGGCGGATATTTCAGAGTCGATGACACAACTGAGTGGATCCATCCGGCATTCACATGAAGACATGAGTCACTTGGCACAGCTGACCCTCGGTATGCGGGACGAAATAGCGCGGGCCCGTATGGTGCCCGTCGGCACGCCGTTCACACGATTCCGTCGGGCTACGCGCGAGATGGCACGCGCGACAGGGAAAGAAGTGACGCTGGTCACGTCCGGTGAACATACCGAAGTCGATACGGGCGTTGTGGAGCGGTTGGTTGATCCGTTGATTCACCTCGTTCGCAATGCGGTCTATCATGGGATCGAGCCTGCGGGTGTTCGCGTGTCGAAGGGGAAGCCGGCAGCCGGCACGATTTATCTCCACGCGGCGCATCGCGGGAGTGCAGTGTTGATCGAAGTGGAGGACGATGGGGCCGGGCTCGATGTCGAAAAGATCCGAGCCAAGGCGGTCGAGCGAGGACTGATCCGACCTGAAGTAGCCCGTTCGTTACCCGAATCGGAAGTCATCAAGTTTATTTTCATGCCAGGATTCTCGACGGCCGACGAGATCGGTGATCAGGCCGGGCGGGGAGTTGGCATGGATGTGGTCAAGCGTGTCATCGAAAGCATGAACGGCCACATCGACGTCGAATCCATTCTCGGCGTAGGGACGAAGTTTACATTGAGTCTGCCGCTCACATTATTGATTGCAACGGCCCTCATGGTCAGGGCCGGGAGCGAGCAGTATGGGATTCCTCTGCAGGCTGTTCGCGAAGTCACTATGTTGACGTCCAGCGTGCATCAAAGGATGGGCGAGCGATCGATCTTGCTTATCGGCGAGGAGGCCATCGAGGTACAGCCGCTGCAGCAGGTTCTCTATCGAAACAGTGTTCCGGTGGAAACCGGGAAGCCGGTTGTCATCGTGCGAACGGCCGCCGGGATGATCGGTCTGTTGGTCGATGAATTGCTCGGTCGTCAGGAAATCGTTATTAAGCCGTTGGGGTCGTTTAAGTCGTTGGATCGTTCCAGCTTTGGCGGCGCGACCATCGATCCGGAAGGTCGCGTGGTCCTCGTGTTGGATCCTGCTCGCTTACTGGCGCGAGAGGCCCTAGCCGCAATGGCACCAGAGTTGTCGTCAGACGCGACGGCAGCGGCGGACCCGATGGTTCCATATCCAGAAACAGCAGAGCGGGAAGCACCGGAACAATGGCTACTATTGATCGACGACTCTTTGAGCATCAGAAAGTTCGTGGGCCGGATGTTGGAGTCGGCCGGGTATAAAGTCCATACCGCGGTGGATGGAGAAGAAGGTCTCCGTATGGCATCTGCACACAACTACCGGCTGATTCTCACCGATCTTGAGATGCCGAAGCTCAATGGCTATGAAGTAATCCAGGGATTACGCAGTCGAGCACAAACGCAGCAGACACCGATCATTGTCATGACGACGCGAGCCGGTGACAAACACCGACAAATGGCACTTAACATTGGAGCAAACTCCTATATTGCCAAGCCTGTAGAAGAGCGAACTTTGATCCAGGAAATTGAACGCGTGATCGGCAAGGAAACCGCTGCGCGTCAATAGGATCTATAGCGTCCGATCCGTGGACGAATATCTGGCAATGGACAGTCAGACACGATGTACCGATTATGAGTTTACGAAGTCGTCATAATTCGACGAACCTGCTGATGGAGACGGTCAGTTTCTTGGTCGTCCGTCTAGGGGTCAACTATGTGGCTCTAGCCGCAGCTGGGGTTCAGGGCGTTCTCACGCAAGCAGAGGCCGGTCACGAACAGACGGTGACTGCGGCGGGGGTTACCTACCAACCGGTGGATCTTGCCCAACGGCTTTCTGTGGTCGCGGACTTGTCCGGTCTCGAGATGAGGACGGTGTTGTACTCAAATGGCCACTCCTACGGTGCGATTCGCGTTGAGCAGGTGGTGGGCTTGACGGACGTGGAACGGAAAGACTGTTTTCCGTTGCCGCCACAGTTTCAACGCGATGAACGAAACTGGTTTGCGGGGATGATGCTGATTCAGGATCATCTGGTGTTGATCCTGAATCCTTCGTGGGTGCTAGGAGAGTCGGCCGACGTAGTACCTGTGTCCGTCGTGCAAGTGAAACAGATAGTTGCGGCAACCCCAGCAGCGGTCGGTGGATCATGCTGAGGGCAGCCCGTGGACAGCAGCACGCTCAGGCCACGAAACGGTCGTGGAATGTGGTGGTGTTTTCAGTTGGTGGAATGAAGCTGGCTGCACGAACAGAAGATGTGGGAGGGGTGTCGCCTTGGACTAAAAGCATTCCCGTGCCGAGTCGGACCCCCTTCGTGCAGGCCATGCTGAAGCGGGACAATCAAGTCATGCCGGTCTACGATTTGGCAACCAGGCTGAGTCGCAAACTGCAGGGCGATCCGTTACTGTGCCTGGAGGTTCGCCACCTCGACGGGCCGATGGCCATCTGCATCGATGCCGATGTGCCCTGTCTTGAAACCGTAGATGCAGCGGCCGTTCGACCGATCATCAGAGAGGATGTTGAAACGCTGGGTATGGTCACAATAGGCGATGAAGACGTGGCCATAGTGGCCGTACAGCATCTTGGCCAATCGATGCAGGGTGCCGTCAGTAGCTAAAGGCACCGGGGGGAAGGAATCTGCCATGCTGAAAGTGTTGATAGCTGACGACAGTATTGCGGTCCGGAAAGTTGCCGAACGGTTGCTGACTGAGGCTGGCTTTGGAGTTGTGCTTGCTGCGAACGGTGAAGAGGCCTTGGCCTATTTGGCCAAAGAGACTCCTGACTTGATTGTGTCCGACGTGATTATGCCGGATAAAAGTGGCTACGAAGTCTGCGCTTTCGTACGCGCGCAGGGGGCGTTAGCGAATACGCCGGTACTCTTGATCTCCGGCATTGTGAACGATGAGGTGACGAAGCAGGCGGAATCCTGTCATGCCGACGGGGTGCTAAAAAAGCCGTTCCAGGGCACTTCTCTCAAGGATCGCGTGCTCGCGCTGTTGGCCAAGCGGCAGGGGGCTGCCGCGCCTGCCACAAAGAGCATCGAGAAGGTGCCCGAGCCCATCGAACCGATTCAACGCGCGGGTGTGAGCGACGAACAACTAGAAATCTATCAGCAGGCCGTCGGGCGATTGAAGCCGCTAGAGGAAGAACTTCGTGTCGAACGAGATCGAGCGACACACAGTAATGAGCGTGTGACCCAACTCGAAGTACAGTTGGGTAGTGTCAAGGAACTCGAGTCGATGTTAGCAAGGGAGCGAGAACAGGTTGCCCAGCTGAAGAAGCAACTCGCCGAGGCTGATAGTGCGACCGCTCGGATGGAAGAACTTGAATCCCTACTCAAGACCGAACGAGAACGGACGGCTGAGGCCAAGAAGCAGGCATCCGTGGCGGAGAGCCTGGGCGGGCGTGTGCAGGAGCTGGAGGCGACTCTGCACGCCGAGCGGGAAGCAGCCACGCAACTGGTTCAGCAGATGACCGTGATGGAAAAGTCGGTGACGAGGTCTCAGGAATTGGAGCAGCAGCTTACGCAGGAGCAGGAACGTACGAGCGACTTGACTCGTCGGGTGGTCGAGAGTGAACAGGTTGCCGCACGGGTGAGCACATTAGAACAAGCTCTTGCTGCTGAACAGGATAAAAACAAGGGTCTCGCCGCCCGTGTCTCCCTGGCCGAGCGCGCGTCGCAGAAAGCCCAGGAGCTTGAAACCCTGCTTCAGACGGAACGAGAACGAAATAGCCTTCTGGCGAGGCGCGTATCTGAAACTGAACAAGCGTCCGAGCAAGCCACCAAGCGGTTTGAAGAGATGGCGACAAAGCTTGGCGAAATCGCGGGATTGGCTGCTCAGCTGGGGAGCGGAAAGCGACGTCCCTGATCTCCTCCGATCCTTTCTCGTGGACCGCCACTGTCGTGAAGGACTGATGTTATGGCTGCCGACACTACAGACGATTCACAGAAAGAGCTGGTTGATCTCTTTGTTGAGGAAGCACATGAATGGCTCGAGAACATCCATGTCGCCCTTGATGAGCTGCAACAGGGCCCCGCGCCGGAGCGGCATGCTAAGCTGATTGGGACGATTTCGTCTGGAGTAATAAACCTCGGCGGATCTGCGGCCACGATCAATCTTTTAGACGTCAAGCATGCCAGCTTCGCGGCAATTCCCTTTATCGAAGCCCTTCGAGACCCACAGAAGACGTTCGCTGTTCAGGACTTTCTTTCGTTGTGTAAACAGCTGGGACAGATCCATACAGCGTTGACCCGTGCGACGGGCATCTCCTTTGAAGACGACGGGAATTGTGCGGCGGTTGAGGCGGTTCACGCGGTTCTCTCTCCCGGGGAGTTTCTGCAAGCGCTTCTAGAGCTGCAAGTCCAGCAGTCTTCCGGTAGTGCCTCTGGGCGCGACCTTATCGGTAGCCTGATCGAGCAGATGGAAGGACAGGTTCAGGCGGGTGTACAACGTATCGATGCCACGGTCATTCATGAATATCTTGCGCGGGCGTCCGAAGCGGAAGAGTCGTTTCTGAAGACGATTGACGAGCGGGTGCCTGAGATTGCTGAGAAGATGAATGCCCTCAAAGTGGGGGGGGGTGAGGCATCTTCATCCATGACGGCTCTCGAAGCGTCTTTGCAAAACGTCGCACATCTACGCACAGAAGCGCAGCAGGTGAATGCGGGACCGGCCCTGATGTTTTTCACAGGTCTGCACAGTCTGCTGACCGTGGTGGCACGGCGTCGAGTGCGTCTGGCTGTCATGCGGGTGGAATCGGTGAAGGCGCGGTTGCAGGTGATGGATGGCGCCATCCGCCAATGGGTGGAACAGGGGCGGGCCCAGCGTGCGGCGATCGATCAGTTGCTCCCTGACAACCACTCGTAATCGATGTGTCGGAACTCCGCACACAGGCCCGTCGAGGTGTTTGGTGGAGTCGTATCCTCCAAGTGATGATGACACGATGAACTCAGAAATCGACTATACGATATATTGGGGACTCCGGGCCCTTCCGTTCGACAATGTGCCGGACCCGCGATTCTATGTTCCATCTTCCCAGCATGATGCGGCGTACAGGTGGTTGAGTTACGGGATTCAGACCCGCAAAGGCATGCTTCTGCTCACGGGTGACATCGGTTGCGGGAAAACGTTGCTGAGCCGTCGGCTGATCGTCGGCTTGTCACCTGTTCAGTACGATGTCGCGCTTGTTGCCAATCCTGCGTTGTCTCCCTCAGAATTGCTGGATGAGGTGTTGTCCCAGTTCGGGCTCGGCCTCGTGCGATCGAAAGCCGGACGATTGCGGACGTTCAATGCGCGCCTTGAATTGAATGCGCAGAACGGAATCAGCTCGGTCCTGGTCGTGGATGAAGCGCAAGCGATTGAACGTGTGCAAGCCTTTGAGGAACTCAGATTGCTGACGAATTTCCAACTCAACGACCGATTTCTGTTGACCGTCGTGCTGATCGGTCAGCCGGAATTGCGTCATCGCATTGCAGAAATTCCTCAGTTGAACCAGCGGATTGCGGTGCGCGCGCATCTGGGCCCCTTCACGTCAGAGGAGACGACAGCGTATATTACGGCCCGCATGGGCGCCGCGACTCATCGGACGGACGTGTTTACCAAAGAGGCGATCTCCGTCATTTACGAGCAGAGCAAGGGGATCGGGCGGCTTATTAATGCACTCTGTGATCAATGTCTTTTTGCCGGAGCGGTCGAACATGTCTCGCAGATCGATGATCGGCTTGTTCGGCAGGTCGGGCAAGTCATATGATGTACGTTCGAATGTTTCGTGAGGACAGCCGCAGGCCATGAGCGATTACAGCATGACAGATTGGTATCGTACTGCGCAGGAACAACTGACAGGAGTGGCTCTTGCCGTGCAGCGGCAAGAGCCACTGAACTTGGAGGCCGTGTCTGTTCTGGCAACGGGGATTGCAGAGGCGCTCAAGAGAAGTGACCAATTGCTCGTTCAGGCTATGAGCGGGCCTGCAGGCCCTCCGTTGATTACGAATCTCGTGAATGTCGGCATTCTGGCGACGAAGGTCGGTGCTGGGCTGGGATATCACGGGAAAGAGCTGGAACGACTGACCTTCGCGGGGCTTCTGCACGACATCGGTCTCTTTGCTGTACCGCAGTCGCTCATCACCAAGTCCGGTCGGTTGACCCATGATGAGCGTACGCTCATTGAACAACATCCCGAACTCGGCTATCAAGCCATCGGAAAGGCAGGCTCGAAATATGACTGGCTGGCACAAGTGGTGCGCCAGGCGCATGAGCGGTGGAACGGACAGGGGTATCCGAACAAGCTAAAGGGTCGGCAGGTCAGTGAGTTTGCCCAAATCATCGGCGTAGTGGATATCTTCGACGCCCTCGTGAGCCCACGCGGGTATCGTCGCCGATTTTTTCCGCATGAAGCGGTGCGTGAATTGATGGTTGCGGAACGGACGGCATTCCCTCGCGAGGTCCTTAAAGCCTTGGTCGAACAGCTGTCGGTCTATCCGTTGGGTACCTCGGTACGATTGACCACCGGAGAAGTCGGGTCTGTCATACGCGTCAATACGCACTATCCGCTCCGCCCGGTTGTGCGGATCGAGAGCGATGCGGCCTATGGTCAGGAGGGGCGGCAGCTCGATCTGAGTCTTACTCCGCTCGTATCAATCATTGAGACACTGGAGCCTCCTGACGTCGCACGTATCTCGTTTCCAGTAGATGGGACGCGTGCCCAGACAGCTGATGTGGTTCCCTCGGCATCCGATCAATTTACGTCGCTTTTGGAGGGCTTGGACGCTCTCGCGAGTGCGATTCAAGGTGTCGTCGAGGCCAGGACTTCTGTGCCAGAAGGCGACACTGCGGGGCAATTGGGCGAGTGTCGATGGACAGATCGGCCTCCTGCGCAGGATCTTGCGGATGATAGTTTTGAAAAGGAAGTGATCGGGTTATTCGCCCTTGAAGCGCACCAATGGCTGGCTCAAATTCAGATAGCAGTGAAACAGCTCGCTGAAGGGGCTAACGGAACGGTGCGTCCGAAGCTCTACGGGATTCTCCTGCACGGCATTACGAATCTTGCCAAATCAGCGTCGACAGTGCAGCTCCGGACTATCGAGGAGATGGCCTCGAGTCTGCTTCCGATACTCCACGATGTGGGGCGACAAGAACCACATACGATGACGGCTGCGCTCCAGTCGCTTCAGGAGGGGTTGAATCGGATCAGTCTGGCCGTGCGTCGCTTAGCAGGAGACCAAGAGGACGAAAGTGCTGGAACTGATGCCGTTCTTGTGGAAACGGCAGACGAATCCGTGCAGGCACTGCCTGCCGTTGTAACTGAGCAGCTTGCGGCTGCTCAGTTACAGGCTCCGTTCACTGTGAGCTCCAGCGTTCCACTCATCCATGCCCTTCGGGATCTGCAGCAAGCTCGTGCCAGGTCGATGCAGCCGGCCCGCGATGTGTTGGAGGCGGTGATTCAGCGAGCCGAGCGGGAAGCCGATCATCTTGATGTCGCCGGTGTCGGGCGCATCTTAACTGAACTTGATCGACTCGACGAAGAGTTCCTTCAGGAAGTCCATCGGCGGGTTCCGATCATCAGTTCCACTCTTGCGAATATACTAGCGAGCGGGGCGAAGGATTTTGTCACGGCGTCTCAGCTCGATCCGATTCTCGAACAGGTCGAGGCCCTCTACGATCTAGCCAGCCATGTGCAGGCGACAATGATCACGATGTTTTTGCAAGGGCTGCGATCCTTTCTCATGGTCGCGGCCTACCGAAAAACCTCGACGTTGGCGCAGCGACTTGGAACGGTCGAGACGAGGATTTATGCATTGATTCCAATGGCGGAACAGTGGGGCAATATCGGGCGTGTCGAACGATCGGCCATTAGTGACATTCTGCCAGATTCTCAATCGCGCGAAGGGTGGGCCTAGTGCGACAGGCACGACTCGAAATTCTGTAAACCTCGAACAGCACAGCTTGACTCTCCCCCGTCTCAGTCGTCCTGCTTTTCTCGCTAGTCTCGCACCTCCTATCACTCTGCACACTTCTGTACGCTCACTCGTAGAGAATCTTCCTGGAAGCGCGAAGTCTGCGGTTTTATCCCATTCGAGTTTTTGCTAAAAAATTGCATCTCGATGTAATTGCACGGAATGTGCTGCCTACCGATTGGGCAATGTGCGGGGTGCTCTGGTACGGCATGGTATTGCTTGCTCATCCACATGGTTATCCACATGCCATGCACATCTTTTGTGGACACCCAAAGGGGGACGCCAATGTCGTGTGGTACTTCGCGCCTTTACCTTCGCGGAACTCCATGCGGATGACGGCCAAAGACCTCTCTAAGAGAGTCGATTCCACGCCGCCGTCTCCTTTCGTGCCCTAGAGTGAGCCGCTGAGCGCCCATGATACAAAAATCAGGTATGCCGTCTATCGTTGTGCAGGTGTCATCCACAATTTCTCATCTAGCCGTGGGGATTGAGCGTCCTGTTCAATCAGACTAGACACAGAGGCCCAAACTCCTTTCCTCGTCCATGTGACAAGCAGTGGAAGGATGGTATGATGCCACCGTCTTGCTTGCCTTCTCTTGTCGAGGACGAGAAGGCCGGCAGCCTATATGGTGGGAGAATGCATCGATGCCGAAACTTGTGACGGTTTTGCGACCAGAGAAGATTGAGGAACAAGCTCGTAACTATATCCGCTCCCATATCCTCCTCCCCGCCGGGATGGTCGGACTGGTTTGCATGATCGGTGGGGTAGGGTCACTCGGCTATCAATTGCTGGTGAGTCATACCTATAGCTGGTTGACGTTTCTCACCAGCTCGGCCTTGCTCCTGGTCGGTGCGTTGTGTGGGTGGGCGCACGCACGCTATCACCGCTATCTCTTTACGAGCTTTCCCGAGGTGTATGCGGCACGGATGCGGACAGCGGTGGCTCAACGCAGCAAGAAGGCCAAGGCCGAGCCGGAATCGCCGCCAACCGCGCACCCTGGGCGTGGCTTTGTCACTGCGATCTCCGTTGCCGGAGCGGCACTGATATTCGGCGCATCAGGCGCGGCCATCATGCGAGGAGAGCTAGACCCGCTCCCGGCTGTGTTAGTGCCCTGGGCGGCATTCTACTGGGCCAAGTTGTTTAGCTGGCGTGGAGTGGTGGATTAGCGGGATACTGAAAAGTTCCCCAGCTTCGTTCTCGCATTGCTCAGAAGCTCAACGTACCGAAGTGTACGCCTCGCCTCTTCGCTCGCTGCGGCCTTGCTGGACGGACTTTTTGAGCATCCTGCAGTCCCAGGCGCACGTTTTACGCCGCCCCCTCACGCTTCACGTCGACCGTGTCACGATTTACGGTTCCTTTTCTTGGCCTTCGTCTTGGTGGATGGAGGGGCCGTGCGCGAAGCTTCAAGTCGCTCCATCCGTTCTTCCAATGTGCGGACCGTCTGCCGGAGTTCAGGAAGTCGTGGAATCACGGCTTGAGCCTTCACCCAGACTTCATGCGGCATCACGGGAGCTCCGGAGACGATTTGGTTTGACTCGAGGTTGCGGTTGACACCCGCACGAGCGGCAATCATGACCTGATCTCCGATGACGATGTGGTCTGCCAGCCCTGCCTGTCCACCGATCATGACATGATGCCCCACGCGAGTGCTGCCGGCGATCCCAACTTGTGCCACGAGGATTGAATGGGCTCCGATCGTCACGTTATGGGCGATCTGGACCAGGTTGTCGACCTTGGCGCCTTGCTTGATTACCGTTTGGCCGAGTGTGGCTCGATCGACTGTAACATTCGCCCCGAGTTCGACGTCATCCTCGATCGTGACGCCGCCGAGCTGGGGAATTTTGTAATGGCGCCCCTGATCCTGCACATAGCCGAATCCGTCGCTCCCAATCACCGTGCCACTGTGAATGATCACCCGCGCTCCAATCGTACAGCCTTCCCTGACGACGACGTTGGGATAGAGCAACGTATCGTCCCCGATCGTCGTATCGTTGCCGACAAAGACGCCGGGATAGAGGGTCACTCGCTTGCCTATCGTGACCCGGTCTCCCAGGGTGACTCCCGGCCAGATCGAGACATCGGAACCGACCTGGGTGCTAATGCCACGGATGACAGCGGTGGCAATGCCGCGCGGAGGGGAGACGGGGCAAAAGAAGGCCTGGGCGATCTGCGCAAAGGCCAGTGCGGGATTGGCGACGACAATGTGAGGAGTGCTAATCTCAGCAAGATGCCGGTGGGCGAGGAGTGCTCCGGCAGCGGTGGGCCCACTCGTCTTGAGCATCCGATCTCCCGTGACGAAGGTCAGATCGTTCGGGCCTGCGTCTTCAAGGCCGGCCAGATTTGTGATGGTAGCATGTCGTGACCCCACTAGTTCTCCTCCGACCACAGCGTGGATCTGCGCCAGTGAGATAGGGGTGTGTGCTCGCGTCGCCATATGAATTAGGATTTCTTTTTGCCCTTTGGCTTAGACTGCTTTGCTGGTTTTTTCGTCGGTGCCGGTGAGGCTGTTTTCCCCAACCGCTTCTCAACATAACTCACCACATGGCCGACGCTCGCCAGCCCCACCAGGTCTTGGTCGGGGATCTGGAGATCGAAGGCCTCCTCGATGCGATACAGCAGTTCGATTACCGCCATTGAGTCGAGACCTAAATCGTCACGCAGGTGCTGTGTGATCAGTATCGTGGCCGGATCGCGTTTTAGGTACTCACCCAAGGCGGTACGGATTTTCAGCGAGATGGTGGGATCGGTTGTCATGTATTGATGTTTTCTGTCGTTCTCTACGAGGTCGCCCGTTTCAATACCACAGCAGCATTGTTGCTGCCAAATCCAAAGGCGTTCAGCAAGGCCACCTTCACACGGCGCTCCTGCGCTGAGCGGGAGAGTCCAGCCAACGCACAAGCCGGGTCTGGGTCATCATAGTTGGCGGTCGGATGAATCTGGCCTGTGCTGAGGGCGAGCACCGAGGCGATGCCTCCGATGGCACCGGCGGCCCCCAGCGTGTGGCCGATCAGTGACTTGGTGGCGCTGATGGCGATCTTGTCCGCGCGCGATTTAAAAAGATGTCGAATCGCCTTGGCTTCGACGGCGTCACCGATCGTCGTTGAGGTGGCGTGGGCATTGATGTAATCGACCTGTGCCGAAGTCACGTCAGCATCCGCGAGAGCCAGCCGCATCGTGTGGGCCACTTCCAGGCCATCTTCACGAGGGATGACCATGTGATATGCCTCGCTGGTGGCAGCGTAGCCAGCAATTTCGGCATATACTCTCGCTTTGCGTTTCTTGGCATGCGCAGCCGATTCCAAGATAAGCGTCCCGGCGCCTTCTCCCATGATGAAACCGTCGCGCAACCGATCGAAGGGTCGAGAGGCTTTCTCCGGGTGATCATTGAATTTGGACGAGAGGGCACGCAGGGAACAAAATCCGGCGAAGACGAGCGGGGTAATGCTGGCGTCGGCTCCCACGGTGATCACGACATCGGCACGGCCTTCGCGGATACAGTGGAGCGCTTGTCCGAGTGCATGGGCGCTGGAGGAGCAGGCGGTCGAGATGGTCAGGTTAGGGCCCTTGGCGCCGTAGGCCATTGCAATAATGCCGGAGGCCGAATTGAGGGTGATGACGGGAATAAAGTTCGGATGGACGCGATGAGGCTTCTGGTGCTGATAGAGTTGCGTGATTTCACGTTCACCCATGACCATGCCGCCCATGCCGGCTCCAACGATAACTCCGACACGATTGGGGTTCTCCTTTGCCATCTGGAGGCCCGAGTCGGCCAGCGCTTCTTTTGCCGCGACGAGGGCAAACTGAGCGTAGCGGTCGACGCGTTCGCCATGGGCAGAGTCGAGATACCGTTCGACCGAGAAATCGCGCACCTGGCCTGCGATCTTGGAGCGGTAGCCGTCCATGGAAAACGGGTCGAACGACGTAATCGTGGAGATGCCTGATTGACCGGAAAGCGCGGCTTTCCAAAACTCACTGACCCCGATACCGATCGGAGAGACGACCCCCAGCCCTGTGACAACGACACGTGCCCGCATCTTCTTGAAATCCTTTCGGTAACGCTCTGGCCTCTACTTACCGGAAGTGCCTGGATCAGTCAACCAGTTGCCGAGCGCGACTCGCTGGACTGGCGGGACGAGCGAGACGGATGAGGGTTCGAGGTCCAAAGTTCGAGGATTCCGGAACTCCGAACTTCTCCCACGCCCGTCGCATTGTACTCGCATGTCTCGCGTTTCACGCGCCACTAGTAGCGCACCTTGAGCATCAGATAGAGGCCATAACTCAGGAAGAGTAGATTCGCCATCCAACCGGCGAAAAGTGGCGTCAAGGCTCCGCCACGTCCGAGTGCGATCGCGATCGAGTGTGTCGTCCAATAGCAGAAGCCGATGGCGAGCGCTTGCCCAATGCCCATTGCCATGCCGCCCCCTCTGGTGCCGCTCCGGCGCAGACTCAGCGCAATGCCGACCAGGACCATAATCACGGTGACGAAGGGGAATGCGATTCGACTGTAATAGTCTGTCTTGAGCCGCGCGGTCTGAGTGCCTTGCTGGTGCCGACGTCTCGTGTAGGCGCGGATATCATGGAACGTCATCAACTCGGAGTCGCCGGCGAGCCATGTAGTGAAGTCATCGGGAATGAGGGTCAACACGATGGCTTGGCGGTCGAACACGGTAGTCGAAACAGTTCCATCCGGGGAAAATCGCCGGTGCCGTCCCTGGTACAGTGTCCACGTGGAGTCACGATAGCGGGCTTCGTCGGCTTCAGTCACATCGACCAGTTGGAAATTGTGATCAAATTGAAAGAGCCGTACGCTGCTCAAGAGTTCCCCGCCGACGGAGACGCTCGTGACATGCATGAGGCTGTCGGCTCCCACTCTCGTCCAGGGTTGCTTCAGTATCACTGCTGCGGCGGGCGGTTTTTTCTCGATGCGTGTGGTCCGAATCTCTTCGGACTTGTTTGCGGCCAGAGGGATGACGGTGGAACTGAAGAGCAAGAGCACGAGGGAAACCCCTGTGGCAAAGGCGATAAAGGGGGAAGTAATCCAGAGTAAACTGATGCCGCAACTGCGCATGGCCGTGATTTCGTGGCCCCGGGAGAGCAATCCGAAGGTCAACAGGGTGGCCATCAGGATGGCCAGCGGCGCGATCTGAAAGGAAATCGCGGGAGTCTTGAGCAGGAAATAGGTCAGGACATCGAGCCAGTTGGCGTCGTAGCGCAAGAAGCGGCGCACTTTTTCGAAGAAGTCGATGACAAGATAAATGGTCATCAGCCCGCTGAAACACATCGTGAAGATTTTGCCGTACTCGCGAAGGAGATAGCGGAAGAGAATGGGCATAGGGTTACTGGCGACTCATGATATAAAACCACACGACGGTGGCAAGAGAGAAAATGCCGTTGGGTATCCAGGCCCCGGCAAAGGGCGGCAGGTTTGCCATCGTGACCAGGAATTCGCAGGCGATGTTTAGCATGTAGTAGACGATGACGACCAGCACGCCGACTGCAAATCCGCCGATTCGACCGGATCGTTTCGAGGCGATGCCGACCGGGACACCTAACAGGCAAAACACCAGTGAGGCGGTCGGAAAGGCCAGATCTTTATAATACTCCATCAATCGTCTGAGCGCGGACGGGTCGTGCCATTGGGATTGTGCGAGCTGGGCGATAATGGCGTCGTACGACGGACGTTCCTCCGTGGCTGAGTAGCCGCTTTGGTTGAGCGGGAGTTTCAGATCGTAACTGGCGAAGGACACGTGCTCGTATTGATCGGCCTGATTCGGTCGGCTGTGAATGACTCCGTGCTCCAGGCGTAAGGCGATTTGATCGGTAGCGGCATCCATGATGACTTCGTACTGCTGTGCCACGATGATGCGGGGCTCCTCTGCATTCCGCTCGTCGGAGACAAAGATACCGGGCGTGGCCTGTCCGGAATCCCCATCCGGAACATAGATCATCATCTTGGGGATGGGCTCGTTAAATGTTCCCCGATCCAGCGCCAGTACCAGCTGATCCCGCAGGAGATTCAGCGCCACTTTCTTTAGATTTGTGGAACTCCATGGTTGCCCCCACTGCGCCAACCACAAGGTCAGTCCGAACACGAGCAAGGCGAAGAGCAGCACAGGGCGAGCCAATCGCATAAGGCTCAGACCCGCAGTCTGCATCGCTACCAATTCCTTGTCGAAGGACAGTCGTCCGAAGGCAGTGATCGAGGCGATGATCCCGGCAATCGGGAGGGTCAACACGAGGAACGAAGGCATCAGATGGACGAAGACTTGCAGCACCGCCACGATTCCGACACCTTTAGCGACCAGCAGCTCCACTAAGCGCAGGAGCTCGCGCGTGAGCATCACAAAACACAGCGCCCCGAGGCTGATACTAAAGGGGAAAAGGAGTTCGGTGAAGATGTAGCGATCCAGCAGCGTTCGTAGAAACATTCGAAGAATCACGCTCCTCGCCCAGTGCGACACTATAGGCGAGCGGGAAAGGCTTGTCTACCTCACGGCCAGGGAGCGGACGGTTAAAGAATGGCTTGACAAGATTTGAAACGCCGTGGTAGATGCTGCGCGAATTGTAACCAAGATGGGTTTCGTGATCGACTTTGTCTCTCCATTGAGCTCGTCATTCCAGCCCGATCATCCTTCTGTCTTTTCTCTTCATTATGCGTGTCGCATTTTGGTTCCGGATCCGACCACGTAACTAGGCGTGGTCATTGAGGAAAGGAGTGTTTTTGTGAAGACAAAAGGTACGGTTAAGTGGTTCAACGATCGCAAGGGATTTGGGTTCATTCGCCTTGAGGGCGGGGATGATGTCTTCGTACATTATTCCGCGCTGCAAGGGGAAGGATTTAAAACCTTAAAAGAGGGAGAAAACGTCGAGTTCGAGGTCGTACAAGGCGCAAAGGGGCCTCAGGCTTCGAACGTTTTGAAGATGGCCGTCGCTGAGTCTTGAGCTTGCATTTTGCGGGATTGTAGCGCAGGGAGGCCTGCCCTTTTGTCGGGGCAGGCCTTCGTATATCTGCTGAGTAGACCTTCATCCAAATGCCCCATTTCGTTGACAATATCCATTGACACTGTTAGCGTTTGATCGTTAGCCCCCAGCATTCATGAAGGGTCGTCGCGAAAGTGTGCGAGCGCGTATCCGTGCTTGCGGCAGAAGCGTCATGAATCATGCGGGTGAGGGAGGTTTGACTTGGCGATTGACCGTAGTCGCGTCTTGCATAGCGCACAGCTTTTTGCGTCTCGAGGTCAATTCGACGCTGCCATCGCTGAATGGAAGAAGCTCTCAGCCGAGTCGCCAGGAGATGGGAGTATCTTCAATTCAATCGGGGAGTTACACCTCAAGCGCCAGTCCACCAGCGATGCCGTGGCAGCCTTTCTAGAGGCGGCCCATGCCTTCCGTGCCGAAGGGGCCACCCTTAAGGCGATTGCCACGTTCAAGAAGATCTTGAAATTTGATCCTTCACGGTACGATGTGTTCCGGCATCTGGGAGATCTCAATGCTGAACGCGGTCTGCTGAGTAGTGCGGTTCAAGATTATCTCACCCTTGGGAAACACTACCTCAAAGCCGGAAAAATCAAAGATGCGCTGGACATCTATAAGAAGATCGTCAGCCAGGATCCCTCGAATCTGGATGCCCAGCAGCGGGTGGCGGAATTGTGCCTGCAAGAAAACATGCAGGACGAAGCCACGAGAGTCTATTTGCAGTTAGGGCGGGAACGGTCAGCGCAGCAGCGCTATGCGGAGGCTAAGGATGCGTATCAAGCCGTGTTGCGGATCGACCCTGCCAACAGTGAAGCCGCTCAGTTTATCGAACATCTCCAAAAGACCGGAAAGGATTCTAGCCGCGCCGCTAAAACGGGAGCCGGCTCTGCAGGAGTCCCACAAAAAAGTGCCGAGCCGCTCGATCTCCTATCGGAAGCTACCCGCCGGATTGGGGAAAAACAATTTGACGGGGCTGAGGCCATTCTCAATCAATTGCTGACCAAGGAGCCAGGAAATCCTGAAGTCTGCCAATTGCTCGCGAAGCTGCATCTGCAACGCGGAGATCTTCAGGTGGCGCTTGGCGAATATCGTTACCTCGCTGGGGCGGCCTTGCGGGCACAAGACTATGTGAAGGCGGAAACGCTGATTACTGACTTTCTGGCCGTCGAACCGCAGTCTGTTGCGCTAGTCGAACTCTATGGAGAGCTCTATGAAGAGAAGGAAGACGTAGCCAACGCGGTGCTTCAGTACGGGAAGGCAATTACGTTACTGTTGGAACATCCTGAACCAGGGATGCCGACGTTGCATGAGGAACTGTTCGAGAAGGTTAAGTCGCTCGCTCCTGACAATCCCATTGTCGCGAAACTCTCTGCGCTGATGAACGGCGAAAGCTCCGTTGACGCGTCCTCGCCTGCAGCGCCTCAGGCGGCGATAGGAACGACCACTGAGGCGCCAGAGAGTTCACCGGAAATTTCATGGGCCGGAACGACTCCGGACGACCCCTGGATTGTGTCTTCCACGATCACCCAGCCACACGATAGACATTTCTCAGCCACCGAGCAGAATCCCGCGCCGGCCCAATCTGAGCCGCCGCAGTCGGCAGAACCGGAACTGGTTACGCCCGGTAGTGAGTTCTCCTTCTCGAATGCCGAGCCGGACGAGCAACGGGGGCCGTGGTCGCAAGAGGCAGGTTCGGGTGCGTCCTTCTCGCCTGTCCTCTCGACGAGCGAGCAGTTCCAGGCCTATGTGATGGCGGGCCAGCAGGCTGAGGCGGAGGAATGGCTCAGTCATCTGGTGACGGCGCAGCCGGATCATGCAGAGGCTCGAGAACTGTTCGGCTCCCTGCTTGAAGCGAAGGGCGATATCGCAGGAGCGGCTCTACAGTACTCGCGGGCGTTCGAATTGCTCCTGGCGCATCCAAACGAGGAGAGGCCTACTCAGCCAGCGGATCTCTATGCGAAAGTCAAAGAACTCGCCCCGGCCAGCCCGCTGGTCGCCAAATGGGCCTCGACGTTTTCGCCGAAGCCACAGGCGTCAGGACCGGCCGTCGAAACACCGGTTTCTGCTCAGCCGAGTAACGGGATTGACCCGGAGACCCACTATACGCTGGGAGTGGCATACAAGAACATGGGGCTGCTGGACGAAGCGAAGGAAGAATTTGTTCTCTCGATGCAGAGCCACGAATTTTTCTCGGATTCCTGTCTCATGATCGCGATCTGTTTGAAAGAACAAGGGGAATGCCAGTCGGCAAGTGCACAGCTCGAGCTGCTGTTGAAGGACCCGCAGTGCCAGGGGGCCAAGGCGCTAGCCATTCGTTATGAACTCGGCTTACTCCACGAAGCCCAAGAACAGTGGAACCAGGCGGTTGCAATCTATGAATCGATTCCGACCTTCCACGACGTGCCGCAACGGCTCGAATCAGCTCGCGCACACAGGGCCCCAGTTCAACCCACCTCCGCGCTTCGCTACGCAAACTAGCCGGATGCTGAAAAAGTCCGCCAGCGTCGTTCTCGCATCGTTCAGACCCTCAACGTACCCCAAGGGTACGCCTCGCTCCTTCACTCGCTGCGGCCTTGCTGAACGAACTTTTTGAGCATCCTGCAGGGTATTCTCCCATTGCGCTATACGCGCAGACCATTGCATTCCCACCGTGCCATGATCGATTTTCAGCATTCTGCTAGTGAACGTGGTTTGGGGCCGGACGTCCGTCTAACACGGCTTGAATATTTTCCACACAGACCAGTCCCATCTGAACCCTCGCGTGCAGCGTGGCAGAGCCCAGGTGGGGGAGCAGCACCACCTGCTTCAATTGAGCCATCGTTGGGTGGAGGGACGGCTCCTGTTCATAGACGTCGAGTCCCGCCCCTGCGATGATTCCTGTCGTAAGGGCGTTGACCAACGCTCCTTCATCAATGATCGGACCACGAGCGGTATTAATGAGGAAGGCGGTGGGGCGCATCCAAGCCAATTCGCGCGCGCCGATCAGATGATGGGTGCTTGGCGAGAGAGGCACATGCATCGTCACGATATCGGCCTCCCCGAGGATGTCTTGTAGTGATCGGTGCTCCCACTCGCGGGGGAGCGATGAGGTGGCTAGGGGTTGCCTGGTGTGATAGAGCAGCTTCATGCGAAACCCTGCGGCGCGCTGGGCCACCGCTTGCCCGATCCGTCCCATGCCGATGATTCCCAGGGTCTTGCCAGAGACTTCCGCTCCCAAGAGTTGCGTGGGACTCCAGCCGCTCCAACGACCGGATCGAACGAGAGAATCGCCTTCGACGATGCGGCGTGCCGTCGCCAGGAGCAATGCCCAGGTCAGATCCGCGGTGGCATCCGTCAAGACGTCCGGAGTATTGGTAACGACCAGACCACGCTCTCGCGCGGCAGCCAGATCGATGTTGTTATACCCGACCGCATAGTTCGCCAGAATTTTCAGCCGAGAGGCTGCGTGAATGGTTTTGGCATCGATACGATCGCCCAGGGTTACAATCGCGGCGTCGGTCTGGCAGAGTCCCTCCCGCAGCGCCGACAGAGCCGGCAACGCATCGAGTGGCTCCTGCACCAGCTGGAATCGCTCCCGCACGAGAGCCATGACGGGATTGGGGAGAAGACGCGAAAGATAAAGGGTGGGACGTGTGTCGGTCACGGCGCATGCTCCTATACGAGAATTACATCTTAGCCGGTCGTGCGCTGCTCAACAACCAGACTTGTGCTGGTCTCAAGAGTCCGTCTAGAATGCGATACGCCTTCAACTATGACCGCACCAACCCTCATTCTGCCTGAACGTTCTCACGCCATTGCCTCAGACCTTCGAGCCGCGTTAGGCGTCGATAAGGTCAAGGACGACTATTCGACGATTACCGCCTATGCGGTGGATGCGAGTATCTATCGGATGTCGCCGAAGGCCGTCGTATTGGTCGAGTCCGAAGAGGATATTGCTGCTACGGTGCGCTATGCCGTAGAGCGAGGCATTCCACTGACGCCGCGGGCTGCCGGGACGAATCTGACTGGCTCGGCGATCGGGTCCGGGATCATTCTGGACGTCTCGCGCTTGAATCGGGTTCTGGAGTTAAATTGCGAAGAGCGCTGGGCTCGGGTGCAACCGGGGATCGTCCTGGCCGAACTCAACAAACGATTGGCGCGTGATGGTCTGCTCTTCGGTCCCGATCCCTCGAGCGGCGACATGTGCAAGCTCGGTGGTATGTTGGCGAACAATTCATCCGGTCCGCACACGCTGCGGTATGGTTCCGTCAAAGATAATGTGGCGGCGCTCCGTGTCTGCCTGCAGTCCGGTGAGTGGCTGGATGCTAAGGCCTATGGGCTCGAGGATCCAAGCTGCAGAAATCTGCTGAAGACGCACAAGCAACTTCGGGATTTGCGGTCGCTTTTACAAGACTATGCCCCGCTGATCGCGCAGAAACGTCCGACGGTCAGCAAGAACAGTTGTGGCTACAACCTCTTCGGTCTTGCCGATGGGATAGCGCGAGGCTGCTTCGATCTTCCAAAACTCTTCGTCGGCAGCGAGGGCACGCTCGGTCTCTTCAGCGAAGCGACGATTAAACTGGTCGAGAAGCCCCGCGCGACCCTCACGGCACTCATCCATTTTCACCGCTTGGAAGATGTAGGCGAGGCGGTGCCGCAGTTGCTGGAGGTGCTTCCAAGCGCGTTGGAAGTGATGGATGCCAACACCCTCAATCTGATTGGTCGGGCGAAGCACGGCATTCCGGCAGATGCGGCCGCCACCCTGCTGGTTGAGTTGGATGCAGATGGGGCAGGGATTGACCTCCGCGCGCAGGCCGAGCGCATGACCCAGATCTGTCGTCGCTATCGACTCACGTCCGATCCCGTGATCGCCTTCGACCCTGAAGCACGGGAGCAATTGTGGAAGGCGAGGAAGGCCCTCTATCCCACGCTCTATCGATTCGACCCCAAGAAGAAGCCCATCAACTTTGTCGACGATGTGGTGGTGCCGGCTGATCGGATCAGCGAACTCATCCGATATCTGGAAGAGTTTTTCGGAGGGCAGCATGTGCCGGTTGCGATATTCGGTCATATCGGAAATGGAAACGCCCACATCATTCCCTTGCTCGATGTGAACGACCAAGGCGATTTTCAGAAGATGGTGCAGGCCTATTACGAGATACACCAAACGGTCTTGGATCGCTTCGGCGGGTCGATCTGCGGGGAGCACGGCGATGGCCGGGTGCGCGCCGAATATGTGAAGACGATGTTCGGTCCGGAGCTGTACGACCTGTTTGTGCGTGTGAAGCAGAGTTTCGATCCTGCCGGGGTGCTCAACCCCGGCATCAAGATCAGCGACCGGCCCTTCACGGACCATATCGACTATGAGCGACTGTCAAAGCCCTGTGCGACCTGCGCCAAGTGTAACGCGGTCTGTCCGGTCTACGATGTCTTTCAATCGGAAGACATGAGTTCGCGCGGTTGGTTCGAGATCGTCACCGATAAGAACTATAGCTATCTCAATTCGAAGCGAGTCGTGGAGGCCTGTCTCAACTGTAAGTCCTGTCGCACCGCCTGTCCGGCCGGAGTTGATGTCTCCCAGCTCATTCTGGACCGGCGCGCTGAGAATCCGAATAAGCTGGCCGGTGTCATCTTTTATTTTCACGCACAAACTGCATTATTCGAGCGATTCTTAAAGTTTCTCGCGAGGTATCAGTCGCTCTGGGACCGGCCGCTCATGCGGCGTTTGCTCGATCATCTGACGAAGCCGCTCATGCGGCGTCTCGCCGAGACAGCACGACTGTCGCCCCAACTGGTGTTGCCTCGACTCGCGCAACGCCATCTCCGAGACCGCTATCCCGAACTGATTCTCCAGGCTGGACAAACAGCTCGCTCCCCGGTGGCCTATTTTCACGGCTGCGCGGCCAACTACTTCGACGATGGGGTGGGGGATGCCGTGATCGCTGTGCTGCGAAAACATGGGGTCGAGCCGGATCTGCCGCCGCAACGCTGTTCCGGGACGCCGATTGAAACGTACGGACATCGCGCGCTGGCCAAAGATGGGGCGCGGGTCAATCTTGCCTCCATGGCAAAGTACGACAAGGTGGTGACCGGATGTGCCTCCTGCACCCTCATGCTGAAGGACTATCCCACTTTGTTCGCCGGGGAGCCGGAGCAATCGGCGGCCCAGGCTCTGGCCAAACGGGTCACACATATTTCGGAGTTTGTGGCGCAATCGCCGGTGAAGCCGGCCATGGGAAGTGCGCATTCCACGAAGTGCAAGGTGGCCTACCATTCTTCCTGCCATCTGCGGGCCGCAGGAGTGACCAAGGAGCCTCGTGCGATTCTGCGAGGCTTGCCGGGCGTCGAGTATGTCGAGATGCCGGACGCCGATCGCTGCGCTGGCGGAGCCGGGACCTACCTCGTGAAGGATTTTGAGACGTCGCAGCGTATTGTTGAGCGCAAGCGGCGGGCCGTTGAACAGAGTGGAGCAGAGGTTGTGGCCACGAGTTGTCCGGCCTGTATGATTCAACTGCGCACGGGATTGCAGGGCGCAGCGGAGGTCAAGCACGTGGCCCAATTGATTCAGGAAGCCTACGAGGCAGCGGACCGCTCGTAGGTCTATCTGGTCTGTCTAGTCTATTTGGTTTGTCTGGTCTATCTGGTTTTTTGGTTGAACGAAACTAACCAGATGAATCAGATCAACCAGATAAACAAAACAAACCAGACAGACCAAACAATGAGGAAACGATGGTCACAGTGCTGGTCTTTGGATTGACGCTTCGTGATGCGGTCGGAGAAACAGAATTTGCGCTTGAGGTCTCGGAGCCGACCACGGTTCGGAGGCTCATTGAATCAAACCAGGATCGCATGGGCCCATTGCTTCAGTTTCTGCTAAACCGCGAAGTCATGATTGCGGTGAACAAGAAAGTGAGTGGCGAGGACACGGTGGTCAAAAACGGCGATACCGTGAAGCTGTCCCACCAGTCAAGAACGTCATATGATGGGACGAGAGACATCCCCATTTAGCAGGCTGCTGAAACAGCCCGCCCGCTTCGTTCTCGCATCGTTCAGACCCTCAACGTACCACCCAGGGTACGTCTCGGGCCTTCACTCGCTGCGGCCTTGATGGACAGACTGTTTGAGCAGCCTGCGGGACTGTGCTCCTAAGGAGGACTAGCGCGTCCGGCGTTTGGCTTTGGCCGTCGGCGTGGCGGTGAACGGATCGTCGGGCCAGGAGTGTTTGGGATAGCGGCCGCGGAGTTCTTTCTTGACGTCAAGATAGGTCGACTTCCAGAAGCTGGAGAGATCCTTCGTGATTTGAACGGGCCGACGTGCCGGTGATAAGAGGTGCAGCATGACCGGAATCTTCCCGTCGACGAGACGGGGCGTGTCCTTGCAGCCGAACATTTCTTGCAACCGCACAGCCAGGATGGGCAGGTCGGGCGTTTCATATTCCACGCGCACATTCGACCCGCTCGGGACGGTCAGATGCGTGGGGGCCCACCGTTCGAGTTGGCGTGACTGTTCCCAGGAGAGGAGCGCGTGCAACGGCTGGGTGAGATCGAGCCGCGTGACGCGATCGAGCGTCGTCAGGCCGGATAGATAGGGCCCAAGCCAGTCCTCGAGCGTTGGTAGCAAGACTTCGTCAGACAGATCGGGCCAGCGTGATTCTTGTCCTTCGATCCGGCGTAGAAATGCCACTCGCGCCCGCCATTGACGAAGCTCAGTAGTCCAAGCCAGTTTGTCGAGTCCCGCCCGACGAAGGCCCTGTAATAATGCCGTCGAAATGGTCGAAGGATCCGGCTTCGAGAGCCCCTGCTCAGACAGAATGAGTTGTCCCATTCTTTGTTGTCTCGTCGCACGAACCACCTGCGCCGTGTCATCCCACGCCACCTCATCCACCACTCGAATCTGGTCTGCATAGAGGGTCTCAAGATCGTGGAACTGTACCGGCGTGGCTAGATTGATTCTGGCCCATTGCGCCCCGCCGTCCAGGTCGGCAATGACCAGATAGTCTTCCGACATGAGCGGATCAGGGGTTGCAAAGAGAGCGCCCCGGCCATTGGCCATAAGATAGCGTGCGTCATTTCCGCGATGGCGTTGGGCGATGCGATCGGGATAGGCCAGGGCGAGCAAGAGCCCGACCGCATCAAGACTTTCCTGCCGATTCGAGCGAGCAGATCGGGGGAGTTGTCGTTGCCATAGGTTGGCCGTGCGTGCCACTCGCTGACAGGCGGCGCGGTCGACGGTCGCACCGGCCGCGTGATCGTGCTGTCCATGCAAAACATCCAAACGGAGTCGCAGATCGGCGTTGCGCCAGCCGGAGGGGCCTCGCAGAATATCTCGTTCACTGAGCAGGGCGGCGAGTTCACAGGCAAGATTGCCGAGCTGTAACGGGACAGACTTGAGTAGCATGTGAGCGAGTCGTGGATGGAGCGGTAGCGCGGCCATCTGTGTTCCGTGCGCGGTGATTTGTCCCGCTGCATCGAGTGCGCCGAGACCGGTGAGCAACTCTTTCGCCTGGGCCACAGCCCCGGCCGGTGGGGGAGTGAGCCAGGACAACTCGGCTGGATTGGTTGTGCCCCAGAGAGCCAATTCGAGCAGCAGCGGCGTCAGGTCTGCGGCGAGTATTTCAGGGGGGCGCCGCGGAGCTAACGACTGGTGCTCCGCGGAGGTCCAGAGGCGCACACAGACGCCCGGCTCGAGACGCCCGGCCCGGCCGCGGCGTTGTTCGGCAGAATCCAGGGTGACGCGGATGGTTTCCAGTCTCGTGAGTCCCGATCGTGGATCGAAACGAGGCACGCGCAGCAAGCCGGCATCGATGACGACGCGCACTCCATCGATCGTCAAGCTGGTTTCAGCAATCGAGGTGGCCAGCACGATTTTTCTCGTGCCCGCTTGAGTCGGAGCGATCGCGCGGTCCTGTGCTTCTTGCGGCAGGTCGCCATGGAGCGGCGCGATGAGGATCTGCGAACCCAAATTCAGATCAAGCAGCTTTCGTTCGACGCGGCGGATTTCTGCCATGCCTGGCAGAAAGACCAAGAGGCTGCCTTGGTCCTGTGCGAGCGAGCGCTTGATTGATTGTACGACTGCCACATCGAGATGGCCGGAGAGCGGCTGGTCAAGGTAGCGTGTTTCGACGGGGAAGAGCCGGCCGTCGCAAGCGATCACCGGCGCCTGGCCCAAGAGGTCCGCGATTGGTCCAGAATCCAGCGTGGCCGACATCACGAATAGGCGGAGGTCCGGGCGAAAGAGCCGTTGCGCTTCGAGACAGAGGGCCAGGCCCGTATCGGCCTGTAGGCTCCGCTCGTGGAATTCATCGAAGAGGACGATCGCGTAAGCGCTGAGTGCAGGATCGTGCTGGAGCAGGCGAGTGAGGATGCCTTCCGTGACCACTTCGATTCTGGTCTGGGGCCCCACCTTCGTGTCGAGCCGCATGCGATAGCCGACCGTTTCGCCGACCGATTCACCTAGCGTAGCTGCCATGCGATGAGCCGCCGCACGAGCGGCGAGTCGCCGCGGTTCCAGCATGAGCAGCGTCTTTCCGTCAAGCCAGGGAGCATCGAGCAAGGCCAGCGGCACCCGCGTCGTTTTACCGGCGCCAGGTGGCGCGGTCAGCAGCGCATTCCGACCCTCTGTCAGCGTGCGACGAAGGGCCGGCAGCACATCTTCTATTGGGAGCCTGGACATGATAGGTTCAGCGGTCATCAGATCTAGCTGGTTGCGGGAAAACTCTCCAGGTATGCCAGAGCGTCACATGTCTGCACGCCTAGGGCAAGCCCGGGCTGTCTAGTTTATCTGCTCTATCTGGTTGGTCTGGTTCAGCTACATAGACCAGATAGACTGAATAGAGCGAATGAACCGGACAGGCTGGCGGACTGCTCAGCACTTTCCAGACTGTATCAGACTTGTGGTAAGGACGAAACGGACAGGGACATATGGCCGAGCATCGATGGACCAAGGAGAAACCCGCTGTAGCCGGATGGTACTGGTTCCGTGGCCCGGCGTACGAAGCAGACCCCTTTATTGTGCAAGTCGATGAGGTTGGCCAGTTTCAATGGCCGGACGGCGGGTTTCAGGAAGTGACGCTGGCCAAAGGAGAGTGGGCGGGGCCGATTCTACCGCCAGAAGAGTAAAAGGAAGCATAGGGCCCTTGGCATATTTCTCTGCTCCCGGAACGCGCACGATGAAGTTGTGCTCGCTCGACGGCCGCAATAGAACCTCCCAAGCGCCCTAGGCACAGAAAGTGGCGCAGTTCGATTACCCCTTAGGAGAGAGCACGAACAGGCTTGGAAGGAGCATTGAGAGAAGGCCTTCGCTTTGGAAGCGGACCCTTCCTGGCGCGACCGGGGTGGGCAGGTGAGCACAGAGACTTTTTTGCCAGCCCGCTATCTCTTCTCGGTGGAACCGCAGTAATATGACGACTACTCGGTAGCAGTCCGACTAGTACTCAGCCAGCATACATTTCAGAAAGGCCGCCAATACATTCTATGAAACATGAGACCACTCACCCATTGACGGAAATGCCGGCGAAGGGATTTTCTCCCGGCTTCGCGGCGCTGGGCCTGGAAGCAGCCCTGCTGACCACGCTCGACACGCTGGGGTATGAAGAGCCCACACCGATCCAGCGGGAAGCAATCCCTCCGTTGTTGGCCGGCCGCGATCTCTTGGGCCAAGCGGCAACCGGGACCGGCAAGACAGCGGCCTTTACACTGCCACTGCTCCAGCGCATCGCCCATTCGGCGCGACGCTGCCCCTCCGTGCTCATCCTGGTACCGACCAGAGAGTTGGCCATGCAGGTTGCCGATGCCGTCACGCGCTATGGCAAAGAACTCAAGATCACTGTGCTCGCGGTCTATGGAGGACAGGTCATCGGTCAGCAGCTCCATGCGCTCAAGCGCGGTGTCGATATCGTCGTGGCGACACCTGGGCGGGCACTGGATCATATCCGCCGAAAAACGCTGCAGCTCAAGACGATTCAGACGGTCGTGCTGGACGAGGCCGATGAAATGCTCGACATGGGCTTTGCCGAGGATCTGGACGCCATTCTGGAACAGACACCTAAAGAGCGGCAGACCGCGTTGTTCTCTGCCACCATGCCGCTCCGGATCGCCTCTATTGCCAAACGTCATCTCAAGGAGCCGGTCGAGATCAGGATTGCCAAGGAGCCGCTCAAGGCGGGTGCTGCTCCTCGCGTCCACCAAACGGCCTACATCGTCGCCAGGCCGCATAAGGAAGCGGCACTGGCTCGTATTCTGGATATGGAGGCTCCGAAGTCGGCCCTCGTGTTCTGCCGCACCCGTATCGAAGTCGATGAACTCACAGCCATGTTGACCGGCCGTGGACATAAGGCCGAAGCGATCCATGGCGGCATGAATCAGCCTCAGCGCGATCGGGTGATGAGCGCGTTCCGGTCCGGGCAGACCGAGCTCCTTGTCGCCACCGATGTGGCGGCGCGGGGGTTGGATATTCCGTCGGTGTCGCATGTGGTGAACTACGATCTACCCATGTCTCCAGAAGGCTATGTCCATCGGATCGGACGGACTGGGCGGGCCGGGCGTGAAGGGGCGGCGATCACCGTCATTGATCCACGCGAACAGCGGTTGTTGTGGAACATCGAGCAGCTTACGAAAGCAAAAATTGCCGTGACTCCAGTGCCGACCATCGCCGACCTTCGCAAGAAACGGCTCGCACGAACCAAGAGTGCGATTGAAGAAGTGCTCGCAGCCGGCGACCTGGACCTGTTCCGGGCCATTGTCGCATCGCTTGCTGAACAGGGAGATCCGATGGAGGTGGCGGCGGCAGCCATCAAACTCGTTTTTCGCATGCAGGGCGGGGAGCGGAAGGAATACGATATTCCGGCAGTATCGAGCAGGCAACCGGAGCGACCATCGATGGCGCGGCGCCCCATGGGTGATCCTCGAGGGAGGGCTGGTGGCATGATGCCTAGAGAGGGACAGGGCAGGCCGTTCAACCCGCCTGGTCGTGGCGGACGAACAGCAGGCATGGCGAAGGTGTATATCGGCGCAGGCCGGGAGGCCGGGATCCGGCCAGGTGACCTGGTCGGGGCGATTGCCAACGAGGCCGGACTCAATGCGAATGTGATCGGGGCCGTCGAAGTGATGGATCGATTTTCGCTGGTAGAAGTGCCGGAAGTGTTGGCCCGGGAGATCATCGAGACTCTCAGCCGGACCAGGATCAAAGGACAGAAGGTGGCAGTGAGATTGTTTCTGGAACAGCCAAGGGGTGGGAGGGCATAGTCAGGCTGCCCTTCTTGCTCGCAGAACGCGCACGATGAAGCGGTGCTCGTTCGATGCGCGTAGTAGCAGTAGTGGAGTAATGGGCGATCCCTGATACCTGCATCCTGTGCAAATAGGGTCGTAGTCCTGCACAATCGGGTCCCCTTTCCACCATAAGCAATGGAGGAAGACGTGATGAGCGGCAACCAGGCCCATTCCATGCTGCGACTTATGAGCCTGATGTTCCGAGCCCACCCCTGGCATGGGGTCTCGATTGGAGACCAGGCTCCTGAGGTGGTGACGGCGTACATTGAAATCGTGCCGACCGACACGGTGAAGTATGAAGTCGATAAGGTAAGCGGCTTTCTCAAAGTTGATCGCCCGCAGCGATTCTCCAACTATTGCCCCGTCTATTACGGACTGGTTCCGCAAACCCACTGCGGTGATGGGGTTGCGGCCTTGTTTGCCGCACGGGCTAAGCGCAAGGGTGTCGTGGGGGATGGTGATCCCCTCGATATCTGTGTTCTCACGGAGAAGACGATTCCGCACAGCGACATTCTCCTCACGGCTTTGCCTATCGGGGGGCTCAGCATGGCGGACGGTGGCGAGGCGGACGACAAGATCATCGCCGTCATGAAAGACGATGCGACTTACGGCGGCTATACCGATATCAGTCAGGTTCCCCTGGCCCTCCTCGATCGTCTGCAGCACTATTTCCTGACCTATAAGAGTGCCCCAGGCACCATCCACCATAAAGTCGAAATTACGAGTCTGTATGGCCGTGAGGAAGCCTTGAAGGTGATCCGCACCAGCCATCAGGATTACAAAGTGAAATTTCCTGAATTGGAAATTCGGTGGGGGTAAAAGGGCAGCCTCACTGGTTCTCTGTGCTCGCACAACGCGCGGTCTTGGAAGACCCTCGTTGGACGCGCGCAGTATAGGGCAGCCTGGCCGCACCATCCTTGAGAGGGTGTGAGGCGATAGGGGGAGGATTGAAGGCCCTCGTTGAATGTGCGCCGCGAAGGATCGGTCTGGCTGTTACCCTGCTTTCTTCAGCTGCTCCATAACTATTGTGTGGGGATGGGGAATGATGTCTATTCCGTTCCTGCCTTGGCTTTTGACACGGTAGAGGGCGTAGTCGGCCATCTTGCGCAAGAGATCCGAATTCAATGGGTGTTCGGATGTCCAGACCGTCGCTCCAATACTTACCGTAACGGCCAGCGGGCCGCTCGGTGTATCGAATGGGAGGTCGCTGATGGACGCACGAAAGCGTTCGGCGAACTCTCGTAATGCATCCAGATCGCAATTGGGAACCACAATTAAGAATTCTTCTCCGCCTACGCGTCCGACGTGATCGTAACGACGCGCGGTTTCCCTGAAGCGTTTTGCGGTTTCTCGAAGGACCATATCACCTGTGAGATGGCCATAGGTATCGTTGACCTGCTTGAAATGGTCGAGGTCGGCGATGAGGACTGCAAGAGGTTGCTGGCTTCGTTCAGCCCGCAATAGTTCTTGCGTCAATGCTGTGAGTGTCGTCGAATGATTCAATAGCCCTGTCAAGGAATCGTGACTGGCCTGTTCCTTGGAATCGTGGAGGAGTTGCAGATTCTGAATCGCCGTACCAGCATGAGAGGCAAGGGTCAGCACAACCTGCTCGTCCAGTTCGCTGAAGTCGCCTTCGATACCCTGTGGCACTGCTTTGTTGGCGAGAGAAAGATGGCCGAATAATTGGCCCTGGTATTGTATCGAGACGCCGAGGAAAGATGTTAAGGGGGCATGATCCGCGGGAAAACCGCGGGAGGCCCAATGTTTCGTGAGATGAGCCAGGCGGAGGGTGCCGTGCTCTTGCCCAAGGGATTCCCTCGCTCCTTGTCCGAGCGGGAGTGCCCGAATGGCGTGGGCCGCCGCATCATCGATTCCTGCAGTCAAGAACTGCGTCGCCGCTGGTATGTTGTTGTAGACCACTAATGCCGCATAGCGCGCGCCGCTGATTTCCTTTGCAAGATGGAGGAGCTGGGACAGCAGTCCGTCGAGATTCTCCTGCGCGGACAGTGTCTGTGCGGCGACGACCAATGTATGAAGGGCTTCCGTCCGCTTTTTGAGGGTCGCTTCCGCATCTGTCGCTCGCTGGGATTCCCGTTTTGCGGTGCCCCATTCTCCGTGAAGAGCTTTAATCATCCCCAGCGCAAGACCAAGTAAGGGGAGGAGGATTAGAACGGCGAGAAAAGACAATTTCTGGAGAAATAACCGAACGGGGGTAAGGATACTGTCTCGATCCACACTAATTAAGACGCTCCAGCGTAGGGTCGGGTCAGCATGGGCGATTGTAACCTGTGCGTAGGCGGTAATGACGGAGGCCTTGCGGCGATGATGAGTCTCTTCGACGAAGCCGCGCGCGTTCAATTCCACGAGTACTGCGGAAGGAAGACCGAGCTGTTTCAAGTTGAAGTTGCCGTCCTGCTGCATCGTCGAATCGGCGATCAGGTCTCCCTTCTCGTTGAGGAGCTGATATTCAATATGCGACTCTTCTGTCCACTCGATGTTCTTGAGCACCAGCATCGTGTCGTCAAGGATGTGCATCAGTGAGGGGATGCCCACAACGGCCGTGATTGCTCCGAGAAATCGTCCGTCTGGGCTGCGCAGGGGAGCGACCAACGTGATCGCCGTGGCCCCTCTGGATTCTTCACTCACCTGCGCATCCAGAATCCTGACATCAGTGATAGTCAGTGCCAGTTTGAACCAGTGACTCTGACTTCGATCGCGGGAGGTATTGGGCGTATCAGTCGTCGCGATGATCCTCCCGCGTGAGTCGGTAACGCCGATCCACCGATAGGCCGGGTGGGCCTGTACCAACTCGTGGAGATATTTTGTTAGCGCCTCAGGGTTCTGACCTTGGGCCATAGGAGTAGTGGAGAGCAGCTGGATGTCGCTGTATCGCTCCAGGATCATCATGTCCAATCTGCTGGCGGCATCCGTGGCTGCTTGCACCAGGCTATGGCCGCTGGATTGGATTAGTCCATGTTGGACTCTGTATGCGGCCCATCCCATGCCAAGCAACGCCACCAGCGTCATAACGGAGACCACGGAAACCATCCAGATCTGATGGCGGTTCATCCACGCTGGGAATTGATCTGTCCTGAACGAGGCCTGGACTGGTGGACTCACGGGAGCGCGCGAAACCCTGGCAGTGTCAGGGCTGGCGGCGATGTGGTTCTGTTTTTCCATCCAAGTGTTGGTATTTGATGAGACGTTCTGCCGATGGCTGCATTCATCATAAAGTAACTAATAGGCGAAGCAAGAAAAGTGGCGATTGTCGCTGTGCTTGCAATACGCACATCGTATCTGAATGCAATATAAATGCTGGAAGAGAGAATGAAGGCTTGTGGGGTGCGAGGAAGAGGCGCCTCCGGCATGCCGTGGTGCACTTTGCGAAGCCTCTCCTAACACACAGTGCGAAAAAAGCGCAGGCCTCCTTCCAACGTAAGCGCTCTGTGTCGAGAAAACCGAGTCGGCTTGGCGACATATTCAGTAGGCCCTCATGGGACGTATGCAGCTGGGGCTCGACCGAAGCACCTGTTCTATGAGAAAACACACCATACCGGTGGAGAGTGTGTGCTCAGTATGAAGCCGAGTCCCACCTTGTTGTGCTTAGGCCTATCTAACAGTGACCATTAAGAGGAGGCTGCAGTGATTGTGTCTCCCTGGACGGCTAAGTTGCGCGAGTGGCAGGCTCGTGCCGTGTCCCGCGTCCTGACCCATGCGCATCCAGATTTTCTCGCGACGGCAACGCCTGCATCGGGAAAAACGCGCTTCGCGCTTCGGATTGCCCATCAGTACCTGGCCGATCGCGTGGCGAGCCGTGTGCTGGTGATCTGTCCGACGAATCATCTGCGCAGGCAATGGTCGACCGCCGCCGGACTGGTCGGGATTCACTTGGATCCGGCGCTGTCAAATGAGCAGTCCATCGAAGCGCGTGACTACCATGGCGCGGTCGTGACCTATCAACAAGTCTGTCTCGCGCCGGAGGTGTTTCGGCGCGCCTGCAAGAGCCGGCCCACACTGCTCATTTTCGACGAGCTGCATCATGCTGGCGAGGGGAAGGATTGGGGCAACGCGCTGCGAGAAGCGTTTGAAGAGGCGGTCTTTCGACTGGCCTTATCGGGCACCCCCTTTCGCTCCGATAACAATCCGATTCCCTACGTGAGGTATGAGCAGGGCGAGAGCCAGGCCGACTTTACCTATGGATATGCCGAGGCGATTCGCGACAGTGTCTGCCGTCCGATTCTCTTTCCGAGTTACGAGGGGGAACTGACGTGGCTCTCTGAAGGCCGCGAACATCGGGCGACGTTTGAGGACGGACTCACTTTCGATCTGCAGCGGGAGCGGCTCAAGACCGCGCTCTTGCAAAATAGCTGGCTGGGGCCGGTCATCACCGATGCCCATGCCGAGCTGCGCCGGCTCCGCAAACAGGAACAGCCGGATGCCGGCGGGCTCATCGTTGCAATGAATCAGGACCATGCCAGGCAGGTGGCTGAGCTGGTGGGGCGTATCACGGGCACCCGCGCGCATGTGGCTATATCCGACGATCCGTCGGCCTCCAAGACGATCTCTGCGTTTGCACATCATAAGACCCAGCAATGGCTCGTCGCGGTGAACATGGTGAGTGAAGGCGTCGATATCCCGAGGCTTCGTGTCGGCGTCTACGCCACGAACGTCCTGACAGAAATGTATTTCCGCCAGGTCGTCGGGCGATTCGTCAGAATGCAGGAGGGATTGCCGAAGCCGCAGCGGGCCTGGCTGTATCTGCCGAAGGACGCCACCCTTGTCCATTATGCCAAACGGATCAAGGCTGAACGAGACCATGTGCTGGAAGAAATCATGCCCTCCGTGCAGCGAACATTGTTCGGGACAGCCGCCCCATCGCTGAAAGAGTACATCCCCTTGCATGGGGTGGCCCGGATGGATGCCTTGATCGGGGGAGATGAGGCGGAATCAGCCGGCGAGGGCAAGGGCGTCGCAGAGCCAACGGTGCCGCTCCATGACAAGAAGATCGAATTGCGAGACGAGCATCGTGCCCTCGTCGGCGCCGTAGCGCGAAAGACCGGTATCGATCATCGCCAACTCAATGCAGAGCTCATCAAGCGTTCCGGCGGCCGGGTCGATCAGGCCACCGTCGCGCAACTGGAACGCCGTATTGCGCTGCTGGAGAAATGGCGAGAGTCCGGTTTTGACGGCGGTCGGTCGCGAATCTAATCGACTGCATCAACGGCCACGCCACACTCTGTGGTGTCTGGAATGCAGGCGTTAATGGCGACTCTTGTTTATCAAGTCTATTTTGATTTGTTTTGTTGGAAAAGACCAACTAGTGAACGAAACAAACCAGATGAACCAGATGAACCAGATCAACCCGTTTCGCCCGTCCCGCTCTATTATCTTGCTGGCAAGGTAGTTCTGGTCTCAATATCCGATAGGTTTTACTGCACGGAACTGATACGCAGGCCGCTGGGGGTCGGCGGGGCTATCGGGGCGGACGGTGGAGGAGACCCGGCTGGTGTGAAGGTCGCGAGGTTGCTCGCTCCCGACTCATTATTAGTAAAATCATAGGCCGTAATGAAGTAGTACTGAGTCACTGCCGGCGTCCCGATATTGAAACTCGTCACCGCTCCCAACGTGGCGAGAGAAGATGCGTTGCTAGATGCGCGCGTGCAGGGTTGCCGACTGCATTGGTAGACGCGATACCCCGCCAGATCCGGTTCACCGTTGGCGGTCCACGTCAACGTGGCACTCCACGCAGTACTAGACCACAATACTAGAACACCGGCGATGACTCTTACCCAGCCCATATGGATACCTCTATTGTGTTTTCTTGGCTGTGGCCAGACCATTTTCGGAGAAGCCAATTTCTCACAGACAAGGGTTCAAGTCGGATTGCTCAATGAATCGGCTACCCGAGGAGTGATCGAAGAGGGGAACTATTCACCTCTTCACTGTGGTAACTACGCAAGGTACGTGCCGTCGCAGAGGAACGATGGTCAGTGCAAAAATCCATGCAATCAGTGATGAAGTGAGGGGGATCGATGATCACGCGCAGGGAGACTGTAGGGAATAGAAGAAGATCGCCGAGTCAAACGTAGGTTTTCTGGGAGGATAGAGGATGCAGCCGTTTGCCTACAGATGCGACAGTGTAGAAAGAAGTGTGCGAGCCGGCTGGTTGCTTTGGTGTAATTGGTCGGTCTGGTCTGTCTCGTCTATTTGCTTGCAGCAGACTCACCGGATTATGCAGACAGACCAATAGACTAGATCAATGACTTGAAGTGGGATCTGCACCTGCATCGATGTATCGCAGGATGAGGTGGAGTGGCGGGTCGGTGGTGCGGGTTAGGTACCTATTTGTTCGATGTCCTCACGCAACTGAAATTTGAGGGAGGCATACTCTTTCATGCAGTAGGCGAGCAACCGATCTGAGCCGAAGAGCATCACCATCCGGCCATCCCGGTCCACGAGCCGGCGCGTGTCCTGCGGCCAGTAGATGCGCGCAATGATGTCGGGATCGCCACTTACCCAGCGGGCCAGGACAAAGGGCATCCGCTCGACGAGGGTCTTGACCCCATACTCGGTTTCGAGGCGCGAGGCGACGACATCGAATTGGAGTTCTCCCACGGCGGCCAAGACCGGCTCCCGGCGCACATGATCGGGTGAATAGAACACCTGCATCACTCCTTCTTCTTCGAGCTGCTGGAGTCCCTTCTGGAACTGCTTCTGCTTCGTGAGGTCCTGGCTGCGGAGCACACCGAAGCATTCAGGGGGAAACTGGGGAATCGCATCGAAGGCGAGGGAACTGCCGGAGCAGAGGGTATCGCCGATGGCAAAGAGGCCTGGGTTTACCAGTCCCACGACGTCGCCCGGGTAGGCTTCCTCAATAGTCTCCCGGTCACGGCCGAAGAGCCGGTGTGGTCGCGTCATCCTGATTTTGCGGCCCAGCCGGGCATGATAGACCATCATGTCCTTCTCGAAGCGGCCCGACACGATACGTAGGAACGCCATCCGATCACGATGTTGTGGGTCCATGTTTGCCTGAATCTTGAAGACAAATCCGGAGAACTTGTCGTCAGTCGGCTGCATGAGCCCCTCCGAACTCATGCGAGGGCTAGGCGGAGGCGCGAGCTGGAGGAAGGCGTTCAGGAACGGCTCGACGCCGAAGTTCGTCAGGGCACTTCCGAAGAAGACCGGCGTGAGTTGTCCGGCGAGAAAGCGGTCACGATCGAACTTCGTGCCAGCGCCGGTCAAGAGGGCGATTTCTTCTTGTAGTGGACCATAGGCCTCTCCGAGTGTCTCCGCCAGGCTTGGGTGGGGAAACGTTTCTACTCGCATCGGTGCTCGTCGCTGGTTATGCAACGTCCGCTGAAAGAACAGCACTTGAGGTTCCTGAAGATCGTACAGCCCTTGGAACCCGGACCCTTCTCCGATGGGCCAATTGAACGGGACTGCCGTCATGCCCAACGTCTGTTCGATCTCCTCCAGCAGTTCGTACGGATGGCGCCCCGGCTGATCCATCTTATTGATGAAGGTCATGATCGGAATATTGCGTTTACGACAAACGGCGAATAGTTTCTTGGTCTGAGGCTCGATGCCTTTGGCACTGTCGAGCACCATGACCGCGCTATCCACCGCCATGAGGGTGCGGTAGGTGTCTTCACTGAAATCCTGGTGGCCGGGGGTATCGAGCAGGTTGACCCGCACTCCCTCATAATCGAACTGCAACGCGGTGGAGGTGATGGAAATCCCGCGCGCCTGTTCCAACTCCATCCAGTCAGATTTCGCCGCACGCTGATGTGACCGCGCCTGCACTGCTCCGGCCAGGTGCACCGCGCCCGCATAGAGGAGGAGCTTCTCGGTCAGCGTAGTTTTCCCTGCGTCCGGGTGCGAAATAATGGCAAAGGTACGGCGCCGGGCGACTTCCCGCGCCAATTCATCGGACGACGACTTCTCAATCGGCAAAGACATAGACTATCCTTCTCTTGTTCGAGGCACCACCTGAGGTACCGGAGATATGTTTTATCACCTGGCCGAGGAGAAAACTATAGATAGGGAGTGGCCAGCCGTTCATCTTGCTCGCAGAACGCGCACGATAAGAAGGTGCTCGTTTCATGCACGTAGTGCAGGACGGCTTAGCCGCCTCCCTATTGAGGGAGGCGGGGAAGGACAGGAACGGGGGGCCATTAAAGGTGGTCTCTGTGCTCGCACAACGCGGGGTCTCGGAAGATCCCCTTTGGCCGCGCGATGTTGCGGTGGTGACGCGTAGCTGGCGAGTGGAATATAAAGGGAAGCCCGCACGGAAGGCTATTGAGCAAGAAGGTTATTCGAGCATACACGGAGTGGGTTTGGGGAGGGACCGGTCCGTCCTAGGCCCTCCACTCGCCAATCCTCTAGCCCCAATGGTTCGTCAAAACAAATCCAGAGTTCGCCGTAGTACCAGTTCAGCCCGAACCCGCTACTGCTGAATAACCCTTTTTTAACTGGCTCCCCCACAAGACTCAATACTTCCTGTGGCCTCATATCACGGAGGATATACTTCAGAATCATCTCAGTTTTCTGTTGAATCGTCTCCTGTTCACGAGCGATCCTCTCAGTGGCCACCAGTTGGATACGGTCTAACCCCGCGATGTTTTCAAGCACCACCGTGCGCTCTTTGCGTAGTTCACTCGCTGCACCAAAAGTCGCAAGATTCAGACGTGAATTCAACGTCTGGACCTGTCTTTCAAGCTCGCGAATCTGTTGCTGTTGCTGAGCCACGAGATCCGTTACATTCTTGTTGGCCAGAATTGCTGCAAGGAGGCCATTCACCTGCCCTACATCGACATCCGCCTTCACGGTTAGCGTCAGCGTGTGTTGGCCATTACTAGCGCCAATGTCCTCCTGGAGGATTTCAACACTGAAAATGGCTGCCGAATAGGATGTCATCTGATCCTTGGTTAATTCGAAGGTGTTGGCGACCGAATGTGATTGGATGAAGCTTTCCGCCTGCTCCAGGATCCTGTGCTTCGCTTGGAGAAAACAGAGATGACGGGCATCATTGCGGCTGTCGTTCTCGTCTAGAATGTACGTGTGTGTGGCGGTGAACGTCTGGGTTTCGGCAAAGGCACCTGTCGGCAGGATGAGTGCGGCCAGGATCGTGATGACGGAAAATGCGCGCCTAGGATGCAGCATGCCGTGGACCCCTCGACCGTCAAAGCACAGGGGGTTACTCTGGTAGTTCTGCTAGCACTGTTGTTACTTCCTTTTTTTCCACTCCCATGGCGGCACCGACTGAGGATCGGCCCACACGCCCTTCTTGGCCTCACGTGCTGCCTTTTCTAGCCCTTCCAGCACCGTATCTCCAGGCGCGTTGCCCCGATACCACCAGCACAAGCCCCGCCTGACGAGTTCCTGATTGAGGTTCTTGCCGTCAGGCAGGATCACATCTCCGATCGTGTGTCCATATTCGTCGAGACCATGAGTCCGGAGCGTGACTTCCTTCCGGAAGACAAGGTCAGAGGCGACGTGCTCGGCGAGTAGGCCGAAGGGCTGGCCTTTCTCAGGGCAGTCGATCCCGTTGAGGCGAAAATGCTCAGGGTGGTGATTGTGCAGGATCTCAATGGTGTCGCCCTCGAGAACACGAACGACGGGAGCAGTGAAGTCGGCTGCACGGTTATTGCCGTCCGTGCCTGTTCTGAAGTCCGCCCATGCGGGAGTGGCGAGAAAGGCGCTCAACAGTAAAAGGGCGACCGAGAATCGAAGCGCTATGAGCTGATTGTCGCTCAGAGGACGGATTCCACACCGTGTTTTCCCTTGGAATGACCCTGCGTTGTTCGTGACGGAGCATGGCCCAGGGACGCGACGGTAGAGATGAATCGAAAAGGGCATGGGGCAGCTCCAAACAGAAGGGCCATCTTAGGAGGGTGGCTTGGGGAAGGCAATGCCTATTCCCTGAAACACTGGTCTGTGGGTGCTATGTGGGGTATAGAGTGAGTTGAGAAAATGGTGTCGGCGGAAATTCAGGCGTAGCTGGTTGCACGGTGGTCTATGCGGGTTTTAAGGCAGAGATATCTGTTTCGAGGCGGTAGATGTGGTGGCCGAGCAGGGGGAATACCCCCCGAAACAACGAGATCGGGAGGCATTGTTTTACTATAGTGCCCGCTAGCCTCAGGCATGCGCTGGGGGTGACAGGTGTCACGCACCGCATTACATTTCCGGCGTGATGAAGACCTTTGCTGATAAGCTCTCGTAGGAGCGGTACGAAAGCGGCAGTTCAAACCGGTTTCCTCCAGGAAACTGGGAGCGGGCATTGCGCAGGTTGGAGTATCGTGATTCTGCTACATGAGCTTTCCCATCACACGAGCACGTAAGGCCCGCCCCACATAGTAGGAAGTACTGCTGCGGGATGATTTTTGCCAGAGTATGGTTTGGCCCTATCCGGCTTTGCCACATCTCTTCGGTTATCTAGCCAGACGGTGAATGAGTTGCTGCAGGAGCGGCGTGCAGTCAGTCCTGAAATAGCGTTGCGACTCTCTCGCTTATTCGGCAACAGCCCCGATTTCTGGTTGAATGCCCAGCGTGCGGTTGATCTGTGGCGGACTGCGCGAAATATCATAGGTACGATCAGTCACATTTCCTCGCTGACCGCTGCATAGCCTACAGTTCAAGCCTTTCAGGGGAGACAAACTGCAGCCTTCGCTGCGCTTTCATCACCAAGGGATCGTAGGTCTTTCTATTACGGCTAGTTCCCAGCAATACGTTGATCGACCGAGCGGAGAACCTGTCGCGCGCACATTGGGCATTCGTGTGTAGGTGTATCGCAGCGGCGAATCCATGATTGCCGAAGAAGCATCCATGAATTAGAATTATCCGGACTAGTTTATCCACCATGACTGAAGATCAGATGACTGATCAGGCAAACGAGAGAGCAGGCTATCAAGGACCGGCGTTCTTTTCGTATGGGTTCCGGCCGTTCTTTCTTGGTGCGGCGCTATTTGCCGGCGTGGCGATCCCTGCCTGGATCCTGCTGCTCACCGGAGTCGGCGATTCAGAGTTCTTCTCTGCCGCTCGGCAATGGCATGTGCATGAGATGGCCTTCGGTTTTTTGCCCGCCGTGATTACCGGTTTCCTTCTCACGGCAATTCCAAACTGGACCGACCGTGTGCCGATCAGAGGGAACGAGTTGGTACTATTGTGTGCCCTGTGGTTGGCCGGACGCCTCGCCATGGCCATCCCGTTTCTCTCGCCTCTCCTGTCTGCCTGCGTGGATGCGGCTTTTCTGGTCATAGCCGCAGGGCTGGTCTGGCGAGAAATTGCATCCGGGAAGAGCTGGCCTCATGCACTGATCGGAGGTCTCATCAGTCTGTATGCCGGAGCCAACATCCTCTTCCATGTGTTGGCTTTGAGTGGTGCGGTGACGGAACTTCCCGAGCGAATGGCTCTCGCGTTGGACATGGTTCTCTTGGCGCTCATTGGTGGGCGTGTCATTCCTAACTTTACCCGCGCCTTCCTGGCCGAGCAGGGCATGTCCGTAAAACCTGCGCAATTTTCCAGTTTCGATGGCCTGTCGGTGGTGTTTGTAGGAATCGCCGCTGCTGCCTGGACTGTTCAGCCGCAGGCGATGGTAACGGGGGGGCTATTGGTGACGGCCGGGTTAACCAATCTGGGCCGTCTGCTGCGCTGGTACGGCTGGCTCACTTGGCGCGAGCCGTTGGCGTTGATTCTCCATCTTGGTTATGGGTGGTTGGCAATGTCGCTGCTGTTGTTAGGCGCCGCGATTCTCGGAGTGGGTCTGCCTGCATCGGATGCGGTACATGCGCTCACCACCGGCGCAGTGGGTGTGATGACCCTGGCGATAATGACTCGCGCCAGCCTGGGCCATACGGGGCGCCCCAAACACGCAGGTCCCCTGACCTTGTGCATCTATCTACTAGTCAACCTGGGTGCCATCTTGAGGGTATTTGGACCAGCCACAGACCTTTCGACGAATATCGTGCTGGGTGTGGCTGCGGTTGTCTGGAGTGGTTCCTATCTGCTATTTGCCCTGGTCTATGGCCCTCTCCTCCTTCGCCCGAGCATCGACGAATGACGGCATGGTGCGGAGAGGAGCAGAAGAACTGCTCTTTATTTGGAGTTTCCCCCGGGGGAGTTGACGCCATCTGCAGAACGACGTAGCCTGTCGTTGGCTCTTGAACTAGCAGCGGTTATGAACCGACCGATTCTGGCCGAAGTGGTACAGACATCATTATTATCTGGCTGAATCAACGAACCAGCTCGCGGGTCCATTTCTCCACTGCGTCAGTTCCACGTGGTAGAGAACGCGAGGGAAGCAGTCTCAGACAAGGCTTTCACTCAAGATTGGACCATGGCAGGGCCTACGTGAATGAGCGAGGCTCTCACAAAATAGAGCGAAGGTTTCTATCATCAGCACCACTGGAGGAGGAATCACCATGGGAATTCAACCGTTACAGGATTGGGCACTGATTGAACCGTCGGAGGCCAAGGAGAAGACCACCGGGGGGTTATTCATCCCTGACACGGCCAAGGAGAAACCCGTAGCAGGAAAGGTCCTGGCAGTGGGGAAGGGACGCTGGGAAACACCGGAACAGAAGCGGGGCAGTAAACAAAAAAAGAAAGAGGAAAAGATCTTCAAGCCTACGGTTCTCAAACCGGGCGATCAGGTCCTCTACGAGAAATACGGAACGACCGAAATCGATCTGGACGGCAAGGAACTCGTCCTCGTTCGCGAGTCCGAGGTTCTGGGCTGGATGGGGTAAGAAGGGTCGTATAGGGTTGCACTTGATCGAGCGTCCTCTGGAGGGGTGCTGCTCCGGAGGGCTATCCCATTATGAGGATGTTGAGGGGTGGCCTAGGTCTTTTCCTTTAATTTTCTTCTCGTTCCTCCAGTTGTCGTCGATCCGGCTCCGGCTGCGTCGGCACTCCACACTCGGCTACCGCTTTCCCGCCGAATTCGGAGCGAGGACGGCCTTTGCTCAACCGGGTGTCCAGGGAATCGGAGGAAGGTCAGTGCTAAGCTCGTGGTCTATTGAAGCACTTCAAACGGGAGCATGTCCGTGAAACAGGGCTATCGGTTGATCATCGTCGACAAAGCTGGTGTGCTGGTTTCTGAATTCCAACTGACGGAGAATGCTCTAGCTCAGCCGGAGGCCTTTGTCGAGGCGCTCAAACAGTCGATCGACGACATCGAAGAGGAGGAACCCTGAAGGGACGACGGCGGTCCTCGGTGCTGGGCATACGTATCCCTCACCCGGTTGCACGGTTCTCCAAGCGGGGAGTGGCAAGCGTGACATTCTGCTCCGCGATCTGGAACTCTTCATTGCCAGGGCAGGAAAAGCTTGACCCTCGTGCCCTGCGTGCAGGGGAGCAGCAGTACCGGGCTTCGGAATTCTGTTCGCATAGAGAATATCAGGAGTGATTCTTGCGATGGCGACGATTCTGATCATCGATGACGAGGAAATCATCCGCGTACTCCTTCGCTCCGCGCTTGAGGAGGCCGGGTATGAGGTTACGGAGGCTGCCAACGGTCGTGAGGGACTTGCGCTGTACCGCCACAGGCAGACGGATTTGGTCATCACGGATATTCTCATGCCTGAACTGAATGGGCTCGACATGCTCTTGGAACTGACGCGTGAATTTCTCCACGCCAAGGTGATCGCGATCTCAGGCGCAGGAGGGGAAAAGAATGTCTTGGATGTCGCAAAACTTCTCGGGGCACGGCAGACCTTCCAGAAGCCCTTTAGTCTGCCGCTTCTGCTGAGCGCTGTGCGATACGAGTTGGAACATTAGCAGGATAGTGAATCCGTCTGTTAGCGGCCACAGCCCGTGCCGGATGTCTTGAGCTTCATGCAGTACGGTCCATGGATACTGGTGAAATATTCCCGCATCCTATTAATACCGCTTGACCAGGCCCTCCATGGCGTCTAGCATGGGGCTGTGTTGTATTGAGCCTCGCTGACTGTCCCATCCCTCGCGCCTCTTGCTTCCTGCCTGCGCGTCTGATTCCCCAGTCTTCGCCGCTCCTATGCCAGAGTATTTGTGACGTGTTGCGGTCATTGGGTGTGACTGCCTGGACCGAAGCAGTTGGGCTTTTTGAGGTCACACGAGTCAACGGACAGGCAACGGTTTTCTCGATATAGGCTCAAACTTTTCAAGGGGAGACGTGATGACACCAGAAGAGCAAATCACGAAGATGAAGAAAGCGATCACTCAGGCCATTAAGGTGATGGGAGACCGGTTTGGATCGTCGGAAGGAGACGTCGAGAGGGCTATTGATGAGCTGAAGGCGTCCATGCTGACGACGCCTGCGGCAGCGGCCCAGCCTACTCAAAGTACGGCCGCCGTGGCTGCCAGCGCATAGTGACATAAACATAGGTTGCACGCCAGGATCTTGGTTCTGGATGAGAGGGCGGCTAGATTTTCTCGCAATGTGAGCGGAAGCGGGCGAGTCCGTGGTGTGTTCGTGGAGGAGACTCCCACGCCATAGCAACCAGCCTCAAGGGGGATAGTTATGAAGAACGCCACGCAAGTCTATGTGTTGACGCTGAATGCACCGTCAAGAAAAACAGTTCGCCTCTGGACGGGAGCGAGCATCCATTCGTTGCGGCATTGCTCCAGCAAGAAAATTGATCGGACGCTGGCTGAGATGCAGCAGCATGTGGATGATTTGCAACGCGCCATCAGCATGCTTTCGACGGGAGAATCGTATTCTATCAACCGTTCTCGATAAGGTGCCACACCAGTAGGTGCTTATGTCGGTGGGACACACTCACTGAGAAAGAGAACAACCATGATGCCGGACGATGCAAAAGATAAGAAGGCTCATGCCGTAGCTAAGCCGGCTGGCGCATTGCCACGGATATCAGCCGATGGCGATCTCACGTGCAGCGAGTCTCAGATTGAGGATATCCTCTCAGAGGGAGAGTCCAGCAGGCCGATGAGCAAAAGCGACAAGGGCCTGCATCAGAAACGCCAGCCGAAGTCCTCGCAATAAGACATCCAGGGTGAGGTGCGGGACGTTCTTTGTTTTAGCCCGCCGAATCTGCAGTGACTTTCTTCCCCCGGCGGCCACTGAAGAATCATACGAAGAGTTCTAGCCGAAAGCGTTGCCTGGACTCCGCGGTCCTTTTCGACAGCTTCCAGGACGGCTAGTGGTCCTTGGCAGGGCGGCGGAGTATGCTGTGCCATATCACGACAGAGAGGAACCCGCATGACCGAAGAACGGACTGATGACAAGCCTCGTTGGCCTCTTCCGACCCACGACTATTGGTCCACTCCCTTTGCTGAATCGTTGCTGCAGCATCTGGATATTTTTCCCGGTGCCTCCATTCTCGATATTGCCTCCGGCCACGGGATTCCGGCATTCTGCCTGGCTGAGCAGGTAGGGCCCACCGGACAGGTCCTGGCTATCGATCTCAGTGGGCGTCAGGTCGAGAGTGCGCGAGTGATCCAAGGTGCGCAACTCCCGTGGCTGCGGTTCGAATGTCTGGATATGCGTGCTCTGCCTCCGCATCTGCCATGCTTCGATCGTATCACTGGAAATCTTTCCGTCATGTTTTTCCGCCCCACCCGTTTTGAAACGCTCCAGGGATTACTGGAACATCTCAAGCCCGGTGGCCAACTGGTGCTGACCTTCCCTTCGTTGGGTACGTTCGATTCACTCTGGCGGCGGATCGATCAGGAGATGGCAGTCCATGGTCTCCTGGCGGAACGCCGTCGGTTTGAGACCTATCTTGCAGAGAGGCCTTCAGGGGAAGATATCCGAGGATGGCTGGACAGGCTTCATCTCACACGCATTGCCGTGGCCGAGTACCCGTTGGAGGTGGCGACTGGTCCAGGGCAGGCGTTTCTCCACCATCCGCTTCTCCGGGGCGGCTTTCTCGATGATGTCTATGAATGTTTTGATGATCCGGGGCTAGCGGGTGAGGTGATGACGAAGGTCTCGGAAGATGTGGTGAGCTTTACGCCATTGATTGCGCAGCGATGTGTGTTGTCAGGGTGGAAGCCATAGACGGTAGGGTGGTGTCTGATTATTCGCGCTCTGAGGGATCGCCACTTCGGCAATCTCTTGCTTAAAATCGATATCCAAGTTCTACGATATACATATCCACGCCGAGACTAGACGATCCGTATAGGCCTGCATCGGAGAAGTGCTGGAGACGAAATCCGGTATAGGCGTGAGAAAATGGATTGACGCGAACTCCTACGGTCGCGACGATTTGAACCGGCCCGCCAAAGTCTTGCACGCCGAAGGTGTGATTGCTGAAGAATCCTGCGCCCGCTCCGGCGTCGAAGGTGACAAGTCCCGCCCAGCCACTCAGCGCTAGACCAGGCACGGCCGTCATCATTAGACCGCTCTCATTTGCCGCGGCCAGTAGCCCCACGCTAGCGAGCAGTCTCGTCTCCAGACTCCACGTACTCTTACCGAGCGGCCAGGACCAGGGAAGCTTGACGACCGCTGCGAGGTCAGTCAGATGGAAATAGTATTTTTGCTCTTTCCCCATTAAGGGAACCTTTTCGCCGAAGCCCATGCGAGGGCCGACACTCAGCAAGGCCATGTCTCCTGCAAGGCTGGGCGTGCAGAGTGCCGTGCAAAGCCAGAGGGCGAGCAGCAGAATCAGAAGGCGTGGATGTTGATTGTAACGCATGGGCGGTCTCGTGGTGACCGGAACTAATGTGACACGGTTCGACGATCCCTCCAAGTAAACACGTTTATTCACATAAGGCCCCGATGTGGCCACATCAAAACGGACAATTTTTTGCTGTCGTATAGCTGTCGTATAAGTGTGACCGCAACAGCGTTCGGGCAGAACAACTGCCGCATCCGAGAAGAACGGGGAGGTAATCAGTCTGAAGTCGCGACCTGTTTGGTCGGACAACCCGAAGGGAGCTCGCTATGACAAATTGAATGTGAGGCAGGAGAAATGGGGTATGCCGCGAAGGGACGCTTCGTTAGAAGCGCCCCTTCTGCATCTGCTGCTTCTTGGCGATTCGTTAGAAGCGACCGCGACCGCCGCGATCTCCACCGCCGCCGCCGCCGCCAAAGCGACCGCCACCACCGCCACCACCGCCGGTGCGGGGTTCTTGTGGCTTGGCTTCATTGACAGTCAGAGGACGTCCGTCCATCTGTGAGCCGTTCAACGCGGTAATCGCGGCCTTGGCTTCTTCCTGTGTGGCCATTTCGACGAAGCCGAAGCCTCGTGATTGCCCGGTGAACTTATCCGTGATTACACGCGCAGACTCGACGGTGCCGTGCGCGGCAAAGAGGGTGGTGAGCTGTGATTCAGTTGCCGCATAAGGCAACCCGCCGACATATAGTTTTGAACCCATGGGGGTTCCTCCTTCTGAAATTGATATTGTCTGAGACTCGAGAACATACCTACGAGGGGAAGGAACGGGCCGAAGACGCGAACAATGGAGCGGCTTGGGTCGAACTTCCGATCAAATTCTCGGTACCAACAATATCGGTGATGGACCGTTCTATTTGCTGTTTCATGCGAGGCCCGCCGCAGGAAACAAGAATATAATAACAGAGGTGCAAGTAAAAAGCTATAGTTCCTGTACCCTAAATTTTATGGCGTCTGCAGGACGAGGGGTGAGCGTGTGGGTAGGCCGAGGATCGAGGTTGCTGTCTGGTGTGAGATGATCAGGAAGCCGTCCTACACATCCGCATTGCCGGTGGGACCGGGGCCGGGCCAGATGAGGTAGGGTGGCTTTTTCATCGTATCAGCTGAACGCGGGTAGAGACGTTGGGCATAACTGTAGGCGTCTTCTTGCGCAATCAAGCAGGTGGTGGCGGCGAGGTGGTTGGACACGACGCGGAAGGCCCCTCGATCATCCGCTGCGATGGTCGCCATGTAGAGGGCACAGGAAAAACTCCCCTCTTTTGAGCAAGCAGTGCTGATCAAGAGGTGCGATCCATCTGGAAAGGTCATAATCGGGTCCAAGTTGGTACGGCTCATGTGTGCTCATTTCCCGCGCCGTGCGCGATCTTATACGGCCTGGTTCGCGTAGGGGGTCACATAGAGTCTGAGGAGGTGTCCTTCCCATTCGGTCCCTTCAAGGGCGACCACAGCATTCAACGCCTGTTCGCCGGACCCCATTTCGACGAATCCATATCCAGCTGATTTTCCCGTGTATTTGAACCGGACCACATAGGCTCTGGCGACCAGACCGTAGGAGGTGAAAATGCCACGTAGCTCGCAGTCCGAGACCTTGTCCGGGAGTCCTCCCACATACAGGACCCGCTTCCCCATCGAAATTCCCTTCGTGACGCGTTAGTCCGTTCGAACGAGCGAATCTTCGACATACGAGCCTGTCCGCAACGACGTCGCAAGTCCTAGCGAGTAGAGTCCGTGGATGAGCCATTTTGAGGGATCGAAATGGTACCAGCGCGGGCCGTTTCGGTAATCGGTCGGATACATGTGATGGTAGTTATGATACCCCTCACCAAAAGTTACGAGGGACACCAGCCAGCTATCCCGGCTGGAGTCTGACGTTCCGTGTGGTTGCTGTCCCCAGAGATGGCAGACGGAATTGATGAAAAATGTCGAATTGAGCACAGCGAATGTGCGTCCCAGGCCGGCGAGGAGAAAACAGCCTACTCCACCCATCACGCCGTTGAACAGTAAGCCGATGAGAAAAGTGCCGGCCAGGCCCGCGAGGAGGAGGAGGGGATAGTACTTGTGTTGCCAGATCGCGACAGAATCATTCGCGACGCGTGTCGCATATTTGGGATCGGCGTAGCGGTCGTGGGTAAAGAGCCATCCGCAGTGGCTATGCCAGAACCCTTGTTGCGCATTGTACGGATCTTTTTCCTCGTCACAGTGTGCGTGATGACGCAGATGGTCGGACGCCCATTTAATGGCGGAGTTCTGCAGTGCCCAGGCGCCCCCGATCAAGAGTAAGCCCTTGACCCAGTTCGGACAGTCAAAGCTCCGATGGGCCATCAACCGATGGTAGCCGACTGTAATGCCCAGTCCACTGACGACATAGAGCAGTCCAAACAGGGACCAGTCCAGCCAAGTGTAGTGGTAGAAATATCCATAGAGAGGGATTCCGATCACGGCACCCATGGTAATGGTGCCAAAGAGTATGGCGGTCCAGATTCCGCGGCGACTACTGATCTTGATCGGTACACCCCTCTGGGTGATGATGATGGTTGGTGATTGTGGAGTCATGCGTGGTTGTGCTCTTTGGCTCATAGGGGATCTTAATTTCAGGGAATTTGTACGCGGCATTTCGATTCGATCAAGGTCTGCACGGTTATTTGGGGCTCTGCCGGTTGTGCTGTCGTGCTATCGACAGGGGCGAAAGCGACAGGGACTGGTATGGTCAGGCGATCTCCCCGGAGAGACCGAGTGTTGTGCAGGGCGGAAACTAGAGCATCGATCGCGCAGAATCTAGAGGGAGGGAATGAAGGCGCGAGGGATAGAGTAGTGACCGAACTTCAACTGCAGGTACCATAGCATAGTCTCGCTAGGATAGCGAATGCGTCGGTCTCGCACGACAGGCTCACAATGGCCCAATGCGTTGAAAAAATAGAGCTCAAAGTATTCCCCTCGGCATTATCGGGCTCTTTTGTTTGCAAGAGAGTTGACGCCGGAGGAGGCTTGCTGTACGATGATTTCCACATCGTTGTCGCAGTAGTCCGGCGGCACGGCTGTATACACCATAACGGACTTCGCGATCGCATCGCGACCAGGTCCTGTCGGAAGTTGATGCCTTCCTGGTTTCTCTCCCCTCGGTTCTCTGATCCCGTCTTAATGCGATCACACTGAAAGGATAGTGCATTGCATACCTCTGTTCACACGAGTTTTCATACCCTTGGTCTGTCTGATCTGCTCCTGCGGGATTTGACGGCAGCGGGCTTGCTGGTTCCCACTTCCATTCAAGCTCAGGCGATTCCACCTGCCCTTGAGGGCCGGGACGTCATCGGTTGTGCGCAAACTGGTACTGGGAAGACGGCCGCGTTTCTTATCCCCATGATCGAACGGCTCGCGGTCCTGCCGAAAGGTCAGCCGCAGGCGTTGATTCTCGCACCGACGAGGGAATTGGCGCTGCAGATTTTTGGTTCAATCGAGAAGCTCGGTCGCAGCCACCGTATCTCTGCCACGGTCATTGTCGGAGGGAGCGATATGCAGGCGCAGATCAGAGGATTGCGTCAGCGGCCCGATATCCTGGTTGCCACACCGGGGCGTTTGCTGGACCATATGTGGAACGGGACGGTCAATTTGGCCCCGATTAAAATCCTGGTGCTCGATGAAGCCGATCGTATGCTTGATATGGGATTTGCTCCACAGATTAATCAGATTCTTGACGCGTTGCCGTTGGAGCGACAGACGTTACTCTTTTCCGCCACGATTCCGACGGATGTCACCGGCCTAGCTCATGCGAGCCTGCACGCTGCCGTTCATGTGATGGTGACGCCTTCTTCGACGACGGCTGAAGGGGTGATCCAGGCGATGTATCATACGACCTCCCAGGAGAAGACGAATCTGTTGGTGTCGTTGCTGGGAGCGGAGCGAGGGTCCGTCCTTGTATTCGCTCGGACAAAGAACCGGGTGGATCGACTCGGTCAGTCAATTGAACAGGCCGGTCACCGCGTCGCGGTCATCCACGGAGACTTAAGTCTGCCTCAGCGCCTCCGTGCTCTCGACGGATTTAAGCGAGGGCAGGTCAGAATTCTCGTCGCGACGGATATCGCAGCCCGCGGGATTGACGTGGCGAATATCAGCCACGTGGTGAATTATGATTTGCCGAATTCTCCGGAAGACTATATTCATCGTGTTGGACGGACAGCCCGGATGAAGATGACCGGGCGAGCCACCAGTTTCGTGACCTTCGAGGAACGTGATCAGCTGCGCGCAATCGAAACGTTGTTGGGGTATCCTGTGCCGTTGGCAGAGGGAAGCCCCCGCCCCGGTGATCGTTCGCATTCGAGGATGCCTGAACGTTCCAGAGATGACCGTCAGCGGTGGGGGCGTCCAGGCGAGGACCGACGCCAGCATCAGCCGAGTCCCGCCGTGCCGGAGGGAGTCTAGGTTTTTTAGGACTGAGTCTAATGGCTAGGGAGATGTCAGCGACGCGTAGCTACTGGCAGGTGTGGTGAGCAATCAGAGAAGTGTCACCATGGTTTCACCCGAAGGCTGAGTAGCTCACTGGGTGAAGAGCTTGCTGAGTATTCAGGACGGTACACAGGGTACATTTCGTGAGGACGAACGCGTAGCCGATTTGCTAGTCCTGACTGATGCGGGCATCGTAGTGCTAATGGTGAGGCAGCAGGCAGAGTATCGTCGCGTGGGTACCCAACAGCTGAAGGCAGTGCATGCCACTGAACATGTGAACGCGGTATAGGCCCTCACTGAGGTGAGGCCCAGAAGGGCGCTCACGTCATCCCTAATACAGCGGCTCTTGTGGTCCCCACTGAAGCCCGGCTAAATCGGGATCCTCTCCCTCTGTGTTCAGAGGACGAGCGGGCTTCTCGGTCTTGCGCTGTTCTCGACGGGCGTCTTTCTCGCGCCGCTGAATTTGCTTGGATTTCTCACGGTCGCGCTTTGCGATGGTTGTTTTTCCTGCTCGTCCGATGTTGTCCTCCTTTTCGTGGCAGCTAGTCGTACGGAATCGCCAATCGCCTGGCGTTTATGATCCTGCTCCCTCTATGATTGCGGCGACTCCGTCGCTCCACGACGTCTCTTGCTGCTTGAGTCAGAAACATGATTGGTGGTCTTGGCTTCTCGTTCAGCCGTGCGGGAGCGAGTGCCCTGGCCGAACCCACGGCTTGCCATGCTCGACACTTGTCGGCGGATGTCTTCCATTGAGGTCGTCAGACTGGTATCAAGAGGACTTGGCAGGCCGAGAACCTCCCATCGGATTTTTGGTTTCCGCGTCGCTCGTGCTCGGTTCTTTCTCGTCTTGTCGGCTCGCCACCCAGTGGATAGCTTCATACGTGCTCCTTATTTTAGAGAACCCGGCAACTCCAAGTGAAAAAACGCCCGATGATGATGAGGGGAGTCGGATAGATCTACCAACATCATTCCGTCCATATTTCTGCCAGGCGTCTAAGCGCAGAAAATGCTGGAACGTATGAGCAACATCTTCTGCAAGATTGATCGCGCGGAAACATTCAAATGAGATTCACGGCGCGCGAAGGCTAGTGCTATCGGTTATGACTTGACGAGGATACCATGGGTCATGGCGAGAGTCAAATAGGGTATTTAGCTAATTATATAAATACATATGGCCGACGGGCCCCGCGACCTATGTTGACACCGCTATCGTTGAGCGGTAGTTGTGAGTCGTGTGCCGTATGGTCAGGATGAATTAATAGTCAGGAAAAGAAGCCGTCGAAAGCCAGCGGGGATACGCGTCGCACAACCAACGCTGATCGAGTCATTGGCAATGAACCGAGGAGAAATATGGAATTTATCGGTTAAGTGAGTTTGGACATGTCGCCTGTGGGTGTTGCGTATATGCGGCATCCGTGTGGATGGGTTGAGCCTGGCCACACAGTGGAGTTCGATGACACACCGTTGTCCTCCGGGGCGCACGTAGCGTGGAGAGAGGGGATGAAGGATGATGAAACTTTCGATACCTGAACTGGTCTTTTCCTTGCTGGAGGGGTCGCTGTGGGCCTGAACGGATGTGATCGCAGGGATCCTCCCTCGCAGCCGGTGCACGAACTTTTCCAGCTTCCAGATACAGCGGTTGGTGGGATGGCTAGGAGCGTGATCGACAAGGCCAGGAAGTTGAGACAACGTTGGGAGAGGCAGGCGATCGGACAGTCGGGCCCAGTAAGGAAAGGACGCCGTAAGCCAGAGATGTTGACGGTATGAACATGATAGATGAGTTCTTCACTGCATGCTACGATTCAATTGGTGCAATTGAGTAATTATATTTGTGAAAAGAATGTCCTGATGTACGATAGAAACATGGGAGGGACGCACTATGGAACAGACCTCACAGCGATCCCCTGTCTTGAATAGGTTTCGCCGGCATCCTCGGGTCCGTATCTCTGCTCCTTTTGTCTGCGCCCTGTCGCGTTGCCAGTCTCGTCGTTGGTTGAGGAGGTCTAGTATCGACTTAGGCGTGGTCTACGATCTTTCGATACGCGGCGCCCGAGTCAGCACGGAGGCTGAGATCAGGCCAGGGGATGAGGTCACATTGAGCCTACATCTTCCCAAGCAGATCAAGCCTGCCGATATTGCCATCGCTACCGTGCGGTGGACGAAGGATCAATTCTTCGGCCTGGTTTTTACGGAATTATCCCCTGCGGCCCAGAATCGACTGAAAAAGTATGTGGCTATCGCTGCAACGATTGCCGCGTAGTCTCCCGTTCATTCGTGAGTATGGTCACTGCCGCATCACACTTCTCTTGAAGGGGAGTTGACCCTTCCCTCATTCCATGGGCACGTGGTTACGACACAGCCGTGCGCGCCTCACACTCAGCCGGGGAATAGTAGCAGAGTGTGAAGGGGCGACGCAGCCGATTGTAGAAGACTTCACTGTACTCGAAGTCTTCGGTGGCGCCTCTTCTCTGGTGTGCCAGGCGTAATAGCCAGTAGCCGACACGGCGAGTGGCGGCACATGTGCCGGATGGGAGAATGCGACGGTCATGCTCCTGGATCACGTGATATCGCAGTGAGGTATTTCCCGCGAAGAGTGCCGCTGCGCGACGCAAAAAAATCCGCTCCTGGGTGACCCGCACCAGCTCCTGTTTCACGTGCGCCAGGTCCTCGGCCTCCGAGCGCTGAGCGGCCCAAGTGCTACCATGGGTCTCAGCCTGCCTAGGCTGGCGGTTTAGCGATACAACGCTTGTCAGAAATCCAGGGGTCCCGAGCTACCTGGGTCACCGGGTGGGTGGCCCCACCAACCGCACTCTCTCAATCGTGAACGCGTTGTATCCCGACAGTACCTGACCCCTGGTATGTCCTCCTCCGATTTTTCCATTCCCCCTCTTACAGGGGTCTTGGCAACATCGGGAGAGGGCACTTGTCGATAAAATGCTTGAGGAACGATCTACTTAGAGGTGGTGCCTGAAATTCGGACAGGTCGATAAGTGGTAGTCTTGCTCAACCCAAGCCATGTAGCGCATGGCCAACAGAGGAGCAAGCGCATGAGAAGGACGAGAAGGAACCACGCACCTGGATTCAAGGCCCAAGTGG